>Ga0310691_10005454_pt1 | contig 13921 bp, 8 predicted proteins | sample 176DNAGHGlowgp2_FD_203887 | JGI IMG/M metagenome (GOLD analysis project Ga0310691, IMG submission 203887) | Sheep rumen microbial communities from Palmerston North, Manawatu-Wanganui, New Zealand - 1766 DNA GHGlow gp2 (v2) (version 2) | ecosystem: Host-associated > Mammals > Digestive system >... | reverse complement strand
TGAAAAGAGTCAACCTACACCAGTAATAAAGTTAAACCAGAGTCAACTTTTTTCAGGGAAAGGCTCCAATCGGAGTCAACCAAAATCAGGAAAGTACATTGTGTCCCCGGATTTGGGACACAAGTAGCAAAAACCCTGGGGAAATGAAAATAGTGTCCCGTGAAATGGGACACAAATAGCAGAAGATTAGCCGATCAAGACTTTCTTGTAACCCAGGCGGTGGAGTTCGATGCCGGCGCCGATGCGGTAGAGGACCGTGTAGGTGCGGGCGAGCAGGTAGAAGCCGCGGGCGGTCTGCGTCTCCACGCCCTCGTGCTGCAGCAGGCCGAGCACGGCGGTGGAGCAGCTCAGCAGGCAGTTGGAGATGCGTTTCGCCTCCTTCCCGTCCAGGTCCAGGCCCAGGATGTCGCGCAGGATGTGCTCGTCCATGTCGTCCCAGCCGCGCGAACCGTACCAGGAGCGGTACGGGACGTCCTTGTAGCGCTGCCAGTCGGCGTCCCAGCCCCAGGCCACGCCGAGGCCGAGGAAGCCGGCCCAAGCGATGGCCGCTTCGGGATACTCGTTGAAATTGATCACCGCATCGGCGATGTAATCCTTGATGTAGACGTCCCAGCGGGCGTCGATGTCGGGGTTGCGGACCAGCTCGGCGGGCAGCAGGCCCGCCCCGCTGCAAACCTTCACCAGGCCGTCTTCGACCAGTTGTTCGAAGCGGTCCAGGTCGCGGGTATCTTCCTGTACATTCATCAGATACGACGGATTTTGATGACCTGCCTGAGCGCCCCGACCTGCGAGAGGACCTTGTCCAGCTCGGCGCTGGAGGGCACCAGCAGGCGGATGGTGATTTCATAGGTTCCGGCGCGCAGGTTCTCCTTGACGTTGAACGAGCGCATCGACACCTTGAACTGCCCGACCACGCCCATGATGTCGCTGAGCACGGGGTGGTCCAGTTCGGCCGTCACGGCGAGCGTGCACTGGAAGCTGCCGGCGGCGGCGTTGTCCTGCCAGACGACCTTCTGGATGCGGTAGGGGAAACGCTCGATCAGCCGGGCCGCGTTCGGGCAGGAGATGCGGTGGATCTTGATCCCTTCCGTGCGCGTGACGAAGCCGAACACGTCGTCGCCGAAGACCGGGTTGCAGCACTTGGACATCTTGTAGTCCAGACCCTTGACATTCTTGGCGCTGAGCACCAGGATGTCGTCCGAGCCGGACCCGGCGAAGCCCTTCGGGGCGGCCGGCTCCGTCGCTTCGGCGCTCTGGGCGCTGCGCTCCTGCCGGTCGGCCATCTTCCGCTGGATGAAGGCCTTGATGTCGTTGACATCGATTTCCTCGCGGGCGATGGCCGCCATGAAAGGCAGCACGGAAGGGAACTTCCTGCCCTTGAGGAACTCCGTCATCCAGTCGTCCGGGAATTCCAGCTTCCAGTTGCGCAGGCGCCGCTCCAGCAGTTCGCGCCCGTCCGCCGCGGCCTTGCGCTCGTCGGCGTCGAGTTCCTGCTTGATCTTGGTGCGGGCCTTGGACGAGACCACCCAGGCCAGCCAGGCGCGGCTGGGGCGCTGGTCCTTGCGGGTCAGCACCTCCACCAGGTCGCCCGTCTTGAGCTTCTCGCGGATCGGGACGGCCTTCCCGTTCACCCGTCCGCCCACGCAGCGGCAGCCCAGGCCGGAGTGGATGTTGAAGGCGAAATCCAGCACCGACGCGCCCGTGGGCAGGATGCGGAGTTCGCCGCTCGGAGTGAAGACGAAGATTTCCTTGTCCGGCGGGGCGGGGATGTCCTCCGGCGCGGCGTCCAGGGGATGCTCGAGCGCGTCGCGCACCGACTGCAGCCAGCGGTCCATCGATTCCTCGTGCCGGATGCCCTTGTAGGCCCAGTGGGCCGCGGCGCCGCTCTCCGCCTCGATGTCCATCCGCCGGGTGCGGATCTGCACCTCCAGGGCCTGTCCCTGCCGGTTCTTGACCGTGATGTGGAGGGACTCGTAGCCGTTGGGACGCGGCGTGGTGATCCAGTCGCGCAGGCGCTTCGTGTCCGGCTCGTACTCCTCGGTCACGTACGAGAATACCTTCCAGCAGAGGTCCTTCTCCACCTTCGGATCGTCCTCGCAGTCGATGATAAAGCGGATGGCGAACACGTCGAAGACGCCCTCGAAAGGCACTTTCTGCACCTGCATCTTGCGGTAGATGGAATAGGCGCTCTTGGTGCGGATCTTCAGTTTATAGACGATGCCGGCGTCGGAAAGCTTCTTCTTCAGCGGCTCGATGAACTCGGCCGTGATCTGCTCGCGGTCCTTCTCCGTGGCTTTCAGCTTGTTGGTGATGGCGCGGTACTGCTCGGGGTCCGCATAGCGGAACCAGATGTTGCCCAGTTCGTTGTTGATGTTGTACAGCCCCAGCTGGTGCGCCAGCGGCATATAGAGCATCAGCGTCTCCAGGAGCTTCTGGTCGCGCGAGGCCTTGGGGAAGAACTGCAGGTTGCGCATCACCTCCAGCCGGTCGGCGATCTTGAGCACGGTCACGCGCGGGTCCGTGGAGTACTGGACGATCAGCTTCTTGTAATTCTCCGCTTCGAGCCGCGTGTCCTTGGGCTTGATGGTGGAGATCTTGTTGAGGCCGTCCACCAGTTTCCGCACGTCCTGCGGGAAGGCGCCGATGTCCACGTCCCGGTGCTTCCGGGTGGCCTCGTGCAGGTACACGGCGGCCACGCACGCATCCGGGAGGCCGATTTCGTCCTCCACGATGCGGGCGACGTTGTCCGGATGCGTGATGAACGGGGTTCCGTCGTCGCGGACCTCGTCCTTCAGCACTTCCAGCGCCAGTGCGCGCGCCTGTCCGGTCAGATTCTCCATCAAGACAAAGATAATAAAAAATAACGTGTGCGCAAGGGTCCGGGGACAGCCGCCCCGCGGGGGTAACGTTGCAAAGATAACTGGGAATCGTTATCTTTGTAAGATTTATGAAATTCCAGCTCGAATCCGAATACAAGCCTGCCGGGGACCAGCCGGAGGCCATCGAACAGCTCTGCTCCGCCCTGGACGCCGGGGTAGGCGACGTGACGCTGCTCGGCGTCACCGGATCGGGCAAGACCTTCACGATGGCCGGGGTGATCGAGCGCCTGCAGCGTCCGGCGCTGATCCTCAGTCACAACAAGACCCTCGCGGCCCAGCTTTACGGCGAGTTCAAGTCCTTCTTCCCGCACAACGCGGTGGAGTACTTCGTCTCCTATTATGATTATTACCAGCCGGAGGCCTACATCCCCACCACGGACACCTACATCGAGAAGGACCTGAGCATCAACGACCAGATCGAGAAACTGCGCCTGAGCGCCGCCAGCGCCCTGCTCAGCGGCCGGCGCGACGTGATCGTGGTCTCCAGCGTGTCCTGCCTGTACGGCATCGGCAACCCGGAGGACTTCCACGCCCAGACGGTGCCGGTCAGGCGGGGCGAGACGCGCAGCCTCACCGCGCTCCTGTACCGCCTGGTGGACGCCCTGTATAACCGTACGGAGGCCGACTTCAAGCGCGGCACATTCCGCGTGCGCGGGGACACCGTGGACGTGTACCTGGGCGGCTCGGACGACGCCGTGCGCATCGAGTTCTTCGGCGACGAGGTGGACGGCCTGAGCCTGATCGACCCGGTGACCGGGGCCAAGCGCGAGGACATCGACGAGATCAACATCTACCCGGCGGGCAACTTCGTGACCACCAAGGAGCGGAGCATCGCCGCCGTGTCCCACATCCAGGACGACCTCGTGGCGCAGATGCAGTATTTCGAGAGCGTGGACAAGGGGCTGGAGGCCAAGCGCCTGAAGCAGCGCGTGGAGTACGACCTGGAGATGATCAAGGAGATGGGCTACTGCCCGGGCATCGAGAACTATTCCCGCTACTTCGACGGCCGCAGGCAGGGGCAGCGCCCCTTCTGCCTGCTGGACTATTTCCCGAAGGACTTTATCACTTTCGTGGACGAGAGCCATGTGACCCTGCCGCAGGTGCACGCGATGTACGGCGGCGACCACAGCCGCAAGAGCGTGCTGATCGAGTACGGCTTCCGCCTGCCGGCCGCGGCCGACAACCGCCCCCTCAAGTTCGAGGAATTCGAGGCCCTGACGGGCCAGAAGGTATATGTGAGCGCCACCCCGGCCGACTACGAACTCGAGAAATCCGAGGGCCTGGTGGTGGAGCAGGTGGTCCGGCCCACCGGGCTGCTGGACCCGCCCATCCAGGTGCGGCCCACCAAGAACCAGGTGGACGACCTGGTGGAGGAGATCCGCAAGCGCGCCGAGACGGACGAGCGCACCCTCGTCACGACGCTGACCAAGCGGATGGCGGAGGAACTGGACGAGTACCTGCGTCGCATCGGCCTGCGCGTGCGCTACATCCACTCCGACGTGGACACCGCGGAGCGCGTGGAGATCATCGAGGACTTCAAGAACGGCCTGTTCGACGTGCTGGTGGGCGTGAACCTGCTGCGCGAGGGGCTGGACATCCCGACCGTCTCGCTGGTGGCGATCCTGGACGCCGACAAGGAGGGCTTCCTGCGCACGGCGCGCGCCCTGACCCAGACGGCGGGCCGCGCCGCCCGTAACGTCAACGGCCTGGTGATCATGTACGCCGACAGCATCACCCCGTCGATGGAGCAGACCATCCGGGAGACGGACCGCCGCCGCAAGAAGCAGATGGAATACAACAAGCTGCACCACATCACCCCGAAGCAGGTGGAGGTGAAGCAGAACGTCCTGGCGGGCCAGTTCGCCGCCCGGGACGGGAAACCCGTGGGGCGGGGGCTGGCGAACGGCACCACCGGCCGTGTGAGCGCCGCCAATTCCTACGACGACCCCACCTACATCCCGAACCCGTCCGACCTGGGCCGCGGCAGCGTGAGCGTCGGCTTCGGGCACGATTCCAAGCGCGCGGCCGGCGACGCGTACCGCGACGGCTACGTCACGGCCGACCTGGCCGCCGTGCTGCAGGACCCGGTGATCCGCTCGATGTCGCGCGAGCAGATCGAGAAGATGATCGAGGAGGACCGCCGGCGGATGAAAAAGTCCGCCGCCGACCTCGACTTCACGCAGGCGGCCCACTACCGCGACGAGATGTGGGCCCTGCAGGAGTACCTGAAAGTCTGGAAAGAGCAATGAAAAGATCCCGCATCGTCCTGTTCCTGTTCGGCGTCATCGCCATCCTGGCGCTGCTCTGCGCCGTTTTCCCGGAAGACGGCTTCCTCGGGCTGCGCTTCCCGCAGCTGGGCGAGGTCCTCGCCGGCGCTCAGCCGCAGAAGGGACCTTCCCCGGAGGAGTTGATCGAGCAGCGGCGGCAGGCGGTCCTCGCCGCGGAGCGGGACCAGTACCGGAGTTTCTTCGCGGAAGATCCGGCCCGGTTCTCCCTGCCGGACGACGACGTCCGCTTCTTCGATTCCCTGTTCGAAGCCCTGGACCGCGCCGGGACGGAACCCCTGCGCATCCTGCACTACGGCGACTCCCAGATCGAGGAGGACCGCATCACGGGTACCATCCGCGAACGGCTCCAGGAACGCTTCGGCGGCAGCGGCCCCGGCATGATGCCGGCCCGCGAGTACGCCACGCCCCGCGTGGGCGGCGGCAGTTCGGCGGGCCTGCGGCGCTACTTCATCTACGGCGACGCCTCCCGGCGGGCGGGCATCCGCCAGTACGGGCCTTATGCCGATTTCGTCCGCCTGGACACCACGGCCACCCTGTCCTACTATCCCGTCCGCAGCCGGGACCGGGAGCAGAGCACCTTCGAGCGGGTGACGCTCGTGGCGGGCAACCTGCGCAGCCCGCTTTCGGTGCGCTGCCGGGGCGAGGCGCGTACGGTGGAGCCCGGCGAACCGATTTCGCTGGTGCGCTTCGAACTGCCGGACAGCTCCACGCGCGTGTCGCTGACCGTTTCCGGCTATGCCGACCTGTACGGCGTGCTGCTGGACGGCAAGACGGGCGTGCGGATGGACAACATGGCGATGCGGGGCAGTTCCGGCGCCATCTTCACCGCGATGGACCCCGGGCAGCTGCGCAGCTTCTACCGCGAGGAGAACGTCCGGCTGATCCTGCTGCAGTACGGGGGCAACAGCGTGCCCTACCTGAAGACGGACAAGGCGACGGCGACGTTCCTGGAATCGGTCCGCCGGCAGCTGCGCCTGCTGAAGGAGCTGGCCCCGGAGGCGAAGATCGTCTTCGTGGGCCCTTCGGACATGTCCACGGTGGTGGGCGGCAAGCGCCAGACCTACCCGCGGCTGCCGGCGCTGGTGGACTCCCTGCGGGCTTCCGCCACGGCCTGCGGCGCCGCCTACTGGGATATCTACGGTGCGATGGGCGGGCTGAACTCGATGGTGCAGTGGGTGAACGCGCGGCCGGCCCTGGCCGGCTCGGACTACGTCCACTTTACCCTGGCCGGCTCCCGGAAGATGGGAGATATGTTCTGCGACGCCTTCTTCCTGTATTATGATTATTACCGTTGGAGAAAAGAGAATGAAAGCTAAGACTACCGTCATCCTGCTGGCGCTGCTGCTGTCTGCCGGCGCGGCGGCCCAGGACCTGCCCGCCTGCGTGCACGCGGATAAGTCCGTCCTGGCCTTCCCGGGCTCCCGGGCGGCGCAGGACGCCTTCTACGACAAGCTGGACAGCCTGGTGGCGACCGGCCGCGGCAACGTGAACGTCTGGCACGTCGGCGGCTCTCACGTGCAGGCGGCTTTCTTCCCCAACCGCATCATGAACCTGCTGGACTCGCTGACCGTGCGGGGCGACCGCGGATTCCTGTTCCCGCTCCGCCTGGCCGGCACCAACTCCGACCGTTCCTACCGCATCACCACGACGGGGGAGTGGGAGGCGCCCATCCTGACGCGCGCCACCAAGCTGCGCCGCCCCCGCTACGGGATCACGGGTTACGGCGCCCGGACCGCCAGCCCCGACGCCTCGGTGGCCTTCCGGCTGAATCCGGAAGGCGACAGCCTGTGGACCTGCCAGAGCCTGCGGGTGCTGGGCTATGGTTCCTCCGAACGGACCTATCCGTATGTCGTGTGCCTCGCGGACACGCTGCGCTTCGAGTTCGACAGCCTGACCCGGAGCTACCTCTTCGACCTGCCCGCCCCCACCGACACCGTGCTGGTGCAGTTCCACATCCCGCGCGGGGAGGAATTCGTGCTGAACGGCCTGGAGCCGATCTCCTGGCGGCCGGGGCTGAACTACTTCTCCTCCGGAGTGAACGGCGCAGCCCTGCCGTCCTGGCTGGACAAATGCGAGGACCTGGAGCGCGACCTGCAGCTGGTCCGCCCCGACCTGGCGATCCTGGCGGTGGGCGTCAACGACTCCGCCATGAGCGCAAAGGACTTCAAGCCGGAGAAGTTCAAGGCGAACTACCGGCGCCTGATGGATATGGTGCTGCGCGTCAGCCCCGGCTGCGCGTTCATCTTCGTGACCAACAATGACAGTTACCGCTACGTGAGGCGGGGGATGACCTACAACGTCAACACCGTCGCGGTCCGCAAGGCGATGACCGAACTGGCGGAGGAGTACGGCGGCGCCGTCTGGGACCTGTACGGCATCATGGGCGAGGCCCATTCCATCGAGAAATGGCGGGATGCGGGCCTGGCGAAGCCCGACCGCCTGCATTTCACGGACGCGGGTTACGAACTGCTCGGCGACCTGTTCGTGCAGGCGCTGATGGCGGACAAGGAGGGCCGGGAAAGGTAGGATGGCGGACCTGGGCGGCATAGGGGCTTTCGCGCAGCGCCTGTTCGGCTTCGACCCGAACTCGCCGCTGCTCTTCACCCAGTTCTATTTCTGGGCGTTCTTTGCGCTGGTGTACGCCCTGTTCGCGCTGATCGGCAACCGCCGGCTGCTGCGCAACGCCTTCCTGTTCTTCGTCAGCCTGTTTTTCTATTACAAGACCAGCGGGCTGTCGGTGCTGATCCTGCTATTCGTCACCTGCTCGGACTTCCTGATCGCCCGGCGCATCGCCGCCTCGGAGGCGCATCCGGGCCGCAAGAAAGCCTGGCTGGTGCTGAGCGTGTGCATCGACCTGCTGATCCTGTGCTATTTCAAGTACGCCTACTTCTTCGCGGACTTCGTGCATTCGCTGACGGGCCTGCAGCTGCGCGTGGTGAACGTGTTCGGCCTGCTGGGCAACGCCCTCACCGGGGCGGAGCGCTTCCGCGTGGACAGCATCGTGCTGCCCGTGGGCATCTCCTTCTTCACTTTCCAGGTGATCAGCTACACGGTGGACGTGTACCGGGGGAAGGTGAAGCCGGTGGACAACATCCTCGACTTCGGCTTCTACGTGAGTTTCTTCCCGCAGCTGGTGGCGGGCCCCATCGTGCGGGCGAGCGAGTTCGTCCCGCAGCTGTACAAGCCCTTCTTCCTGGGACGGAAGCAGTTCGGCATCGCGGTGTTCTGGATCCTGAACGGCCTCGCGAAGAAGCTGATCCTGAGCGACTACATCGCGGTCAACTTCATCGACCGCGTGTTCGAGAATCCCCAGCTGTTCACCGGCTTCGAGAACCTCTGCGCCCTGTTCGGCTACTCCCTGCAGGTGTATGCCGACTTCTCCGGCTACACGGACATCGCCATCGGCGTGGCGATGCTGATGGGCTTCTACCTGCCGCAGAACTTCAATTCGCCCTACAAGGCCTCCAACCCGCAGGACTTCTGGCGGCGCTGGCACATGTCGCTGAGCAACTGGCTGAAGAACTACCTCTACATCCCGCTGGGCGGCAACCGCAACGCCACCTTCGGGACCTATTTCTGGATCGCGCTCTTCGCCGTGATCGCGGCCATCCTGTCCGGCACCTGGATTGTCTCCGCCTTTTTTGTGCTGCTGGCCGCGACGCTGGGCGTGGTGGCGTACTTCAGCCCGGAGCGGCGCAAGCGCATCCTCGCCAACATCAACCGGTTCATCACGATGCTCCTGGGCGGCCTGTGGCACGGCGCCTCCTGGAACTTCATCATCTGGGGCGGCCTGAATGGCATCGGCCTGGTGGTGTACCAGTTCTGGAAGGAGATGAAGTGGGGCTGGCGTTTTGCCCTGGTGTCCGCGGGGACCCTCGGCCTGTGGATCGCCCGTTCCCTGTCCGGGGCGCCGGTGTGGAACCTCCTGGCCGTGTGGGCGGCAATCGTGTGGACGGGCACCCTGGTGCGCTTCGTCTATCACCTCTGCGGGGGAAAAGGGGGCAGGCAGCTGGGCTATTTCTGGGGCGTGGCGCAGACCTTCACCTTCATTACCTTCACCCGCCTGTTCTTCCGCAGCGGCAGCAACCTGGATCCCGCCACGGCCAATGAGGTGGCCTGGCAGACGGCCCGCCGGATGGTGAACCAGATCGGCTCGGGCTGGGACTGGACGCTGGTCCCGCAGATCTGTGCGGAGTACTGGAAGGTGTTCGCGCTGATCGTAGCCGGGATGGTGATCCACTGGCTGCCCCTCCGCTGGAAGCGCTGGTACCGCATCAACTTCGCCCTGCTGCCCCTGCCGGTGATGGCGCTGCTCGTGGTGGCGGTGGTCTTCGTTGTCTATCAGTTCATTACCGCCGACCTGCAGGCGTTCATCTATTTCCAGTTCTGATTTTTTTTCATACTTTTGCCCAAGTATGAACCTGATCAATCTTTTCAAGAACATCCGGCCCTTCGTGCGTCCGTACCGCTGGCTGGTGATCATCACCCTGATCCTGACGCTCATCGGCTCCCTGATGGCGCAGGTCAACGCCATCGTGCTCGACCGCACCGTGGACGCGATCAATGCGCTGATCGGCACGGACTTCACCTGGGGCCAGGCCGCCCGCATCCTGACCATCATCAGTATCGTGCTGCTGGGCAAGGAACTGCTGTCCGTGCTGATCACCTTCGCGCAGAACTACTACGGCGAGCGGATGCGTATCTTCGTGTCGCGCGACCTCTCGCAGAGCGTCATCGAGAAGGTGCTTACCTTCAAGATGGCCTATTTCAACACGGATGAGAATGCGACCGGCAAGCTCCAGGCGCGTATCGACCAGGGCGTCAGCAGTCTGTCGCGCACGGTGCAGAACTTTTTCATCGACTTGCTGCCGCTGTTCACGAGCGCCCTGCTGGCGCTGATCCTGATGTTCGCGGCGAACGTGTACGTGGGCCTGGTGGCCCTCGGCATCGTGCCGGTGTATTTCTGGATTACCTACCGGCAGGCCCGCCGGCTCAAGGGCTGGCGCCGCGAGATGCGCTCGCACCTGGAAACCAAGAGCCAGGGCATCAAGAACATCATCGACTCGATCAACGTCATCAAGAGCTTCAACCGCGAGAAGATCGAGGCGCAGAAGCAGCTGGACATCCAGAACCAGGTGACGGACAACCAGGTGAAAACCCGGCGGGTGGCCTTCTACTACAACGGCCTCAAGAGTTTCGTCCGGCAGGTGGGCACGGTGCTCGTGATCATCCTGACGGCCTTCCTGGTGCTGAAGGGCTATCCCGGGATGACGATCGGTAAGATCATGTACCACGTGATGCTGTTCAGCAACGTCATCGCCCCGATCACGCAGCTCCAGCGTATCTTCGACGACGTGAACGACGCGCTCATCTATGCGGAGGGCTTCTTCGGCATCCTGAATTCCGACGACCAGGTGGAGCCGTCCGGCAGCTACCGTCCGGAGAAGATCCACGGCAAGTTCGAGCTGCGCCACGTGGACTTCACCTATCCCAACGGCAACCAGGCCCTCTGGAATATCGACATGACCATCGAACCCGGCAAGATCACGGCGCTGGTGGGCCTTTCGGGCGCGGGCAAGAGCACCATCGTGAACCTGCTGGACAAGTTTTACGAGCCCCAGGTGGGGGAGATCCTGCTGGACGGGGTGGACCTGCGCGAATACGACACGCAGTACCTGCGCGACAATATCGGCCTGGTGCTGCAGAAGAACCACATCTTCGACGGCACCATCGAGGAGAACATCCGCTACGGCCGCCCGGACGCCACGTTCGAGGAGGTCGTGGAGGCGGCGCGCAAGGCCTACATCTACGACCAGGTGGTCGCGCTGCCGAAGGGCTTCGAGAACAAGGCTTCTGACCTGTCCGGCGGGCAGCAGCAGCGCATCGCCATCGCGCGGATGTTCCTCAAGAACCCGCCCATCATCTTCCTGGACGAGCCCACGGCCTCGCTGGACGCCATCGCCACCGAGCAGATCAAGGCCAGCATCGACGCCATCAAGAAGGACCGCACCGTCATCATGATCTCGCACTCCATCTCGCAGATCATCGACAGCGACGTCATCTACGCCCTGCAGAAGGGCCGGGTGGAGGAGAGCGGCGACCCGGACGAGGTGTACCGCGCCGGCGGCATCTACAAGCAGATCGTGGATGCCTCGGCCCGCAGCCTCAATGTCGAGAAACTGGCCCGGACCATCGACTCCGACCGCGACGGCAGGTTCTTCGACTGATGCCTGTGTAAGATTTTGGTTTGCTTGCATTTTTCAATGCATTGACAAACAAGAAATTACAGAGGCAGTTGTAAGATTCTCGTTTTGCCGGATTGACCAACGGACAAGAATAATGTATACATTTGTGAAGAAATTGTTTCCATTATTATGAGATCTGTTGTTGAATACTTATCCTTTGTGCTGGTGCTGCTGGTCGCGACAGGCCAGCCTTCGGGCGCGGCCCTGCGGGAAAAAGAAGACTCACTTTCAACACCGTCTCCTTTTGTGACGGATGTCCGCGGCCTGCTGGCCGGGCAGACGCCCGGCACGGTGGCAGTTTCGTCCGAGGGCGCTCCCTGGATGACGCCGTCCGTGTATGTGCATGGAATCCACCCGGGAATAAAGAATCCCGCATTTTATGTGGACGGTGTCCAGGTGTCCGATCTGGGATTCCTCGCACCGGAATCCATTGACAGGATCGAAGTCCTTTCGGGAGCCGAAGCCATCCTGCGTTTCGGTGCGTCCGCTTCCTGCGGCGCCATCTCCGTGACTACCCGCCGTGCATCCCGGAATGGATTCCACGCCTCCTACAGTTTTTCCGGTGCCGTCCAGCAGCTCGCCTTTGAGCCGAGGCAGCTGTCGCTGGAAGAATGGGGCGTGTACAGCCCTCTCGGCGGCAGCCAGAATCCATATCTGCTGGACCGCTACAAGACTTCGTTTGCCCAGATCCATCACCTGAACCTGCAGTCGGGCGGAGAAAAAGTGAATGCCGCCGCGACCCTGGATTATCTGGACAATGACGGTCCGCTGGAAGGGCGCTGGGATATCCACCGCCGCTTTTCGGGGACGGCGCGCCTGGACTGGCGGCCGGTGGACTGGATCCGGGTGGAGCTGTCCGGCGCTGCGGGACGCTCCCGCAAGTCGGACCTCAATGTCCTGAACGGGATCCTCGTCAATGAACTCCTCCGCCCCGGACAGGAGGCGCAGGATCCCCTGTCTTACAAGGGAGAGCAGACGAACGGAACCGCGTACTCGGTCCAGGCGAAAGTGGAGTTCCAGCCGGTTTCCGGATTATTTGTCCGCCCCTTCTATGGCCTGAGCAGGGAGAAGGTCCAGGAAAACGGGACCGACTGGGCCTGGGACCAGTACGGCGCGGAGGCGGGCTATGCCCGGACGTTCGGCCTTCACGGCGTGAGCGCCGAGCTGGCCTTCAAGCAGCAGAAGTATCATTATGAGGATGAATATCATACGGATGGCGGTTCTCGGAATATCATCCGGTTCAATGAAGTCCTGACGGATCTTTCCCTGCGCGTGAATTATGAATGGGACCGGCGCCTGTTTGTCGGATTCGGTGTCTTCCAGCGCGGCAGAAAGAATATCCCTTCGGAAATCAAGCGCCCCTCGTTCGCGGCGGACATCCGTTTCCGGCCTATGGAAAACTGGGCCGTTTTCGCTGCCTGGAGCCAGTCGAACTCGCTTTATGCTCCGTATTTGTTGTACGAGTCCTGGTTGCTTCCGATCCTCAGGCAATCGGAGTTTTCCCGCCTGAATGCCGGGACGGAAGCCGGTTTCCGTTTCGGGCAGAACCGGATCGACGCCCGGATCAACGGATTCCTGGATGAGGACCGGTATTCCCTCGCCACCTCCCGGCTGGCCGTGAGAAACCTTGGGCTGGAACTGACGGCAGATCTGGAAGGGAGAAAAGGAGATTTCCGTTTCAATGCCGGATCCTCCTTGACGCTCTTCCGGAACCAGGTGACGGAAATGGTCGAAGGCTTCGATGCAATAGGCTACCGCGATGATCTGCAGCTCCGGAAAGGGCTTCCCGTGGGCATTGCCTGGCTTCATTCGCTGCGGGGCTACAGCCCGGAAAACGGGACGCCGGAAATCGGACCGGAACAGGCCTTCGGGAACGGTCTTTTCCCCACGGCCACTGTCGGCGTGCACGCATCCGTGGCCTGGAGAAACTGGCAGTTCAGCGTCCTGGGGCACGGGAATCTGGGACAGTCTATCTTCCGAACCGTTTACTCACCGGCCCTGACGCGGCATTATCTGGAGAACAGCTGGCGGCCTGAGAATCCGAACGCCCTGTATCCGAATGAATGGTATTTTTCGAATTGGTATGATTACAGGAAGTCTTCGGCGATGCTGCTCAAGGGATCGTTCTTCCGGATCGACCAGCTCCGGCTGGACTATAACCTGGCCATAGGCCGGGGCGCCGCCGTCCTGGACCTGTTCGCCTCGCTGGAGAACTTCCTGCTGTTCACGTCCTACCCCGGAAGCGATCCGGAGTATGCGCTGGACTGGAAGACGGCCGGTCTGGAGACGGGAAGTTATCCGTCCACCCGGCGTATCGTCCTGGGTATGAGAATAAACCTGTAAAAAAGGAAGGTGACCGTCCGGCCACCTTCCTTTTTTGTGGTTCGCCCGGCACGAACGTATTCTAACGGGTGCAAGTCCCCAGACCGCCCTGATAGTGGGAAGGTCACAGCCAAAGGCAAGGGTGTCCATCGCGAGGTGGAATCTGAAGGAAGCCGGCGGCAAAAGG
>Ga0310691_10005453_pt1 | contig 13921 bp, 14 predicted proteins | sample 176DNAGHGlowgp2_FD_203887 | JGI IMG/M metagenome (GOLD analysis project Ga0310691, IMG submission 203887) | Sheep rumen microbial communities from Palmerston North, Manawatu-Wanganui, New Zealand - 1766 DNA GHGlow gp2 (v2) (version 2) | ecosystem: Host-associated > Mammals > Digestive system >... | reverse complement strand
AGTTACAGACCCCACCCCTGCCCCTCCCCTTGAAGGGAGGGGAGTGCCTCGCGGAGTTCCTGTGGCGGGCAAGGCGGCAGCCGCTCCCCTCCCTTCAAGGGGAGGGGGAGTGCCTCGCGGAGTTCCTGTGGCGGGCAAGGCGGCAGCCGCTCCCCTCCCTTCAAGGGGAGGGGCTGGGGTGGGGTCTGTAACTTAATCATACCAAGTTATTTTTTAACGGTTACTTAACGACCACCTTGCGGCCATTGACAATGTAGAGGCCCTTAGCCTTTTGACCATTGACCCTACGGCCCTGCAGGTCATACCATTGACCATTGTCCATAGTCCGCTGTCCATTGTCAATCTGGCGCACGCCCGTCGTCCAGTCGCTCGCGTCGCTGAAGTCCAGCTCGAAGCTGCTGACAGCGGCGGCATCAGGTATTAAGAAGTACGCGCGGAAAGCACCCAGCGTGCGGTCGGTCTTGGCATAGCCTAACCGGTTGCCCGACGACAACAGCAGTATCTGGTGGCGGTTGGCATCGGTGATGGCCAGCGGGTCGTAGTTGCCCTTGAACATGACGCCAGAGAAGCTGGCATCACGGAGTGTTCCGTCGATGGTCACGCCGTTGAACGTGGGGTTGACGACATCAAGGCTGACATTCGACGGCAGCAGACCGGGAGTGCCGTCAGTAGTCGTATTCTTGTTGCCATTACCCAGGGCAAAAGCAGGCTTTTCATCGGTCGGGTATGTCCCCGTTTCCTGACAGTTGATGACATTGACGGTGCCGCCCACATCATTCCATCCGCAGAAAATGCCCACCGACTTCGTCGTATTACCACTAATCGTGCCAGAAAAGAGGCAGTTCTCGATTGTGGTGGTAGACGACATGCCATGACCGAGCACGCCGCCGCAGTGGTCGCTTTTGTAATTCACGGTAGCCGCCACCTCGCAATTCTTTATGGTGTTCGTACCGAAGGCTTCACCCACCAGTCCAGCGCAGTGATTGCCGCCCTTCACCGTGCCCGTCACCTTGACGTTCATGATGGTGGCACCATTGATATAGCGGAAGGGCGCGGTGCCATCTGAGGCATCGTCAATGGCACAGTTAAGTGTATGTCCTGCACCATCGAAGATGCCCTTGAACGGCACGCTTGACGAGCCGAGCATGTCACCCGAACCAATATTTATGTCGGCGGTAAGCCGCACTACCTGGCCTTCGTACGTTTTGTCGTACACCGTCATATCAGTAATAAGCGCATCCCATTCAGTATCACTACTAATAACGGTAACCGGCCACTTTACGAGATACGGCATGCCGGCCGTGATGGTGGAGGATGACGCGAACTTCAGCGTCAGCTTGCCGCTACCATCCAGACTGGAACCACTGCCGTCGAGCGCCATGATGGTAGCATCGGCCAATGGCGAAGCCGCAATCTGGTCGGCTGACATGTCGAACGGCAGGCACAGCGTGTTCCACTCGTTGTCGCGATAAATGGTGCGGCCACTAAGCGTCACGTTGCACACCTTTGTGTTGGCATCAGTAATCGCCGTGCTGTTGTCAGTGTTGTCCGAGAGTGATAATGTTTCCTGGGCCTGTACCCCCGGGGCAACAGTAGCCAGCAACAAGAGCGCAGCAAGCCACTGGCGCCCTTGTAGAGTGTTTGAATGTAGTTGTTTCATCATGTATATTCCGTTTGAGGGAAGTAAATTAGTTTGAGTCTATGGCTGAAATGGCCATGCAGCTTATCGGCTGCACCTACCGCCGGCGATAAGCCCGCGACCCTATTATTTGGATTTTCAGCTGCAAAGGTAATCAATTTTCCCGAACCTGCCAAAGCAAAAAACGCCCGGAGGCAAAGTTTGGTAGAATCAGCAACGATTTTTGTTGTTTTTGCAAACCGCCGGCAGGAAATTGTAGATTTTGAAACCCGAATTGACGTTTTTGAAACTCCGAATTGACGTTTTTGAAACTCCGAATTGACGATTTTAAAACACCTATTTGCACATCGACCCACACTTCACAGGTCAAAGGTCAAAGGTCAATGGTCAAAGGTCAAAGGTCACAGGTCAAAGGTCAATGGTCAAAGGTCAAAGGTCAAAGGTCAAAGGTCAAAGGTCAATGTTTCCACCGTGTGGCGCAGTCCTTGCTCAATGCTGAACAGCGGGTGCCAGCCCAGCCGCTCCAGCTTCGCGGTAGCAAACACGGCCTTGGTGATGGGCGTGGTGTTGCCGTCGGCCGTGGCCCGCACGACGACCTGACGGTGGCCGATGGCTGCTATGGTCTCGGCCAACTGGCGGATGGTGATGGTAGACGCGGCGCTGGCCACGTTGTATGCCTCGCCGGCCGCACCCTTCTGCAACAGCAGCAGGATGGCCGCCGCACAGTCGGCGACATAGAGCCACGACCGCTCCTGAAGGCCGGCGCTCAGCATGACGATGTCCTCGCCACGCAAGACGTTTCGGATGAACTGGGCGTAGACGCGGTTGTCGTGCTCAGTAAACCAGGGACCGTAGGTGTGGCAGGGCCGCGCCACCACTATCTGGGCACCATACTCCTGACCGTAGGCGGCACAGAGCGTCTCGGCGGCACGCTTCGACGACGGATAGCAGGCACGCGGCGAACAGATGTCGACATAGCCGCTGCTCTGTTCGGTGAACACGCTGCCGTCGCCCTCGCCATAGACCTCGCCGGACGACACGTAGACCATGCGCTCAAGGTGGTGGGCAAGGCCATAGTCGACCAGATGGCAGAGGCCGTAGAGATTGGACTTCATCACCTCGACGGGCTGCTGCTGGAAACTATTGGGACTGGCCGGACTGGCGGCATGGATGATGTAGCGGAAATCAATGTCGAGCGGCAGCAGCTGGCAGACATCGTGGGCCACGAAATGGAAACGGCCGTCGCCCCACCAGCGGCTGAAGCGCTGGCGCGCCCGCTGGCTGTTGCGCCCCAAGGCGTAGACCTCGCAGCTGCTATGCGCCATGAGCAGGTCGGTGAGGCAACTACCGATGAGTCCTGTGGCTCCCGTGATGAGCACCGCCCCCACGCTGGGCATCGGCACCCGTGCGGCCACAAGGGCAAGGTCGTGCCAGTAGGGACTCACTTCAGCCATGTCTCGGGCTTCAGGTTCATGAGGGCCTTGAGAATCTCCAGGTCCTCAACGGTGGTAATCTTGATGTTCTTCTCGGAACCTGGCACGATATGCATCTCGCGACCGCCAAGCTCGGCCATCAGCGTGCAGGAGGCTACGCTGTTGGTGATGCCCTTGGCCTGTGCCTCCTCGTGGGCCGCAAGGATGTTGCCTAAGCGGAACGTCTGGGGCGTCTGCGTGCGGATGAGCTTGTCGCGGGGAATACTGGTGGTCGACGAGAAGCCGTCGTCGCTCTCCAGGATGGCCTCACGGCACTGGATGCCGGTGATGGCATAGCCGTAAGCCTTGCAGGTGGCGATATTCGACGAGATGATGTCCTGCGACAGCAGGGGGCGCACGGCATCGTGGATGAGCACCAGGTCGTCAGCACTGCAGCCGGCATCGCGCAGTCCGCAGATGCCATTGTGTATCGACTCCTGGCCGTTAGCGCCGCCCGGAAAGAGCCACCGCAGCTTGTCGATGGAGAACTGGTTGGCATACGACTGAAGCACGGTCTCCCACCCTGCCAGGCAGACCACGGCGATGGCCTGCACGTCAGGATGCTGCTGAAACGCCTTCATGGTGTGGATGATGACCGGGCAGCCCTCGACGTGCATAAACTGCTTGGGAATATCCTGCCCCATGCGGTTGCCGGAACCGCCGGCTATGATTAAAGCTATATTCATGGATTCTGTAAATTAAGAATGAAGAATGAATCTACCATCTCCGCCATAATGTCGGAACTGCTGAACTCGCTGCCCGCGAGTCCCTTCTTCTCGTTGCAGGCCGCCAGCACCAAGCACATGGCCATCACAGCAAATACCATCTTCTTCATCTTGTCCTTGTGATTTGATTATTCGCCGCAAAGTTACGAAAAGTCGGGCGAAACACAAAGGGATAACGCGTTTTTCTTTTGCATTTCCAAGACGGAGCAACTGCGCATTGTAGGTGGAAAGATACGAAAAAGGCTCAGTATTCTAAACGATTCTTACGCACATCATGGTGAGGTCGTCGTTGGGCTCGGCACCCTTGCGATGTGCTTCTACCGCAGCACGGATGGTGTCAATGGTCTGGCGGGCTGTCTCTTGCTGGCTGTTGCGTATGATGTCTATCAGCCGGTCGTCACCAAACTGCTCTTGCTGCGGGTCCTCAGCTTCATTGAGTCCGTCGGTATAGATAAACAGCTGGCGGTTTTTGATGTTGTCAATCTGTTCGCCCTCATAATCAAGGCCAGGAAACAGGCCGATGGGAGCATTAGGCTGCATTTCCAGGAAGTCACAGCCGTGTTCGACGTTTCCGATGATGGGCGGGTTATGCCCGGCATTGCAAAAATCGAGATGACCTGTCTGAAGGTCTGCAAGTCCTAACCAGAAGGTCACAAACATGCCGTTCTCATTGTCGTCTCCGCTGAGTGCATCGTTCATACGGGTGCAGATTTCAGCAGGCTTCATGCCTTGCTTGGCCATGGTCAGGAACAGGCGGGTGGCCTGAGCCATAAACAACGAGGCAGGTACCCCCTTACCACTGACGTCGCCGATGGCGAAATAGAGTTGGCTGCCCATCAACAGATAGCCGTAGAGGTCACCGCCGACCTCCTTCGCCGGGGTCATTGAGGCAAACATGTCCAGCCGGTCGTGCTCAGGAAAGATGCTGGGAACCATTGACATCTGAATGTCACGGGCCACACGCAGCTCTGACTCTATGCGTTCCTGCAGGGCTTGCATCTTGGTGATGCGGCGTTGGTAGATGGTGTAGATAGCAAACGACAGCACCACCAGGGCGAGCACCACCATCGTGGCGAGCCACCACAGGCGGGTCAGCGAGGCTTCCTTCTGGGCTATCTGTGCCTCCTTGCCCTGCGTGTCGTAGATGGTGGCCAGCTCTGAAGCATCGCTGTTGCGCCAGCGGACGATAGCGCTGTCAAGGAGTCCGCTGATGCTGTCGGCCATCAGCAGGGCTTTCGGGCTGTTGCCCAGTCCCCGCCAGGCTTTATATTGAGGAACGAGTATCTGGTTGATGTCTTCGAGTGTAAGTTGAGACGAATCGAAGGCTGTTGAGTCGAGTCTTTGGAACATGCCGAAGACCTCCTGCCAGTGATGGGTTTCGAGCAGGAACTGACCACAGCCGCGTATTTCTTTTACCGATAGTTTTGTAATATCATCAAGACATGTCTGGAATGTCTGGTATGCCTCATCTGCCCTACCCTGATGGTACAGCAGGCGCGCCTCAATAAATGCCATAGCGAAGGAATACCAATGGTATTGGGGCTGGTTTATATCGACATGCTCCTGCAGCCAGCGGTAGTTCTCACGGGCTATGGGTAACCATTTGGCGGCCTTGTCGTATTGCTGCTGGTCGATGTAGGCAAGAGCAGCTTCCTCTGCAGCTTTCACTTTCACCTCCACGAATGTTGTGTCGCTGTCGATACTCTCTCCGTCAATAAACAACAGCGACTGATTACGTTCGTATGAGTCTATCGCTTCACGGTAATGCTGGTCAGCCTCATCGTAACGCCCCAGCTCTACCAAACAGTTGCCCATCATGGTGTAGAGACTGGAAGTGGAACTCGGCAACAGCATGAGCGTGCTTGACTCATGGGCCTTAATGACTTCCATGGCAGGCATCAGCACCTTCAGTGCCTCAGCGTAGTCGTGTCTTTCGAGCAGCAATTGCGACAAGGCACGGACACTGGTGGCGTAAGTCGTCAGCTCTGTCTCATCGCCCGAGAACGCCTCTAAGGACTTTCTCAACTGAAACTCCGCCGCCTTATATTGCTTTTGTAATTTATAGGCTACAGCATGAAAAAAGTGAAGGTCTAGCTTGAACACCTTCGTACGTCCTTCAAGGCTGTCGCACACCACGTGGACAGAGTCATAGTTCTTGCGTTCAAGCTGAGTGGTTATCAGATTAAAGTCATGCTCTTGTTCGTCGAAGATATCAACCTTCAGGGCATGCTTAATTACAGGGAGAACTTTTTCATCAAACAGCTCGGGTGCTATACTGCTGGTTATCTCCAGTATCAAGAACAGTCCCACAATCAGCGCCACGGGAAATCCCATTCCCCATAGCAGCACGCGCTTTATCCACTTCTTGATGCTTTTGCTCATGGCTAATTAGTTTTGGCGTTTTATTATGCTAAGGTGCAGTCTGTTCTCGCAGACCAGCAACGGTGCAAAGATACAAACTTTCCGTGAATTAGAACATGGAAATTACATTTTTCTGCTATTATACCACCTTTAATTATATATAAATCGCTGTATTTTGCCGCAATCTGTTGTCTTTTTACTCAAAAAGTTGTAATTTTGCAATCAAAACGACTATAGGCACTTGGATTGCCGATATGACACTATGAGGTTTGCATTCATCATTTCCGCCCACAACGATGCCGTCCACCTGCGACGCATGATTGACGCCCTGCCCAGGGAGTCGGAGTTCTTCGTGCATATTGACGCCAAGAGCGACATAACGCCGTTCCGGCCGCTGGCCGACGATGGTCGCGTCCATCTGGCCGAGCGGCGCACCGATGTCATGTGGGGCAGCATTGGCGTGGTGGAGGCCCAGATGACACTGCTGCGCCAGGCGCTATGCCGCCACCAGACGCAGGCCTTCGACTACCTCATCTCGCTCAGCGGCCTCGACTACCCGCTGTGGAGCAACCAGCGCATCGAGCAGTTCTTCAGCCAACAGCAGGGCCGTGAGTTCATCGTCACCCTGCCCATGGAGCATCAGGGCGAGGCGGCACGCCTATACCGCGAGCACCGCCCGTTCAACTATAAGTCGTGGCCCTACGGTTCCATCGGCAGCAAGTTTCGCGTGGCCCTGCGCCACCTCATCTACGCCGTCGGCATCCGCAAACCGCTACGGTTCAAGGCCCTGGGACGCGAGTATGCGCTGCACAAAGGCTCCATGTGGTGGGCCATCACCCCGGAGCTGGCGGCCCTCGCCCTCCACTATTGGGACACGAACCGCGACTACGTGCGCTATTTCCACGACGGCTTTGCCCCCGACGAGACGTTCATCCCCACCCTGACGGCCCACTCACCGTTTGCCGACAAGGCCATCCGCATGGAGGGGGCCTTCAAGAATCTGGAGAGCATCACCCCCCTGACCTTCATCGACTACACCAATGGCATCAAGGTGCTGACCGAGCACGACTACGACCTGCTCATCAACAGCGGAAAAATGTTCTGCCGCAAAACGGTGACCGGCACCAGCGACCGCCTCATGGACATGCTCGACGACTATCGCAGCAGCGAGGGGTTCCTATAATCTCATCAACAACAGACTACTACGAATTTCACGAATTATACGAATTATACATTATTTTCCATCTTTCGTCAACAATAAAACAGCCGGCGAATTATGCAGCGCGTGGACGTTTGTGCCTTCCGCCTACATCATTGATGTGTTGAGTACCTGGAGCCACATGGAATAATTCGTATAATTCGTGAAATTCGTAGTCGGGAAATGACGGTGTCAGTAAACCATAGTGGTCAATGTTCAATGCTCAATGTTCAATGCTCAATGTTCAATGCTCAATGTTCAATGCTCAATGTTCAATGCTCAATGTTCAATGGTCAATGATAATACGCCCTGACCTTTTGCTCCAGTCCTGCCGGCACCAGGCCCTTGATGGGCAAGCCCTGACGCACACGCCAACGGATGTCGGTGCTTGACACATTGACGAGCGGCACATCGATGGTGCCCGCATACTGTCCACGCGGATAGACCACCACGTCATACTGGCGCAGGATGTCCTTCCAGTGGCGCCAACGCTCGAAGTGTGCCCAGTTGTCGCCACCGATAAGCAGCGTAAACTGGCGGTCAGGATAGTCATGGCTCAGGTGTTGCAGTGTGTTCCACGTATATGACGGCCGAGGCAGGTGAAACTCATAGTCGCTGGCCACCACGCCCGCTATGTGCTCCACGGCCTGCCGGGCCAGTTGCAGCCGCAGGTCGTCAGCCAGCAGCTGCTGGCCCTGCTTCAGGGGGTTCTGTGGCGACACCATCAGCCACACCTCGTCCATGTGGCATTGCTGCAGCACGGCCTGTGCCAGTGCCACATGACCAATGTGTATGGGGTTAAACGAGCCCCCGAATATCGCTGTCCGTGTCTTCATCTTTTTTTCTAATTAATCAACAAACGCCTTGACCACCTCCAGCGCCTCCTGCTTGGCCGTCTCCAAATCGTCGTTCACGATGACACGGTCAAACTGTGGGGCGAAGGTCAGCTCATAGGCCGCCTTGGCCAGCCGTTGCTCGATGGCCTCCGGCGTGTCGGTGCCACGACCCTCCAGACGGCGGCGCAGTTCCTCGACCGACGGGGGCTGTATAAACAGGCTCAGGGCCTCGTCGCCATAGTGTTTCTTGATATTGATGCCGCCCTTCACGTCGACATCGAACACCACGTTCTGGCCCTCTTCGCGCTGCCGCTCCACCTGTTGTTTCAGCGTGCCGTAGAATCGGTTCTCGTACACCTCCTCATACTCCAGAAACTCGTCACGGTCGAGCCGTGCCCTGAACTCCTCCGGGGTCAGGAAGAAATACTCCACCCCGTCCTGTTCCGTGCCACGCGGAGGCCGCGACGTACACGAGACGCTGAAATACAGCCTCAGCTCCGGATGCTCCTGCATCAGCCACTGCACAATGGTCGACTTCCCGCTGCCGCTGGGTGCCGACACGATAATAAGTTTTCCCCGCATCTGATTATTTAGTGTTTAATGTATAATGTTTAATGTATTACAGCGCGTTCAGCACCTGCTCCTTTATCTGTTCCAGCTCGTCCTTCATCATCACCACGATGTTCTGCATCTCCGCCTGGTTCGACTTCGACCCCGTGGTGTTGATTTCACGACCCATCTCCTGGGCTATGAATCCCAGCTTCTTGCCCTGGCCCGGCTCACCGGCCATCGTCTCGCGGAAGTAGCGCAGGTGGTTCGTCAGCCGCTGCTTCTCCTCGCTGATGTCCAGCTTTTCGATGTAGTATATCAGCTCCTGTTCCAGGCGGTTCTTGTCGTACTCTGCCTCCGGAATCTGCTTCAGACCGTCTACGATACGCTGGCGAATCTTCTCCACACGGCTCCGCTCGTAGGGTTCTATCGATGCCAAGAGACGCTCGATGTTGTCCACCTTCTCGCAGAACTTACGCTCCAGGGCGGCACCCTCCTGCCGGCGGAAGTCCACCAGGGCATCCAGCGCCTGCACCACCGCCTGGCGCACCACGGTCCACTCCGCGTCGGTCAGCACCTCCACCTCCGTCATCTTCAGCACGTCGGGCATCCGCACCAGCACCTGCAGCCAGTCGGTGCCCGTGATGCCCTTCTCGGCGGCAAAGGCCGACAGCTCGCGGTAGTAGCCGTCCATCAGCGCCTTGTTCACCGGAGCAGCCTCCACGGCGGCATCCTTCTCCACCCACATGCTCAACTCCACCTTGCCGCGCACCACGCGCTCGGCCACCAACTGGCGCACCTCCATCTCCTTCTCGCGGTAGACGGGAGCGATGCGGGTCGTGAGGTCCAGCTGCTTAGAGTTCAGCGACTTCACCTCCACATTGATTTTCTTACCTTCAAATTCTGCCACAGCCTTGCCGTAGCCCGTCATAGAGTGTATCATATTTCTTATATACCTATTATTAATATTCCGTTGCAAAAGTACGACTTTTCTGCCAAACAGCCAAATTATTGCTTCTTTCTTCGCTTGCGCCACACAAAAGTCGCCAGCAAACCATCTACCAGAGCTTTTTCCTTGAAATGCCTTTGTCTATGCACTTTGTTGCGTTAAATCTCCTAAAATGCTTTCCAAGGTCAACCTTATTTTTGTAACTTTGCCATCAAAGATGGCGAAATTTGCACTTTTAACGCGCAAAAGGCTCGTATTTCGCAAACTTTTCGTACATTTGCACTCGATAACACTTTTAATGCACATAATTATGAGCGAGAAACAGAAACAAGTGACGGAGCAGCGAGAGCAGATGCGAACTCGTTCGCAATCTGCCGAGTCGCGACGGTACTCGACCAAGGGTCAAGTAGAGAAGGAGCGCAAGGCCGTGCTGCAGTTGCTTCTTGAGAAAACAGGGCTGAAGTACAAGGAACTCGTGGACGCACAGATAGGCATGTGGATGGCGGGCAACCTTGACCTACTCACCGCCGAGGAAAAGAAGCAATTCCCGCATCTGGTATTCTGAACAACGGTTATGACACGACAGGTCAAGACATACAACCCAAACCACATATTTGTGGATACCAACGTGCTTATCGGTGCATACAGCGGCGATGCACGATACCAGACCGACAACGACTGTCTACATTACCTCTATTCCATCGTGGGCAAACGGCTCTACATTTCAACGCTCAGCGTGGCGCAGCTTATCTCTGTCTATCAGAAGCACAAGACCAACGACGAGATACGCTCCGTTGTCCGCGAGTTGCAGCACCGCTTCACCATCATCAATTTCACGGTGAAGGACATAGACTCCGCGCTCAACCAGACGGGAGCCGACATCGAAGACAATATCCAGTTTGTGCTGGCCCGCAAACAGAAGTGCCGCGTCATCATCACCAACAACTACAAGGACTACCGCCTCCTACTGGGCGCACAGGTTATCAAGCCATCGAAGGTAAGGACGATAGCCCGATAGATATAATAAGGTATAGCGAAACAAAGAGCGGGAACCGAGGCCGAGGATGTCGACACGGGTTCCCGCTCTTACTTTTATTCTAAACTCTGGAAAATATCTATCATGTGACGCGAAATCTTGGGTATAGATCCAATGACAGCCTCCAAATCATTATCTGCAAAAAAGAAAATCAACACCTCACTTTCCTTGACTGCTCTGTTTTCCACTTTACCAGGATGCAGGTTAGGCATATCTCCAATGATGTGGTTTGCCTCATTCCTCAGAACCTCAAGGCGCCGCATCTTATAGGCAATTTCTTCTTTCGATGGTTCTGCGTATTGATTTAGGCGAATATAGAATTTCCCCGAACGAATGTCAACTCGCCAGAACAATCCTTCCCAGTAGCCATCCGTCTTTCTTGCAATGTCTATCTGAGTCCACGGCCTGCCAAAGCTTGTTCCGTTTCTAATTTCAAGATAAGGGACACCCTGCTTCGTCATATTCTCAACAATGGTATCGCAAAGATATTTCTGAGCATCCGCACTCCACAGAACATCATAATCATGCTTAACGAATAATTTCTCATGGAAAGAATTGATGGTTTCAACAAAGGTATAGGTAATGTAGTCATAATACATTTTAATCAACGGATGCAAGTCAATCATTTTTTCAAGCGTTGAAGACATCATACCTGCGTTGATTACCTCATACCGATTTTGTGAAACTTCCTTTTCCTCCTGCGAATTGATATACGCAAGCTTGTAATAGAAATAGCGGTAACAATTCGGGTAGATTTCTTTGTATCTGGCAAGTTGTCCGCTATGTGACATGCTCCATGTCTTATCCTCAAACAATACCGTCTGCTCCTCGCCATTGTCCTCAAAGCGGAACGTCAGCAATACATCAACGTTGTTTTCTTGTCGCTTCAATTCAATAGAGTTAACGGCTCTGCCACAATCTTCTTTCTTCAGTATCAATCTATCAAAGAAAGCGTATTTGTAAGTCTTGTACTCCTCATTAGAGTCAAGGAAATAAATGAGCCAAACAAGGAAAGCGTCAGTTGTCAGTTCCTTGGGCGCATGAAAGAAAATGTTTGTCTTCACTTTCATAATTTGATTTTTAAGGAATACTATATTCTTAATATGGTACATGTGCCCCTCTTGTCTTAGGGCAATACCCATGTATCAGTGTGCCTAATGAGAGAGTTTTTGTCCCACAGAATCGACAAATATATTCAGTCTGTTCAGTTCTCATACTGGCAGCCTGACGCTGAGCGGCTTGACGTTCTTTCTCCAGTTGCCTTGCTGCCAATGTTCCTGGCGGAACTTCCTCGAAATTGCAAACCTCAACGTCCTTCTTTGACAACAGATTGCCGTCAAAGTCATAGATGTCTGTTGTGAGTTTCCCATCGCCATAACGGTCAACATCGTAGGAAAAGCATGATAATTGTTTAGTCCCTTCATCGTACTCATACCAATTGCAAATGGTAAACTTCTTGAACCCCTGAGTCTTCAAGTCGTATAGTTGCACGTATGCTTTTGGTAGGTCGCCATCTCCAATATTTGCATTATGACCAACCATAATGATTCCTTTGCCGGCACCAATGATTGATACAGGGGCATCAAAGCCATCCACAGTGGGAATGACAATATTCTCCGATTTGTCAGTTTCTGCATTATAGCAGAAGAACAAGTCAGTGCTTGCCCCTTTGTAATAGACAAGATGCTCGGCATCATTTTCCACCTGAACCAGCAGTTCACAAGAGTCAGGAAGATTGCGAATGAATTCGGTAGATAACTTTTGATAGTCCTTCTTACAAGAAACCATCATACTGGTTGCACATACAATCGCAATGATTATTAAAATGCGAATTCTCATAGTTAATGCTATTTATGTTAAACTTTACCAATCCTCTTCAACAATTCATTCCCGATTTTTCTCTCAAGCCCCCCTTTCGTTGTTGGAATGCCCGACTTCTGAGCAATAGACTGTTTTACGCCTGTTATGCCAATGGCCCGCTTCAATGAAAAATATAATCCTTTCGTCAGTTTCATAGTTAATACGGTAGGTTAATGATGAACAATTCAAACAATATTTTCTCTATCAACTGATAAATAACATAGATTAGGCCTAATAATAGCAAGACACAAGCAGACATTCCGACACACCCAGAGTTCATGATAGACTCTACTACACCACGCAAGAAGAAAAGTGGCACACAGATTGCCACAATAATAATTAGCGCAACAAGCAAACTCATTGAGTCGAAGATGCCTAATGAGAAGAAAGCGCTTTCCTTTACCGACATGTTTGCTTTATAAATATATCCCACCTGTACTTTGCTTTCGTTGTTGACTTGGTAACAACGAGACCACCCTTTTCCAACATCCTCAATAAGAATGTTATCACCCTTTTCTAATTTGCCGATGATACGTGAACCTGTTCCAGCTCCTGCACGGATATTCATCCTTTCTATATTTTCTTCAGTGATACTTGCCATTTTCAGTTTCTCAGTGTTGAGATTAGGGCTTCCCCTGTCAAATGAAAAACAATCGCCATCCAATGTTTCTTTAACCCTTATCGTGTCAATGAGTACATCAGTTTCACTCAGAGGCTTACCAATGTTGGCGAAGTAACTCCTGAGAAATTCGTTGGCATTCTTCCATTTCAATTTTGCAACCAAATAGCCATCTTTAGTTTCGCTATCTTCTATTTCCACAAAGGCATTCGGCACTTTTTTCCTCACCTCATTGGCAAAAAAAGCCAAGTGCATTCTGTCATCAGGGAAAATGTAGGTTGACGCACAGGCGTATTCTTCTGCATTGAAGCGAGATACGAATTTCTTTAGACGCCTATCATTGTTAAGACTGGTACATGAGCACAAAGATAGCACGACTAATGATAGCATCCCCAAAATCTTGTAATTCGTTCTTGGCATGATGATTCATTCTTCTGCCCTCCAGCCGCCACAAGAGCCTTTAATTGTTATGAAGCGTGGAGCTGATTAACCACGTCTTCTAATGGAGGCTGTGAGAAGTGCCCTTGTAATGTAGATGCAGTAACCAGTCCACGCTATACGCGCGAACCGTTATCACTGTCCTTGCATTACAATAGAAGTTTCTCACATTTCCATTAGCAAGTCGAGCATAACGCTTCGTTATTTCAATAAGTCGATGTTCCGAAGAACGCTGCAAA
>Ga0310691_10005451_pt1 | contig 13928 bp, 15 predicted proteins | sample 176DNAGHGlowgp2_FD_203887 | JGI IMG/M metagenome (GOLD analysis project Ga0310691, IMG submission 203887) | Sheep rumen microbial communities from Palmerston North, Manawatu-Wanganui, New Zealand - 1766 DNA GHGlow gp2 (v2) (version 2) | ecosystem: Host-associated > Mammals > Digestive system >... | reverse complement strand
TCAGCTATCGTGCCGCCGTTGCCCGTCACGAAGTAATACAACCACTCATGATCCATCGCTTCATGCTCAGGCAGGTGATTGAATAATGTGTCGAGCACTGCATAGAAGTCTGCCGTCATAAAGTCGCGTGATGCCTCTCGCAACTCATCGTCTGGGAGGTACTGACACAATTCAGCGGCTCTTTCCTTCAGTTGCTCCTCACTCATGCTACAACTGGTCACCATGCCAGCGATAAGCAGTGCAAGAATAATGCTTAGTATCTTCTTATTCATAATGTCTGATCCTCACGTCTATCCCCTCCCCTTGCAGCTGCTGGGGAATAAGGCTGACATCGGTCTGACCGTAGTGATAGGGAAACAGCACTCTTGGTTTGATGACCTTGGCGGCACGGACAAGCTGTTCGGGTGTCATCGTGTAGGGTTGGTTGCAGGGCAGGAAGGCAATGTCGATGTCCTTGATCTTCTCCATCTCGGGGATATCTTCGGTATCACCTGCGATATAGATGCGCAGGCCGTCGAGCGTCAGGATGTAGCCATTGTCGCGGCCCTTGGGGTGGAACTGCAAGTGCCCCTCGGTTGTGTTGTAAGCCGGTACGGCCTCAACTGAAAAATCGCTGGCCAGTTGCAGTCTGTCACCATTGACCATTACGGTTCCCGACCCGTACATATCAGCGCATCGCTGGTTCGTAATCAGCTGCGTCCCGTCTTTGGTAAGCATCCTGATTGCAGCTCCGTCAAAGTGGTCGCGGTGCTCATGTGTCACGAAGATGTAGTCCGCTTTGGGAATGGCTGTATAGTCCACCGTTCTTTCTCCCAATCTGCCCACGGGATCTATCTCTATCTCCTTCCCTTCGTATTGTATTCGGATACACGAATGCATCAGCGCGTGGCACTTGACTACCTTTCCGCTCTTCGTCTTGAATACATCCACCTCATAGGTGTCTGTAGTCACATCCATTCCCGCTTCCTTCCATGCAACGATGCCGCCTTTCAGGTTCACACAATTGTAGCCCTCTGCTGCCAATCGTCCGGCTGCACTTGCAGACCGACGACCGCTGCGGCAATAGATGGCTATGGTTTTATCCAATGGCAATACAGCCTTTGCCGATTCAATGAAACTGTCCTGTCCCTGGTCGATGTTAATAGCTCCCTCGATGTGATCTTCAGCAAATTCCTCTGCCGAGCGAACATCGAGCAAAATGACATCCTGCTCTTCTGTCAGCGACTTGAAGGCTTGGACATCGACATTCTCATAGTTGTGCTGACCGCAGGCTGTGGTCATTCCGATTGTTGCCAATAAGCATGTAATAAAATTCTTCATTGTGCTATATCCTTTTAAATTAATCCTTTTCCTTCTTCAACCACTTCTGCGCCATCTTCCTGCTCGTAGTAATAAGAATAGTCAATACCCTTCATGAAGATTTCACGATCGTCAATGCGGTCGGTCATTGCTCCTTGGAGTAACAATTTAATGGCTCGGGCGTCAGTCATACTTTGCCTCATTGCCGACAAATACGCTTTCTTATCTATTTTACTCCAATCTACACAAAGTTTCAGACGTGACTTGAAGATAAGGTCCAGCCAAATGCGAGTACTTCGCCCATTGCCCTCCATAAACGGATGGGCCACATTCATTTCTACATACTTATCTACAATCTCTTCGAATGTGGTCTCTGGCATACCTTCAATCATTCTCAAATTCTGCATCAGATATTCTGCTCGACAGAACAGAGTACCATCTTTCCAAATCGTTTTAGTGCGTATTTTACCTGCAAAATCATATAGACCGCCAAAAATATATGCGTGTATTTGTTGCAGGCACTCAACGGTTCCTGGCTTCATACTATCGAGCAAGCCACTCTCGATGAGCGTATAGGCTTTTTTCTTGCTCTGACCGTCAATGCTGCTGTCGCTATAGGTGAACCAATGGAGAAACGAACGGGCACGATTGTTGGGATAGTTTTCCGCCAATGTCTGAACACAATCACTATCCAACGCATCAGCAAAACGCTGTTTGCCATCAGGAGCTTCAAATTTGAAGTGGTTAGTGATACTAACCAGTTGTACGCCATCCTTAGCGAACTTCCCTTTCAGGTACTTCCAGTAGTTACGGCATTTCTTATAGTCATCCTCATCGTTGATAGCACGCACAATATCTGTAGCCGAGAACCACCACTTGCTGTGTTCCTCGTCCCAGACGGCCCTAACTTCGCGGTCATTGAAAAAGCGGATTGATTTTTTACTCATTTCAGTTCCTCCCACGCTTTTTGTATCTCATTCTTAATCATTGTTGGATCTCGTCATTTTTATTTATCGTAGTTCCCAGGTCGTCCATTTTGAGGTCAAAATTAAATAAACTTCTCCAATAAATATGGTTCGGGCGCGTGAAAAAAACTAAAACGGGTCAAAAAAGAGTTTTTTGTGCCCCTCGAAGGCGATTTTATTGTCCATAAACAACAAAACTGCTCTGCAAAAGTACAATTAGTATGACTTTTGCAAGAAGTCTCGGATAAAAGGACTACATTTGCACCACATTAAAAAAGGATAAGCCATCAATATCCCAATAGTAATGCGTACAAGGCAGCACCTACAACGCAAGGTATCAAGCCGATGAGCCCACCATAAGCATCGGAAGTTGCTTTGTCATAGTGTTTTACAAAGCATTTTAAAGTAGCTGCCGTATGTCAGCATGCGCCAAATCCACTCCAAAGGCCCGAAACGAAACCATTGTAACCACCAAGCCGCTGACTGCTATCTGGACAGCAAATATAAGGAGTGCCGTCAGTTCTATGTAGATGAGTCCCATCGAGCAGCCGAGACCGAAGCCAAGTCCATAGAACAGCACTACGCCTATGAGCGACTGCGACAGGTAATTGCTGAGTGCCATCCGTCCTGGAGCTGCCAACCACGAGAACACTCTGCTTGCCGGACATCTCAAGAAAAACAGGCAGAATAGCGCAATATACCCGAATGCCAATGGAATAACACTTACGGCATAAAGCAGCGAATGTGCGGTCAGTCCCCAAGGATGTCCTTCTGTGGCACTCCAGGCATAGAGGGCCGATGCCGGCAGTCCCCACGCCAGAGCATAACGGCAGAGTCTGCGCAGTCTGGAATGATACTCATCCAATCGGGCATACAAACGATGCTTGCCTATCAGGTAGCCTATAATGAAAAGTCCCACGACCTTGGGCAGGCGGTGACCACTGACGAACTCCCAGATCCGTTCGCAGGCTCCTTGCAGCAGGAATGCAAACATCTGCGAATAGCTGTCGGCATCGCGCAGCCACGTGGCGAAGTTCTCCTCCGTGATACCTTGCCGCGAGGCCTCCGTCCACCACAGGTTATAGAAAGGGCCGGCAAAGTCAATCCCTGCATACTCTGTCAGCGCATCAAGGCCTACCGGGATTAGTATCAGGCATGCGGCCAACCAGGGCAGTATCCTGTCTTTCAACCGCAGGCACAACGGAAGCAACAGTCCTCCGATGGCATAGAGCAACAGAATGTCACCGCTCCATAAAAACATCAGGTGGCAAGCTCCGATAACTATCAGTATCGCCATCCGCCGGAGGAACAGCGTTACGGGGTGACGGCTCAGTATCAGCGCGAACCCCACGCCGAAGAGCAGCGAGAAGATGGTGTAGAACTTCCCGTCCACCAGCATATATTGCAGGTACCTGACCACTCGGTCTATACCAGCTGTTGACATGGTGGATTGCTCGTCTGCAGACAGGAATGTCCATAGCGCGAACTCTGGGTAATTTGCTAGGGCAATACCCATCAGAGCCAGTCCTCGCAGTGCATCGAGTACTACGTGCCGTTCTTTTGCGGTGGTGGGGCTTGTCATATTAAATTTGCGTTTGTTTGGGGTATTCGGCGTAGTCTGATTTATTTTTTCTCTTTATACTCCTGCGGATAAATGCCGGTGGCACGCTTGAAATAGCGGCAGAAATTGGCGGTCGTGGGGAAACCGAGTTGGTAGGCAGTCTCCTTGACTGTCTGCTCGGGATGTGTGTCCATAATTCGTTTCGCCTGGGTCGCCACATACTGCTGAATCCATTCCAAGGGCGAGAGGCCGCCAGCGAACTGACGGAACGATTTCGAGAAATACCTTGGATCATAGCCCATCAGCCCTGCATAGTAATTGACATTGCGGTTCTCCCTGTAGTGCTTCACCACCAGATACATAAAAGAATCATGACGTGCGGAAAGACCATGTCAACGCCGGTTACGGAGTGGCCGTGCACCTCTTTTTCCATATACACACCGTTTTGCTCAACGGACTGTAAAATTTGGGCTATTTGTGCGTCAATCTGCATCGTTTCTTACCATTTCCGCTGCAAAATTACTACTTTTCTTCGAATTACAACAAAGAAATCACACATTTTGATAACAAAAGGCGAAAAGTGATAGCATTTTAGTGCTGCAACATATCGTCCGTATCAAGACAAGGCAGTACCTTTGCCGCCGAATTTTAGAAAATCCCCTTCATGGTGACAAGACAGTAAATCTATTAACCTAATCTTAACAATTAAAACAAAACAATTATGAAAAGATATTTGCCCAGACTGGAACGAATACGAATAATGTGAATAATTTGCCTCACGAATTAGAATAATAATTATAGCTATTAGTGGATTTAATTATTCACATTATGCACATTGATTTCAATAAAAAAGAGCACCCCGAAGTAGCAAAAACGAGACTAAAAGGTGGTCAAAAGACATTAAAAGACATTATTTATATGCGCGATTTTATGTGAAACGTAACCACTTTCGTTTGATTTTACGTTAATTAATTCGTTTTATTTGGCCATAACAGCAATTATGCCTACCTTTGCAACTGATAATTATTTATCACTATCTTATATATTATGCAAGATACCAACAATATATTATCACTTCTAGAGGGTTATACACTTGATAACCAAGACGACATCGCCAAAGGTATCGCCGACGATTTCCGCAGGCGGCGCATCGAGAAGAACATCACGCGCGACCAGTTAGCTGAGCGGTCAGGCGTGGCGGTCAGCAATATCGTGCGCTTCGAGCAGAAGGGGCTTATCTCACTGAGAAACCTCATCAGCCTTGCTATTGCACTAGGCTATACATCGGAACTCAAAAACGTTTTCGCTCAGCCCAAATACTCCACGATGGAGGAGCTCACGCAAATCCGCAAGAACAGCAATAAGAAAAAGGCGCACTCTATTAACAATGCATAATGGACAAGATTGATAAGCTCATCGTGAACTACCACGATCGGAAGGTCGGAACCCTTTCGCTGACCCCTGACAACCGACTCTGCGCCTTTGAATACGACAAGACTTGGCTCATCGACGGCTTCATATAACAAACAGTACACAAACAGATAAATCGGAAGGCACTTTACGGCGTAGCTATCAGCGCCACGCTATACCATTTTGAATAATCCCGTTTCATATCTTTCGTTTAATTTTGATTCTCTAAATGTCTGGATTATCCTTAGCCATGCTTTAGCCCCGATTTGAGTACAAACATAAGGACTATTCTTCAATAATGGACGCGTATTGTGTATGTTCCGGCCAGATATACTTTTGACTCGTTATCACCAGGCAGGGTGACTGTGGCTGTTGAGCCTTTGGGGATGGTGAATGTCCAGATCCATAAGTCGCCCTCGTAGCGCCAACTGCTTTTGATGAGTCCCGTAGGTTTTTTCCCTTGCCCCTCAAAGGAGGGGGTAAGGAAAGTGGCATCGAGGTGGCCCAGCCGCCGATCGGGGACGGGGCGCATAATGATGTTTTTGAAGCCGGGCTGTGCGGGGTCGGCGGCTATGCCGGCACAGGTCTGCCATATCCATTGGCACACGGCTCCGTAGGCATAGTGGTTGAAGCTGTTCATCCCGTTTGGCCCCATGCCGTGCTCCTTAGTATAGCTGTTCCAGCGCTCCCAGATTGTCGTGGCGCCGTTATCAACGGAATAGAGCCAGCTGGGATTCTTGCGCTGGAAGAGCAGCGTGTAGGCCACGTCAGTCATGTCATTATCGGTAAGCGTGGGCATAAGGATTGAGGTGCCGAGGAAACCCGTTTGCAAGCAGTCGCCGTGCTCTCGGAAGTTCTCGCGCAGGCGCTGAATCAATCGGGCTCTGGCCTCGCCCTGGAAAAGGTTGTTCTTCAGGGCGAAGAGGGCCGGGGTCTGCATAGTGTTGAGGATGTCGCACTTGAAAGTGCCGTCGGCATTGAAGAAGCGTTCACGCAGATAACTCTTGGCGGTCTTCACCATAGTCTCATACTCAGCTGCGTTGCGGCCCGTAGCTTTCGCCATGTCGCACATCATAGCGGCATCTATGGCCCAATAGGAGGCTCCGAGATAGTTCCAGTACTCGATGGCCTCGGGCAATGGCTTGCCATCCTTGAACGCTGAGCCGCCACAGCTCTCCAGCGGCTCGTAGCTAAGCCAGTCGCCCCACTGGTAATTGCCGTTTTCCCGGATGATGGCCTCATGGTCATATTTCGTCTGGTTCACATGATTCAGATACTGATTCATAGACTCCCAACTCTCCTCGATGATGGATTTGTCGCCGAGCTGTTTCCACACCGTCCAAGGCACTATAATGCCGGCATCCGACCAGCCGAAACGCATATATTCGTTGTGCCACGAGCCATATTGTCCCGGAGGCGCCACACTGGGATAGCCGCCCTGATCGTTCTGCGAGTCGCGCAGGTCGCGCAGCCATTTGTGGAAGAAGCGGTCGGTGTTGGCAAAGAATGTGCCCGTCTCGCAGAACACCTGCGTGTCGGCCGTCCAGCCCAGACGCTCGTTGCGCTGCGGGCAGTCGGTAGGCACGCTGAGGTAGTTGGAGCGCATACCCCAGACGGTATTGGAGATGAGCTGATTCACGAGGTCGTTGCCGGTTGTGATATGTCCCGTCTCCATCTCGGGCGTGATGCTGCTGACGGGGACTGACTGTATCCGTTGAATTGTGACTTCGTCGGTGGCGGTGATGTCGAGGAAGCGGTAGCCGAAGAAGGTCTGGCGCGGAGTGTATTCCATTGAACATTGACCATTTCCAAAGGTATAGTCCAGCCGGATGCTCTTATCGTGGATGCGAAGGTTGCGACGGTGAACGCTGCCTTCGGGGCCGTCCATACCGCGAGACTTAGCGCCATTGCCGTCGTTCAGCAGTTCGGCCGGCAGACAAGTAAGGCGTGTGCCCGCCTTTGCGCTGAAGCGAAACGAAGGCACAGCGGCGCAGTTCTGTCCGAAATCGATGACGAGATGCTCGCCCGGACGGACAACCATCGGGGCCTCTACCCTACCCTCGCCTACGGGAGATGTCGGGCATGGGTATTCGCGGTCGATAACAATTGTGCCGTGGGCCTCGTCGTTAGCGCCCTCTATCTTGGAATAGACGTAGGCGCATTTGGGATTGAGAGCCCACGCCTCAACATGATAAACCTCAGCGCCACAGTTGGGCACGATAATGCCCTTATACTCCTTGCTGACTGCAGGCGCATTATGAATTGTGAATTTTGAATTATGAATTGATTCTCGCGCATCGTATTCCTCACCATCGAAGATGGCGGCGTGCTTCACAGGTCCTCCGATGCCTGCCCTCCAATCCTTCGTATTTGTGCCGTACAGGCGCTTCGTCCCGTCAGCGAACGTCAGTTCCAGCACACCACGGAAGGCACACTTCTGTCCGTACATTCCGTTAGAACCACTGGGCGTGATGATCTTGTCGGCCCACCAGCCCGGAGTCACCTGCGCAGAGAGAGTGTTCTTGCGCCCTTTCTTGGTTTGGAGCTGCGCCGTAACGTCATAAGTGAACGAATATTTTGTGCGGCTGTGGTGAGAGAAGCCCGGACGCAGCACCTCCCGACCGATGCGCTTGCCGTTCACATACAGTTCGTTCACGCCGAGACTGGTGGACATCCACAGAGCCTTCACCACGCGTTTCTCATTTGTTAATGTGCTCACGAACCAGTTGGCGCCGTCGGCTGCCCGCGTGTGTTCATCTACACGGCCTTGCACCTCGGGCGCATCAGCCACACATATCCATTCTGATTCGCTCCACACCTGATCCGGAAGTGCTTCGACCACCTGTGCCGACATCGTCATCACGCACATCATTGCCATGAGACAGAAAGCTATTCTTTTCATTCTTGTTTGTTGATGTAATAAACTGTTTTGTGTACAAACTTAAGCACTATTCTTTAATTAGAATCTTATTCCACATTCACTCTTCTTGAATATCCTTGGGGTAGTCGTGAATCCACCACACAGGATTCTTCACCAACGGAATCAGGATCATCGCCGTAAAAGCAATGGTCATAACTATTGTCTCAATGATAATGATCGTCCAGTTCATAACTAACGATAAAATCCTTCTGTCTATGGTTGCGGGCTTTTATTTTTCTACTTCACAAGCACCTTTTTGCCTCTAATGATATAGAAAACCTTAAGTAATTTACGATTTGACGATTTACGATTTGACGATTTACGATTTACAAATTGGCGGCCGCTGAGGTCATAGACGGGATCTACCCCAGCCATCATCCGCATTGCGGGAAAGGCCATCAAAGCGCAAATAATAAATAAACGTTTCATATCTAAATTGAATGTAATGGCAAAATACCTCCCGACTTGTTTCTTATAATCAAGATATTCCTGCCCGAAATCCTGGGTCAGCCGCTTTTCCTCGCTACGGATTTGCAGGGTGAGCAGGATTACTTCTGCCAAGAAGACAAGCAATGGCGTGAATGACCAAAGCCAGACGAGAACACCTGCATCGTAGATATAGATGCCTACGAGCATCGGGTTGCGGCACAGGCGATAAGGGCCGCTCGTCATCAGATGTTTTGTTCGCGGAGCCACCTCATGACCGTAGGCGTCAAATGGATTGCCCTTGCCCACGATACGCATATAGACAATACTGTAGATGCTGAGTGTCAGTCCGCAGACTGCGAGAATCAAACTGACTGTGCATAGTACTACCGCATCAGGCACGAATGGCCAAGGCCGTCCCGAAACCACCCACATCAAAGCCGGGATGCCAACCACAAAAATAAGCAAGCCCAGCAGATAGCCGAATATGTGTGACTTGTTACTCATTATTATTTTACCAGCCTGGTGGCAGAACGATATTCTCCACGTCGTGAGCCTTCGCGAACAGTGGAGAGATTTCTTCATCGGTGAATCCGGCTATGCCGCAACCGATGCGGGTTACGAGGAACGTCAGATCCTTACGTTCCTTTGCGAACTGGATGAACTCGTCCACATACGGACGGATGGTCTCTACCCCACCCTGCATCGTCGGGATGCCATAGCTCTGGCCTTGCAGACCCACGCCCTGCCCCATGATTGCCCCGAACTTGCGGTAGGCGATGTAGGCTGCCCCGCCGCCGTGCATACCCTTCAGGTTGCTGCCGAACACAAAGATCTCGTTCGGCTGCAACTCTGCTATAAACTCTGGTGTTGTTCTCTTCTGTTGCATATCCTTTTCTCGTTTTGTAATTGACATCCTCTTGAAAGCCATTGGCGGTGCAGGCATATAAATCGGAGCCTCACACATCATGTCATCGGCATCGCTCATGACGATAGCGCATTCGTCCATAACCTCCGGCATATCCAAGTCCATATCGAAGTTCTTGCGGAAGTAAGGCACGATAATCTCATCCTTCAGTTTGTTGTACCGTTGCGACACAGCCGAAGGAGTAATGCCACATTGCGCAGCCACCTCTTTTCCCTTGTAACCGCGAATCAGCATCATCACAATAATGAGTCTGTCCTGACGGTTTAGCGGAGCGTGGTCGCATATATCCTCCACGATACGGTTGAACTGCAGGCGCAGGTTGTCGCCTTTGATGTCGAACGACTGAAGATAGTCCTCGAAGGTGATGCTACCGTACTCCCTATGATACCATTTCAGCGCGTCGAGCACCACATATCGGAAACCGCCAATCAGCCACGTCTTCAGACTAATCTCCGACGAATGGTCTTCCAGAGGCTTCCAGTCGTGCTCCATGAGGTAAAGGGCATACTGGTGAGCCAGCGACATAAAGTCCAGGTTCTGCTTCCCGCTCAACTGATAACGCTGGTTGAAAAGGCGGTAGGCCGCCTCACAATACCCGTAGAAGTACTCTCGGATAATGTAGCTGTTTCCCGCGCGGAAACCGTCTAAAATCTCGTCGTCTGACAGTTGTTGATAAAACATAACTTCAATTCTTTGGCGCAAAATTATAAAAAAATTGCTGTAGTTGCTTAATTTTTTCCGAAAACCATCTTCAAATAGATAAAAAGACGTCTTAGATTGAAGTATTCACCATTAAAATTAAAAAATTACGATTATGAAGACTAAAGAAGTAAAAGCGAAGAGAGTTCACAACCTGATTATCGTAGATGAGAGCGGCTCGATGTTCGTAATCCGCAAGCAGGCCTTCATCGGAATGAACGAAACCCTACAGACCGTCCGTCAGATGCAGAAGAAATACAGCGACCAGGAGCAGCGCGTCACCCTACTCACCTTTGACAGCGGCCACACCACCTGGCACTACGACAACGCCCCTGCCTCGAGCACCAAGGACCTCGACTGGAAAGCCTACAACCCGGGTGGCGGCACTCCCCTCTACGATGCCATCGGCAAGGGTATCGCCAAAGTCAACGCACAGGTAGAAGAAGGCGACCACGTACTTGTCACCATCATCACTGACGGCGAGGAGAACTGCTCTGAGGAGTGGAATCTGAAGATGGTTCGCACTATGATTGAGAAGCTGAAGAAGCAGAACTGGACCTTCACGCTCATCGGCACCGATAACCTCGATGTCGAGACCATGGCCCGCTCTTTCGCCATTGAGGAGCACATGGAGTTCCAGCAGGACGAGGCAGGCACCAAGGCGATGTTCGCCCGTGAACGCCGCAGCCGCGAACGCTACAACTGCTGTGTCGCTGCTGACGCCCCAATACCCACTGGTTCGTTCTTCAGTGAAGAGAACTAAATACCACGTCGAGCACCATCATCAGGACGAAACCGATGGCAAAGCCGATGGTGCTGAGGTTGGAGTGCTGTCCGCTGGAGGCCTCGGGGATGAGTTCCTCTACTACGACGTAGAACATGGCTCCGGCAGCAAAAGCGAGCATGTAAGGGAGTACGGGCAGAAGCAGTGAGGCCAACAACAAAACTGCAACGGCACCGACGGGTTCTACGGCTCCGCTCAATGAACCGATGATAAACGAACGCCAACGGCTGTTCCCTGCAGCCCGCATCGGCATAGAAATGATGGCTCCTTCCGGGACATTCTGGATAGCGATACCCACAGCTACTGCCAGCGCACTGGCGAGGGATATGTTTGTCACCCCGCTGTCGGCTCCGGCAAACACGACACCCACAGCCATTCCTTCTGGCAGGTTATGGATTGTGACCGCGAGGGCAAGCATCGCAGTCTTAGACAGATGCGAACGCATGCCCTCGGGTTTATCTGTGCCGATGTGCAGGTGAGGCGTCAGTTCGTCGATGAGCAGCAGAAATCCCATACCAAGCAGGAATCCAACTGCCGCCGGCACTACCGACCATGCCTCATTATGAATTATGAATTGTGAATTATGAATTGAAGTTGAAGCCATCTCTATGGCCGGTATCAGCAGCGACCACACCGAGGCCGCCACCATCACGCCCGACGCGAAGCCCAAAAGCGACTTCTGCAGCCGGGCCGACATCTCGTCCTTCATGAAGAACACGAAGGCTGAGCCGAGCATCGTGCCCAGCAGCGGAATAAGCAGTCCGATGATGAGTGTCATGCGGGATTGAACTTTTCTTTCGGCTGTTTGCAACGGGGACAACGCCAATCGTCGGGCAGGTCTTCAAAGGCGACGCCGTCGTGTTCTGCGGGGTCATAGACGTAGCCGCAGATGGAGCAGACATACTTGCCGGAGGCTTTCTGCTTGGAGAAATCCACTTCGGCCAGAACGGTCGGCACAGGATTATCCAGATCCATCACGCGCTTGGCCTCCAGGTTTTCGTAGCCCTGCGGTGTATGTGTGCCGCAATAGACTGTGGGGTGATTGCGGACGAACTCACGCACACGGTTCAGGGTCTCGCGGGCTGCCGCCTGGTCGTCGAAGACTATCGACAGTTTGTCCTCGTAGAGTGCCTCATCGACGTAGGTGATGTCGCCGTGAATCATGTAGAACAGGCCGTCCATCTCCACCACGATGATGCTGTTGCCCTTGGTGTGGCCCTTGGCCTTGATGTAGTAGATACCGTCGGCTATCTTCTGACTTTCGGGGAAGTTGTAGTAGGCTCCGTCGGTATAGCTGACGGGCACGAGGTTCGTGAGTCCCTGAAGCTCCGCAGCGTCCATCTCCTCCTGGTTCACATAGATCTTCGCATTGGGGAAGCTCTTCAGTTCACCGGTGTGGTCGGCATGCTTGTGAGTCACCAGAATCTTTGTCACCTGCTCAGGCTTGTAGCCGAGGGCCTTGAAGGCATCCATATAGCTGCAGATGTCCTTGCCGGTGAAGATGAGCGAATCTTCGGTTGGGACCTCCTCGGGAAAGCCTGCAGGCAGGCCGGTATCTACGAGAATCACCTCGCTGCCTGTGTCAATAAGATAGTTTTGCAGGCTGCCACGGTAGCGCACGTTCTTGTCAAACTTCTCAGGTCCTTCCTCGCCACCGAACACGAAGGGCTGAGTATAGAATCCGTCTTTGCGGAATTTTACTGCTTTGATTTCCATAATGATAAGGTTTCAAGTTTCAGGTTTCAAGTTATAGGTTTAACGTTTCAAGCAGGCTGCCACTTGCAGCGGACGGGCGAAATAATCGCACCTTCCTTCTTCAACTCGGCGAAAGCCTTGTCCACTTCCTTGCGGTCGATGCCTGTGATCTCCGCAATCTTGCCAGCGTTCACGGGAGCTCCGAACTCACGCATGGCCTGTAATACTTTCTCTTTCATAAATTCTTAGGTTTTTAAGGGTTAGTAAATATTATTCGATATAGTTATTCGGTATAGTTATGGTCCACCACGATGACGACTTGCGTGTCTGGTACTAACGGCTGAAGCTCTGTGGTGAGCTGACTGACAAAAACGGCATCGTCGTGGACAGAGATGTCAGGCACAACATCAACGGAGAGATAGTTGTTCTTCTCCGAGTAGTAGAAGCCGTGTACCTGCACGATGTCCTTGTGGGCAGCGAGGGTCTGCATCACCTTCGGCTGCAACTCGGCACGGCGGTTCTCACCCGTGGCAACAGCATAGACTCCTACAGTCATAATGATGCCGTGACGCTCGAACATCTGCGTGGAAATCCGTCGCGTCAGCCCGTGAATATCGTAGGCCGACATCGTATCATAGACATTGATATGCAGCGAACCAATCTTCACGTCGGGGCCATAGTTATGCAGGATGAGGTCATAGACACCATGAACGCCCTCGAAGTTTGAAACCTCCTTCTGAATCTGCTTGGCGAAGTCGGCCGAAATGCTCGTACCCAGCAGTTCGTTTACGGGCGATGCGAGCATCTCGATACCAGCCTTGATAATAACGATTGATATCAGCGCACCCAGAATACCGTCGAGCGATACGCCCCACAGCAGCATTACACCTGCCGAGACAAGCGTTGCCAGTGTGATGACGGCATCGAACAGAGCATCAGAACCAGAGGCAATCAGCGCATCGCTCTTCAGTTGCTCGCCCTTCTTCTTGACGTACTGCCCAAGGATGAGTTTCACCACGATGGCCACCACGATTACCACCAGCGTAATCGTGGTATATTCCGGCTCCGTAGGGTCGAAGATTTTCTTCACCGACTCGATGAGCGAGGTGATACCCGCCGACAGCACGATGACGGCGATGATAATGGCGCTGAAGTACTCGATGCGCCCAAAACCAAAGGGGTGTTTACGGTCAGCAGGGCGCTGCGATAGTTTCGTGCCCACGATGGTAATGACGCTCGAC
>Ga0310691_10005450_pt1 | contig 13930 bp, 11 predicted proteins | sample 176DNAGHGlowgp2_FD_203887 | JGI IMG/M metagenome (GOLD analysis project Ga0310691, IMG submission 203887) | Sheep rumen microbial communities from Palmerston North, Manawatu-Wanganui, New Zealand - 1766 DNA GHGlow gp2 (v2) (version 2) | ecosystem: Host-associated > Mammals > Digestive system >... | reverse complement strand
CGAACTTTAATGCGTTCATCGATGCTTTCATTGCAGGCGGCGAAAAAGACGAGAATGGCATTTACCAGACTATGATCGGAGACCAGTTGGGTAGCTGGGTGGCACGACTTAATTTCGATAATGATAGATTGGGTATCTCGCTATATGCTGATCATTATTTTGAGGACCATTCTGGCATGTTCTTTTTAGATTATGATGGTTATGGTACGGGAAAAGATTGGGATACATGGGAGAAGAATCGCTATTTGCTGTATCCTCTCAAAGACATTATGATAGGAGGCGAATTGAAATTGAAGACCTTTCATTTGATTGACGGGCTCGTTGTCGAGTTTCTGAATACACGGTATCAAAGTGGGCCTATTTATCATGACCATACCTTCTGTCTAAGCGACCATTTAGGTGGTAATGACAATTATTACAACCATGGACCTTATCAAGGTTGGAGTCATTGGGGACAGGTGATGGGTAATCCTCTGTATAGATCACCAATATATAATACGGATGGATCATTGAAAATCAAAGATAATCGTTTCTATGCTTGGCATTTCGGAGTTTCAGGCAATCTATTGAGCAATCTTCGCTATCGCGTGCTCTGCAGCTGGCAGAAGGGATGGGGAACGTACGGCAGTCCTTATCTCTATCCTCAGGAGAATCTCAGTATGATGGGGGAGATGACGTATAGTTTTCATGAACATTATTCTATACGTGTAGCGGCAGGGGTTGATCGAGGAGAGCTTCTTGGCAACAATCTAGGGCTACAATTGACATTTATATACAAGACTCATTGATTTTTCACGAGAAGATGAAAAATAGATTTATTGAAGATGAAACTGTCCGATGACAGTTTTGATGCTTCTTTTGAGTTCAGCATTTGAAAGCAAGCTTTCCTCTGCTGCTCTCAAATGAACCATCACCCTAACAGGCTATCATCTTCAATAAATCGAAAATGGTTTCACAGAAAAATGAGTTTTAAAATTCTGCTTGACCATATAAAACTATAAAAATAAAAAAAAAGCTTTGTGGTTGTTTAGGACTGCGTCCTGTTGCTGTAAGGCATTTCCTTCATCTGTGATAGCAAGCTATCCCATCTGAAGCAAACACCACACAGCGACCATCACAAATGGTCAAAACAACCACAAAGAGAAAAAATACCTCCAATCCTTGGAGGAAGAAAAAAGCCTTTGGCAGAAAAAGCCGTGAGGATACTTATTTTTTATGGTTCACGATTCATTGCTATTAAATATCTATTTGATAGATTAGTAGCAGAATTTGGACTGCTATTTCTTTGGCCAATGTTGTCTATCGAAGTAATGAATCTTGATCATTGGAGAGTGTTTGTTGATAGAGAAGTTACAAAGAATGAGAAGAGTGTAAACAAATGACGCATGAATTATGAAGGGTAAAGATTATTTAGCATTTTTGAATTTAGCAGGAGCAGTGAGTTCTATTCTCGCACTCCTTCTGACACTGTCACAAAACGTGACTTTCGCCATCGTCATAAAATCTTTGGTAGCTATTGTTTTCTTCATTGCTACAATAGGAACACTTGGTAGATTTGCCTATCTTTTTAACAAGGAGATTATAAAGTCAAATTACTGGCCTTATCACTTATTGTACTGGCTGATAATAGGTATGTTAATCATAATTTTAGCATTGATTGTAGCTGATTTGAGCTATCAGCTAACTACAGTGCTTATTGGCTTGTTTAGTAGTACTATAGTTGATGTTAAAAATGTAAACTTTTGATGTAGAGTAGGCATTCGGTATCCTCTTATCGGCATTCAAAGACTATGAAGCATTCTCCGAAAATGTTGGAGATTTTCGGAGATACTTGTACAAGTTTGGAGATATTTTCGGAGTTTGTCGGAGAGGGGAGGAGACGGAATATTAGTTTATGGTGAATGGTTCATGATTAAGGGTTTGTTTCGGTTCATTTAGACTAGAATTAATAAAATATAAACATATGACTTTTGAAGATATAAAACAACTTGTTTCGCAAGGTGAACATCGTTGCTTGGAGCTGAAGAAGACGACAGGAGAGCTTCAGGATGGGATGCATTCGGCCTGTGCTTTCTTGAATACTGATGGTGGCTGGTTGATTTTCGGTGTTGCTCCAACATCATTGAAAATTCTTGGCCAACATGTGACGGATAATACACAGCAGGAATTGGCAAGGGCTTTTTCTGGACTTAATCCTGTGGTGAATGTGAAAGTGGAGTATGTGGATGTGCCTGGGAGACCGGGCGACCAAGTGATTGCCATGCAGTTTGGTGCTTGGAAGTGGGGGCAGGTACCTTATACATACCATGGTTGTCCTTACTATAAGGTGGAGAGCACAACTAAGGTGATGCCTCAGGAGATGTATGAGGAACGTTTGCGTGCAGCTAAGCCTGAGGTTTTTGCTTGGGAGAGACAAGTGGCTGACGGCGTAACGTTGGCAGACTTGGACGAGCGAAGAATTCGTGGAGCTGTGCGTTTGGGTGTTGAACGTGGTCGAATGCCTGCAACTGCAGAGACTGAGTCTGTTTCTGAATTGTTAGAGAAATGGAGCTTGATGAAAGACGGAAAGGTGTTAAATGGTGCTGTTGCATTGTTTGGTAAAAAGCTCAATGGCTATACTCAAATGGGATTGCGGTTGGCTCGATTCCGCGGTACGGATAAGAATGAGTTTGTAGACAGCGGAAGGGCGGACGGTAACTTTTTCGACTTGTTGGATGCTGGCATGGACTTTTTGTTCAAACATCTCTCGCAAAGTGGCAAGATTGTAGGCTTCCGTAAAGAGGAACAATTAGAGATACCTGCCGAGGCTTTGAGAGAAGCATTGACGAATGCATTGTGTCACAGACAGCTGGAAAAATTTAATCTTACTCCAAGTATAGCTGTATATGATGATCGAGTGGAGATAGAAAATCCAGGCCGTTTTCCTCTGGCGCTTACGCCTGAGAATATTAAGAGCGCACATGCTTCATACCCATATAATCCCCTGTTGGCAGATGTACTTTTCAAATCTTCTTTTTTGGAAAGTTGGGGCTCCGGCGTTAGAAGAATGGTGGACGCCTGCCATGCCCAAGGTGTGGCAGAGCCGGAGTATGAAGAGAAAGGCGGCTTTGTGACGATTGTGTTTAAGAGACCATTAGTGTCTGGTGAAATCCACAATGATTCAAACGCCTTGTCAAATGGCAAGGAGCTGGCAAGGAGCTGGCAAGGAGTTGGCAAGGAGTTGGGCTTGGACTATAAAGTTCTTGAAATTATTGGTGAGTATTGTCGCGAAGAGAGGTCTTTAGCGGAAATTGCACAGCATTTGGGGCTTGCTGATCGTTATAAGATGAAAAAGAAGTATATCGACCCACTATTAGGCAAGTATTTGAAGATGACTTGTCCAGATACTGTCAATAGTCCTCAGCAGAAGTATTATCTGACGGAGATTGGCAAGGCTTTGTCGGACAAAGAATTCAATAAGTTATGAATATGAGATCCGGATGGTTTATCTGACGAAGTCTTTTTTCTGCCTCCAAGAGATTGGGGGCATTTTTATCTTTGGAGATGGCTGCACATTCGTGAATGTGCGCTGGGTAAGCATTCGGCAAACCCCGTATTGACATTCAAAGACTATGAAGCATTCTCCGAAAACCTTGGAGCTTTTCGGATAAACTTGTACAAGTTTGGAGATATTTTCGGAGTTTGTCGAAGAGGGTAGGAGTTGATAACTCTTTCTGTTCCTTGAATAAGGTGGAGGATTAGTAATCCCGAAAAGTAAAATAGCGTCAGTCAGCTATGAGATTAAAAAACTCTAGCTGGCTGACGCTTATGTTTAAGAGAATGCTTGGAATATGACTTCCTCAGTGAGGAGGTTGCCTTGATCGTCTATGGATTGCTTGCAACTGATAAAATGATAAAAAGGTGATGTAAATAATAATTGAGACATAAATAGAAATGAAAAAAGCTTTGTGCGGATTGTTACTAGCCAGATAGAGGTTTTAATGTTTATTGCTAAAAATGATGATTCAGATAGTAAAATATAGTTGTCAATTTTTACAAGTAAATGTTAAATCCAAGAAACTATATCAATATTTCCCGTAAAAATTTTACGGATGAAGAAGAAGTTCGTATTTTTGCACCTGGAAAAGGCATATAACGTATAATTACGACACTAACTCTAACTTCCTTTCTGGTATGCTTATAAAATTTGCTGTAAAAAACTATCGTGGTTTCAAGGATAGAATAGAGTGGGATCTGTCTCACCCGAGTAGTTATACATTTAACCCAAGTGCCATTAAGGATGGAGTGGTGAAGAACGGCATCATCTATGGACCGAATGGTTCGGGCAAGTCAAATATAGGATTGGCTCTCTTTGATATTGCCAACCATTTGTCGCATAAATGGAAGAAGCCTGATTATTATTTAAATTATGCTAGTGCTGAAAATCATAAGGGATTTGTAGAGTTTGAGTATTCTTTTATATTTGATGGACATGCGTTACATTACAATTATTCGAAGGTCACAAAAGATTTGAAAGGTGAGATCATTAAGGAGTATCTGTCCGTTGATGGGAAGGAATTAATTGTAAAGAACGAGGAGAACCTAAAGATTGCGGATGAGTTTGGCTTGACGGATACAGCTGTTCTGTCTTTGAAGAACAGTGCGAACAATATCTCGATTGTTAACTATCTGCTTGGATCTGTACCTCTCGCTAAAGATCACGCTCTATTAAAGTTGAGGGATTTCGTAGAGAATATGTTGTTCTTCCGAAGTCTAGACTATAGAGAGTTTGTTGGCTTAAAAGAGGGAGGTAGCAACATTGAGGAATATATTATCAAGAATAAACTTACTGATGATTTCGCCGCTTTTTTGATGGCGGTGAGTAATCAAGATTATGTTTTTGCGATGCCATCACAAGGTGATAATGTCTTGTACTGTATCATCGGGAATGTGAAGATTCCTTTTATGGATGTGGCATCGACTGGAACAAGAAATCTGGAGTTGCAGTATTATTGGCTGAAGGAGATGGTAGATGCGCCCTTTGTGTTCATTGATGAATTTGATGCTTTCTATCATCATGAGCTCTCGTATAAGATAGCGAAACTGCTGTTTAAGGGAGAGCATCAAGTGTTCCTGACAACACACGATACTTTCTTGCTCACGAATGACCTATTGCGCCCAGATTGTTTCTTTATCTTGAAGGATAATAAGATCTCCGCAATTTGTGATTTGACAGAGAAGGAGTTGAGATTTGGCCATAACCTTGAGAAACTGTATAGAGGCGGTACATTTGGCGTATGATATTGTTCGTATTTGAAGGCGGTAAAGCGGAACCTTTGGTTTTTGATTCGTTAAAACGTTTACTTTTGACGAAAGAGGAAGTTCGTGTCGTAACGTGCAAACACGATTTGCCTACTTTATTCTCAAAACTCAAGAATAACGATTATGACTTGTTCCGTTCGTTGCCCTTGGAGGAAAACGGCATTGAGATTCCAAAGGATGTGCGATTAGATACCTTGTTCTCACAGATATTTCTTTTCTTTGATTATGATTTCCAAAATAGAATCGGATTGGAGAAGGTGAATGAGATATTGAGTGAGATGCTGGAGTATTTTGATGATGAGACGGGTAACGGCAAGTTGTATGTGAACTATCCGATGATAGAGTCGTTGAAATATACGAAGGAATTACCAGATGAGCACTATGCTGAATATGTGGTTTCTCGTGAGACTTGTGCATCGCACAAATTTAAGGGACTGGCTGAGGCTTTTGCTTATCCAGGAGCTAAACAGTATCGATTTATTGATTTGACTAAGACAAGTGCCGAAGATGTTCGTAGGAACTGGCATCTCTTGATTCAACAGAATGTCAGCAAGGCAAACTTCATTGTAAGTGATCGCAATGAGAAGCCAGTAGTGAAGGACGTGATTAATCAGATTGCGATCTTCGAAAGACAGAAAAACAAATATGTGGATCTTGACGAGTCTGTAGCTATTCTGAATTCATTCCCGTTGTTTGTGTATGAATATCTTAGGTGATGGGCTTAAATACTGACAACTAATCATTAACGAATAATTAACGGTCCATTATACGGGCATTAACGTTAAAGAAAAAACATCCCAGCTTTATTTCCTCAAAAGATTTCCTCAAAGATTTCTTGCGTTAGCAATAAATACAATATGTATGTGAGAACTTTTGGTTATGCTGGTGCAGCCTTTTTTCTGCCTCCAAGAGATTGGGGGCATTTTTATCTTTATAGACTGGTTGTAAATAGGCATAGAGCCATGCATTCGGGGAAGTGAGGATTCCTGGGTGCGTGGCTCTTTATATTTGTCGCATAATATGCAACTGTAAATAGCATATCGACTACATTATATGTGAATAATGAACTAAGAATTGTTTTTTTCTGCTACGAATATTTGAAGGAATAAGATTTATATTTAAATTTGCACTCGAAAACCAGTAGCGGCTTGTACTGCTACTGCATATCGAGTATCATCTCACCGGTAAATAAGAGCAATTAGGCAGCCGCTCCTTTGCTGAGATGATGCTTAAGACTATCATGTCCGATCTGGGCAGGTAGTTTCAAGCATCATACTTACTAGCAAAGGAGCGGCTGCCAATCGCTATATTATTTCCCGGAGTGAAGTGAGTATGAGGCCTACCTGACCCTTTTATATATTTTCACCCAACTTTCCACATACAAAGTGGGTGAATCTAAGAGTACCAACCTATATTTTTAACAAAAAAATGACAAACGACCAAATCAACGAAAAAGAGGACGATGACGTCCCCAAAGACGAGATGGGTGCATGCGCTCTTCCCGAAACTCTTATCCTGCTTCTGAATGTTCATCTCACGATTGAACATTCCAACGTCCACATTTGTACTAACACACTTCAACCATTATGAGCTTTTATGCTAATTTCAGCAACTGCATCATCATTGCTGAGAACTTCAACAAAGAGGAACATCACGAACAGCGTAGTGACAAAGATGAAGCCGAAGATGTGGAATGCGAAGAAGTGAAAGTGGAACCTAATTCGAAGCACAACGAAGCTTCAGACTGTAAAGAGGCTTCTCCGATCGAGAAGATTTCTCTTGAACAAGAAACCCGTAAAGAGATTACACCTGTGCCTAAGGCCAATGAGACAAAGGCTGAGGGGCAGATTGGAACTACTAATATGGATTACAGCAATTCTCCACTCATTCCTCATTTGACTTATCCTCAGCATGCCCAGTATTTCATCGGATGGCTGCATAGTAATATGGACAACCAGAAGAATTATCGTGAGAAGTTGAAAGCCTTTAGAGCTGTCTGTGAAAAAGGCTTTTTCAAGGGCGATATCTCCTATGAAATCTTCAATGAAGAGTTCGGTTACGGCATATCTCAAAGTTGGTATTCAAGGCTGATGAGGGATCCAAACATCTATTTCGATGATGAATTGAATCTATCCATTCAGAGCCTTAATCTCAACATTTTTGAAATAAAACTTAGCATAAATGAGAATAAATACGAATAAATAAGAATAATCACGAATAATAACGAATAAAGCAAAATCTCCGGCAAAGAAATTTGTCGGGGATTTTTTTTGTACCTAAATTTGTCACAGCAAAATGTCTAACCAAATTAAATGATTTATGGTACAAAAACAAAAATTGAAAAGTGAACGAAGTTCGGGGAACGAGGCCTTGATGGATCTGTTCCTCACTTTGGATCCTCAAGCGTTTGCATCGGTGGCAAAGAGGCTCAGCCTACTGTTCGATGCCGACAAGAAGAGCTTCAATCTGCTGCTCAATAAATTCGATGAGCTCAGGGGATCACCTATGGAGGGTAGTGTCGATGATCATCGCACAAAGAAGTTCATCAGCAAGACGACAGTCAACGATTTGCTGATAGATATGCTCTGGCACTACTGGAATGGACAACAGCAATATGCTGGCGGCTATCTGAAGCGAATGTTACCCAAACAAAAGGAGAACGAACCCGCCCTCGCCTTCAGGCAGCGTATGCACGAAATGAATGATGTGCTTGGTATCCTCTTCGTGCACGTGCTTCGCGAATGTGATTATTTCAAGAGATAATTTGTTTATAACCTTCGGTTAAAAGAGATAAGGTAAAAATGGCAGACAACCTCGGCCCCAATGGCCTGGTTGTTTCTGCCGGAAAATGAGCTGCCTCAATGGCAGCAGAAAATTGCTAGCGCAGAAAATAATACACTATGACCAATCATTGGACCCATTTATTTTCTGCACGAAGTGCAATTTTTTGCAGGTATTGGACCTGCACATTTTCCGGATTGAGAGACGGGCTATTGAAGCCCAAGTCTCCAATCCATTTTCACCTTCTAATCATAATAATACTAGAATATTGTCCGGACAAAATAAAATTATTAATTGTTAATTATTAATTGTTAATTGATTAAGCTATGTTAGTACAAAAAGTGAAAGTGACAGCGGTAGGTGACCCAGTTGCTTACCAGAAGAAAGAGAACAACACCCCTTTGAAGACTCCTGATGGTCAGGATGTGGTCGGCTACCGCCGACAGGTATTGTTCGAGAGTCGTGATTACAAGAAGGATTCCATACCCGTTACTGTGTTCAGCGACACACGCGAGTCCCCCTTCTCTGTGGGCATGGAGGGCGACCTTCAGTTCCTCTGCGAAGTTCGCGAGTCGAAGAAGGAGGATGGCGAATCACGTCTCTATGCCGAGATCAAGTTGATCAACTTCACACCTTCTTGATTTTCAAAAAGGGCGAAAAATGGATTCATGAAGATGTTGCTGCTCGATAGCAGCACTGATGTATAGGCTGTAATCGCCATCTGAAAGCGAGCTTTCATTTGTCGCTTCCAACCTATCCATCACCCCTTTGGGGCAACATCTTCATGAATCGAAAATAGCCTTCGGCAGGAAAATCTAAAAAATATTCTGTCCCAATATTTTATGGATAAAATTCTGCTTGTCCGAATAAGGGCACACAGATGACACTGAGAACACAGATTTTTACTTTTAACGTTAATGCCCATTAATGAATCGTTAATTATTCGTTAATGATAGGTAGCGAGATGGGCTAGAACAGGACATAACCTCTATTAATGGTTAATTTACGGCTAATTATACGGTCATTAACGTTAAAGAATAAAGGTCGATCAAATATTTTTAAGGATATTTCTGCGATAGCGATTTTAAGGGGATTGAATGAATGCCCCTTGAGGGGTGCTGAATAGCTTAGGGGCAGCATCAGGGAGCTCGCTCACGGATGATGGCTATAAGATATGCAGCAGAGGCGCTATCAAGCGACTCCATTCAATCCACTCCATTTTTCGTCTCCATAAAAAAATATTATGAAACAATGTGTTCATTCGCCGTCGAAGACGATGCAGTGCCTCAAGTTGCGCCAAAAGCGACTTGAGGCGTACTACGATGCGAACAACATCGACAAGGGATTTGTTTCGGGAGATCTAATCCGATTATATGCGCTGGTCTCGCTTGCCGACTCGGTTGTAATGTATCAGAACGCTGTCGACGGGGCTTTCCATCGGGATAAGTTCAGACCATTGGCACGTCACTTGTTCGGGCATGTACGTCAGGCGGTCGATCGACTGACGTATCTGGTCATCGGCTCCTCGGTCTTCATCACCGATATTCAGGATGGTGTGCTGCAGTCGTTCCGTTTGCCGAAGAAGGGCAAGACGGATGACGCCAAGATTGATGTTCGCCAACGTTTAATAGACTGGAAAGATTAAGAGGTCGCACAGCTCAAAATTATCAAAAAATTGAATCAAAAAATTATAGGAAGGGCTAGAAATTTTGATAATTTTCTTTATAGATTTTCTTATAATTTTGAGCGAAGCGACCATATAATAAAACCTATGAACAACATCGACATAATTCGAAAAAACGTCCAGGAATGCAAGACGGGCGCTGTGACAATCCACAATCCCCAATGGGACAAGATACAGTCCAAGCTGGAGCACATGCGCATCCATGTCAACACTCCCCTGCCCGACATGAAGCACCTGCTCAACATCAACGGCGTGAACTGCTTTCCCCGTGGTGACCTCGTGGCCATCTCGGGCAAGGAGAAGTGCGGCAAGACCACCGACTGCCGCATCATCGTGTCAGCGCTTCTGAAGGGCGAGTATATGGGGGTGAAGGCTGTAGAGACGGAAGAGAAGGCCTGCGTGCTCTGGATCGATACGGAGCAGGCAAGCCAGACTGCCCGTGCCGTGTGCCGCGGCCTCGAAATGATGTGCTGCAACTCCCTCCCCGAGGACAAGTTTGTTTACTTCGCCCTCCGCGAGTACCCCGATCGGGAGGAACTGACCGAGGCCATGCGCATGCTCTTCGACAGGCATCGCCCCGACATCGCCATCATCGACGGCATCCGTGACTTCATCCCCGACTTCAACGATGTGGTTCAAAGCTCCGAGATCGTGCTCGAATGCATGCGTCTGTCATCGGGTGTGGATGCCGCCACAGCCGGTCGGATGGGCCTCTCGGAGCGCAAGCCCTGCTGCGTGTGCTGCATCCTCCACCAAAACAAGCCCAAGGATGACAGCAATATGCGAGGACACCTCGGCACGGAGCTGTCGAACAAGGCAGGCGAGGTGTGGGAGGCCACGCAGGACGATGGCCACGTGTTTTCGTTCACCCAGACACGCAGCCGCACACGTCCCGTCGATGCCCCGCTCAGGTACAAGGTCGGCTCCAAAACCTACTTCGACCCCGATGCGGGCAAGTACGAGGAGATCGGCATCCCGGAGCTCTGGACTGAGCAGGCTGACGACACACCATCAGCACCACCCGTCCAGAACATCAAGACAAGCCAAGGCTGGTTTCCGAAAAACCAGGAGACGGCCTTCTACATGTTCTGGACCGTCATGGGCAAGGTCGGATGGGAATACAACGAACTGAAGAAGGTGTTCACCGAATATTGGGGCGTCGATTACTACCTCTTCAACGACCTTGTGAAACTGACCGACGGACACGTCTATCGCGTCATCGAGAACGGCAGGAAGCTATGGCGATACAACGGTCCACGATACGATTGATTTTTACTCAGGGGAGGCTTTCAAAGGGGCACGTCCGACTCCCCGAGTATTAAGATATTCACTTCACCCCCCTTATATGGGGGGGAAGTTAGAATATCATACTCAGGGTGAGTCGATGCCCCTTTGCGGGCATCGGAAATTGACAAAAAAACGACGAAATGAGAATCATCGACTATTATGACATCAAGGCGATGGCCCGGGCGGTTTACGATGCAGGCATCAACCTCGCCGAGGGCTATGACGAATGGAGGAACCTGCGGTTTTCGCTGGCAGGCGGAGGCGAGGCGATGCTCGATAGCTACCTCATGCTGGCCTCTATGTCGAGCAAATACAAGGAGGCGGAGAACCGAAAGCAGTTCGAGCGCGATGTCCGCAGGAGCTGCGATAAACGACTGCTTGACTTCGTGGCAATGTGCAAAAGGAACGGCATCAGGCCCAGTGATTTCCGAACTCCTGCCGCCATCGAGGACATCAGGAGGCGATGGGGGAACAGAAACAACCGCAACAGCCGCATCAACCGCAACAACAACAAACAATCAAATGCAAACATCATGACAACCACCTTTAACCTGACAGCCTCGAAACCCATCCAGACAATCGACCCCGCTCTGGTGACCCGATACAGGGGCGCGAACGACAGCACCTTCATGCGCTCGGTGGTCGCCACGGGCCTGCTCACCAACGAGGAGGCAAGGGCAGCAGCCGACCTCTACCAGCTCGGCACGTCGAAGGAGAAGTGGGTAGTCTTCTGGGAGATCGATGCCGAGGGACGTGTGCGTGACGGCAAGGCGATGGACTACGACGAGCGCTGCCACCGCGTCAAGCACAGCGAGGGCGGGCGCGGCAGCGTGACGTGGATCAGCGCCGAAATGAAGCGCCGCAACCGTCTGCCCCGCGACTGGGAGGCTACGCGCTGCCTCTTCGGCCAGCACCTCATGGCCCAGCGTCCCCTCGACACCATCTGCATCGTGGAGTCGGAGAAGACGGCAGTCATCCTCTCGCAGAAGGTCTCCGACTGCATCTGGATGGCTACGGGCGGCATGGGTATGCTCAACCTCGACAAGCTGTCGGCCTTGGAGGGTCGCAAGGTGATACTATATCCCGACACCGACCCCGAGGGCGAAGCCTACAAGAAGTGGTACGACATTGCCTGGAATGCGAAGGTCAGGCTCGGTATGGACATCATCATCAGCGACGTGCTGGAGAAGAATGCCACACCCGAGCAGAAGGAGGCAAAGATCGACCTCGTGGACTTCCTTGCCGCCGAGATTGAGAAGGATGCACAGGCCGCGCAAGACAAGGCCGAAGAGGATGCACAGGCCGTACCTGCTGTGCCTGGGCCCGAGATGGCAAAGCCGACAACGCCGACGGCTGCCATCCCGCAGCAGCATACTGCCGAGGCTCTTCGGAAGATTCACGAACCCAAGGACCTCATGGATGAAGCCGAACTGATGTCCCCAGCCGAGATGCTGGAGGATATGATAGAGAGCAATCCCAACCTCAACTATCTGCTAGAGTCATTTGACACGGTGGAGGTGAATAGCAGTTAGGGTTCCCCAAGGTACTCGAAGATGAGCGCGGTCTGGCGGGCGGTGAAGTGACGCTGGGCAGGATGATAACCTAACTCCACAAGATTTGTCTTGAGGCTTTCGTTGTTGTCTATCCATCGGCGTAGGCGACGAATGGCAGCTTCATAACTCGAGTCAGGGAAGTAGGCGGTCGCTAATGCGAACTTGGTATATTGTTGAATCGGCCACATATAATTGGAGGTTCTGAAGGGTTAAGAGATGTTCTGAATGGTAAAGAAGGGTTATACTTATTTACGCTGCAAAGTTACTGATTTTTTTTGATATATGCAAGCTTTTTCAGCATAATAAATGGACATAGCTGGACATAAATGGACACAGCTGGACATAGCTGGACAGTGCCAAAAATAAAGTTCGTATCTTTGCATCGCGAATCGCAAACGAGGGCAGTTTCCATGGGACTTACCTCATAGTATTAACTTTTAATTCTTCTTTATCTCAATGTTCACAATCAATTCATTCTCGATCTCCAAGCTGAACAACGCGGAGGTCACCGGCTTCTACATCAACCTTCAGAAAGCCATCACCACCAACGATCCGACGAAGCTCGGGCTCGTCGAGGTCCTTCCCAACTTCGGCACCACGCTGCAGAAGCTCATCGACCAGGTCTATACGACCACCGGCTCGGAGTACACCGCAGCAATGCTCGAGACTGACCTCAAGCGCGACCAGACCTACAAGCGCATCCGCCTGCGCCTTCAGATGGTCGAAGTAGCTGAGGACAGTACCGCCATCAAGGCCGTCAAGGACGTGGTGAAGACCCACCTGCTCGCCAAGTACACCTCCAAGGTGCCGCAGCTTCCCTACCAGGAGGAGAGCGCCATCCTGCAGGGCTTCATCTTCGACCTCAACGACAAGCTCGGTGACGATGGCATCGCAGCTCTTGGCATCACCGAGGACCTGCAGGCGCTTGAGGACGCCAACAACGAGTTCATCGCGGCCTACAACTCGCGTGCCACTGAACGTGCCGAGGGTGACACGGGTCTGACCCTGAAGCTTCGTCAGGAGATGTACGCGCTCTACCAGCAGGTGTGCTTCATCACCCAGTACCTCGCCAACTCGACCGAAACGGCGAATGCCGAGAAGGCTGCGGCTTGTCAGACGTTCATCGGCGTGCTCAACGTGCTCCTCGCTGACGCTAAGAAGCGCTACAACCAGCGCATCAATAATGGCTCTGACGAAGAAGAGGGCGAAGGTGGCGAAGGTCACACAGATTCCTCAGATTCCACAGATGACAGCGGGTCGGGCAACCCTTCGAACCCCTCGAACCCTTCAAACCCCTCGAACCCCTCCGAAGGAGGTAGCGGCT
>Ga0310691_10005448_pt1 | contig 13937 bp, 6 predicted proteins | sample 176DNAGHGlowgp2_FD_203887 | JGI IMG/M metagenome (GOLD analysis project Ga0310691, IMG submission 203887) | Sheep rumen microbial communities from Palmerston North, Manawatu-Wanganui, New Zealand - 1766 DNA GHGlow gp2 (v2) (version 2) | ecosystem: Host-associated > Mammals > Digestive system >... | reverse complement strand
TGCATCACCAACAATGAGCCCATGCAGACGCATTTCCACGTGCTGGATGGCATCCTGACTTGCCACTACTGCGAGAAAGAACAGGATATCAACAAGGTGGAACTGGTGTAGTTAAGAATTAAGAGTTAAGAATTAAGAGTTAAGAATTAAGAGTTAAGAGTTAAGAATTAAGATGAAGGAAACTCCCGTATTGCTGCTGACAGGTTATCTGGGCAGCGGCAAGACCACATTATTAAATCGAATCCTTTCAAATGAGAAAGGTATCAAGTTTGCCGTTATCGTGAATGATATCGGCGAAGTGAATATCGACGCGACACTGATTCAGCAGGGGGGCATCGTCAACCAGCAGGATGACTCGCTGGTAGCCCTGCAAAACGGTTGCATCTGCTGTACGCTGAAGATGGACCTCGTAAAACAGTTGCAGGACATTATCCAGATGCAGCGCTTCGACTATATCGTCATCGAGGCCAGCGGTATCTGCGAGCCTGGCCCTATCGCACAGACCATCTGCTCTATCCCCTCGATGGATCCGGAACTGACAAAGGATGGCTATCCCCGTCTGGACTGTATCGTCACGGTGGTAGATGCCCTGCGTATGCGCGACGAGTTTGAAGGTGGTGCCCTGCTCACCCGTCCTGACATTGACGAGGAGGATATCGAGAACCTGGTGATTCAGCAGATTGAGTTCTGTAACATCGTGCTGCTCAACAAGGCCGCCGAGGTGACTCCCGATGAACTGGGACGCATCCGTAGCATCGTACGCACCCTGCAACCCAAGGCAGAGATTATTGAGTGCAACTATGGCGACGTAGACTTCGATAAGATACTGAATACCAACATGTTCGACTTCGACAAGGTGGCTACTTCTGCAGCCTGGATTCAGGAGGTAGAGCGTCATCACGAGGAGGACGAGGACGATGATGACGATGATGACGATCACGATCACGACGAGCATGAGCATCATCACCACGACCATCATCACCATCACCACCACGATGAGGGCGAGGCTGAGGAGTATGGCATCGGCACCTTCGTCTATTATCGTCGCGGCCCCTTCAAACTGGGACTCTTTGATGAGTTCGTGGCGCGCAAATGGCCTAAGGGCGTGATTCGTGCCAAGGGTATCTGCTATTTCAACGACGAGATGGATATGTGCTACCTCTTCGAGCAGGCAGGCAAGCAGGTAAGCATCCGTCAGGCAGGACAGTGGTTTGCCACGATGCCCAAAGACGAACTGGCACAGATGATGGAGCGCGATGCTGCCCTGCGTGCCGACTGGGACGAGCAGTATGGCGACCGTATGCAGAAAATCGTCTTCATAGGTCAACATCTGGACAAAGAAGGAATCACCAAGGCGCTAGATGAGTGCTTGGCGTGAAAAGTGAAAGGTAAATGGTAAAAAAACAAAGAAACACTTACTTTTTTACCTTTTTACTTTTTTACTTTTACTTTTTTTCGTAACTTTGCACCCGCTAAAGTGTACAAAATACGGCAATTTTAAACCAACCCAACAAATAAAACAAAAATGAAAAGAGACAACACCATTTTTGAGTTGATCGAGAAAGAGCATCAGCGCCAGTTGAAAGGCATTGAGCTGATTGCCAGTGAGAACTTTGTAAGCGACCAGGTAATGGAGGCTATGGGCTCGTACCTGACCAACAAGTATGCTGAGGGTTATCCTGGTAAGCGCTACTACGGCGGATGTCAGGTAGTAGACGAGGTAGAACAGCTGGCCATCGACCGCGTTTGCAAGCTCTTTGGTGCAGAATACGCTAACGTACAGCCCCACTCTGGTGCACAGGCTAATGCTGCCGTTCTGCTGGCAGTACTGCAGCCCGGCGACACGTTCATGGGTCTGAACCTGGCACACGGTGGTCACCTGAGCCACGGCTCACTGGTCAACACAAGTGGTATCCTCTATAAGCCCGTAGGCTACAACCTCAACGAGAAGACAGGTCGCGTAGATTACGACGAGATGGAGGCACTGGCACTGGAGCACAAACCCAAGTTGATTATCGGTGGTGGTTCAGCTTACAGTCGTGAGTGGGACTACAAGCGCATGCGTGAGATTGCCGACAAGGTAGGCGCTCTGCTGATGATTGACATGGCTCACCCCGCAGGTCTGATTGCTGCCGGTTTGCTGGAGAACCCCGTGAAGTACGCTCACATCGTCACCTCTACAACCCACAAGACCCTGCGTGGTCCTCGTGGTGGTATCATCCTGCTGGGTAAGGACTTCGACAATCCTTGGGGTCTGAAGACACCTAAGGGTGAGATCAAGAAGATGTCTGCTCTGCTGAACAGCGCCGTATTCCCTGGACAGCAGGGTGGTCCTCTGGAGCACGTTATCGCTGCTAAGGCTGTAGCATTCGGCGAGGCTCTGCAGCCCGAGTTCAAGGAGTGGGCTAAGCAGGTGCAGAAGAATGCCAAGGTGCTGGCCGACGAGCTCATCAAGCGTGGCTTCACCATCGTCAGCGGTGGTACAGACAACCACTCTATGCTGGTTGACCTGCGCTCTAAGTATCCTGAGTTGACTGGTAAGGTAGCCGAGAACGCTCTGGTTGCTGCCGATATCACCGTGAACAAGAACATGGTGCCATTCGATAGCCGTAGCGCTTTCCAGACTTCAGGTATCCGCTTGGGTACTCCCGCTATCACCACACGTGGTGCTAAGGAAGACCTGATGATTCAGATTGCCGCTTGGATTGAGGAAGTGCTCAACGATCCTACCAACGAGGAGGTTATCGCAAGCGTTCGCGCTCGTGTCAATGAGAAGATGAAGGATTATCCTCTCTTCGCATATTAATATCCGCAAACTGCTACTGCGCTCACGTTCCCCCCAAAAAGGGGAAGTGGGCGCAGTTTTTAAACTAAGAACCAACTAACATGAAAAAGAACCTAAAGCGAATTATCTTCCTTGCTATTAGTCTGTTTGCTATCAACACAAATGTCGTTTATGCCGACGATGCCATTTGGGCAGATGTCACCAAACGATTTTTGACAAATACTGATTTCAATGATGGCAACTACGACGGATGGCAGGTAGAAAGCAATGCCGGACAGAAAGCTGTCAGCGCAAAAGTGATGCGTTTCTGGAATGGCACATTCGATTTCTATCAGCAACTAAGCCGTCTGCCAAAAGGTCATTATCGACTCACAGTACAGGGTTTCTATCGTTCACAAGGCGACTCTTATTCGCTCTACAAGAACGGCACAGAGCAACTGAACGCTTTTCTGTATGCAGGTGAGGCAAATGCTCCATTGATGAGTGTCTATTCGCAGGCGATGACCAGTACAGAAGGTAATCGCCAGCAACATGATGGGAAATACTATCCAGACAACAGCACCAGCTCAGCAGCTGCCTTTGCCGAGGGGCTTTATCAAGGCAACAGCGTAGAGTTTGATGCCGAGGGCAGCATAACGATTGGCGTGAGATGTCAGGACGCAGGCACAAACAACTACTGCGCCTTCGATAACTTTAAACTGGAATATGCCAGTCCTATCAGTCCTGACGGAAAATCGTGGATTGACATGACTGACATGTTGCTGAAGAACCCAGGCTTCGTTAACAATGACAGAAGCGGATGGGAATGGGAAAGCAACGCCAGTTCGCAGACCGTAGATTGGGACTGCATGGAATTCTGGAACGGCACATTCAATCTGTGGCAACAGATAAGCAATGCCCCCACAGGCAAATATCGCCTCAGCGTACAGGCTTTCTATCGCTGTCAGGATAATGACAACGGCTATTACAACTATCAAAATAACTCTGAAAATATCACGGCCTACCTCTATGGCGCTGATCAGTCACAGAGAGTGATGAGTATCTATGCCGACCCTTCCAACACGAAGTATGACGGCATGTGGGGACCCAACGACAGTTGGTGGAGCAGCGAGCCACCCTATTTCCCCAACAACATGGCCTCAGCACGTGCAGCCTTTGATCATGAGATGTACTGGAACACGCTGGAGTTTGAGGCTGGCGGCGACTTCCGCATAGGACTGAAATGTGAAAGCAACTTCGGCAGTAACTGGTGTACATTTGATAACTTCCAACTGGAGTATTATGGTGATGTTGTAAAGGTGAGCAGCATTGCCGTGGATGCCGACAAAAAGGAACTGATTATCGGCGAGACGGCAACAGCCACAACTGTTGTCACCCCCGCAAACGCTACGTTCTCTTGGGTGGAATGGTCATCTGACAACGAGCAGGTAGCAACGATAGACCAAGATGGCGTCATCACCGCCCATGCCGTGGGAACGGCTCATATCATCGCTACAGCTCTCGACGGCTCTGGTACAAAAGGCACCATGACGATTACCGTAACAAGGAATCCTGCCACAGCCAACTCGCTGTTTATCAATGAGATCATGGCTTCGAATATAGACGAATATATCAGTCCTGCCTTCAATTTCGACGGATGGATGGAGGTATATAACCCCACAGACAGACCCGTAGAGTTGAGTGGACTGAAAATCAGCGACCCCATGAATGGAGAAGGGCCTTGGACGATGCCACAGGTGATGGGCGTCATCCCAGCCAATAGCTATCGCCTCATCTGGTTCGACTCTGCCGACCTTCGTCCTGATCAGGTGCCTTTCAAACTGGATACCGATGGCGGCACCATTCTCATTACCGACGAGAACGACAACGTCATCGTATCACAGGACTATCCTGCAGCTTTGGAACGTATCAGTTATGCTCGTGCTACTGATATGACAGGCAACTGGGGCTATACTGCCACACCTACACCTGGTGCTTCAAATAACGGTATCACACTATTGGAGAACCAGTTGGCTGCACCTGTGGTTGACCAGCCTTCACAGTTGTTTAATGGCAGTCTTACCATCAATGTTACGATTCCTGGTGGATGCACCCTGCGCTATACCACCGACGGAACGCTGCCCACCCTGCAGAACGGACAGACCAGCACGTCAGGACAGTTTACGATCAGTAGCACTAGCAACTATCGTTTCCGCCTCTATGGTAGCGACCTGTTGCCTTCACGCGTCACCACACGTTCCTATATCCTGCGCGACAAGGACTACTACCTGCCCGTAGTATCCGTCGTGACTGATCCCAACTTCCTTTACAGCACGGAGATTGGCGTGTTTGAGAAAGGACCTAACGGACGTCCTGGCAACGGACAGGATGCCAACTGCAACTGGAACATGGACTGGGAGCGCCCTGTGAATTTCTCGTTCATCGACGGCAATGGCGACATGGTGCTCAATCAGGATGTAAACCTGGAGATGTGTGGCGGCTGGAGCCGTGCTTACACCCCACATTCTTTCAAACTGAAAGGCAATAAGGAGATGGGCGGCGATAAGAACCTGCCCTACCCCTTCTTCGAACAGAAGCCCTATATCCGCAACCGTACCCTGCAGATTCGTAATGGTGGTAACGATACCAGTGCCCGTTTTAAGGACCCAGCCATTCAGGTGATACTGGAGAGTTCTGGCATCGATATCGACTGTCAGAGCTACCAGCCCGTTCACGAATTCATCAATGGCAGTTATATGGGCGTGCTCAACATGCGTGAACCTAATAACAAGCACTATGTGTATGCCAACTACGGCTGGGACGAGGACGAGATAGACCAGTTTGAGATGTCGCCCGACTCTGGCTACGTCCAGAAATGCGGCACGCCTGATGCCTACAACGAATTGGTTGACGTGCTGTCACCCAATGCCGCTGACGCCTTGACCTATGATGAAATCTGTAGAGTACTGGATATCGACGAGTTCATCAACTACATGGCAGCACAGATGTATCTGGGTGGTACCGACTATCCTCAGAATAATGTGAAAGCCTATCGCTATCGTGACGGAGGCCGTTTCCGTTTCATCGTCTTCGACCTCGACTTCGCTTTCAATACATCCGACCAGTTCAACGTGTTCTTCAACAAGGAGGACTACTGGTTTGACCAGTTGCGCCCATCTTCCCTGGGACGTATCCACGATCGCATCCGTCTGGTCACACTCTTTAAGAACCTCCTGCAGAATGACAGTTTCCGTCGTCGCTTCATCGATAACTATTGCATCATGGGTGGTAGCGTGTTCGAGTCATCACGTTGCGAGAGCATTATCGACGAACTGTTGGACCGTGTACAGCCAGCCATGCGACTGAATGGCGGTTCGGCAAGCAGTAAGGCCAACGAGGTCAAGAATAATTTCCGCAACCGTCTGAATTCTGCCATCAACACGTTGAGGAACTACCGCACCTTCAACCTCTCATCGACAACAGCCCGACAGGTGACGCTGAACAGCGATGTGGAAGGCGCTAAGATCTATATCAACGACATCGAGGTGCCCATGAGCACGTTCAATGGCAAACTCTTCGCCCCAGCCAAATTGAAGGCCGTTGCTCCTGCCGGCTACTATTTCCATTCATGGCGAAAGGACGGTTCACCCTATAATGCCCAGGAGGAGATAGACATGCCCGATAGCGACATCAACCTGACTGCCCATTTCGTTGCCCTCACCGATGCGAAGAAGAAAGAACAAGGTATTACACCTGTACGTATTAATGAGGTGAGCGGATCAAACAACAGTTATGTGGATGAATACTTCAAGAAAGGCGACTGGGTAGAGCTCTACAACACCACCGACCATCCTATCGACGTAGAAGGCATGTACCTCTCTGACAATGCGTCAAAGCCTACCAAATACCAGATTACCAAGGGCAATACGAAGGCTCAGACCATCATCCCCGCAAAGGGTCATCTGATTATCTGGTGCGATAAGCGCACAACAAGCGATAATGGTCTGCACGCCTCGTTCAAGATTGATGGCGACGGTGGACAGCTCACTCTGATGGCAGCCGACAAGAGTTGGACGGACACCTTTATCTATAGTGCCCACGATGCCAACACCACCATTGGCCGCTATCCAGACGGTGCTTCGAAAGTGTATGCTATGAACGTGGCTACGATAGCAAAGACCAACAGACAGTCATCCTACATGACCCTTGTTGAGCAGACTATCACTACTGGTGTTGAGACGCCTCTCATCGCTTCTGCTAATGGTCTGCGCGTTATCTACGGTAACCAGCAGGTACTGGTGAAGAGCGACGAGGACGGCATCGCCACAGTCAATATATTCAATGCTAACGGTATGCTGATGGAGCAGGCTACAGTCAATGTCAAAGGTGGTCGTGCCCGTTTAGATGTGAGCCATCTGACACCAGGCCTCTACATCGCCCGTGCTATCGATGCAAATGGCACCAGCGTCAGCTGTAAGTTCAGGAAATAAGTCCTTCCCTCATAACCACGAAAAAGAGCAACCCGCGCTGGGTTGCTCTTTTTTCGTGTTGTATATGTATCTGTATTATTTCACCTTCACCTCAAGCGGTTCCTTGATGCAACGCATGGTCCAGTCGATGCGCTGTTGCCATTCTGCCTGCGTGCGAACATCAAATTTTGACCATGCCGAACCGAAGTAGTAAGTATAAGGTTCACCCGTGTAGTTATCCACGATACCTATAGCATGACCCTCGTTGCCCCCACGCTTCTCCTTCATCGGCAGGAACTTCGTCTCGCCCACACCATTCGGGAAGAGTGTAGCCACAAAGAGCTGACAGTTATTGACAGGCACATTATCCGTGGGGTCGGCATACTGCAAATAATCCTTGCCCAACACGATACCCTGCTTAGCATCGGAATGGATGACCACACCCGTAGCAAACTCCACAGGCATCGTGATACCGTCATACCATACTGTCATCTTACTGAAGTTTGATCCCTTGTCAATCGTGATGATACGATGTTCTGTCACCGTATCGCCATTCACCTCCGTAGGATTATAATTTAATTGTACGCGCATGCGCAAGGGACCCATATCCAACATCTGATAGTCGGCGAAACAGTAAGGATAGACCAACTCGTCATCTACCATCAGGGCTGGTGCGCCACAACCCAGCGTGGCCCCCACCTGATACACATCCGAACCACGTCCGTGATCATGATGATAAGAGTTCAGACGATAGAGCGAATCGCCACGCTGACGATTCTCCTGACGCAGACGCTCCACCTCGGGCATCATCACCACATCCTCTATCCAGTAACGCTGGTCGAGCACCAGTTCGGGTGTGTTCTTTGTCCACACATCCGTACCAAAACTCTTCTCTTCAGTCTTCTGGAGGGCAGGTCCATAGACACGATAGGCACCACGGTCATTCTCCCAGGCGAAGTCATCCTTGCGCTCAGGGAAGATACGTCCGAAACATACCGTCTTATACACCTTTGGCGTGCCACGACGGATAGTGAATGTCTGCTTACCCTTAGGACGTACGCCAGCCTCGATGAGCACCTTACCATCAGATGTCAACTGATAAGGCACTTCCAAGCCAGCCACATCACAGACTATAAACTGACGACCACCGTGAATATCCAGTTTCTTGAATACAGAATCGGCACTCACCTCGATGACCTGCTCGCGATATTCGTTGGCAGGATTTTCTATCGTCACAGTCAGCGAAGCCTTGCTCTTTTTGGCATCCTCATAACGCAGATGCTCACAGGCTGCAAGCAGGAAGGCACCAGTACCAAAGTTGGCCTGCGAACGGGCATTGACCGTCTTCGTAGGATCGGGTTTCTCACCAATAGGCTGCACATAGCCCACACTACCATCAGGTTGCAAAGCTGTTGTTGTAAGGTAAGTCCAGGCCTTCTCAATCACGGGCTCATAGGCAGAACGGTTAAGCAGACCATTATTCACACCCCACAGCATACCATAGGTAAAGAAGGCTGTACCAGAGGTCTCCGGACCTGGGGCATCCTCTTCGCAAAGCATCGAACGACTCCAGTAGCCATCAGGACGCTGCACACGAGCCACACCATGAGCCAGTTCACGGAAACGCTGCTCGAAGAACGGACGGTTCTTATAGTTGGCAGGCATATCGCTGAGCACCTTGGCCAATCCTGCCAATACCCATCCGTCGCCACGCGCCCAGAAGCTCTTACCACCATTGCAGGCAGTCTTCACCTTTGGCCATATATACTTGGCATCACGATAATAGAGTTGCTCGTCCTTATCGTACATCAGTTCATCGGCCCATTTGAAATTCTCATAGAGCTTATCCAGGTATTTCACATCGCCCGTAACAGTATAGAGTTTTGTAAATACAGGCATCACCATATAAAGCGCATCAGCCCACCACCAGAAGTCATTCTGGGGCTGACGTACCTCATAGTCCATCACCTCAAGGGCACGGGCTATCTTATAGTCATCGGGCTGGAACTTATAAATATCAATGTAAGTCTGGAAACAGATCTGCCAGTCACCAAAGAGCACATAGTCCATCCCCTCACCATAGTTCTTATACTTCCACTTTGAAGGGTCTTTTTCACGGGCACCCTGCCATAAATTATAGCGAGCCCACGCATCGCTGTAGGCCAGCCAACGCGCATTACCCAACAGTTTATACGCCTCCATATTTCCCGTATGATAGGCCGCCTCATCCCAGAACGAGCGTACTTTCGGAGTGTGGTGCGACTGCCAGTAGTCATTCACCTTGGTAATCATCTCTATCGTGGTGAGCGGCTTTACGACAGTACGCTTTTTTCTCTTTGCATCGACCGTAAAACAAACGGCCAAGCCAATCAATAGTAAGGTTAGTTTCTTCATGTGGATTATAGTTTTTTATTTCATATTCTCATTAAAGAAATTGACACATTGGCGGAACAGGTGATTACGTGTATTACCTCCAAATATGCTGTGATTTTTGTTGGTGTAGACCAACTGACGGAAATCCTTGTCAGCCTGCACGAGGGCATCCATATAGACTGCCGAGTTCTGATAGTGTACATTATCATCAGCCAGTCCGTGAATCAGCAATAGGGCACCACTCAGTTTTTCTGCACGGGCAATAGGACAAACCTCATCATAACCCGATGCATTCTCTTTTGGTGTGCGCATAAAACGCTCCGTATAAACGGTGTCATAGAAGCGCCAGCAGGTGGGAGGCGCAATTGCCACACCACAACGGAAAACGGGACGGCCCTCTGACATAGACATCAGCGTGTTCCATCCGCCATACGACCAGCCCCAAATAGCAATACGGTCTTTATCTACATACGACTGTTTTCCCAACCACAAGGCAGTCTCTACTTGGTCACGAGCCTCCAGCTCTCCCAGACGCAGATAGGTACATTTCTCAAACTCAGCCCCACGTCCACCTGTGCCACGATTATCCACGCACACACAGATGTAGCCTTGCTGACAAAGGTACTGCTCCATGATAGCACCCTGTCGGCTCATACCGATGCTCCAAGCGTTCAACACCTGTTGTGAACCAGGACCACCATATTGATACATCACCACGGGGTACTTATTATTCGGATCAAAAGCCTTGGGTTTCACCATGTAGCCCATGAGCTGCACACCCTCACTGGTCTGGAAACTAAAGAGTTCCTTCGTACCCATGTCGTAAGAGGCATATTTCTCTGCCAGCTCCTTGTTATCTACCAACGTAGTCTGCACCTTTCCCTGATTATTACAAAGCGTATAAACCGAGGGATGATTCATATCACTCCATGTGCAGAGGAAATTCTTGAAATCTTTTGAGAAGATGGCCGTGCTGCACCCCTCCTTATTCGTCAGACAATCCATCTTGCCATCCTTATGTGACACGAAGACTTTCTGGTCGGTAGGTCCATCATTATAGCCAGCGAAATACAGGTCGCCCGTCAGGTCATTATAGCCATAGACTTCTGTAACGACGAGGTTTGAAGGTTGTGTGACGCTACGCATCAGCTGACCGTTCAGGTTGTACAGATAGATATGATTATAACCATCGCGTTCGCTGGTTAGTACCAGATGCTTGTCTGTCACCACAAGGTTGGCAAACACATTCTCATTAATATATTTGTCCACCTTATCCTCGATAATCAGCTTACACGTGGTGCTCAGAGGATTAACAGCAAACACACGCAAACAGTCCTGATGACGGTTCAGCGTGAAAGCCAGTACCTTTGCGGGATCGCTCGTGGTGACGATACGTGGGATATAGCCATCAGCATCGAGGGGCAACTGCATCTGGCGCGTCTGATGACTCTTAATATCATAGCTCATCACGCAGACTTTCGAGTTGTCATCGCCTGCCTTCGGATACTTATAGGTATAGGCATAGGCACCCTTATTCTCAGCATCCAGATGAAACATCGGCATAGAATACTCCTTCACCTGACTCTCATCATAGCGAATCCAAACGATTTGCTTGGAGTCGGCCGTAAATACCATCGACGAGTTAAAGGAGAACTCCTCCTCGTTGACCCAGTCGGGAATACCGTTGATAACCTCATTGAATTTGCCATCCTTGGTGACCTGACTCTCAGCGTTATTGTAGAGCAACTTCACCAGATGGATATTGTTATCACGTACAAAAGCCACCTGTTCGCCATCAGGACTCCACACGGGCGTCTGCTGCGGACCACCATCACTCAGCGGTTCCAGTTTATTATTGGCCACATGGTAGATGTAGTAAACAGCCGTGAACGAGCGACGATAGATACTTTTCGTTTCTGTCTGAATCAGCAGTCGCTTACCCGTAGGACTCATCACGTAGCCGTCAATCTTCTTCAGTTTGGCGCCACGTGCCTTTTCCACATCAAAGAGCACAGCCACCTGCTTACCCGTTTTGAATGAATACTGCACAATCTGCTTGCCATCGGCCGATATCTGAGCATACGTCTCACCATCCGCCATGGGGTTAACGGCTGCTATCGTTGCTTCACGAAATTCTCCTTTTGTAATCTCCTTTAAATCCAGTTTTCCTGCAGCCGACATCTGCGCTACAGCAGCTAACATCATTGCACCTATAATTAGTTTTTTCATATCTTTGCAAAATTTTGAAGCAAAAATACGAAAAATCTGTGAGAAACGTAAGAATTATGACTAAATAATCGTGACTATTGATGATTTTTAGCACTCAGCAACTCATCAAAGCCCACCTCTTTATGCTGCTGCATGTATTTCTCCACCTCTCGGATACGCTCGTTGTTGAAGATACGCTGCTGCATAACCTGATTCACCACATACTGAATCCTTGCCATATGCTCATGACGCAGTTCGGCAGAATCAGCAGCCTCTTCAGGCATCGGATAATGACGCAGAAGATAGAAACCAAGACAGTCGGGCACAATATATTTTCGCGTCATCATGGCACGCTGCTGCTCTGTATAACCGTATTTCTTGTAGATAGGATAATTGGCGCCCAGGTATTTATCAAGCGAGATACCCACCATCGAATCACCCACAACGACGCTCTGATCCAGCGAACCAATCTGCGTATAGATTCGTGGAACATACAGGGCTGGTATTTTCTTCGTCAATTGATGAAAACTCTTTGTCAGTTCTTTGTTCAGATCTTCTATGTCGGCATACTGCTCATTGACGCCCTGCATCAAGGCTTGCAGGGTACTATCCTGAAAGAAAATCAGGAAACGTGTGTTGATATCAGGGTCATCTACCCTACCCAGTTTCAGCACATCCTCAATCAGCGTGCCAGTCTCAATGGGATAGAGCGTCTTCATCTGCTGCAGGGCAGCGAAATCGCCAGAAGTAAGATAGAGGTATTCCACGCGGTCGAAGCGCTCCACGACAATATCGCCAGTCTTCTCTGTTTCGTCAGGAGATTGGAATTTCCATTGGCAACCAATACATGCCATCATGGTCAACAGGAGCAGGAAAAAGAGCTTCTTCAACGTATGGAGATTTTAGATTTTGTTAAATTCGAGCGCAAAATTACTAAAATTTCTTGAATAATCCAAATTTTAACCTAATTTTTTCTAATAAAACTTCACCTTTCGCGCTTTTCTGTTACTTTTGTACAAAACTAAGACATCATGAAGTATCTTTTTCTTGCATTTGCGCTCTGTATGCCTGTGGCCATGAGCGCCCAACAGACGTTAAACATCAGTGTAAAAAACCCTTTGTCCACAGACAGGACTGACCAGCCCGTAGTCCTTTCGCTTCAGGATTATGGTGAGGTTCGCTCTGCCTTGGTGACGTGCGGCGATCAGGAGATTCCCTGTCAGTTGGACGATATCAATCTGGACGAACAGTATGACGAACTCTGTTTCCTTTCCGACCTCAAGGGCAAGGAGCAGAAAACCTATACCGTGACCCTTTTCAGCGAGGGCGAGCCACGTACCTACCCTGCCCGTGTGTATGCCGAGATGCTGATGCGCAATGACAAGGTGAAGGAAAAGAACAAGCACAACAATTTCGTATCGAGTCTCACCGTGCGTGGCGACTGTGCCAATTCCTATAACCTGCTGCATCATCATGGTGTGGACTTCGAGAGCGAACTCAACGGTATCCGCATCTATTTCGACAAGCGTCAGACACTCGACCTCTATGGCAAGTTCCAGAAGCGACTGGAGCTTCAGGCCACACAGTTCTATACGCAGGACGATCAGAAGAAAGCCGGCTATGGCGATGATGTTCTGTGGGTAGGCAACACCTTCGGACTGGGTGCTTTCCGCGGATGGGACGGCAAGGAGCCCACGATGATTGATCCTGTGAAGAATCGTACCCAGCGTGTCGTCTCCTACGGTCCGCTGCGCACCATCGTGGAAATCATTGACCAAGGTTGGAGGCTTCCTCAATCTAAAACCGTCAACATGACTATCCGTTACACGCAGTATGCTGGTCATCGTGATACCGATGTGGATGTGTTCTTCAACCGCGACATGAAAGGCGAAGAGTTTTCTACGGGCATCATCAATGTGAAAGGCTCTGAGGAGTTCTCTGACAAGAAAGGATTGCGTGCCTGCTGGGGTACCGACTACCCCTCAACAGATACCGTGAAATGGAGTCGGGAGACTGTGGGACTGGGCATTCTGATTCCTCAGCAGCATATCGCCAGCGAGGAGCCAGCCAATAAAGACAACTATGCTTTCGTAGTGAAAACAGACAATCGTCACTTGGCCTAT
>Ga0310691_10005446_pt1 | contig 13938 bp, 15 predicted proteins | sample 176DNAGHGlowgp2_FD_203887 | JGI IMG/M metagenome (GOLD analysis project Ga0310691, IMG submission 203887) | Sheep rumen microbial communities from Palmerston North, Manawatu-Wanganui, New Zealand - 1766 DNA GHGlow gp2 (v2) (version 2) | ecosystem: Host-associated > Mammals > Digestive system >... | reverse complement strand
CGCCTCCTATGGCAGCACCTCTTGTGCTACCCGTAGCTGTGATGTCACCTCCGTGCACCACCAGTGAGCCCATACCGACGATGTTGCCGTCATCGTCCTCACAGTTCTCTGCGCATCCTATGCCTGCTGCACCGCTGTAGCTTTGCGTCACTATGAGTTTGCCCTCATTGCTGCCTGTTGACTGGGAGTAGATAGTAAGCTTACGGTTCGCACCCTCGAGCTTCACACCACCAGAGCAGGTCAGCGTGGCACCATCGCACAGCACCAGGTTGACGTCGTCTCCCATTATGTTGATGGTTTTACATGATATGTTCCCACTGACGTAATGCCATCCGTTTCCCAGACCAATCCAGTCATCGTTATCAGTAGGCACTGCTGTCATTTCCCTTGACCTTATGGTTATATCAACCTGATTCGTGGATTTGTTCCACGAACAATCGTTGTAGTTAATGTTAGCCGCCATAGCTGTGAGATGAATAAATAGCATCAACAGCACAGTCATACTAAAGGTGTTTCTTTTCATCTTTTTTTGATTATGAGTGTTTGTCTCTTTTGTTATCCAACGAAATAATACATGTTTAACAAGGCAGGTAGATGAGGTGTTTTTCCTTAAACCATTCTTCGTCAAACCAGCTGCTGAGGTCAGTCTGCTCCACTATGTTGCGGAAGGGATGCACCTCAGCCTGCAAGTCACCACCCTTCAGGCAGAGGATACCGTTGGGAAGGGCGTTATGGTTAGCGTTAGGGTTAACGTTAACGTTCTTACGAACTATCTTCATCATATCGGGTAGGGGCATAACGGCTCTCGAAACCACAAAGTCGAACATGCCCTTCTCTTCCTCTCCTCGTCGCTGCTCGGCTATAACATTCTTCAGTCCGATGGCTGAGGCTACCTCGTTGCAGACGCGGATTTTCTTGGCTGTGCCGTCGATGAGCTTAAACTGACACTCAGGGAACATGATGGCAAGAGGAATGCCTGGGAAGCCTCCTCCACAGCCAAAGTCCATAATCCTGGTGCCAGGCTTGAAGCTGATAGCCTTGGCTATGGCAAGCGAGTGGAGCACATGATGCTCATAGAGGTTGTCGATGTCCTTACGTGAAATGACGTTTATCTTGCTGTTCCAGTCGTGGTACAGCTCGTCGAGGGCAGCCAGCTGTCGCTTCTGCTCTGCGTTGAGTGAGGTGAAGTATTTAAGTAGTATCTCCATTTCGCATGCAAAGGTACTATTTTTTTCTTAATAAATCATAAAATGAAGAGTAATTCTTCATTCTTCATTCTTCATTCTTTATTATTTCACTAACTTTGCACTCTATCTATGATGCAATTTGACTACAATAAATACAAGTGCGCCCTGTTCGATCTGGATGGTGTGGTGTTTGATACCGAACCCCAGTACTCCATATTCTGGCAGAAAGAGTGTCAGTATTACCACCCTGAGCAACCTGGTTTGGAACAGCGAATCAAGGGTATGGTGCTCACTGAAATCTTCAATACCTTCTTTAAGGATGTGGAGGATGAGTGGGGCGATATAGTGGAGCGACTAAACTCATGGGAGTCTTCAATGGATTACGAGTATGTTGCTGGGTTTGAGGATTTTATAAATCAGCTAAAACTGCACGGTGTGAAGACTGCTGTGGTGACCAGCAGCAATCGTGAGAAGATGAAAAGCGTTTATCGCCAGCACCCTCAGTTTAAGGAAATGTTTGATGCCATTCTGACAGCCGAGGACTTCGACAAGTCTAAACCCGACCCCGACTGCTACCTCAAGGGAATGGCACGTTTCGGATGCAAACCAGACGAGACGGTGGTGTTTGAAGACAGCGTCAACGGACTGAAGTCTGGCAAGGCATCAGGAGCACTGCTCGTAGGTCTCTGCACCACCAACCCTGAGGAGATTATTAAAAAGTACACGAACCTTATTATATACAATTACTTATGAAGAGACTGCTTATAACTTTCGGCTTGTTAGTGGGCATGTTCACCTGCACCTTCACCCAGAAGGCTGATGCCCAGTCACGTCCTGTCTATACCCGCGAATGCACTGACAAGGCACTCGTGAAGAAGGCTAAGAAATGGATGAAGAAGGGCGAATGGCGCAACGGATTTACCAAGGCTTCGCCTGACTGCTCAGTGAATGCTGTGGATTTCTACCTGCAATATCAGCGTAACCCCGAAGAGTGGGCTAAACTCTTTGCCTACCTGCAAGAGACTGACCTGTTGGCAGTGCCAAAGGGTAAGACACCCATTCCTGGCACGAAACTTGTATTGAATGTGCAGGACAGTAAGAACGAACCGCTGGAGAAACGTCGCAGCGAGAGCCATTACCACACCATCGACTTCCAGTATTGCGTGAAGGGAGTGGAGCGTTTTGGCATACTCGACCACACCACCTCGGTGCCTAACGACAGGTATAAGCCCGATGTCATTCACTATGATTACGACAAGAGCAAGGTGCGCTTCTACGACTCTCGCCCTGACAGGTTCTTCATATTCTTCCCAGGCGACTGGCACATAGCCAAGGTGGCTAACGATACCTCTGACCAGGACATTCGCGTGGTGGTGGTAAAAGTGGAATGGATAGACTGATTACGATTTATTAACTAAAAACATTTGGCAGAGAGAGACAAAACATAGTATATTTGCACTCGCAAAGCACTTAATTTGGAGTTTTATAAAAAGAATTTAGGAAAAACAGATTGTATAAAAGATGAAGAACAAACCAGAGACAATGTCACTGCGCACACTCACCAAGGGCAACGTATGGGACCTGCAAGAGTCTGATATCTTTGCCATGTGGGCTCATGCTGACAAGGAAGACGAGGTGAGCGAAAACGCACGCCATTATATGGACATCATACGCACAGCCTTCGATATGGAGGAGGTGAAACTCGACAAACCCGAGATAATAGCTAAATATGAGGCACGAGGCATGCGTGTTGGCGTTTTGGCTATCAAGGATAAGGACTATAAGTGGGCTATCAAGAAGCACCCCATCAACAGGGTGACTGACCTCACCTACGAGAATATACGACATATCTCAGCTGCCAAACTGCTTGAGGTGATAGACCGCAACTTCGGAGGCGGTTGGGACAGCCTTAACCAGAGCATCAAAGACGTGATACTCGAAGGCTTCGACATCTCTACCACCACAGTGCCTAAGGAGCGTCTGCATAAGCCAGGCGGACTGTGCGATATGAAACTCAACGACGGCTATGAACTGCTCGAGATAGAGAAGGGCGCATGGGTCGAGGCTATCTTTGCCAAGGCTAAGCCAAAGGCTATCAAACTCCATGTGACACATGGCGAGCCAGGACTGGAGCCTGAGGAAACTGATGACGACTCAGATGTAGAGGTAAAGGACGATTACTACGACAACGAGGATGATGACGACCTCGACGACGAGTCACTCACCGAAGAGAGCTATCGCACCACGATAGAGGAAAATCCTGACGACCTCTCCCTCGATGCCGCTGAAATCTCAGATGAAGACTATTAAGAATTATCAATTATCAATTATCAATTATCAATTGTCAATTATCAATTCTTGCGCTCCGTAGGTGCTCAGGCGAGCAAAGCTCGGAGTTCAATTATCAATTGTCAATTATCAATTATCAATTAAATAGAATTATGACAACAGGAATCATTATTTTAATAGTAGCAGTAGTTATAGTGCTCTGGGTAATCGGAGTATATAACGGACTGGTAAGACTGCGCAACAATCGTGAGAACGCTTTTGCCAACATCGACGTACAGCTCAAGCAGCGTTATGACCTCGTGCCACAGCTCGTGGCTACAGTAAAGGGTTATGCAGCCCACGAGAAAGAACTGCTCGAGAAAATCACCCTCGCTCGCACAGCAGCTATGGGTGCTACCAACATCAACGAGAAGATTGCAGCCGACAACCAGCTGTCAAGCGCACTCGCAGGACTCAAGGTGAGTGTTGAGGCATACCCAGACCTCAAGGCTAACCAGAACTTCATGCAACTGCAGACCGAACTGGCTGACATCGAGAATAAGCTCGCCTCTGTTCGCCGTTTCTTCAATTCTGCTACCAAGGAACTCAACAATGCAGTACAGACCTTCCCTGGCAACCTGCTCGCTGGCATCTTCGGTTTCCACACCGAGCCAATGTTCGAGGTCTCTAAGGAAGAGCGTGCTATGGTAGAGAAAGCACCAACCATTTCATTCTAATGAAATACGTAGGACTTCAAACCCAGATAAACCGTAACAACAGGATGAGCATCCTGTTGTTACTTGCTTTTCCGTGTATCATGCTCGGCATGGTGTGGATATTCCTCGCCATACTCAACTGGCTCGGAGGAGGCTACTACGACCAGTACGGCAACGTGGTTCACACACTCAACATCGATGCAGTGAACTACTATTTCCTCAATGCCGTGCCCTGGGTGGTAGGAGGCGTGGGAATATGGTTCCTCATAGCCTATTTCGCCAACACCTCAATGGTCAAGGCAGCCACAGGAGCACGTTCGCTTGAGCGCAGAGAGAATCCTCGCATATATAACATAGTAGAAAACCTCTGCATGACCTGTGGCATGGACATGCCAAAGGTGAACGTTGTTGACGACCCACAGCTCAATGCCTTCGCATCAGGCATCAACAAGGAGACATACACCGTCACCGTCACCACAGGACTGATGGATCTGCTCAACGACGACGAACTCGCAGGCGTCATAGGTCATGAGCTCACCCACATACGCAATCGCGACACCCGTCTGCTCATCACCTCCATAGTGTTCGTGGGCATCGTGTCAACCATCATGAGCCTCGTAGTGCGCATGATGTTCAACCACATGATGTGGGGCGGACTATCCTCACGTCGCGACAATGAGAAGGGTGGGGGAGTAAGCACCATCGTTATTATGATAGTAGGCATCATCTGTTGCGCCATAGCCTATTTCTTCACCTTGCTCACACGCTTCGCCATCAGTCGCAAACGTGAGTACATGGCTGATGCAGGTGGAGCCGAACTCTGTGGCAATCCCCTTGCCCTCGCCTCAGCCCTGCGCAAGATAAGCGGCGACCCAGGCTTGCAGAATGTGGAGCGCGAAGACGTTGCACAGCTCTTCATCATCCATCCTCAGAGTTTCGCATCAGGCTTTCAGGGTTTCTTCAATAGCATGTTCGCTACCCACCCCGACACGGCAAAGCGCATCGCCTTTCTCGAACAGCTATAGCCCTCCCTTCCTCGTGACATAGGTAGTAAGTTAAGGGTGTTTTCTGTTAATAAACGCTAAAAACAGAAAAACTTTCAACTTTCAACTTTCAACTTTCAACTTTTTTTACTACCTTTGCACTCGCTTTCAGACCAGAAGCCGTTTTTATAACGTTCGGAGAGATGGTAGAGTGGTCGATTACAGCGGTCTTGAAAACCGCCGTGCTGAGAGGCACCGGGGGTTCGAATCCCTCTCTCTCCGCAATAAACGCTGATTTTTAGCAAGTTGCGAGACTTACGCACACTTTTACGCACAGTTTTTAAAAAGCGTAAGTTTTTCAAAGAATTAGCAGTCGCATCACAATGATTTGACTGCTTTCTTTTTGCATTCAGTTTTTGTCTTTTACATTAACTATAACTATAACTCCATTTACAATACATATATAAGTATGTACGTAATAGGTTTTATAGAAGTGGTTATAGGTTATAATTCGGACAAACATTCATTTTCCCTTGGATTTTGTTGCAATCTCATGTTATAACAATTATTGAAAATTATAACCATAAAAGTGATTTTATCATCTAAATTTGCAAAATATTCCTTTTTCAGTGTTATAGTTACACAGTATTTGTTATAACCATTATACTTTCCGGCATTACCATCTATAATTTAATTAGGTGTGGAATTGAGATGGAATTTCATACTGCGTATGTATGTAGAAAGACCGTATCTGCCCTGTTTCTCCTCAATCTGCTCAAACTTATTTAGGAGTTTCTGAAGAAATTCTTTCCTTTTACGAGTTTCCTCATTCTTAAACCGGAGTACCACATATCCCATCTCTTCAAATCTCTCATCTCTTTCCTTGTCGTATTCTACACTTTTATTATGTGAACGCCCGTCAATTTCAATGACCACTTTGCAATCTTCAAACAACAAGTCAGGGAAATAATTTTTAATGGTTCCATACCATATCATTGGATTTCTTTTAACTCGCATCTTCATCAATTCGGGCATTGCTCGATATGCATTTCTTTCGTCCCGTGTGTGTGAAAATCCATTGTTGTAGCACTCATCAGGTCTGATTCTTTTCTTGTTCATGTTCTTTTCCATTGTTGTATGTTTTAATGTTGATTTTTTCCCTTTTATTCATTGGCTTTAGGGATTCTGCCTTAATTTTGATGCTTGGAAACGGGAATTAGGGATTAAGAGTCAAGGTTTTTACTAAAAATACTACCTGTAAGTGTGGAGATTTTCAGTAAAACCGTAGGCTTGACCTTGCAAAAAAGCACTAATTCACGTACCTTTGCTGAAAAATTTAGCAGGAGACATAATGACTGATGAAAAGGAGATAATTAGACTATTATCTGCTTCATAACAAAGAAAGCGTGAAGAAGAATCCGTCGATAGTCAAATTAAATGAGTGTTGGTATTGTCATATCGTAATTTTTTAGTATCTTTGCAGGCATGAAAGTTGTAGTTACTGGCATTGGTATATGGTCATGCCTTGGCACTAATATTAACGAGGTTACTCAGTCGCTCAAGACTGGGAAATCAGGTATTGGCATTGACATCTCACGTTTGGACTACGGTTATCATTCCCCCCTCACAGGCATTGTCGAGCGTCCACAGTTGAAAGGACTTATAGATCGTCGAATGCGTGCTGGTATGTCTGAACAGGCAGAGTATGCATATATGGCTTCACGTGAGGCCTTGGCTATGGCAGGATTGAGTTCGCCTGATGGAATTATCTTTGGTAATGACACCTCCGCAAAAGCTGTGGTTGAGGCGCATGAAGTGATGAAAACTCACTGTGACTCAGAGTTTATGGGGGCTGGCAACATCTTCCAATCAATGACCTCTACGGTAACCATGAATCTCAGTAACATCTTCCAGGTTAAAGGCATCAACCTCACAGTCAGTTCGGCATGTGCCAGTGGTAGTCATGCTATAGGCATTGCTGCCACACTTATTCGTCATGGTATGCAGGATGTAATACTCTGCGGTGGAGCGCAAGAAGTCAATATGTATGCTATGTCCAGTTTTGATGCTCTCGGCGTGTTCTCGCATCAGATAGAAGACCCCCATAAGGCATCATGTCCGTTTGACCGTGACCGTCAGGGACTTGTGCCCAGCGGAGGTGCAGCAGCCCTCGTGCTTGAAAGTTACGACCATGCAACGAAGCGTGGTGCTACCATACTTGCCGAAGTAGCAGGTTATGGTTTTTCAAGCAATGGAGGTGGAAAATTAAGCACTCCAAGTTGTGAAGGTTCTTTACTCGTTATGCAACGTGCGTTAGACGATGCCCATATAACGGCAGACCAAATAGACTATGTAAATGCTCATGCCACGGGTACACCACAAGGTGATTTAGTGGAAGCTCAAGCACTCAACCAACTTTTTTGTGGACATAAAGCATGGATAAGCAGTACCAAATCCATGACTGGTCATGAATGCTGGATGGCGGGTGCCAGCGAGGCTGTCTATAGCATTATCATGATGCAGGGAGGATTCATTGCTCCTAACATTAACCTTAAAAATCCTGATGAAGAGTCGGCTAAGATGCGCATAGCTACCTCTACCTTAGAAGTTCCCGTAGATATCGTTTTGAGTAACTCTTTCGGTTTTGGGGGAACCAACTCCGCTCTTGTGTTAAGGAGATAAAATCTATAAACTAAAGAAATATGAAGAAAGCAATTTTTATCTTCGTTTTAATGTGTTTGTACACAACATGCAATGCTGGAAAGATTGTGGTAATAAACAACTATTAAGAAATTACTTAATCTACAATAGACAAAATGTAAATATATAATAAAAAGTTTGTATTAATACAAACTTTTTATTGTCTTTTTGGTAGTGATAGAAAAAAAATGTACCTTTGTAATTTCAATATAGAGCAAGATGAATCTTTTTCCTGAATTAAAAAAAAGGTACACAGAAGAACAACTGTCGGCGAGGGAGGCTCAAAGGCAGGCGGAGTTCATAGCGTGGGGGGCGGTAGTGTTTCAGGCATCGCGCCTCATAGTGAAGTTCGGCATACTTGACCTGCTACGAAATAGCAGGGAAGGCATGACGGAGGAAGAAGTCTATAATGCGTTACAAGATAGTCAAAGACTCAGCCGTTATGCTGTGAAATGTCTGCTTGAAGCAGGTCTCACCATTGGCACAGTACTGATAGACGCTGATAGTGAACGTTACACTTTATCGAAAACTGGATGGTTTCTGCTTACTGATGAGGCTACCAGAGTAAACATGGACTTCAACCACGATGTAAATTACGTGGGGTGGTTTCATCTTGAGGAGTCACTTCGTGAAGGCAAACCTGTAGGATTGCGTCACTTCGGTGAATGGCCTACGGTGTATGAGGGACTTTCATCATTACCAGAGAGGGTACAGGAGAGTTGGTTCGGATTTGACCATTTCTACAGTGACTCATCATTTCCTGAGGCTCTGGAGATAGTATTTAAGAAGTATGAGGTGAAAACCCTCTACGATGTGGGTGGCAATACGGGCAAGTGGGCATTGCAGTGTGTGAAATATGACAAGGATGTGCATGTTACGATACTCGACCTGCCTCAACAGATAGAACTGATGAAAAGGAACATTGAGGGCAAGCCTGGAGCAGAGCGCATAAACGGCATCGGACTTAATCTGCTTGATTCCCGAACGGCATTTCCCGTTTTCAAAGCAGGCTGTCCCGATGCTATATGGATGAGTCAGTTCCTTGACTGTTTCAGCGAGGATGAAATTATAAGCATCCTCAGCAGAGCAAGGATGGTGATGGGCGAAAATACCCGCCTATTTATCATGGAGACGCTATGGGACCGTCAGCGGTTTGAACCTGCAGCCTTCTGCCTCACTATGACGAGCCTGTATTTTACAGCCATAGCCAATGGCAACAGTAAGATGTATCATAGTCAGGACATGGAACAAATGATAAAAAGTGCTGGACTGACAATAGAACATATATATGACGGACTGGGGCAGGGGCACAGTATTATTGTAGTGAGAAAATAAAATAAAGAAATGACAAGACAAGAGATTACAGACAAGATAAATGAGTTTCTGACAGAGGAACTTGAGATAGACAGCGATAAGGTTACACCTGAGGCGAATTTGCGTGAGGAAATGGGCATTGACAGCCTTGATTACGTAGATATTGTAGCATTCGTAGCAAAGACCTTCGGTTACAAAATTAAGGCTGAGGAATTCAAACAGATAACTACTCTCGGCGAGTTCTATGACTATATTGAGAGCAAGTTGTAACCACACATGGAGGTATAAAAGTTGCAATGGAACGAAACTGGGCAGGCACTACATACGGCAATGGATGGATGCACAAGTGGCTCATACGCATGTTACGCTACAGTGATGTGCGCTTATGGTATGCTTTCGTGGCAGTATGCGTAGTTCCCGTTTGCCTGTTGGTGAATCCTGCTCAAAAAATAATCTATCATTATTTCCGTAAAAGGTGGCATTATTCTAAAGTCAGGGCAGCGTTGGCTACCTATCGTAATTTCTATCTCTTTGCACAAGTCGTAATAGATAAGTTTGCAATGTATGCTGGAAAGCATTTCAATATAGAGATAAAGGGGTATGAACATTTCCTTGCCCTTGCTTCAAGAGAGGAGGGTTTTGTGCAGTTAAGTGCTCATGTAGGCAACTACGAAATAGCAGGATACTCGCTCGTTGCAGAAAAGAAGCGCTTTAACGCATTGGTATTCGGGGGAGAAAAGGCATCGGTAATGAAGAATCGAAATAAGATGTTTGCCAATACCAATATAAACATGATAGGTATCGATGCAGATATGAGTCATTTGTATGAAATAAACTCCGCCCTTGCCCGTGGCGAGATAGTAAGTATGCCAGGCGACAGAATATTCGGCTCAGAGAAAAGTATCGAGACTGACCTTCTCGGAGCTACGGCGCATCTGCCTGCAGGTCCTTTCAGAGTTGCGACAATGCGAGGTCTTGACTGCCTGGCAGTTAATGTAATGAAGACAGGGGCTAAAAGCTACTGCATATACGTAACCCCGCTGACGTATGACAAGCAGGCACCACGCCCAGAGCAGGTAAGGGGACTGGCTGACAGCTACGCCAGAGAGTTAGAGCGCGTCGTAACTATGTATCCAGAACAGTGGTATAACTATTTTGAATTTTGGAATTAAGCGAGATAGACATACATAACATACTGCTTCAGCGTGAACCTATGCTGCTGGTTGACCGTCTTATTCATTTTGACGACAGGTTGACCATAACCGAAACATCAGTCAGGGCGGGCGGCATATTCATAGAAAATGGTGCCCTGTCAGCTGCAGGCATGATGGAGAACATTGCCCAAACGTGTGCAGCTCGCATCGGATATATAAACAGATACATACTAAAGAAGAATCTCAAGACGGGTTATATAGGAGCCATAAACAGCTACGACGTGTCAGACCTGCCGCGTGTGGGCACCACGATAACTACTACAGCCGAAAAAACAGAGGAAGCCCTGGGCATACTGCTGGTAAGAGCTGAGGTGAAAGCCGCTAGCAAAATATATGCAAAGGCAGAGGTAAAGATGGTTGAACGATGAAGATACTTGCAACCAACATAACATCACCCCTGGGTAATACTACAGAAGAAAATTATCTTGCCGTAAGAAGCGGTATGACAGGTGTGGCGCATCACGCGGCTGGCACCAGATGTGTGCCGTTTGATATAGAGGCGAGTCTGTTCCCTGAGCAGCCTGATTTTGAAGCATTGTGCCTTGCTTCTGCCAGCGAAGCTCTCTGCCATACCACGATTGACCCCTCACGCACCATTTTCATTCTCAGCAGCACCAAAGCACGACTTGACGAGCCTATGGGTGAGACGGCTCGCAAAATAGCCTTGAAACTGGGCATAGATAACGAGCCTGTGGTAGTGTCCAATGCCTGTGCTTCTGGAATAGCCGCCCAGATATTGGCTCTCCGTCTCATTGATGCAGGAACATATGACTATGCTGTAATAACAGGAGCAGATGTACAGAGTAAATTTATTATTTCTGGTTTTCAATCTCTGAAAGCACTCTCACCCCAACCCTGCCGACCTTTCGACATAGAGCGCTTAGGACTGAACCTTGGCGAAGCGGCTGCTACAATGGTAGTAGGAAGGGACAACGATGGCAATAACCTCAACCATAGCTGGCACGTTACCGCTGGCGCAATATGCAATGACGCCTGGCACATCAGCGGACCACATCCCAAGGGTGATGGAGCATACAGGGTGCTCACACAAATGTTGTCAGAAGCAGAGCATGAAGACATAGCATGCATAGGAGTTCATGGCACTGCAACAATGTATAATGACCAAATGGAATCAGTAGCCATAGAGAGAGCGGGACTATCAGCCGTTCCGCTTTCTGCACTGAAAGGGTATTATGGACATACCATGGGAGCAGCAGGCTTACTGGAGACTATTCTTACAGCCCGTGCCCTTGATGACGGCATAATACTTGCCTCAAAAGGCTTCTCTGAACCAGGTGTCAGCGGCAAAGTGAATATCTCAGCTAACGAAAGAAAAACAGACAAGCACGCCTTTATAAAAATGATTTCAGGTTTCGGAGGCGTTAATGCAGCTGTGATGGTTGAGAAAACACATACCCCCACCCGAAAAGAGAAGACTCCAATGTTTACTCCATGTGATACTGGTCGGAATCATGCAGTCAATACGGGGCGACGCATGGATGCCCTGAGCCGTGCAGCAGTGAAAGCATCAGAAGGTATCAACTTTCCAGCCGCTGATGTGATACTCTTCAATCAAGATGCTTCTGCAGATACAGATAAGGCATTCATGCAAACTATAAAAGATGACGAATATTTTCCCAGTCCCTCATTGTTTATATACACACTGCCAAATATCGCTGCTGGTGAGATTGCCATAAGACACGGCTGGCAGACCGAAACATCATTCTACGTGCTGCGTAATCGCAACGAGAAACTGATGCGCCAGATAATCCAAGCCACCCTTTCAGACCCTCATCGGGGTAATATACCATTGGTGAGTGGTTGGGTAGATAACGAAAAAGAAAAATTAATGATATATGGACAAACTGATTAATGAGTTAAAAGAAAATCTTATCAAGGCACTCAACCTTGAGGGTATGACAACTGCTGATATTGAGGACGAGGCACCATTGTTTGGTGATGATGGACTCGGGCTCGATTCTATCGATGCACTTGAAATCATCGTGATGCTGGAGAAAAAATACGGTATACGGCTCAAAAATGCCGCCGAAGGTAAGGAGATCTTCAAGAGCGTAAAGTGTATCGCAGAATATGTAAAGAAACACCAAGAACAGTAAAAAAAAGTGTGATGTCAGTAGCTATACACGGCATAGGAATAATCTCGGCTATAGGCAAAAATGCTAACGAGACCATAACACACCTGCGTGAAGGACGCAGTGGTGTGGAACGTATGCGCTATTTGCCATCGGAACATAAAGAACTGCCTGTTGGCGAGGTAAAGATGTCGAACAGTGAACTTAAGTCCGAATTGGGCATCCCAGAGAGCCAGGTGATAAGTCGCACGACGCTATTGGGGGTCTATGCTACGCGACAGGCAATATCCGATGCAGGATTATCGGTGAGTGATATCAATTCTATGCGCTCAGTCTTTATTTCAGGGACAACCGTAGGCAATATGGACTTAGCCCCTGACATACAAGCAAATTGGTCTTTAGGTTCTGAAACTGACGACATAGTAAGCCTCTGCGGGCTCAATAGTGAGACATGCACCGTCTCAACAGCTTGCTCTTCAGCTCTCAATGCTTTGATTCTTGGAGCAGAAATACTCAAAAATGACGAAGCTGACATAGTGATTGCTGGAGGATCAGAAGCTCTCTCTTTGCTCCATCTTAATGGTTTTAATTCTTTGCTCATATTAGACCATGAACACTGTCGTCCCTTTGATGACACCCGTGCCGGACTTAATCTCGGCGAGGGAGCTGCATACGTGGTGATGGTCAAGTCTGGATTAGCAAAGGGTGATGTTTATATCACAGGTTATGCCAACCGTTGCGATGCCTTTCACCAAACAGCTTCATCAGATGATGGCGAAGGAGCCTTCCAGGCTATGACCGGAGCCTTAACCATGGCAAATATCAAATGTGATGACATCAGTTATATCAATGCCCACGGAACAGGCACTCCGAATAATGACATAAGCGAAAGCAGAGCACTACAAAGAGTTTTTGGAGACAGAATGCCTGCAGTATCAAGTACCAAAGGTTATACAGGACACACTACTTCAGCATCGGGAAGTATTGAGACTGTGATTTGCATTCTTGCCATGAGGCATGGTTTTATCCCTGCCAACGTTGGATGGAAGAGGCAGATAGATGGAGGTATTACTCCCTCAATGGGGGAGGAACATGCTGAACTTCACCATGTCATGTGCAACTCATTTGGCTTCGGAGGGAATGACAGTTCTATCATAATCAGTGACTCGCCTTCTGCGACAAAAGAAAAAATAGAAAGATATGACAGTGAAGTAATGGCAGATGTAACTATTACTGATGAATCACAGTTGAATGAACTGAAGGAATACATCTCACCTATGGCTGCACGAAGAATGGGAAAACTGATGAAGGCTGCGACTTTATCTTCTATGAAGGTCCTTAAGAATACTGGTATAGAAAAGCCTGATGCCATCATCACAGCAACAGCATTCGGCATGTTTGAGACGAGTAAAAAATTACTGGATGGATTAGTTGAAGGCGGAGAGCGTTCTTTCAGTCCTACA
>Ga0310691_10005443_pt1 | contig 13941 bp, 8 predicted proteins | sample 176DNAGHGlowgp2_FD_203887 | JGI IMG/M metagenome (GOLD analysis project Ga0310691, IMG submission 203887) | Sheep rumen microbial communities from Palmerston North, Manawatu-Wanganui, New Zealand - 1766 DNA GHGlow gp2 (v2) (version 2) | ecosystem: Host-associated > Mammals > Digestive system >... | reverse complement strand
GCTTTCGTGCCCTGCATCAGCCGAGGTCTCTATCCAGACTTCACCCGATGATGACGTCTGCACATGTATACCCCAATGATTGATGCGAATGGGCCCCGTCTCTGCCAACCACACGTGGCGGTATATGCCGCATCCACTATACCATCTTGAGTTGGGCTGGTCGCTGTTGTCCACTTTCACGGCTATTACATTGTCGCCTTCTTTCAGGAATGGCGAGAGTTCATATTCAAACGAGCTGTAGCCATAAGGCCGGGTACCCAACTTGTGTCCGTTGATATAGACAGTAGCGTTCATGTACACACCGTCGAATTCGACAAAGAGGCGTTTGCCGGCTGCCTTCTCCAATGAGAAATGCTTTCTGTACCAGCCTATCCCCCCTGGCAGCGCTCCTCCGCCAGCACCGGAAGGATTGGCGGGTGAGAAATCGCCTTCAACGGCCCAGTCGTGTGGCAGGTCAAGTTTTCTCCACCTGGAATCATTGTATCCAGGACTTTCCATTCCGGCAGAGTCGGCCAGCATGAAGAGCCAGTCGCAGTCGAAATTCCTTTTTTCATAGCCCCATGCTATAAGAGTAACCGCAAGGAGCAGGCTGCTGCATAATAATCTTTTAATCATGGCAACAATAAAGAATGAAAAGCATCTTGCCTCCCACTGACAGGAGGAGCAAGATGCTGTATTGATAATTATCCCTGTTTTTTTGAGGATTAGAGTTTCACTTGTGTTGACTTACCAGAGTAGTTGACCAGTATTCCTTTCGGGTCTTCGAGGTTCAGTTCCATAGGAGCGTCTTTTTTCACCAGTACGATATTGAAACGGCGGTTCTTGAGCATTCCGTTGAAGGAGCCTTTGCGCTGACCGAAGCTCACGGTCTTGCTGTTGTCGTCGTACGAGATGTCGATAGTGGCATACTTGCCTTTCTCGTAGTTGTAGTTGGTTCCTTCGTCCTCATAGAGTTGGAATTGTCCGTCGGCGCCCTCGTACACATAGAGGTTGATGAGCTCAGCCGGTTTTTCGTCGCACCATTCCATTTCAGGTCCGAAGGGAATGATGGCACCTTCGCGCACAAATACAGGAATCCGCTCGTAGGGTGCGTCCACCACCAGTGTCTGGCCTCCCTCGATGTGCTGTCCGGTGTAGAAATCGTACCATCCACACTGTTTGGGGAAGTAAACCGCTCTGTTGCGTGCTTTATAGTGTCCCACTGGGCATGCCATGAGTGCGGGGCCGAACATCCACTGGTCGGGAATGTTCTCTACATTCTTGTCACCGTTGAAATCCATGATGAGTCCCCTCATCAGCGTATAGTCTTTGAAGTGAGCCCATCCTGCCATGCTGTAGAGATAAGGCATGAGGCGGTAGCGGAGCCGGTCGTACCAAACGATGGTCTTGTAGGCGGGATGGTCTTCGGGAGCAATATTCCACACCTCGCGGAGCGGGAATTGTCCATGGGCGCGGTAAAGTGGGATGAAACAGCCAAACTGGTTCCATCTGGTCTGCAGCTCTCTCCACTCGGTCAAGTCGCTGCTCTCCACGCCGGTGGCATCGAAAGCCCGCTGAGCAGCCTCGAATCTCTTTTCTACGGAGAATCCACCTTGGTCCATACCCCAGAACGGAATACCGCTCATGCAGTAGTTGAGTCCGGCTGTCATCTGTGCCCTCATATCCTCCCAACGGGTGCCAATGTCACCGCTCCAGGTGGCGGTGGAGTAACGCTGCTCGCCGGCAAATCCGCTTCGGGTGAGGAGGAAGACGCGCTGGTTGGGACGTACAGACCGCTGGCCGTTGTAGATGGCGTCGGCATTGACAATGGAGTAGGCATTGAAATACTCGGTGGAGCTGCCCAAGGCCGTTGGGCCGCTCAGTGCCTTGCGGTACCAAATAGGTGTGCAGTCGCGCACATTGGGTTCCGAAGCGTCCATCCACCATGCATCGATACCGTAGTTGAATTTGGTGAAGAGGTTTTCGTCCATCTGTCGCCAGAACATCTTTCTTGCATTGGCATCATAGGCATCATAGAAAGATCCTCTGTATCCCAACCAGTCGTGAATATCGTCGGTGATGGCCTGCTTGTAAATCCATCCCTTTGCATCAAGTTCCTTGTAATTGTCGACCGTATCGTAGAATTTTGGCCATACTGAAATCATGAATCGTCCGTGCATCTGGTGTACGCTGTCGAGCATGGCCTGCGGGTTGGGGAAACGGGCGGCCTCAAACTTATGGCTGCCCCAATCGGGAAGCGGCCAGTAGTTCCAGTCTTGGACAATATTGTCGACAGGGATATGCCTCCGTCTGAATTCGGCGAGTGTTTCCTCAATGTCGGCGCTGCTCTTATAGCGCTCACGGCTCTGCCAGAAACCGAGCACCCATTTGGGATAGACAGGGGCCTTTCCTGTTAGCGTGCGGTATCCGCCTATTACCTCATCGGCATTTTCGCCGGCAATGAAATAATAATCCATGTCACGGCTCATCTCGCTCCAAATGCTCAGGTTGCCTTGTTCCTTGGCCGTTTGGGGCTGGGCCACTCTTAGTCCGCAATAGCTCACACCGCCATCGGGTTCCCACTCAATGCGTATTTGTGTTTTCTTGCCTTTCTGCAACTGGGTTCTGAATTTCCAGGAATTGGGGTTCCAGGCCGTGCGCCAGCGCTCACTTACCACTTCCTGTCCGCCGATGTAAATTTTGGTGTATCCGGCGTAGTAGAGGATGAAGTGGTACAGATTGGTTTCGGGTGCCTCGATGAATCCTTCGTACACCACATGGGCGCCATCGAGATTGAATCCTTTGGGTAGGTTCTTGATACCGCCCGGCTCGGTCTGGTTGGCGATGGCCGATGTGGCAGGGCAGTCAAACTCATAGTAGATACTGTCTTCATCTCTTACCAGTTTTTTTCCGTCTTTGTCAACATAAGTGCCGGTGAGGTGTCCGGGCTTTCCGTTTTTGTCGTAAAGTTTAAATGCCCTGTTCAGTTGAAGATATTCGCTGGGGTTTCCCCATCTGCAGTAGGAATAGCTGTCCCACAGGATACCGTAGTTGCGGTTACTCAGTACGAAGGGGATGCTCACTTTGGTGTTGTATTGGAAAAGGTCCTCGTTAACCCCTTTCATGTTGTAGTCTTCAGCCTGATGCTGTCCCAAGCCATAAAAAGCCTCGTCGTCGGGACTGTCGAAAAGAGCTCTCCATGTAAAACCGTTTTTCTGCTCTTCGGTGAGTGTGCCGATGCCTATCTCCCTTTCAGGCACCCGAAACGGTTGAAACGTCTTTCCGTCTTTGGCCTCTTTCAGCATCAATTTGCCTTTGGCGTCGAAGAAGTTCACCTCGCCGGTTTTTTTGTCGACCACCGCTTTCACCTTCTTGGCCTCAACCGTGACTTTTCCATTTTCATCTTTCACGGAAAAGACCGGTTTTGCGTTCTGGGGTACGATAATGAGGCTGGTTTTGCTGGGGAAATCATCTTCCGGTGTGGCTTCCACACGAATGATGTTGTCGTTCATCACCTGGAGCCTTACCCATTTGGCACCATTGGCAGTGGGATTCTCCACTTTGACAGTCACAAAGTCACTTTTGGCGATTTTTGTCTTTTTTGCGGCATTTGCTGTCATGGACAGTAAAAGCGAAATCGCCATAAATAGAAGTTTTACGTTTCGCATAAATAATATTGTAGTTAGATTTGTTTTGCACTGCTATCCCTGATTTTCAAAATCATGGGCACCACTTCGTGGTAAATTTTCTTGTCGCCGTTGATATTTCTAAGTAGTAGTTCGCAGGCTTTCATGCCCTGAATACGGGCTTGGTCCATAATGGCTGTCAGTCTGGGCGTGACATATGCGGCACTGTCACCATCGGTGAAACCTATAATGGCCACATCTTCCGGTATCCGAAGCCCAAGACTCTTGATGGCCTCAAACGCCGCATAGGTGATGATGTCGTTGAAGGCCAGGATGGCGTCGGGGGGATTCTCGCCCTTGAGCAGTTTGATGGTGGCATTTCTCGCCACCTCATAGTCGATTTTGTCGCATACCACCAGATTGCGGTCTATGGGAATGCGGAAATCTCTGAGTGCCTCCAAGTATCCGTGCTTCCGCCTTTTCACCATGTCAAGGTGGTTGGGGCCGCCGATAAAAGCGATTCTTCGGCTCCCCGTTTCCAACAGATGCTGTGTGGCATTATGTGCAGCGATATCACCATCGGCCACCACATGCGAGAAGTATTGCGGCAGGCAGGTGCGGGCAAAGAAGACGAGCGGTATGCCCATGTCGTGAATTTCTTGGAAATGGTCGTAGCTGACCGTATCTTGAGCCAGGCAAGCGATAATCCCCTCCACATGTAGTGAGATAAAATTGTCTATAGCCTGTTCTTCCATCAGATGGTCCTCATGGCTGTTGCTGCTGAACACCGAGTAGCCAAAGCATTTGGCATAATCCTCAATGCCGTCGAGTACGGCTGCGTAATAATGGGTGACAAGGTTAGGCACTACGACACCAATGATGCGCGGGGCTTCCTTTCTCAGGCTCTGTGCAAAAGGATTGGGCCGATAGTTCATCTGTTTGGCCAGTGCCTTCACTTTTTCCCGCATTTCCGCACTCACTTCGTGGCTGCCACGAAGTGCTCTGGAGACGGTGGCGATGGATACGCCAAGTCTCTCAGCCAGGTCCTTGAGTGATGTGCGCTGGGGTTTCATGGTAAGGCAATCATTTGTTTTCTTTTGCAAAAATAGTCAATAAATAATAATTACGCAAACGTTTGCGTGTTTTTCTTTCAAATTCTTCTAATTTTATCTTAACCTTATAGCTATGGACATTTGTCGCCTCTTTCCGTCTTTAACATAAAGTGGAAAATGAAAAAGTCGGTATATTTATTTTTGTTTTTATTTGTTCTTTTTACTTTGGCGTCTTGCAAGTCAAAAGAATGGTATCTCTACACCTCATTTCATGAGCCGGCCACAGATGGCCTCCGTTATCTTTACAGCGAGGATGGTGAGCATTGGGACAGCATACCTCATGTGTGGCTGACGCCACAAGTAGGCAAGCAGCGTGTGATGCGCGACCCTTCCATCAGCCAAACACCCGATGGGGTTTACCATTTGGTGTGGACATCCAGTTGGAAGGGTGACTTTGGCTTTGGGTATTCAGAGTCTAAAGACTTGATACAATGGAGTGAAGAGCGATTTATTAAAGTAATGGATGATACCACGACCGTCAATGTTTGGGCACCTGAGCTATTCTACGATGTGGAGACCGACAGCACCATGATTGTTTGGGCATCGTGTATTCCATACCGTTTTGAGAAAGGGATAGAGGATGAGTTCAACAACCATCGCCTTTATTATACCATGACGAAGGATTTTGTTCATTTCTCCCCTACCCGTCTGCTCATTGACCCAGGTTTCAGCTGTATTGACGCCATTATCATCCATCGGTCGAAATCAGACTATGTGATGGTGTTGAAAGACAATACCCGTCCCAACCGCAATTTAAAGGTTGCCTTCTCCAGTCGCGCCACAGGTCCCTGGCACGATGTGTCGGCCACTTTCTCGGAGTCGTTTGCAGAGGGTCCTTCCTGTGTAAAACTTCCTCAGGGATACGTCATTTACTACGACCGTTATCAGCAGAAAGATTTCGGTGCCAGACTGACCACTGATTTCAAGCAATTCGAAGATATTTCGCACCGTGTCAGGATTCCCGAACTTCACAAGCACGGAACGATAATAAAAGTACCCAAAAAGACTGTAAGCAGAATTATAAAAGCCTCCAGAGCACGATGAACACACCACGTTTCCTTATATTGTCCCTGTTGGCATGCATTAGTATTGTTAATGTGCATGCCCAGAAGTCGGACGTGCCGTTTTATAGCGGCAAGCAGTTGAGTGACCCTACCTCCCATGACGGCCGACTCAGTCCGGTAATGGGTGTTCACAACGTTCAGGTGTTGCGGGCCAACCGCGAACATCCCTCCGTATCCAACGGTCAGGGTTGGACCTATAACCATCAGCCCATGTTGGCTTATTGGAAAGGCCGTTTCTACCTTCACTATCTGAGTGACCCGTCGGATGAGCATGTCCCCCCCTCGCATACCCTGCTGCAGACCTCTGCCGACGGTATGCATTGGACCGACCCTGTGGTACTTTTCCCCGAATATCAAGTGCCCCATGGCTATACCAAGCCCGGTCGCTCAGACAGCGCCAAAGACTTGGTTGCCATCATGCACCAGCGCGTTGGCTTCTATGTCTCAAAGGGGGGCATCCTTCTTGCCATGGGTAATTATGGTGTGGCGCTCGACCGCAAGGACGACCCCAACGACGGCAACGGCATAGGCCGTGTGGTACGTGAGATAAAGGCCGACGGCTCCTTCGGCCCCATCTACTTTATCTACTATAATCATGGATTCAACGAGAAAAATACCGACTTTCCTCATTACCGCAAGGCATCGAAAGCTGTGAGAAAGGCTTGCGAGGAGATTCTTTCCAATCCCCGTTACCTAATGCAGTGGGTAGAGGAAGCCGACCGTAACGACCCCCTTATCCCCCTTCATAAGGAGTATAAGGCATACAACGACTACACCCTTCCAGATGGTAGTATTGTGGCTTTTTGGAAGCACGCCCTCACCTCTGTGAGTCGTGATGGCGGCCGTACCTGGAAGCAACCCGTGGAAAGAGCGAAGGGTTTCGTGAACAGCAATGCCAAAATATGGGGTGAAAAGTTGAGCGACGGTCTCTATGCCACGGTTTACAATCCATCGGAGTGGCGTTGGCCCTTGGCCTTGTCGCTGAGTACCGACGGTCTGGAATACACCACGCTCAACTTGGTGAATGGAGAAGTGCCCCCCATGCGCTATGGAGGGAATTACAAGTCGTATGGTCCTCAATATGTGCGTGGTATCCAGGAGGGCAACGGCACACCGCCCGACAGCGATCTTTGGGTGACTTACAGTATGAATAAGGAAGACATTTGGGTGGCCCACATTCCGGTGCCTGTCAGACTGCAGGCCTGCGGTCATGCCAACGATGACTTTTCCCGCTATTCAAACTTACATGATTTGGATACATGGAACACCTATTCGCCCGTGATGGCCCCTGTGTTTTTAGACGGGCAATGGCTCACCCTCACCGACGGTGATCCATTCGACTACGCCAAAGCAGAGCGCCTCGTCCCGGCTTCCAGGCAACTTACTGTAGAGTTCGACCTTCAGACGCGGCAGTCAGACCATGGACAACTGTGCATAGAGCTGACCGACCACAAAGGACTTGCCTGCACCCGGATAGAACTTACCAATGAGGGCCAGATACGCTGCAAGGGAGGCGCGCGCTATGGCGGTATGGGTAAATATGCTGCAGGGCACTCCCTTCATTTCAGAATAGACGTTTCTCTGGAACGCCGATTGGTGGAAGTCTTCGTCGACGGCAAAAAAGCCGGCCAGCGCATTCTGATGGCTCCAGTGGAACTCATAGACCGTGTGGTGTTCCGAACGGGCGAACGAAGGACTCAGCCCGACATCGACACCCCTGCCGATTGGTACGGCACTCTTCCCGCCGCCGGCGACAGTTGCCAGGAGGCGACCTTCCAGATAGCCCATTTCACCACCCGTTCGGCAGATGCCGACTCACAGGCTCTCTTCCTCCGTTATGCCGACTATAAACATTACGTCGACTATTTCAACGGAATGGAAGACGAGAACATCGTTCAGGCCGTTCCCAACGACTCCTCCTGGCAATGGATGACGGAAAATGTGCCGTTGTTTGAATGTCCGCAGCAGAATTTCGAGGAAATCTATTACTATCGCTGGTGGACTCTCCGTAAGCACCTGAAAAAGACGCCAGTGGGTATGGCCATGACTGAATTTCTGGTGAACAGGTCCTATGCCGATGAGTATAACCTTATATCATCTGCCCTCGGACACCACATTCATGAGTCGCGATGGATTCGCAATCATGATTATCTGGACCAGTGTCTCCACACATGGTATTACGGCCGTGAAGGCCAGCCCATGAAGAAGATAAGCAATTACAGTTCGTGGACGGCAGCTTCTGTGTGGGACCGTTATCTGGTCGACGGCCGCAAGGACTGGCTCCTGGGCATGCGGTCACCCCTTGAGTCGGAATACCGTCATTGGGAAGACACCCATCTGCTCAAGTCGGGTCTCTATTGGCAGGCTGACGTTCAGGATGCCATGGAGGAAACCATCAGCGGTGGAAGGAAGAAACGCTATGCAAGACCTTCCATCAACAGTTACATGTATGGCAATGCCACGGCCCTGGCCCATATGGCCCAGTTGGATGGTGACGAAGAACACCGGCAGCTATATCAGTCAAAGGCCGAAGCCTTGCGCAAACTCATTGTCGACTCGCTTTGGAACCAAGAGCAGGCCTTTTTTGAGACCCACCGGGGCGACAGCTCTTCTAATGTGCGCGAGGCGATAGGCTTCCTGCCCTGGTATTTCCATCTGCCCCCTTCCGGCATTTACGACAAAGCCTGGCTGCAGCTGACTGATGAGAAAGGATTCTGTGCTCCCCGCGGGCTCACTACCGCCGAGCGTAGGCATCCACAATTCCGCACCCATGGCGTGGGCAAATGCGAGTGGGATGGTGCCGTGTGGCCTTTCGCCACTTCGCAGACACTGACCGCATTGGCCAATTACCTGAACGACTACCCCACTCCGCTGCTCACCGATAGTGTTTACTTTGCGGAGATGGAAAAATATGTGCAGTGCCACTATCATCGTGGTTTGCCTTATATTGGTGAATATCTGGATGAAATCACCGGCTATTGGCTGAAAGGCGACCAGGAGCGGAGCCGGTATTACAATCACTCCACTTTTTGCGACCTTGTCATCAGTGGTCTTGTAGGACTTCGTCCCCGCCCGGACAATACACTTGAGGTACATCCCCTCGTTCCCGAAGGCAAATGGGCTTGGTTCTGCTTGGACGATGTGCTCTACCATGGCCATCACCTCTCCATCGTATGGGATGAAGACGGAAGCCGCTATCATGCAGGTAAGGGCCTTTCTGTCTATGTAGACGGCAGGCTTGCTGGAAACCGAACCACCTTAGGAAAAATTGTATGCGAAGATATATTGCAGCGATAATACTCTCGCTTAGCCTCTGCCTTGCCCACGGCATGGACATCGGCCGCACCACACTCAATATAAAGTACGGTCTGGTGGTGTGCGACACCGTGCCCCTGATGGGGTGGCAGCTTAAAAGTAACTTGTCCAACGACACACAGACCGCCTGGCGTGTTCAGATTTTCGACCGTGACAACGGAAAGAAAGTGTTCGACAGTGGCAAACGGAAAGAGGCTGCCAGTCAGCAAGTATCTTGTGGAGCAATCTTGTCACCAGGTTCTTATGTCTGGCGTGTTCGGGTTTGGGACCGCATGGGCAAGGGCGGACGATGGAGCGAATGGCATCCGTTTATTGTGGCGACACCAGACCAAGCCTTTGGATCCAGTCGTTGGATAGGGGCTATTACGCGCCGTGATGCCCATCTTCCCACAGGGCGCAATTACACAGGTGCCATACTCAAGGACCCCGCTGTAAAAGCCGCATGGGCCGCAGCTGACACCCTCTCCCGGCGCAGTATTATTTTGGAGCGTGATTTCAACCTGAAAAAAGTGATTCGCAGTGCTGTCGTACACGTGTGCGGATTAGGCTTTTATCATCTTTCCGTGAATGGCAAACAAGTGGGCAACAATTATTTCGCCCCCTCCTGGAGCAACTATGACAAAACGGTCTTTTTCAACACCTTCGACATCACTGAAAGTCTGAACAGCCGTGCCGACAACCATCTGGAGGTGCTTTTGGGCAACGGCTTCTACAATGAACAAGGAGGCCGTTACAGGAAACTGCTTGTCAGTTACGGTCCACCTACTCTTCGTCTCAGACTGACGGTAGCCTATACTGACGGTAGCACCGAGCAGATAGAGAGCGATGGCAATTGGACTTATCGTCTGAGCCCCATCACCTTCAACAGCATATATGGCGGGGAAGACTACGATGCCCGACTGGAAGATGTCGTCACCCGCCGTGCCGTTGTTGTACAGGAACCGCCGGCCGGCGAGTTGCGTCCTCAGGAGGCTTATGGTGTCCGGATACACGAAACCTATCCTGTAAGAAGGAGAGTCACTTCCCCGCAGCCGGTCTTTGACATGGGGCAGAATCTTTCCGGTTTTCCCGAGATAACCGTCAAGGGACACCGCGGCGACACCGTGCGCCTGATAGTATCAGAAGTTCTCAATGCCGACAGCCTTTGCGACCAGCGTCAGACCGGCCGTCCTCATTTCTATCAATATGTCATGAAAGGCCATGGAACGGAGGTTTGGCATCCTCGATTCTCCTATTATGGTTTCCAGTATATACAGGTGGAGGGTGCCGTCATGGAAGGAGACCCCAATCCCCACAATCTGCCGGTGATAGAGCGTTTGAAGTCGTGCTTTGTTTACGACTCTTCGCCATGTGAGACCCAATTCAATTGTTCCAATCCGCTTTTTAACGATACCCACCGCATTATTGTGGCGGCCATGAAGAGCAACATGCAGTCGGTCTTTACCGACTGTCCGCATAGGGAGAAGTTGGGTTGGTTGGAGCAGGACTATCTTAACGGCGAGGGACTTGTGTCGAATTTCGATTTGGCCTGCATGATACGTCAGGAGATGCGGCAGATAGCCGATGCCCAACGTGCTGACGGCAGCGTGCCCACAACTGCTCCTGAATACGTGCTCTTCGAGGGAAAGGGAGCGGAAATGTTTGCCGAGTCGCCCGAGTGGGGCATGGCCTACCTCTATTTGCCCTTCCTCTATTGGAGACATTATGGCGACACATCACTACTGTTTAAGTATTATGAAGGCATGCGGGCCTATGTAGACTATCTACAGGGCAGGACCCGTGACGGAATCCTCGACATGGGACTTGGCGACTGGTATGACTATGTGGATGGCGAGAAAGCCGGTTTTGCCAAAAACACTCCTCGTGATTACGTCGGCACCTGCCATCTGCTGATGATGCATCGATATATGGCCCAGGCAGCCCTTGTGACAGGACACGATGCCGATGTCTCCCGTTATGCCATGCTGGCGGAGAAAACAAAAGACAGCATCGTTTCCAGATTTTATGACCCTTCCACCCACAATTTCTCAACAGGCAGCCAATGCGCCAACTCCATCGCCTTGGTGCTCGGGCTCATGCCGGAGAGTGACCGTTCCGCAGTGCTCCAGTGCCTGGTGGACGACATACACCAACACCATGACCGGCTTACTACAGGAGATGTAGGCAACCGATTTCTCTATCTTGCATTATTGGAGAACGGCCAGGACGAACTGTTCTATAAGATGATGAATCACCACGAGGTGCCCGGCTATGGCTATCAGCTGCTTTGGGGAGCCACCACTCTGACCGAGCAGTGGGACCCTCGTCAGGGTTCCTCGCGGAACCATTTCATGATGGGACAGATAGAAGAAATATTCCGCCGATATATAGCCGGTATTCAATTTGTCAGCGCACATAAAATAACAGTCTCCCCCCATCCGATGGGAGACTTGCAGTGGGCCACTTATACCACCAGTACGCTTTATGGCCCTCTGACCGTTCACTGGGAGAAATCACCGGAATGGAAGGTCGTAATCGACGCTCCCATCGGCCTCAAGGTGACTAATCTAAGTGGAAGACTTCCTCAATAGGTATGGTGACGGGTGAATTGTCGGGGTTGACCTCCATGATGTCTGCCATCATGTCCCACCATTTCTGTGTGATGGGGTCCACATCGGTTGTGTCCTGACTGTTTCCCTCGCCACTGCACTCTTGATAAGCAAAGAGAATGTTGGTTTCTTTGTCCCAGAAGATACTGTAGTTGCCCACCCCTTGCTCCTTGATCATCTTCACGAGCTCGGGCCAGATGGCAGCATGTCTTTTGGCATATTCTTTCTCACATCCCGGTTTGAGATACATCTTAAATGCGAATCTTTTCATGGAAATTAAGATCTAAATTGTACAATGCAAAAGTAAGTATAAAATGCCTTTTTTCCAAATAAAAAGGTATCGAAAAAGAAAAAGTCTTTTCACTGTCATCCATAAATGGCATAATATGATTACTTTTGCATCTCACAAAAGAATACATTATAAAAAAGAGCAGAATGTTGAGTCGTAAGCCATTATTGGACGTGCACACCCACACGGTGGCCTCAGGACATGCCTACAGCAGTTTACAGGAAATGGTACACGCAGCGGCAGAAAAGGGAATAAAGCTGTTGGGAATCACAGAGCATGGCCCCGCCGTGCCGGGAAGTTGCCCACTCCTCTATTTCAAGAATTCGCACTGCATTCCCCGCAATATGTATGGGGTAAGGCTGCTGATAGGATGTGAGATGAATATCCTTGATACAGAAGGCCATCTTGATATCGATGAAAGCCTTATGCCACGTTTGGACATCCGTATTGCCGGTATTCATGGTGTCTGTTGGAAAGGCGGCACACGCGAGGAGAACACCCGAGGCATGGTGGCTGCCATCCGCAACCCCTATGTACAGATTATCTGCCATCCTGGTGATGCCACCTGTGACTTGGCTTTTGAACCGATTGTAGATGCCGCCTTCGAGACCCATACCCTCTTGGAAATAAACAACCACAGCATGGCTCCTGTCAGAGGCCGCGTGGCTGCCAGGGACAACAACCTGCAGATACTGCGTCTGTGCAAGGAGCGTAACATGCCGGTCATTCTTGGAAGTGATGCCCATATCTCGTTTATGATAGCCGATTATGACAGGATTATCCCTCTGCTCGAGGAAACAGATTTTCCCGAAGACCTTATCATGAATTTTTGGCCAGACCGGTTTTTCAGTTATATTAAGCCACTGCCCTGAACAGGCATGCCTTCCCTTATTTTTTGCGTTCCGAAAGTCTGAATAATGTCTTAATATTTTGTCTGTTCCGAAAAACCCATTATTTTTGTAGACTGAACGGACAAAGCCGTGATACAGCACGTCCAGAAACGTCAGAGAAAGGAGAACAGTAAAAAGAGGAATATGACGGGAACCATCGTAAATACCCTAAGTATTGTGGCTGGCAGCATTATCGGTGCTGTCATCAACCGTGGCATAAAGGATAAATACAAGGAAGTGCTTTACACCGGATTGGGTTTGGCATCCCTGGCTATCGGTCTTAATTCCGCATTGACCCATCTTCCCAAGAGCGAATATCCCGTTCTCTTCATCCTCTCTATTGCGATAGGCGGCGTAGTAGGCACCGCCCTTGACATTGACCGCCGTTTCAAGGAGATGGTCGACAAACGATCCCGTCCCAGTCAGGGCAAACGCCTGGCCGACGGTTTGTCTACCGCCATTCTGCTCTATTGCATAGGTCCCCTGTCTATGTTGGGACCTATCATCAGTGCTCTGAAATCGGACAACACGTTCCTGTTCACCAATGCCACATTGGATTTTGTCAGTTCTACCGTATTTGCCTCAACCTATGGTATCGGCATGGTCCTGGCTGCTCCCGTGTTGTTTTGCTGGCAAGGCATGTTTTATCTGATAGCAAAGATATCGAGCGATGCTGTGAGCGATGCACTGATGGCCGAGCTGCTGATAGTAGGAGGCCTGATGATTACCGGTTCTGGTTTGTCATTGCTGAACCTGAAAGACTGCAAGGTTCTTAATTATCTGCCATCCTTATTGGTTCCTGTGGTATGGTTTCTTCTGCTTTCGTTTTTCAACTAAATAATTATTCATCATACAGATATCTTTACATGAAAAAAAATCTTTTATCCTTTTTCCTCGGTGTTATGGCCATCGCCATGGTATCGTGCAATAAAAGTGTCAAGCCCCAACCCACTGAACAGCAGCCTGTAGAAACTGAGGCAACGGCTCCCACAGTATCAGCCGCTCCCGATTTCACACTCAATGACATCAATGGAAAGCCTTTGACGCTGTCGTCACTGAAAGGCAAACCCGTGATACT
>Ga0310691_10005442_pt1 | contig 13942 bp, 16 predicted proteins | sample 176DNAGHGlowgp2_FD_203887 | JGI IMG/M metagenome (GOLD analysis project Ga0310691, IMG submission 203887) | Sheep rumen microbial communities from Palmerston North, Manawatu-Wanganui, New Zealand - 1766 DNA GHGlow gp2 (v2) (version 2) | ecosystem: Host-associated > Mammals > Digestive system >... | reverse complement strand
GATAAAAGACATCAGTTTTACGAATTTATCACCGCAGACAGAGTAACGTCCTCTATCTTCTGCCGCTGAAAAGCGGCTATCTACCTCTATCTTCCTATATCTACTTAACATGCGAAACTTGAGTTATAGAAGTTAAATGAGTTAAGAATTAAGCATTAAGCATTAAAAATTATGTTACCAAGAGGAATAAGAAACAATAATCCACTGAACATCCGCAGAAGTAAGGACCAGTGGCAGGGAATGAAGAAGGTGCAGAGCGACACACAGTTCTGCCAGTTTGAAACGCTGGATTGGGGATGGCGGGCAGCCTTCAAGCTGCTGACGAGAACCTACTACCACCAGTACCGCCTATATACCATCAAGGGCATCATCTCGCGATGGGCACCGCCCAACGAGAACAACACAAGGGTGTACATAGAGAACGTGAGCAGGCTGACGGGTATAGGCCCTGACGAGCCACTGGGCATACCCAGCGACAAGCCTGCACGCTGGATAGCCCTGGGACTGGCAATGGCGATACAGGAGAACGGACAGACGTCCATCGACTACTTCGCCATGCTGAGAGGCTGGTCGTTGCTAAGCGCATAGGGTAAAAATAAGTGCAGACTGTTTCAATTCATGAAACAGTCTGCCATAAAATATTCACCAACAAGGTGTATTCCTTAAACTTGGTATAGGCTGTCCGTAGACAATTATTCGTCCATCTGGAACAGGGGGTCTTCGGGCATCACCATGACGGGCTTCTGCTCGAAGTCGCGCAGCAGTTTGTCGCTGACATATTTCTTGTCGACCACCAGACGGAACATGAATTCGCGGAACCAGCGTGCCGACATGATAAGACAGCCCTGCTGTCCCCAGCTGCCGCCCCACGAGTTTTCGACCTTCCACTTCAGGGGATTGCCCTGGGCATCGAGGTCTACAGCGGTGAGCGTCATGGCGTGGGTGGAACCGCTGTCGAAGGTGGAGATGCGCTCTGCCTTCGTCATATTAAAAGAGGTGTTGAACAGCGAGGCGTAGTCGAAGTTCTCCAGGTCGCAATAGCCGCGCTTGCGGTCCAGCTGCTTGGCGACATCATAGCTGCTATAGAGCTTGCGGCCATCCTTCAGCGAAGCGATAGCCAACTGCTCTATCTCCTCCATAGGCAGGTTCAGATACTTCCAGTTGTGGCCGTCGTAGACGTGGCGGTCATACTCCACTTCGTAGGTCTTGTAGTATTCGCGACGCGGGTCGTTCATCACCATGATGAAGGTGCCGTTGAGTGGGCTGCCCACCGTCTCCTGATAGAATGACTGGGGGGTGTACTTCTTGGCAGGTGTGATGGCCTTGCCATTCTTGTCCTTGAAGGCATAGGTAAACTCCTTGACGGGTTCGCCCAATGTGATGACGAGCATGTGGTATATCTCGCTGAGCATCTCGGTCTTGCGCTGTTCGATGGCCTTGGCTTTCTTGCCCTCGCTGACCATCTTGCGCAACTCCAAGCCCTGCTCGCGCAACTTCGACTTGATGATGCTCGACATCTTGGAGGTGTTGTCAGCGGAATAGGTCTCGGGCTGTACATCGGCAGGCACCAGACCGTACTTCTCTGCCAGGTCGGCAACGCCACAGAAGGTGCCGCCATCGTTCAGCGGATAGTGGAAGAAGAACTGCACGCGCTGGTCGTCGATGGGTTTCTTGCCCGTATCAACGATGCCCTGCAACATGAGGTTGGCCTTCTCCAACTGGTCCCAGAAGAAGAGGTAGTCCTGCGAGTAGAGCACGCTAAGCGAGTCGGTGCGCTGGGCAAAATTGGCACGCAGCACGTTCAGTCCGCTGAACATCCAGCAACGACCGCTGGACTTCTGGTCGGTAATGGACTGCTTCTTGGTCTCTACACTGAAATAGGTATCCAGCGCACCTGCATTTTGGCGGTTCTGTGCCAGATTGTCAATAGCGTTGGCTGCCAGCGCATTGCGCAGGGCACGATCGGAGGCTGTGGGGGCATTCTGCTGCTTGATCTGCTGCAGCATCTGCTGACTGATGCCGCCCTGTTTTTGCTGTGCTGAGAGACCGAGGGCCATCAGCAGCGACAGACTACATACAATTGTTCTCATGTTGGCTTATTTCTTCTTTTTAGATGATTTCTTACTGGATATATGGATGGTTTTCATATTGCTGCTCTTGCCTGTGCCCAGACGTGCTTTGTAATACTTCCTGGCCTCAGGCAACCAGCCCTGAATCTGCTTGATGCGCGTGGCATCGCTGGGGTGCGTGCTCAGCCAAGAGGTAGAACCGCCGCCTGTAGCCTGCGACATGCGCTGCCAGAAGCTGACAGCAGCATCGGGGTCGTAGCCAGCCATAGCGGCAAAGATAATGCCCAGATGGTCGGCCTCGCTCTCGTGGTCGCGTGAATACTTGGCACTGGCTCCTTGGGCACCCAGTCCGAAGACGGTGCCTGCCACCTGCTGCAAGCCTGAGCTGGCACCGGCACCAGCCATCAGCACCCCCAGCGCCTGAGCGCCATACTGCTGTTTGATAGCTGTCGACATCTGCTCGGCAGAGTGCTTAGCGACAGCATGGGCAATCTCGTGACCCAGCACAATGGCCAGCGACGTCTCGTCACGCGTGACGGGCAGCAGCCCCTCGTAGACCACAATCTTGCCGCCAGGCATGCAGAAGGCATTGACCTGCTGGTCTTGCACCAAGTTGAACTCCCACTTGTACTGGGAAACCTCGCTGCCCAGCCCGTTGGCGTTGAGATAGGCCACGACGGCATTCGCCAAGTTCTGCCCTACCCGCTTGACCATTGCCGTATTGGCAGCATTCGTCGAGGGTTTAGCACTTTGCATATACTGCTGATACTGCTGGTTGGACAGGCTCAGCACCTGTTCGTCAGACACCATCAGCGTTCTCTTTCTGCCCGTAATGGGCACTGTCGACGAGGTGCCACAGCCCACCAGGATAGCGGCAACCAGAGCCAACAATACTGTTCTAATCTGTTTCATTTGTTCCCTTTATGGTTAGTCTTCCAATAATAGAAATGATTTCAAACCGCAAAAGTAACATTTTTCTGGCACTATACCAAATAAATTGCACAAAAAGCAACAAAAACTGCAAGAAACGGGCATAACGGAAAGAGGCATTGCCTCTACGGCAATGCCCCTCTCTCTTTCATAACACTAATACTACTAACTAAAACTAACTAAACTATCTTTCACTTACTTCAAGCCACGGTTGGTGAGTGTAACGTTCAGCAGCATCACATACTTACGATACTGATCCTTGTTCAGGATGTAGTTCATGTAAGCCAGATCCTTGTTGATAGCCTTCTCAACCATCTTTGAACGCTCGTCGTTGCTTGCCTGAGCGGCGAACATCATCTCTGTGGAGAATGTCTTATGAACCTCAGCAACACTCTCTACCTGGTCGTTAGTCAGACCCAGTGCGTGTGCCAGTGACTTCATATTGACAGTCATGTTGTATGCCTCAGTGGTATTCATACCTTCGTTCTCTGCAAACGTTGTTGTCATGCTCATAAGAGCAACCAGTGTCATTACAATCTTTTTCATTTTTGTTACCCTTTCTTTAACTTTTAATTTTACCTTAATAATGTTATCCTTCTGTCATCAGTATTTGTTCTGATTGACGATGCAAAGGTACGACGTTTTTCGATACCTTCCAAGCTTTTTGGGAAATTGTGTGCGCAAACACCCCAAAATCTTGACCTTCATCAAAGAAAACCAAGAATCCTTGATTTTCGTCAAATTGAAAGAAAAATCAAGGCTTTTATGGCATTATCTCAATGTTTTTCATTACCTTTGAGACTACGTCTCGAAAGTACTCTCGCTCGGAAAAGCCAAAAATCATTTGGTTTTTCGCTCACTTATTCGTACCTTTGCTGCCAAATTATAATAATAAGGTATATGGACAATAAAACAAACAAGTACATTGCCGTCTCTTACAAGCTGTACGTAGACGGTGAAGGCGGTAAGGAACTCATCGAGGAAGCACCCGCCTCACGCCCCTTCTCATTCATCACCGGCTTTGGCTTTGCCCTTGACAAGTTCGAGGAGCAGTTGTCTGCCATTGAGCAGGGCAAGGATTTCACACTGACGCTGAACAAAGAAGAGGCTTATGGCGAGCGCCACGACGAATATGTGCTCGACCTTGACCGCAGCATGTTCTGCGTGAATGGAGCATTTGACAACGAACATATCTACCAGGATGCCATCATCCCCTTGCAGAACGAACAGGGCGACCGCTTCAACGGACGCGTTGTAGAGATTGGCAACGAAAAGGTAAAGGTAGACCTCAACCACCCGCTGGCTGGCGAGACACTCTACTTTGAAGGTAAAGTGCTGGAGAACCGTGAGGCTACCCAACAGGAGATTGACCACATGATGAAGCATCTGTCTGGTGGCTGTAGCGGACATTGCGGCAGCTGCGGAGGCGGTTGTGGAGACGGCGACTGTGACTGCGGCTGCGGAGACAAACACTAAACCCTATGAACACTACAGGAAGAATCTTCACGCTGACCACCTTTGGCGAGAGCCACGGCGAAGCCATTGGCGGTGTTGTCGACGGCATGCCGGCAGGTATTGACATCGACCTTAACTTCATTCAGCAAGAGTTGAACAGACGCCGCCCAGGACAGAGCAACATCACAACGTCGCGCAACGAGGCCGACCGTGTGGAACTGCTTAGCGGTATCTTTGAAGGTAAGTCGACAGGCTGTCCTATAGGGTTCATTGTGCGCAATGAGAATCAGCACTCCAGCGACTACGACAACATGCGCGAGGTGTTCCGACCCTCTCATGCCGACTACACCTATACGCAGAAGTATGGCGTGCGCGACCATCGTGGCGGAGGACGTTCGTCAGCCCGCATCACGATTAGCCGCTGTGTGGCAGGGGCGCTGGCTAAGTTGGCCTTGCGCCAGTTGGGCATTGAGATTGTGGCCTACACATCACAGGTGGGGCCTATAGCCCTGGAGCGAGACTACCACTTATACGACCTGACGCAGACGGAAAGCAATGCGGTGCGCTGTCCTGACCAACAGAAGGCGGAAGAGATGATACAACTCATCCAGCAGGTCAAGGCAGAGGGCGATACCATTGGCGGTATCATCACCTGCGTCATCAAGGGTTGTCCTGTGGGACTGGGAGAGCCTGAGTTTGGCAAACTGCACGCACAACTGGGTGCTGCCATGTTGAGCATCAATGCCGTGAAGGGCTTTGAGTATGGCGACGGCTTTACTGCTGTCACTCAGCGTGGTTCTGAACAGAACGACATATTCACCGTTGGTGACAATGCTGCCGTAACCACGAAGACCAACCATAGCGGAGGCATACAGGGGGGCATTTCTAACGGACAGGACATCTTCTTCCGCGTGGCCTTCAAACCTGTTGCTACCATACTCTGCGAACAACAGACGGTAGACATCCATGGAGAGGAGACTACGCTGACGGCTCGTGGCCGCCACGATGCGTGTGTCTTACCCAGAGCGGTACCTGTGGTAGAGGCAATGGCAGCAATCACGATATTAGACGCTTTTTTAGTCTATAAATCGGGCAAAAAGGAAGATTTTTAAATTAAAATGCAAAAAAAATAAAAAAAAGATTGCAGTTTAAAGATTTTATACTATCTTTGCACGTGCTATTAGGGATTTGTGAAAATCCGAATAGCGTTAGTTAAGTCTAGTTTAGTTTTTGTGTTGGTTAAGGGCGGCCGAAGGGTCGCCCTTAAATTGTCCTCTACACTTTTCACTATTCTCTGGCGAAGCGCTACACGCACCCGATAATGTCGTGAATATCCTGGCAGCCGTGCTCGTCGAGCCACAGATTGATGCCGTCGCGCACCTTGATGGTGACAGCAGGATCGAGGAAGTTGGCCGTGCCTATCTCAATAGCTGTAGCACCTGCCATCAGGAACTCCAACGCATCCTTGGCAGTCGTTATACCACCAAGACCAACGACGGGAATCTTCACGGCTTTTGCCACTTGATAGACCATACGCAGGGCAACAGGCTTCACACAGGGTCCGGAGAGTCCACCAGTACCAATGGACAGTACACGCTTGCGCTTCTCAATATCGATAGCCATACCCATCAGCGTATTGATGAGCGACACGCTGTCAGCTCCTTCAGCCTCTACGGCACGCGCTATCTCGGCAATATCCGTCACATTGGGTGACAGCTTGACAATCAGCGTCTTATGGTAAGCCTGACGAACGGCCTTGACCACACTCGAAGCACCTGCACACGTTACGCCAAAGGCCATACCGCCATCTTTCACATTAGGACACGAGATGTTCAGTTCGATGGCGGGAATCTTGTCAAGTGCATCAATACGGGCAGCACACGCTGCATAGTCTTCAGGAGACGAACCACTGACATTGACTATCATATTCGTAGCAATATCCTTGATCTGTGGATAGATATGCTCACAAAAATAGTCAACACCCTTATTTTGCAGACCTACACAGTTCAGCATGCCACTGGGCGTCTCGGCCATACGTGGGTAATCGTTACCCTGGCGAGGGCTTAACGTGGTTCCCTTAACGATGATGCCACCCAAGCCAGAAAGGTCTACAAAGTCTTCAAACTCAATACCATAGCCAAATGTTCCACTGGCTGTCATAATGGGGTTTTTCAGATTCAGCGCCCCTATATTTACGTCTAATTTTGCCATTTCTCTTCACACTTCACTCTTAACTCTTAACTCTTCACTCTTCACTCTTAACTCTTAACTATGCCCACAGCAGTTTCTGAATGTCGAACACTGGACCGTCCTTGCATACACATAGGTTGCCCTCTGTGGTCTTCTCCACACAACACAGACAAGCACCCAGTCCGCAGGCCATCATATTCTCCAACGAAGCCTCGCAAGGAAGATGCTGCTCCTTGGCATAGCGTGCCACAGCCTTCATCATAGGTGTAGGACCGCAGGTGAAGATCTTGTTGAAGTGTTCACCAAGCACGCTGTGGTTAGTCACAAAACCTTTCTCGCCCAACGACCCGTCTTCTGTTGTTACGCACACGCGCCCGTACCTATTAAATAATTCCAACTCCAGAACATCCTTTGCACTACGACCTCCCAAGAGGAAAGTCACCTCGCAACCCTGTTGCTGCAAATGAGCACCAAGAAAGAGCAAGGGAGCGACACCTACGCCTCCACCTACGAGGAGCATTTTGGCTGCTGGCTGCTGGCTGTTGTCAGACTTCAGACTTCCTACTTCTGACTTCAAAGAGAAGCCATTGCCCAACGGCAAAACGCAGTTCAACGTGTCGCCAGGCTGCAACTCCCCCAACTTACGTGTACCATCGCCCACCATAGCGACCATCAACCATAACTCGTTCAACTCACGATCTACATAATTGATGGAGATAGGGCGACGCAGGAATGTCGTCGACGAGCCATCGACACGAATTTCAACAAACTGTCCAGGCAGCATCTCTGGAAGGGGATTTTGGTGCGTTAAACGCAACAAGACATGCTTATCGCTAAGGCGCTCAACGCTTCTGACTGTTAAATCAAGAATATATTTCTTCATGAAAATAAGGATATAGCTACTTTGCGACGGCAAAATTACTAAAAAAAATGCCACCAACCAAGTGTTTTCACAATTAGTTGGTGACGGATTAAAGAAACAGTATCAGAAATCTTATTTTTTAGCGGGAATGAAAGTCTCGTAGGTCTGATCGTCATAATAAACACGAATCTCTGTGACCTTACGAGGTTGCTTGTCAATTATTTTGAATTCTTCGCGAGAAATTTCGGGGTGTGTACTTTTTACACTCTGGTGAAAAGCAGTCTGAGGAGCACTATTTTGTGAACCAAATAGAGAGGATTGATCAAAATTTAACACTTGATCAGCTCCATCAGCTTCGTGTTCAAGAGTAGAATCAGGACTGTCAGACGAATCGGAAGAGTGGGCAATATGCATGTCACCAGTACCCCAAAGAAGCCACTCAGTACTAATGTCAGGAATTTTCATTTTGATGGCTTCCACGATATTCAGGGTTGGACGGGTTCGTCCATTGAAAATGCTGGAGAGGGTAGCGGGTGACTGTTGCAAGAAGTCAGCGAACACCTGCTGCGACATGTGCAGGTCCTCCATGATGAGTCGAATGCGGTCTTTCATTTCCATTTGCTTCAAAATAGGGCCCAAAAAGGGGTTTTTGTTTGATTTTACAAAGGTAAAAAGAAAAAATGAACTGTGCAAGAAATCTAAAGAAAATTTTAGGATGTAAAGTTTGGAAACGAAATTTAAAATTCAATATTTCAAACCAACAGAAGGGCATTTTCTTGCTTTAGAATTACAAATCTAAAAAACAGCCACCACAAACACACTAATCATTTCTAAAATAAAACAGTGTAAATAATTGAATATAAATTAGGTAATTACAGATGCACAACACCAAATTACCCATTTTGCATAGAAGTGTTGGTGTTTAGCTATATAAAGTATTCATAGAACGCTAACAAAACAATACATTTGCATGGGTTTCAAACACTTAAGACGGAAATAAACGCTTGCATATATATGTATATACAAATCCGAAGGAATGAATTTGTGTTTGCAATTTTAAAGTTTATATCTACTATATATGTTTGTAAATTGTAAATTGCGGGTGATTATTGGCCAGTCGCATACAACTCTGTAAATCGTTTAGCTTTTAAAATTCGGAAAGTAGAATCATAAAATTACTTAATTCTAAATTTCATGCTTTCAAAAATGGCATTTTTTTCCATTCTCGGCAAATTCTGAATAAGAGATTAAGAGAGAGAAAATTCGCAAAATATGAGGCGTTATTTTTTGCCAGAAAGTCAATACAGACAGGTGTTTGAGGCCATTTTTTCTTGTCTGGCAAAAATGAGCAACGAGAGAAAAAAAGGGTATATTTTAGTGGAATATAAAGAAAATTAACTCCCTCATGAGCTCTCCAGCAGGGGTATTTGGGTTATACAGACCCTTACTTTTAGCATCAATTTCACGTATCTTGCCAATAATCTGCATCACTTTCATTGCAGTGTAATTTCTCATACCTGTCAGATAGTCTTTAGCACCCCAAGGAGATTTCATATCAAGCCACTGTGCGAGTGCCTCCTGGCTTCCTTTTTGAGGACAATAATAGGCGATCATCAAGTTTTGAAAGTAATTAAACACCAACGGGAGTAACGCATAGAGTCCGCCAGCCTTTGGATTTTCGTCAAAATATTTTATTATCTGATTTGCTTTCAGAATATTTCGGTTTACAATGGCATCACGCAACTCAAAGGCGTTATAGTCCTTACTCACCCCTATTCTATCCTCCACAACCTGTGGAGTGACGCGTTTGTCGCCTTCTGGCAGTCCCAAAATCACCTTGTCAAGTTCGCTGGTCAGTCGGCTGAGGTCAGCGCCGATGGCATCGGCTATCATCTGCGTCGACTTGGGGTCTATACTGGCATTTCTGGCTTTCAGATACTGCTGAATGAAAGCCGGTAGGTCTCGTTCCTTGAGTTTCATGCTCTCAAACAACACCCCATGCTCCTTGATAGCCTTTACCAAACCTTGCTTACGGCCATCAATTTTACCATTCTTATGACAAAAGACAAGTACTGTAGAGGGCATAGGTTGGTGGAAATACTTTTCCAGCGGCTCTGTATTCTTGATATTCTGAGCCTCTTTGACGATGACAACCTGTCGTTCTGCCATCATCGGATAGCGCTTGGCGGCATCGACAATCTGCGATGCATTGACGTCAGAGCCAAACATAATAGTCTGGTTGAAGTCGCGTTCCTCAGGCTGCAGCGCATTGTCTGCTATCCAGTCACAAATCTTATCGATATAGTATGATTCGTCGCCCATCAGATAGTAGACGGGCTTAAACTGACGAGCTTTCAACTCGCTCATCACGCTATCGTATGTTACTGCTGCTTGCGCCATTCCCTATACAAAATACCACAAAATTACTCATTAGGCATCGGCAAAGACCTTACCATCGTCGAGTGTGACTTGGAGTTTAGTGTATTCACAGTGGAAGTCATGCTGCAAACGCTCCAGATAGCGCCGACTCTCCCACTTACACATGGGAAGGTCGTGAAGCAAATAGTTGCCACAGGTCTCTGGACGGGTGGCAGGAACGTCTGTCTGAGTGAGAATCCACTGCAGGCACTCAATAGTCAGACGGCGCATATCCTCAACGGTATAGTTTCCCGTCATAATAATATACATGCCCGTAAGACAGCCCATCGGTCCGACATAGACAACATCGTCCTTAGCCTCACTATTGCGAAACCATGTTGCCATCAAGTGCTCTAAACTGTGCATAGCAGCAGGAGCAACGGCAGGCTCTTGATTGGGTTCTGTGATACGCAAATCGAAAGTGGTAAACCCCTTGTCTTCACGCGAGACATAGATGCCCGGCTTCAGATGTGTGTGGTCAATAGTGAAACTCTGTATGACTTCCATTTCTGTTTTTCTTAACTCATTAGACTGCAAAAGTACTGCTTTATTTCGAGAATGCCAAAAAATACCACTACTTTTTATGCGAAGCTGTTTGCAAGCAATAAAAAAAAGATGTACCTTTGCAAACAGATAAAAGAAAGAAATGAAAGAACTGAATTTGCCTTCCTACGACGTAAAGATAAAAGGAACACGCGAAAAGCCAGAAATCTTCGATTTTCTGCGCCGTCGCTTCATAACTCTGACACCCGAAGAATGGGTACGCCAGCATTTCGTCCACTGGCTGGTGGAACACAAGGGATATCCGCAAGGGCTGCTCGGCAACGAGGTGGCACTGAAATGTGGTGACAAAACACTGCGCTGCGATTCGATACTCTACGACAAAGAGGCTAAACCCAAGATGATCATAGAATACAAAGCACCCACCGTGTCAGTGACACAGCGGGTGTTCAGTCAGATTTCGGCATACAATCTCCTGCTTCATGTAGATTACCTCGTCGTCAGCAATGGATTACAGCACTACTGCTGCAAAATGGACTACGACAGCAAGACATACCACTTCTTGCAGGAAATTCCCGATTATACGTCTCTTTAAGCTTCTGCCTCAGGGACTACGTCCTCATCCTTCTTAACGGTCTTACGGATGGCACGCTTACGAGGCTTCTTCTCCTCAACGCCAGGCGTAGCAACCTTGACACCAGCAAGCTCGGGGTCAATAAGGATACGACCGCAATATTCACAGACGATAACCTTCTTGTGCATCTTAATGTCGAGCTGGCGCTGGGGTGGAATCTTATTAAAGCAGCCACCACATGCATCACGCTGTACGTAAACAATACCTAAACCATTGCGGGCATTCTTACGAATACGCTTGAATGAAGTGAGCAGACGTGGCTCAATCTTCACCTCAAGTTCCTTGACCTTAGCCTTCAGTTTCTCTTCCTCAGCACGGGTCTCTTCCATAATCTCATCGAGTTCGGTCTTCTTCATGTCAAGAGCTTGACGACGGTCCTCAATGACTGCCTGATTCTGCTCCAACTCAGCCTTCTTTTCTTCAATCTTGAAGTTGGCCTCTTTGATTTTCTTGTTGCAGAGCTCAATTTCGAGGGTCTGGAACTCGATTTCTTTAGACAGCGTGTCGTACTCACGATTGTTCTTGACATCATTCAACTGATTCTTGTAACGCTCGACACTGGACTTGGCAGTCTCGATTTCGCCCTTTTTCTGGGCTACAGCGCGCTGATATTCGTCGATGTCGTTCTGGATCTTCTCGATGCGGGTGGTAAGACCAGCAATCTCGTCTTCCAGGTCTTCTACTTCCAGGGGCAACTCGCCTCTGAGGGCACGGTTCTCGTCAATTTCGGAGAGTGTGGTCTGCAGCTGGAAAAGGGTTTTCAGGCGCTCTTCCACTGACAGGTCTGTAGGATCTTTCTTTGCCATAATGTTTCTCTTTTTTTGTTATTTCGTTATTACGTTGTTTCGTTATTACGTTATTTCGCCTAAAGATAAAAAATCGGATTGGTGTTCGTTTCTGCAATCTCCGTGCGTACTCCTGGGCACTCCTTATTAATAATATCACGGAAAATCTCTGCGGTAAATTGCTCGCTCTGATAGTGACCAATGACACAAATCTGCAGGCGCTGCTCGTAGCCGAAGTACTGATGATAGTGCATTTCACCCGTTATGAAGGCATCAGCACCCTGACGAAGTGCATCGTCCAACAGAAAATCGCCAGCACCACCACAGATGGCTACCTTGCGGATAGGACGGCGCAGCAGTTCGTTACACTGAGCACACTCAACATCAAACTGGCGCTTCAACAGCAAAATGAAATCATCAGCAGCCATCTCGGAAGGCAACTCACCAATCACGCCACTACCCGCTTCTACGCCATCTATCGTCTTCTGTGCAAAGAAACGACTATTCTGTAGTCCCAGGCGCTCGGCTATTTTCCAGTTGACACCACCCAACGCATTGTCCATATTAGTATGCATAGAGACGACGACAACATCGTTTTTCAGAGCCTTGATGACACAGCGCTGCACATAGTCAGCACCGCTAATCTGCTTGAGTCCGCGGAACAAGAGAGGATGGTGGCTGACAATGAGATTGCAGCCTTTGCGAATGGCTTCGTCAACAATCTTTTCGTTGACGTCTAGACACAATAATGCCCCTGAAACATCCGCCTCTGTCAGTCCCAATTGCAAGCCAGCATTATCCCAACTTTCCTGCAAGGGCAGAGGCGCGAACTGTTCAAGGGCGTCAAGCACTTGTCGTATTTTCACGCTTCTTATTACGTTTTGAAAGTGCAAAGATACAAAAAAAGTGACGGATTACATGTATAACCCGTCACTTTTATATTTTTTTAATCTTTCGTTTAAGTAAACCACTTCTCATTATCCTTCTCATGGCAATAGCTGGTACCATCGAAGCAGTGCGTGCAAACTTGGTCCTTAGGCAGGCCGATAGAGTCTATGAGATCTTCAATGGTAGCAAACTTCAACGAAGTCAGTCCCAGGCGACGGGCTATCTCCTGCACCATACGCTCATATTCAGGGGTACCTGTTTTAGCATATTCATTGAGTTTCTTCTTGTCATCGCCCTCGAAATCGCGGATAATACGACGTGTAATAAGTTCAAGATCGCTCTTCGACGAGGTAAAACCAATAAACGGACAGCCATAGACCAGTGGCGGACAAGAAATGCGAACATGGACTTCCTTGGCACCATTATCAAAGAACGTACGGACATTGTCACGGAGCTGCGTTCCACGCACAATGGAATCATCGCAGAAGACGACACGCTGGTCTTTCAGAATGGCCGGATTTGGAATAAGCTTCATTTTAGCCACCAAGTCACGACGGTTCTGGTTGCCTGGTGTGAAAGAGCGTGGCCATGTTGGTGTGTATTTCAAGACTGCACGTTTGTATGGTATCTTCTTACCTTCACTATAGCCCAGCGCCATACCCACGCCCGAATCGGGAATACCACAGACAACATCAGCCTCAATGTCGTCTTTCTCACCCAACAGGCGGCCATTCTTCTCGCGTACATACTCTGTATTAATACCCTGATAGTCACTAGCGGGGAATCCATAGTAAACCCAGAGGAATGAACATATCTGGCAACGGCTGAAGGGTTTCTGTAGCACCTCAATACTGTCAGCATGCAACTTGACGATTTCGCCAGGTCCCAAATCACGCAACACCTTGTAGTCAAGGTTGGGGAAACAGGTGGTTTCGCTTGTGACTGCATACGACTGAATAAACTCGTCAGTACCTACAGGTGACAGACGATGAATCTCCTTCTTACCTATAACAATGGGGGTGCGCCCCAAAAAGTCGCGAGCAGCTATAATGCCATCCTCAGTAAGAATCAATATGGAACAAGAGCCCTCAATCTTTTGGTATACCTTATTAATACCCTCCACAAAGGAGTTGCCCATATTAATAAGCAGAGCGACAAGTTCAGTCTGGTTGATATTGTTGGCAGACATCTCACTAAAGTGCATACGCTG
>Ga0310691_10005438_pt1 | contig 13951 bp, 14 predicted proteins | sample 176DNAGHGlowgp2_FD_203887 | JGI IMG/M metagenome (GOLD analysis project Ga0310691, IMG submission 203887) | Sheep rumen microbial communities from Palmerston North, Manawatu-Wanganui, New Zealand - 1766 DNA GHGlow gp2 (v2) (version 2) | ecosystem: Host-associated > Mammals > Digestive system >... | reverse complement strand
TGAGTGTGTGATCGTACTGAAACTTGCGGAAAGGCTGCCGGAGCTGAGGAATGTGGATTACATCGGCGCGGACCGGGGTGCCCTGGTACTTGCAGAGAAGAATCAGCGGATGGTATTTGCGATCGGAGACTTTGATTCCATTACGGATCCTGAACGGAAACAGATTGAGCGGTACTGTGATGAAGTCATCGCCCTCAATCCCATCAAGGACAACAGCGATTCCGAAGCGGCCGTGGATGAAGCGGTACGCCGAGGCTATCAGCGGATTTATATTGCCGGGGCAATCGGCGGAAGGCTGGACCATGAGATTGTCAATATCCGTCTTTGCTGGAAGTATCCGGAAAAAGTTGTCCTGCTGGATGAGCATAACTGCTGTACCGTGCTGAAAGAAGGCGTTCACCGTATCCAGCGGAATGGATATCAGTACATTTCTCTGTTTGCGCAGAAGGAATGTGAGATCTCTCTTTTCGGATTCAAATATTCACTGGATCATCGGGTGATGAATGAGCGCTCCCTGTATGGCCTTTCCAATGAACTGAAAGAGGAAGAGGGAGAAATCCATGTCCACCGCGGAAGCATCCTGGCTGTACAGACCAGAGACTGAATGGCCGCTTGGCATTCCTCTTTGAATCGATGCGGAACATGAAAAAGAAAGCCGGGGACATCCGCTGTAATAAAAAAAGAACTTCCGATGCGGAAGTTTTTCTTTCTGGTAACCTTATGCTTCTTTCGGGGCTGCAGCCTTTTTCTTAGCTCCGCCCTTGAGAGTTTTCAGGGCGCGTGCCGAAATACGCACAGTCTGCGGCTTGCCGTCAACCATGATATGAACTTTCTGCAGGTTGACATTCCACTTGCGGCGGGTCGCGCGCAGGGAGTGAGAACGCCTGTTACCGGACATCGGTTTCTTACCGGAGAATTCACAAACTCTGGACATATTCACACCTCCATTCCTGATAATGCTTGACTAGAATACCATGATTGAAAATGAAATGCAACTGCCTTTTCATGGATCTTCTTCTCTGATATTCCCGTCTTTAAAACCGGGCGGAAGAGCTTTCCGAGAAAAAAACAGCAGGAACATGCATCTGCTGAAATTTCATCAGAATCCTCTGGATGATGTGTTAAAATGATTGAGTTATTAGGAGTGCTGAGTGATGAACGATAAACAGATCTATGCTGCGCTTGAGATATCTGATCACGAAGTCAGGATGATTGTCGGGGAGTTTTTCAATACCCGGTTCAATATCATCAAGGTGGAACGGATTCCATGTTCCGGTGTGAGTCTTGGCAGGGTGACAAATCCCGCAGCGGTTGTCGAAAGCATCCGCACGGCATGCGATGATGCCCATCGCATGATAGGCGCAAAGATTGAAAAGGTGATTCTGGGACTGCCCAGTTATAATATGAAACGCTATTCCCTGAAGTCGACGGTGGCGATTGAGGGAATCGATGGCGTGATTACAGTTGAGGATATCCGTTCGGCAATGCGCCAGGCGGAGCAGATGAATATCGGAAAGGGTCTGGCCCTGATTCAGACCGTATGTGTCAAATATACGGTCAACGGAATCTCCTCGCGGAGAATCCCGATCGGGGAACGGGCAAATGAACTGATTGTGGACGTGGATCTGATCTGTGCCGACCGGACGATGAGTTTTGCGCTGGTCAACTGCGTAGAGCAGGCCGGACTTCAGGTCATGGATCTTTTCATTGATGTATTTGCGGTTGCCAAGGAAGCAGCTCTGTTCGAACAGGCTGTTGATCAGAATGTCATTGTTCTCAAGATGGAACGGGACCATACCACGCTTGGTCTGATTGCCCGCGGCCGTCTGAATTCCAGTGTGATTTCAGATCTTGGTGTCGGCGCGATCGCGGAAACCGTCATTGACAGATACGGACTGAATTCCACGGATGCCTGTGAACTGGTCAAATACAGTGCCAAACTCGACCGGACAAGCTATTCGGATAATCCTGTATACATCTGGCAGGAAGGCGGAGATGCCCGCAAGATCACCGAACGGGAACTCTGCGAATGCATCCAGCCGAAGGTTCAGGAATGGATCTCCGCAATTGAGAATTTATGCACGCCAATCTTGCAAGCAGGGAAAACTGCTGTTATCATTACCGGTGAGGGTGGCGAAATGCAGGGACTCAACGTTCTTCTGCAGCGCACACTCCGATGCGAGGTAAAGAACTATATTCCTGAAACTCTTGGCGGACGCAACGCCGGGTTGACGGCATGCCTCGGGCTTTTCTACGCTTACAATGACAGACAGCCGATTACCGGATATACCGATAACAGTCTGGACATGGAGACGTTTATTAAGTCCGTATCCTACCGGGAAAACAGAGCCAACGGAAATCCGGAGGATACTTTAACAAAAAAACTGAAAGGGATACTCTTCGACGCGAAGAAATAAGAGAGGGAAGCAAATATGTCAGACTTAACGTACAATCAGGTAGCACGAATCAAGGTATTCGGCATCGGCGGAGCCGGCAGCAACGCGGTCAACCGAATGGTTCAGGAAGGCGTTCAGGGAGTTGAATTCTATGTAGCCAACACGGACCTTCAGGCACTGGATGTTTCGCCGGTTCAGAATAAGATCCAGTTGGGAAAAGCAGGTCTTGGTGCCGGCGGAAATCCTGACAACGGACGCAAGGCAGCGGTAGAGAGTGAAGAAGATATCCGCAAGGCCATGGAAGGAAGCGACATGATCTTCCTTACCGCCGGACTTGGCGGAGGAACCGGTACCGGCGCATCTCCGCTGTTCGCAAAGATTGCCAAAGAGCTTGGCTGCCTGACTGTAGGTATTGTCACAAAGCCGTTCAACTTTGAAGGAAGAAAACGCATGGTCCAGGCGGAACAGGGTCTGGAACAGTTAAAGGAATATGTTGATTCACTCATTATTATTTCCAACAACAAGGTGCTGGAAGTCATCGGCCATATTCCGTTTGAAGACGCATTCAAGGAAGCTGACAACATTCTCCGTCAGGGTGTTCAGACCATCACGGATCTCATTGCTGTTCCGGCAATGATCAATCTCGACTTTGCGGATATCAAATCCGTTATGGAAGGTCAGGGCAGCGCGCTGATCGGAATCGGTATGGCACAGGGTGAAAACAAGGCACAGGAAGCGGCCCAGAAGGCAATTCAGTCTCCGCTGCTTGAGGCTCAGATTACCGGCGCGAAGTCCGCGATCGTCAATGTGACCGGCGGTGCTTCCATGTCTGCGTATGACGCCCAGGAAGCTGTCGATTATATCCGTGAAGCTGCCGGAAGTGATATTGATATCATCTTCGGTGTTGCCATCAATGACAAGATCGGTGATGCGATTATTGTTACTGTTATCGCGACCGGATTTGATCTGCCGCGGCCTGATTACATTCCGAGTGACGGTCCGGCCAACAATGCCCGTCCGGTTTCCGCAAATGTTTCGATCCGTACGGATGACGCGCCTTCCTTCGGCAACAGTGTATCCGCTGCTGAGGAAGAGGATGAAGGCGTTCCGGCATTCTTCCATCGCTGAAATGAATGAAAAGAGAATCGCTGACGCGGTTCTTTTTTTTCTGTGACTTTTTCGAAAACGTTTGACTAATCCTCAGAAATGTGTAAACTGAATACCATAAAGCAAAGAAGAGAAGAGTAGCCGGCTGTGAAATGCAGCAGAGAATCCCGGACGCTGAAAAGGGATCATGGAACACCGGTGAACATGGTCTTGGAGCTGCTGATCCGAAAGGTAGGGTCTGACGGTATTCCCCGTTACAGGAAAGAGGTATGTTGGTACCTCATGAGGCAGTGTTCAGTAATGACACTGTAAAGCAAGGTGGTAACACGTGAGAAATCCCGTCCCTGCGTTTGGGACGTTTTTTATTTACAGAAAGGGGGACAGGCATGATTGAACTGATCCATGTATCCAAGGTGTTTGATACCAAGGAAGATCAGATCCATGCGGTAAACGATGTGTCGCTCACGATTCAGGACGGCGAAATATTCGGTATCATCGGATATTCCGGAGCCGGCAAGAGCACACTTGTACGCATGATCAATCAGCTGGAAAGACAGAGCGCCGGCGATGTGATCATCGACGGCCGCAGAATGCAGGAGCTCAGTCAGAAAGAACTGAACAGGGAACGCCAGTCCATCGGCATGATCTTCCAGCACTTCAATCTGCTCTGGAGCAGAACCGTCCGGCAGAACATTGAACTGCCGCTGGAATTTGCCGGAGTAGGAAAGCAGGAACGGGCTGCCCGGGCTGCGGAACTGATCCATATGGTGGGTCTTGACGGAAGGGAGAATTCCTATCCAAGCGAACTGTCCGGCGGACAGAAACAGCGCGTCGGCATAGCCAGAGCCCTTGCCAACAATCCTCGTATTCTGCTCAGTGATGAGGCTACCTCAGCGCTGGATCCCGATACGACCGTACAGATTCTGGATCTTCTCAAGCATATCAATGAAACGCTTGGCATCACGATTGTCATGATTACGCATCAGATGGAGGTTGTGCAGCATATCTGTTCCAGGATGGCAGTCATGAGTGAAGGAAGAGTGGTGGAAGAAGGAACGGTACAGGAGCTCTTCGAGCATCCCCGTCATGAGATCACCAAACGCTTTGTACAGAACCTTGATGATGGAAAGGATATTGAGGAACTCGCGGAGCGGCTGAAACTGAAATATCCGGACGGAGTACTGCTGAGGGCAACCTTCACCAGAAACAATACGGATGACGCGGTCATCGCTGAGGCGATCCGTAAAGTCCGCTTTCCTGTCAGTATTGTTGCCTCCTCGATTACGGATTCCGTCTCCGGGCCCTATGGCGTAACCTATCTGCATCTGTATCAGGGCACTGACCCGGAATACAATCTGTTTGTTGAAACACTTGTGAATTCCTCAGTGAAAGTGGAGGTGCTGTAATGCTGGACTCATCACTGAATCTCGGACAGCTTCTGACGGCGGTCTATGAAACGGTCATGATGACATTTGTATCGCTTGCCTTTGCGTCGGTATTCGGGCTGCTGATCGGCATCCTGCTGTACTGTACACAAAGCGGGGGACTGTTTCCGAACCGGCTCTTCAACCGGATCGCGGATATGGTTGTCAATGTGCTGCGGGCGATCCCGTTTCTGATTCTTCTGATTCTTCTGATTCCTCTTACGAGGGCTATTGTCGGAACGATGCTTGGAGCACAGGCAGCGCTTCCGCCCCTGATTGCGGCGAGCACTCCGTTTTTTGCGAGAATGTGCGTCATTGCTTTTCAGGAAGTCGATAAGGGAACCATAGAGGCTTCAAAATCCATGGGTGCTTCCAATGGCCAGATCATCTGGAAGGTTCTGCTTCCGGAAGCGATGCCGGCAATTGTGTCCGGAATCGCTGTCACCGGGATTTCTCTGGTCGGATATACCGCCATGGCAGGAGCGATCGGAGCCGGAGGACTGGGCAATCTTGCCTATATGTATGGCTTTGCGCGCAGAAATGACGCGGTTCTGTATACCAGCACCGTGATCATTGTACTGATCGTATTTGCGATCCAGTGGATCGGAGATGCGATTGTAAAGAAAATCGATAAACGTTAATTTCAAGGAAAAGGGGAAAAGACATGAATAAAAAAACACTTCTCAGAGGCGTATGTGCCTCACTTGCTTCACTCACTCTGATTGCCTGCGGATCAAACAGCTCCGCATCGAAGGAGGCGGAAAAGCTGAGCGTAATCGCGACAGCCAACCCGCATGAAATCATCCTCCAGCAGGCAAAACCGATTCTCAAGGAAAAGTACAATATTGATCTGATGATCATCGAGACCGAGGATTACTACACTCCCAACCGGGCGGTATCCGACGGAGACGCGGATGCCAACTACTTCCAGCATGTACCGTTCTTTGATAATGAGAAGGCCTCCAACGGCTATAAGATTTCCAATGTCGCCGGCATCCATATCGAACCGTTTGGATTCTATTCCAGAAAATACAGGAGCCTGGAAGAACTGCCGGAAGGCGCTCATATCATCACCTCCAATTCCGTCGCGGATCATGGCCGGGTGCTGGAGATTCTTGCCAAGGCAGATCTCATCAAACTGCGGGATGGCGTGGATTCTCTTACCGCGACCAAGGAAGATATCATTGACAATCCGCATAAGTTTGATTTCTCCATTGAAGTCAATCCGGAACAGCTGACCAACGCCCTTGAGGATCCGCAGGCAGATCTTGTGGCAATCAACGGAAACTACGCCATCGGCGCCGGCCTCAGCCCGAGCAGTGACGCTCTTCTTCTTGAGCAGGCGGACTTCTCCAATCCATATGTCAATATTGTCGCCGTACAGCAGGGACATGAGGATGACCGGAAGATCAAGGCACTGATTGAAGTGCTGAAATCCGATGAGATCCGTTCCTTTATCGAAACCAACTGGGCTGACGGTTCCGTCATTCCCGCCAGATAACTTCACCGATATCAGAACAGGCAGTGCGGAATCCTTCGCGCTGCCTTTTTTATTGTGACTGAAGGGGCAGTAAGAAGGTATACTGATTACGGGAGTTTACGGGAAAAGAGGGAAATCAGTATGGATGAAAAAATGAAGACAGTGGGACGGAAGATGGGGATTGCCATGGGGATTACCATGAGCTTCTTTCTCTCTCTGATTGGAATCACCAGCGCCGGAAAGTTTACGGTTCCGGGATTTCTGATCAGTTTTCTGGTCAGTTCCGCCCTTGCTGTTGTGATCGGTCTGTTTCTGCCGATTGGAAAAATCACCGGCGCAGTTTTGAAAAGCGCGGGTCTGGAACGGAATTCAACAGCCGGTCATCTTCTTTCCGCATTGATTTCAGACTGTATCTACACGCCGATCATGACCCTGGTGATGGTGTTTCTCGCCTGGCGCAGCGCGACCGCCCAGGGGGCACAGATTCCGTTTGGAGCGATGTTTCTGAAATCATTCGGAATTGCGATGATCGCGGGTTTTGTGCTTTCTTATTTCTTTGAGCCATTCTACATGAATCTGTTCATGAAGGATGCGCAGGGGCAGAAACGCTGAGCAGTATATAAGGAACAGGAGAAAAGGATGATGAAAAAGGAAAAGTCCTGCGGAGCTGTAATCTTCCGCAGAAAAAAGGAACTTGAGGTGCTTGTGATCCGTCAGAATCAGGGCCACTGGTGCTTTCCGAAAGGTCATGTGGAGAATGATGAAACGGAGCGGGAGACCGCTGTCCGTGAGGTCAGGGAAGAGACCGGTCTGAATATCCGCTTTCTGTTCGGCTTTCGGGAGGAGACACACTACAGCCCGAAAGAAGGGGTTGACAAGGATGTCGTCTATTTTATAGCAACCGAAAACGGCGGCCGTCTGAAGAAACAGGATTCCGAGGTCATGGAAATTCAGTGGGTCACCATTCCCGAAGCGTCCGCGCTTCTGACCTATGAAAATGACAAGCAGCTGTTCCGCAAGGCAGTCCGGTTCATTAAGGAAAACGCCGACGGAGAACTCTGATGATTCACGTTCAGCCTTCCTTGTCACCGTGGCAGGTCCGGCAGGAGGAACTCGTGCCGGAACTTTTTATCGTTGGCAGTGAACTGGAAAAACTGACGGTGCGCGAGGATAACCGAATCATCGGCTACGCAGCCGTATACCGTTCCCGGAACAATGACTTTGTGCTGCAGATGCGGATGGAACTCGATGAGACACCTCTGCTTCTCTGGCACGCGTTTTCCATTGCCGCAAACCACGTGATTTCGGCATATCATCCGGACCGTATTCTTTCCTTCAGTGAAGATCCGCGGATGAAAAGAATCGCGGCGAAAAACCTTTTCTATCCCAAGGGCCGCATCTATCAGCGGACAGTGGAGGAGTGGCGGTACCGGATTCCCGATACGTGCTTTGATCAGGAGGGGTATCTCATTGATCAGGGGCGGATGCGTTCCCTTCCTTTCGGATGGTTTTCTACCCGGGAGAAGGGCTGCGGATGGATTGCCGCATATAATCTGCTCAAGCTCAACGGAAAGGAACAGACCATGCAGGAAACCGCGGAGGGGCTTGGCAGATGGGGACTGGCCGGTGAGTATTTCGGAGAAAACTTTTTTCTGCTGGTATTCTATCTGTTCCGAAAGGGACTCAGAACAAAAACAGCCTTCGGCAAAACCGCGGCGCGGGCGCTCATGAAAAAAAGCAGAAACGGAATCCTTCTGTATTCTCATGGCAAGGGCAGTCATTATACCGCCTACCGGGTCAGAAGTGACGGAAGCTGTTATTTCTTCAATGTGATTTATGGGAAAAGCGGCTATGTTCAGACTGTGGATTCCTTTTTTGAAGTACATGGCAAAGGCTGGAAAGTCATGCTTGCGGCAGTTTGTTAATTTGCCTGTTTCATGTAAAATAGTCGGTATATGCGAAACTGGATAAAGAAACTGGCAGCTGTTTGCGCAGGCTGTCTTGTGATGAATACACTGAACGTTCAGGCCATCGACCCGACCGATATTCAGAAGGACGGGCGTTTTCATCTCGTTGATTTTGAAACAGGAACGGTCAGCGGTGAGAGTTATGAAACCTTCCGGGAGGCAAAGACAGTCTACAACGATGTCAAGGACGGTTATGTCAACCTCGCCATCGTAAAGGATGGAGTAACCTATGAGGCGGAATACGCGCTGGCAATTTTCAAGGTGAACAACGCCTGTGATTTTGAAGTGAGCTATGCCAACACAAGCGATGGAACCAACGGTACCGTGAACGGATGCTATGGCGTGGACGCCGCTTATCTCTATACGGATGACGAAGGAGAGAATGTGACCTTTTCCCTGAGCGGCGTGACCGGCAAGGCAAGTCTTGAGGATGTGACCGTGATGCCGCTGCAGAACGTTTACATGCGGATGACAATGTTCACGGTGCAGAATGGAAGACTGTTCCATATGATCAAGGCGGAGATGGAGGATGACTATTACGCCTACATCATTGATCATGGAACAGCTCCGTCTTACCTGCAGGAGGATCATGCCTATTACAGCTATGACGGGCATTATTTCTATGGCGATGACCAGCTGTATCTGATGCTCGATGATTACCGCAACGGGATCAGAGAGAACAGCGTCAATCCCTCGGATCCCTGGTATGACTGGTATCAGTTTGTATCCCATCGGACACTGAGCAATGCGACAGAAGAACAGGTGGACAGCTATATTCAGAAAACCATGGGCGTGCGCAGTCCGATTGTTTCCTTCCTGGATAATGACAAGGACGGAATCGATGATGTACTGACGCAATCGCAGCTGTTCGGGCTGACGGATACCTTCTTTCAGAGCCAGTATGAATTCGGTACAAATGTTCTGATGATGCTTGCGATCTCGATGAATGAATCCAGCAGCGGCCGCAGTTCCCTTTCCTTTACCAGAAACAATCTGTATGGCCACGCGGCCTACGACAGCGAAGCGGAAGCGGCGGAAGGGCGGTACGCGGATATCCGCACTTCTGTCTATTCACATGCGAAATACTATCTTTCCGGAAGCTATCTGAGCCCCATGAAGGAACAGTATCACGGCGGGTTTTTCGGTAATAAATCCGCGGGCATGAATGTGCTCTACAGTTCGGATCCCTACTGGGGAGAGAAAGCGGCTGCCGCTTACCGGGAACTGGATGAACAGCTTGGTACGAAGGACAGCGAAAGCGTAAAAATCGGAATCCGGACGGTGGAGGATGAAACGATTGTCTATCAGGAACCCGATGGAAGATATCCTCTTTACGCAACCGGTTCGATGCCGGACATGGCCTTTGTGATTCTTGAGGAAATTGAAAATGAAGCCGGCAGATGGTATCGGATTCAAAGTGACGCGACACTGGATGAAGAGCGGGCCGTGGATCTTTCCTATCATTACCGCTGGGCGGAGGATACTGCCTATATCAAAGCCGACAGTGTGCAGCTTCTGATCGGGAATGAAACACCGAACCGGGAATTTGCGACCGTGACATTTGAAGGCGGGGGCGGCACGTTTATCGGAAACGAAGAAACCGTCAGCTATGAGATTCCCGTCGGAATGGACGCGGTGGTATCGGCACCCTCCATGGATCATCATGTATTCTCCGGATGGGATCTCGAAACCCGGCATGTGGACGCGGATATGGTTTTTACCGCCGATTACGCGGAAGTGGACGGCCTGCAGTTTGTGTCCTTTCCAAAAAGCGATTATGAAATCAATGACCGGATCGATCTCAAAAACGGGATTCTGACCGTCCATCAGAAAAGCGGTACGGATACACAGGAACATCTTACCTCCAGCATGGTTTCGGGCTTTGACATGTCAAAGGATTCCGAGCAGAAGGTCATGGTGCGTCTTGCGGGCTGTGAGACGTCTTATCCGATCACGGTCAGTCAGGAAAAGGACAGTCAGAGGGCCGCGATCAAGGACCGGATTCTCAGTATTATTTCCGCCTATGGCAATCGAAGCTCCCTGAGCGAAGAGGATGTGGAAAAAATCATTACGCTGAAGAAGGACATGGACAGCAGTGTGCAGCCATACCTCACCCAGCAGGAACTGAGAAGTTTTGACCGCATTCTGCGGATCGCCTACAATGACCGGATCAGTTATATCGTGGATGAGAATACTCTTGGCTTCGGGGTTTCCGGACTTTCCGTTTCCATTCCTCTGGAAGAGGGACAGCTGGAAAAAAGAAAGTCCAGTCAGGATGCCTTTGAGGTGAAGATTGAAGAATCCATCCGGCCGGAAGCGGAGGAAGCCATGAAAGCCATGGCGGATTATCTGCGGGAAACGGTACTTGGTTCCTATACCATCCGTATCAGAAAAAACCTGGATCCGTATGCGACAGACGTTCCGCTGCTGTTTACCGTAAACCGGCCTGCGGATTCCGTCGGCGGAGATGTGTATACTGTTCTCAGCTATACAGAGGATGGGGATGTCGTCAAGTGCTACACCCGTCAGACCACCAATACGATCTCCTTTGTCGGTGAAGGGGATGGGGAGTACATGATACTGACCCGCAATACCAGCAATCAGTATGTCGGTGAGGATCCGGTGGAAGCGGTGACGGTAGATACCAGCAGTACCGATATCCGGATGATCATCGCCAACATTACCGGTGCCGTGATTCTGCTTGTGCTGATTGTCTTTCTCGCGGTGCACTTTCTGCGTAAACGCCGCAAGAAAAAGGTGATTGAAACCGTTCAGCAGGAACGCAAGGTCAGGGAGGAAAACAAGGAAGATCTTGAGGTGACTCAGGCCATTGAAATTCTGAATACGGAAATGATCCGGCTTGAGGAAATCAGGAAAGCGGAAGAAGAGAGGAAAAAGAATGACGAACGACACGATTCTTCTGAGTGAGATTGATTTTGAAGAAGAGGAGCCTGGCGCTCTTCTGGATTCCATCGCGGCAAGAGGAATCGCAATTCCTGTTGCCGTGGTCCGGGTCAATGGCCGCTATCACTGCATTGACGGCAGGAAACGTCTGACCGCGGCGAGAAGGCTGGTCGGAAAAAAAGCCGGCATCGAGCGGATACCGGCTGCCATTCATCAGGATCATACCCGGGCGGGAAATCCCTTCTGGGGCGCGAAGAACCATCACTAGGAGATATCCGCCCCGGCTTTGCGAAGCTGATCGGGATCCGGATCAATATAGATGGTCTTATAGTTTCCAAGCTGTACCATACCCGGTTTTGCGCCGGGTATTTTCTTGAGAGCGGATATCGGACAGTAGTTGACCGGAACGGAGGAGGAATCTCTTCCTTTGGAATAATATGCCGCAAGACCGGCCGCCAGCCGCATGGTATCCTCATCCGGATGCGGGGCATGCACAACGACATGGGCTCCGTGATAATCCTTGGCATGAAACCACAGATCGCTGCGGCGGCTGTGGTGAAAGGTCAGAGATTCATTCTGAAGGTTGTTGCGGCCATAGGATATTTCCACATCATGGAAGGTAAAGGAAGAGATGTGCAGCGGCTCTTCCTTTTTCCGACGCCGCTTTTTTGTTTTTTCCTTCATATATCCGCCTTTGACAAGCTCATCCCGGATTTCTGAGGCCGTGTTGAAATCCGCCTGTTCCAACTGTTCCAGAAGGCCTTCAAAGTAGGCGATTTCCTTTTCACAGAGATCGATCTGTTCCCGCAGATAGACCTGTCCTGTCCGGTATTTTCGATATTTCGCGTAGCATTTCTGAGCGTTGCGGCTGCCGTCAAGGCGGGGATCAAGGGGAATGGTAATCGTTTCTCCCGTTTCATAATCCTCTGTTACAAGCTCACTCATGCCGCGGGTATCACCTGGCTGTACGACGTAGAGAATATCTCCGTATTTTTTCCAGAGATCACAGCCAAGGGCATCGTCATATTCCCGCAGAAGACGCGGGAGTTTCTGACGCTGATGTCTGAGCTGACGGCGGACGGTATGAAACACATCTCCGCTGATTTCCTTGATCCGCTCCTTTTCCTCACGGTGATAGTAAAGGATATCGAATCCTTCAAACAGGGGATAACTGACGCACCGCCCGATCGATTTCAGTTCGATGCAGTGAAAGACGGCTTCATCGCCGCTGTTTGCGATATAAAGTCTGTCGCTGCTTTCTATTTCGCTCATGATCGAAGAAAAAGACTGACCCAGAGCCATGCGGTATTCCGCTTCCTTTGAAAGAAAGGGAGAGAAACCGCCGAACTGCCTGGTGAGAGTTAGACTGCGGTCTACCTGAGGGTCCGTAAACGGATTCCGTTTCTTCTGGGATTCAATCGGTACAAACTGCGCATTCGGAAGAATCATCCGCCGGTTGTTTTCAAACGGAGGGATCCGTTTCAGAGCATCTACGATGATGCCGCTGCGGACCAGAAGCAGATTGGCGTAATTGCCCAGCAGCTCAGCGACAAGCTCCACTTCTTCCGGATCTCCGAGTTCATTCCGGCGCCGTATGGAGATCGTACACCACCGGTCCAGTTCCGCCTGATGAACTGCATGCATGGTTGCGCCTTCCAGATACTTTCTCAGGATCATGACAAAATTTCCCGGCTCATCCGGGGTCGGGTAGCTTCGTCTGGAAATCAGAATCCGGTTGTATCGGCTGTGACAGGAAATCAGCAGCTGTTCCTTTCCATGCGTTCCGTGAATCTGAAACAGAATCTCAGTTGTGGAGATCTGATAGATTTTCTGAATGCGGGCCGGAAAGCGTTCCGCAATTCCCGGCAGCAGTTTATGAAGAAGGATTCCGTCAAGTGCCATATCGGCATTATAACAGAATCTGACAAAAGCCATTCCCGGAAAATCTCAAAAACGGAGAATGACTCTGTATAAAAAAAGAGGTGAATCATGAAAACATATCGGTTCCCTGAGGGGTTCTGTGGGGCGGGGCAACTGCCGCGAATCAGTTTGAAGGCGGCTTTCTTGAAGGAGGAAAAGGCTGGTCTGTTTCTGATTGCGCAAGGGCCCATCCTGACACGGATGTAAGAGACTACCGGCGCATAATGAAGTGACTTCCGGCGATATCGAAGAAGCGCTTGCCAGCCCTCAGGATCTTGTCCATTATCCCAAGCGTAACGGCTCGGATTTCTATCATCACTGGAAGGAGGATATCGCTCTGCTTGCGGAAATGGGATTCCGGGTCTTCCGGCTTTCCATTGCCTGGAGCCGTATTTTCCCAAACGGGGATGATGAAGCATGAATGAAGAAGGACTGAGGTTCTATGATCAGGTATTTGACGAGTGTCATCGGTACGGGATTGAGCCTCTGGTGACGCTTTCACATTATGAGCCGCCCCTGCACCTTGTACTGAAATACAACTGCTGGTATGACCGGAAGACCATCGGATTCTTTGAGAGGTTTGTCCGTATGGTTTCAAAACGGTACCGGACAAGGGTCCGTTATTAGCTGACCTTCAATGAGGTGGATTCCATGATCCGGCTTTTGCTTCGTTGACGTTCGAAACGGTTTGAGGTACCTTATGGATGGAGGGATGATCATGACAAAAAAGGGACTGCTGATTGTCGTAAGCGG
>Ga0310691_10005437_pt1 | contig 13951 bp, 7 predicted proteins | sample 176DNAGHGlowgp2_FD_203887 | JGI IMG/M metagenome (GOLD analysis project Ga0310691, IMG submission 203887) | Sheep rumen microbial communities from Palmerston North, Manawatu-Wanganui, New Zealand - 1766 DNA GHGlow gp2 (v2) (version 2) | ecosystem: Host-associated > Mammals > Digestive system >... | reverse complement strand
TCGTGCCAAGTGGACTGGTAATCGTCTTTGGTTTATACTCCAGCGTCTTTGACACTTCATAAGCCATCAGCTCGCCAATGCGCTCGACATTGTGACGGAAAAGGAAGCGATTCTTCTGGTGATTCTTATCGCGCAGTTCGGACATAAACTGGTTGATAATGCTGTTTTGCTCTGCGAAATTAATAACTTGCATGGTTTCGTTGTTCTAAGTTTGGTGCAAAGGTAAGGAAAAGCGGGCAAAAAAACAAGAAAAAAACGAATAAATACTCGCTATTTCAGAAATTATCTGTATCTTTGCGGCATAAAAACTAAAAACTGATGAGAAGACTACTTTACAGTCTGATAGCCTTAACAGCTATTGCTTTTGTTTCCTGCACCAGCGAGAAACCTAAATATATTATAGGTGTATCTCAATGCTCTGAGGACATCTGGCGCAACTGGCAGAACTCCGAGATGAAGATGGAGGCCAACTTCCATGAGGGTGTGGAACTGCACTTTGCCGCTGCCCTCGACAACTCAGAACGGCAGATACAGCAAATTGACAGCCTCGTAGAGAGCGGCATCGACCTCCTCATTGTGGCCCCCAACCAGATCAAAAACGTTACCCCGGCCATCGACCATGTCTTTGAGCAAGGTATCCCCGTCATCGTATTTGAACGGAAAACGGATTCACGGAAATACACAGCCTTCATGAGTGCCGACAACTATGAAATGGGGCGACAGATGGGCGAGTACATCGCTACTGTGCTCAACGGAAAGGGTAAGGTAATAGAGATTCTTGGCCTGAAAGGGTCGTCGCCAGCCGATGAGCGCCACAGAGGATTTATCGATGCCATCGATGGCAACCCAGGCATCAAGGTGGCAGCCTCGCTGCAAGGCGACTGGACAGAGAAAGCCGGCTATGATGCCATCATGAACTACACAGGCACCCTTGACGATATCGACTTCGTGTTCGCCCATAACGACCGGACAGCCATCGGTGCGCGAAAAGCCTGGCTGGAACGGAAGGGGAGACTGCCCCATTTCTGCGGTATCGACGGACTGCCTGGCGAAAACGGTGGCATCCAACTGGTACGCGACTCCCTGCTTGAAGCCTCGTATATCTACCCCACTCGAGGCGACCAACTATTACAGACGGCCATCGCCATACTGGAGGGCAAGCCCTACCAGAAGGAAACCAAGCTGACATCAGCCATCGTGACCAAGGAGAATGCCAACGTGCTACTGTTGGAGAGCGACGAGGTGATGCGGCAGTCTGAGCGATTGGAACGGTTAAATCTGCAGGCCAACGGCTATCTCAGACAACTTGCCAACCAGCGCATTGTCACGCTGATGGCCGTCATCATGATAGGCATGCTGCTCCTCCTGTTTGTCTTTATCTACCGTTACTTACTTCAGAAGGCACGCCTAGCCGACGAGCGCAATCTGTTGGAACGCGAGCAACTGGAATTCTACACACAAGTAAGCCACGAGCTGCGCACACCGCTGACACTCATCGAAGGGCCACTAACCCAACTTGCAGAAACAAAGGAGATGAAGGAAGCCGGAGCTGATGCCTCAGGGCTGATGGCCATCGTCAGGCGCAATACCCGACAGTTGACAGAACTGATCAACAAAATGCTCGACGCACAAGTAAAGAGTGACCTGATCAATAAAGACAGAAGGCAAAGCAGCAGCCAGCAAACTGAGACAACTAAAGGCAACGACATGCTAACTACCATTCATGAGGTGGCAGAGCCAAAAGATGCTTCACAACAGGCAACCATTCTCATCGTGGATGACAATGCCGACATCAGAGCATACCTGCGTAATATCCTGCAACTAAACTATCAAGTGAATGAGGCTGCCGACGGCCAGCAAGGCTTAGCGCTTGCCAACGAAATTGTGCCCGACCTGATCGTCTCCGACGTAATGATGCCAGTAATGAATGGCCTGGAATTCTGCCAGCGCGTAAAAGGAAACCTGGCAACCTCTCATATTCCCGTTATCCTGCTGACAGCCCGTGCCATGAGTTCCCAGCAGATAGAAGGCTATGAGAGTGGAGCCGACGCCTACATCACCAAGCCTTTCTCTGCCGACGTGCTCTTAGCCCGTATCAGCAACCTGCTGAAGAGCCGACGACTGCTGAAAGGACTCTTTGGAACGGATAGTGAAGAGGAAAGGACCAAAGAGAAGAACGCCAAAGCCCCACAGCAGCCACTCACTGAAAAAGAAGACGGTTTCCTCACTAAATTCCGCGAGTTTATCGAAAAGAACCTGGCAGACAGTGATCTCGGTGTAGAGACCATTGGCGCGGAGCTTGGGCTTTCCCGCGTACAGCTCTATCGAAAAGTCAAGGCATTAACAGGACAATCGCCTGTCGAACTGTTACGCACAGCCCGCCTACAGAAAGGCCGCCAGCTGCTGGAGACAACCGACAAGACTATCTCAGAAGTGGCATACGAGGTAGGCTTTACCGCCCCCAGCTACTTCACCAAGTGTTTCAAGGACGAATTCGGCATCAGTCCATCCGACCTGAGCTGACCTCTTAGGCTATTTGTTGCCAAATGCGTGTAGCAGACGTTGCTTCTCTGCCCGTGTGATAGGGATGATCGTCCCGTGACGAGGCGTAAACTTACCTTTGGTCTCAGTATTCTGGACAAACTGGAAGGTCTTCAGGTCAGTCGAACGGCAGAACTGATAATGATGGGCGATATAGCAGTCGTACATGATTATCCATGACTTGCCGTCAATAGCCTTGCAGACACCTACGCCTTCCACTTTCTCCTGCGTCTGCTCTACATTACCGTCAATCATTTGCCACTTGTCGGTCAGTTGTTTGGCTACTGCCTGATAGATACCACGTCCGGACTCCTGTTTATAGAACAGATGATAGAGCTGATCAGCCTCGTTATAGACGATGTCGCCATCTATCGTCGCATTCCCGGCATCGAAAAGCCAACGTGGCTCCCCCTCCAGGTCGGTAAAGTCCTTATTGGCATACTGATAATAGATTTTATCATATGAATCGTCATCGCTGGTACGCAGAGAATAGAACACCATGTACTTGCCTGCCTGACGGTCGTAGATGGTTTCCGGCGCCCAGACACGGATGACATTCTTCCACGTCTTGGTATAGCGCGTGGGGAAATTAATGGCCGAATGTTGCCAATTAATCAAGTCTGTAGATTTCAACAGCACCATACCACGATTGCTTGCCCAACCAAGAGAAGAGCGCATGTCGGTGCAGACCATATAGAAAGTCTTGCCATCCTCACAACGTAAGATATGAGGATCGCGCACACACTGTGTCAGTGCAATCGTATCGCTGGAAATAACAGGTGCCCCATTGTTGAGGGGCGTGAAGTTGTAGCCGTCGTCGCTCAGGGCATAGCAGATTTGTTCGTCCTCAGGCTTGTTACTATTGAAATACGTGAAAAGGTAGGCAACCATTTCGTCTGGATTACCCGCATCTGTCTTTGCGGTCAGACCGCCTGCGAATACATTATCAACCAAGATGCCAATGAAAAGCAATGTTAAAAGAGTCCTTAATTTATTCATAATGTTGCTCATTTATTTGATTTTGGTGCAAAATTAGCAAAAAAAGATGAGACGAAAGATTTTTTGTAGCATTTGAAACAATTTTTAAAGCCTTATAGCATAATCATGCGTAATTTTGCAACCGAAAACAAAGAGAATGTTTAGGTTCATACTTCATATATAGTTAATAGTTAGGTTTATTAGGTTATTGAGTTAGAATTGTTTATCAGGAAACACACAAGCAATAAGGCGTGATTCGTTTTTAAGGGTCGCGCCTTATTGCTTGAAAGCAAAATAAAACGTCTTTTTCTTGTTCGTTTCGTCGGAATTTCCTATATTTGCAACGTTTAAGAGAATGATATTACCAGTATGAGAACTATGCAGAAGCCCATTCTACACCTTATTATATTTATAATAGTAGCAACACTCACTGGTTGCACTAGCCAGCCGAAGCCTTACAAGATAGGTGTTTCACAGTGTTCACCGGGACGTTGGCGCGAGAAGGTGAACCATGAAATGCTGGCAGCACAGCACTTGTATGACCATGATGCAAAAGTGACGATTGCCACATCGTATGATGACACGAAAAAACAGATACATCAGATAGACAGTCTGGTCAACAGCGGCATTGACTTGCTAGTGGTAGCGCCCAACGAGGCTGATGCCATCGCAACAGCTATCAAACGCGTGATGGACAAAGGCATCCCCGTGATTTGTTTCGACCGTAAGGTTGATAAAGGCCTATACACAGCCTTTATCGGTGGCGACAACATAGAGGCAGGCAAGGCGATAGGTGTAAACGCTATAGATATCGCCCATGGCATAAAAGGTCACAAGCCCTTTGTGCTGGAGGTGACAGCAGCACTAAGCAACACCCCGGCACAGGAACGTCACCAGGGCTTTGCCGGAGTTATGGAAGGCCACGATGAGTTGGAATACATTTGGCGGGAAAGCGACTGGTCGTCGGAAGAGACCTATCGGATTGTAAAGGAACAGATCGAGAGTGGGCACCTGCCCGACATCGTATTCTGCCACAACGACGGTATGGCAACAGGAGCCTATAAAGCTGTAGTGGAGACTGGGACAGAAGGGAAAATAAAAATAATGGGTATCGACGGCATGCCAGGCGAGGGACTGGACTATGTACAATTCGGCCATCAAGTGGCCAGCTACGTCTATCCAACAGGCGGCGACAAAATCATCAAGCTGGCAATAGACATACTGTCCGGCAGGCCCTACGAGCAAGAGAATACACTGCAAGGGATACTGGTGGTGCCGGAAAACGCCTGGCCCATCGCCACGACGACCAATGAACTGCTAAGGCAGATTGAAGAGCTGGTAACCATCCAAGAGAAACTGGAGGACTATTTCGGACTCTACAATACCCAACGCAAAGTTTTGAATGGCAGTTTCTTAGCGATCGCGCTGCTAGTTATAGCCATCATCCTCATCTGTCGAGCACTCGTACAGACCCGCCGTACAACACGCCAGCGGCAGACTATGAATGAAGAGCAAACCCTATTCTATACAAACCCCGCCACCCGTACGCTGCGACAGGTATTCGACACCCCTTCTGACCAAGTGACTCAACCCCGTTCACAAGATGCTATCTTCGCCGAGGCACTGAACAAGGCCATCCGAGAGAAAATGTCGAATCCGGAGCTGAAGATGGACGACTTAGGCGACGAGCTCGGCATGAGCCGTGTACAGCTCTACCGAAAGGTGAAAGCCCTGACTGGAATCTCACCCGTAGAGCTACTCCGGGAGATGAGACTGCAGCGAGGATATAATCTCTTGCTATCGACCACGAAAAGTGTATCAGAGATAGCTTTCGAAGTGGGATTCAATACCCCCAGCTATTTTTCCAACTGCTTTAAAAAGCAATTTGGTAAATATCCTACCGACTTAAGGGCTGAGCAATAAGGTGCGGGGGCTTGGAAAAGCGAGGAATTAAGAAATAAAGGATATGGACTAAGGCGGCAAGGATTGTTACCATGAAACATTTTTGTTAGACGAAGAACGATTTTTGATACATTTGTTGCGTACAGGTTAGTAATTTTGCGTCAGAATTTTGAAAATAAAGCATTTACTAACCCCTAAAAAAACAACAATGAAACAGCTAAAAAGAGCGTTACTCAGTTTCTGTCTCTTGTTTGTGGGTACACTATTGTACGCGCAGACGGAGATTAGCGGTACTGTGGTTGACCCGACGGGCGAAACCGTCATTGGCGCCACAGTAATGGAGAAAGGAACGTCGAATGGTACGGTGACCGACTTCGACGGTAACTTCAAGTTGAAAGTAGAGGCCGGCAAGCCGCTGGTCATCTCCTACATCGGATTCCTGACACAGGAAGTACCTGCCGCCGACGGCATGACAGTGACCCTGCAGGACGATGCACTGGCACTGGAGGAAGTGGTCGTAACGGGTTACACCACCCAGCGAAAGGCAGACCTGACAGGTGCAGTGAGCGTGGTAAGCGTCAATGAACTTGCCAAGCAAAACGAGAACAACCCCATGAAGGCGCTGCAGGGTCGCGTGCCAGGCATGAACATCCAGGCTGATGGTAATCCCTCAGGTGCTGCAACAGTCCGAATCCGTGGTATTGGTACCCTGAACGACAATGACCCGCTGTATATCATCGACGGTGTGCCCACCAAGGCTGGCATGCATGAGCTGAACGGCAATGACATCGAGTCGATCCAAGTACTGAAGGACGCCGCCTCAGCCTCTATCTACGGTAGCCGTGCCGCCAACGGTGTAATTATCATCACCACCAAGAAGGGCAAGGACGGAAAGGTGAAAGTCAACTTTGATGCCTCGGTAGCAGCCTCTTTCTATACAAATAAGATTGAAACGATGAATGCCAGTCAGTGGGGACGCGCCTTTTGGCAAGCCTCTGTCAACGACGGTGTGAATCCCAACAACAACAATCTTGGCTACAACTTCAACTGGAGTTATGACGCTGCAGGCCACCCAATGCTCAACGGCATGACAATGGACATGTTCCTTGACGAGAATGCCTCCGTGCGCACGGGCGATACCGACTGGTTCAAGGAAATTACACGCACAGGCGTGGTGCAGCAGTACAACGTGAGCGTCAGCAACGGCTCGGAGAAGGGAAACGCTTTCTTCTCGATGGGCTACTACGACAACAAGGGTACCATCAAGGAATCACAGTTCAGCCGACTGTCGGCCCGTGCGAATGCAGACTACAAGCTGTTCGACGGAAAAGTGATTATCGGCGAGAACTTCACGCTGAACCGCACAAAGGGTGTCGATGCTCCTGGTGGCATCCTGGAGAATGCCTTGGAGTTCAACCCCAATTACCCTATTTATGCCGAGAACGGTGAATTCGCCCAGGCCTTGGGTGCCTACTCTGAGCGTGAGAACCCCCTCAGTCTCCTTCATAATAACAAGGATAACGAATATACCCAGTGGCGTATGTTCGGAGATGCCCACATCAGCATCATGCCCTTCAAGGGATTCATGATACGTTCAACACTCGGTATGGACTACACGCAGAAAGAGCAGCGTTTCTTCACCTACCCCATCGCTAACGGAAAGATGAAGCGTACGGATACGGCTGCGGAAAGCAAGCAGGAGCACACGATGCGATGGATGTGGAACGCCATCGCCACCTATAATCTGGAAATCGGCAAACATCGCGGCGACGCCATGATTGGTATGGAGGTGAACCGCCAGAACTACAAATGGAACAGCGCCAAGCGCTACGACCTGTCGGTTCTTAACACTGACTATATGTGGCCATCAGCTGGTGCCGGCCGTCAATTGGCAGAAGGCTCAGGCGACGGATTCTCTCTGTTGTCATTCTTTGGCAAAGTGAACTACACATACGCCGACAAGTACATGGGCAGTATAACCATACGCCGTGACGGTTCAAGCCGATTCGGTAGCAACAACCAGTATGGTATTTTCCCGTCGGTATCACTCGGTTGGCGCATCTCACAGGAGAAGTTCATGCAGAAAACCAGTTCCTGGCTCGACGACCTGAAACTACGCTACTCTTGGGGACAGACCGGTAACCAGGAAATCTCGAACACCGCCCGCTATACCCTTTACAGATCAGTGGTATCAACTGGACTCTGGGGCAGCGGACAGGCCGGTTCCTCCTACGACATCGCCGGTACGAACGGCGGCTATCAGCTGACCAACGGCTATGTACGCTCGCAGCGCGGAAACGACGACATCAAGTGGGAGACTACCACACAGCACAACATAGGTCTCGACTTCGCCATCCTGCGCAATGAAATCTATGGAAGCCTCGACTGGTTCCACAAGATGACAAAGGACATCCTATTGCCTATGGACGGTATCGGTGCCATGGGTGAGGGTGCTTCGAAATGGATTAATGCCGGTGAGATGAAGAACATGGGTTGGGAGCTGTCAGTGGGCTACCGCCACAAGCTGGAGAACGGTTTCTCATGGGACATCAACGGCAACATCAGCCGCTACACCAATGAAATTACCAAGCTGCCAGAGACCGTTGCAGCCAAGGGCACCTTCGGCGGTAACGGCGTGAAAAGCGTGGTAGGCCATCCAATGGGATCCCAGGTCGGCTATATAGCTGACGGGATATTCAAGAGTCAGGAGGAAATCGACAACCATGCCACACAAGAGGGTGCAGGCCTGGGCCGTATCCGCTATAAGGACCTCAACGGCGACGGTCGCATCAGCGAGGCAGACCAGGACTGGATCTATGATCCCACACCAGACTTCACCTGGGGTCTGAATGTCTATTTGCAATATAAGAATTTCGACTTCACCATGTTCTGGCAGGGTGTGCAGGGTGTAGATGTCGATTGTCGCGGCTACAAGTCACAGACCGACTTCTGGGCCAACTCCAACATCAACGTGCCTTACCTGAACAAGGGTATCCGCGCTCTCGACGCCTGGAGCCCTGCCAATCCAGGCAGCGACATCCCAGCTCTGACCAACGCAGACACCAACAACGAAGGCCGCGTTTCATCCTACTATATCGAGAACGGCTCATACCTCAAGCTCCGTACCATCCAACTGGGTTTCAATGTGCCCGAGAAGTTCTCTGAGAAACTGCGCATGGAACGCATCCGCCTCTACCTCTCCGCACAGAACCTGGTCACCATCAAGAGCAAGAAATTTTCCGGCGCCGATCCAGAGAATCCTGGATTCAACTACCCGATACCTCTCAACATGACCTTCGGCTTAAACGTTTCATTCTAATTACACGATATCAATATGAAAACAAAGATTTTATATATCATCTGTGCCATCTGCGGTCTTACCTCCTGTTCTAATTTCCTCGACGACCAGGTGCCACAGGCCACACTGACCCAGGACGAGGTGAAGGATCCCAAATATATCGACAACCTCCTCATCTCCGCCTATGCCGGACTCTTGTCCATTGAGGATATGAACGCTTCATTCTCCCTCTGGAACTACGACACCCGCAGCGATGACGCTTATGTGGGCGGCGCCAATTTCTCAGACGGCGAGCCATTCCATCGTCTGGAACTGGAAACAGGTGTCGATACTGGCGACTGGCCATTCCAGTCGATATGGGAGCGCTTCTACCAATACCTCTCGCGTGTATCGCTCTCACTCGACGTGCTGGCTGCTGCCGATCAAAACAACGCCATCATACAGCAGAGAACGGCGGAGATGAAATTCCTGCGCGCCTACGGCCACTTCCAGATGAAGCGCCTGTTCAAGAAGATTCCCTTCGTAAACAAGCTGAATATGCAGGAAGAAGACTATAACAACCTCTCGAACACAGAATACACTAATGACGAGGGCTGGCAGCAGATCATCAATGACCTGGAGGATGCTTACGCCGTACTACCCGCAACACAGGCCGAAAAGGGACGCCCAACGAAGGCTGCCGCTGCCGCCGCACTGGCAAAGGTCTATCTCTACAAGGCTTATCGCCAGGACGACGCCAACACCAATCAAGTGACTGGCATCAACGAAGGGGACCTGCAGAAGGTGGTGGAATACACTAATCCAGCACTCTTCGCAAACTACGGGCTGGAGAGCGACCTGCATAACAACTTCCGCCCGGAGGAGCAATATGAAAACGGCAAGGAGAGCATCTGGGCCGTCCAGTACTCGAGAAACGACGGTACCGTCTATGGCAACCTGAACTTCGCCAACCGTCTGATTGTACCCTGTATCCCCAAGGTGCATGACTCAGGAAACGATTTCTACAAGCCATCGCACAACCTCGTCAATGCCTATCGCACCAGTGCTGACGGCCTGCCCATGCTCGACAACTTTGCCGCTACCGACTATTACGTCGGCTCAAACCAGACAGTTGACCCGAGACTGTTCGTAACAGTAGGCGTGGCTGGGACACCCTATATGTTTAACACGGACTATATGATAGCCGAGACCAACACCTGGAGCCGTAGCGGCGGTACTTATGGCTACTTTGTGTCGCTGAAGCAGAACGTGGATCCGGCACTGACCGATGTCTATCTCTTCAACTGCGACAATCAGTGGGCTTCGTCGATGAACCGCATCGTACTGCGCTATGCTGATGTGTTGCTGATGCGTGCCGAGGCACAGGCTCAGCTTGGGCAGACGGCAGAGGCCATCGCGCTGGTAAACCAGGTACGCAACAGGGCTGCTGGCATGATGAACAACAGCATCGTGAGCGGCTATCCTAACAAATATGGTGTACGCTATGCAGTGAGCCGCTACAGTGGCAGTTACAGCAAGGAAGAGACAATGAAGATTGTGAAGATGGAGCGACGTCTGGAACTGGCCATGGAGAGTGAACGCTTCTTCGACCTCGTGCGCTGGGGCGATGCCGCTACCGTGATCAACAAGTACTATACCGACGAAGGCCGCACGATGAACTTCCTCAGCGGAGCCTCGTTTACAGCCAACAAAAACGAGTATCTGCCCATCCCCAAGGAGCAGATAGCTGCCTCTAATGGGCACTATACTCAGAACTGCGGCAACTGGTGAAAAAGTGAATAGAGAATAGTTAATAGTGAAGAATTAAGGAAAATATGAGAACCAAGATATATAATATATTCTGCGCCGGGCTGGTTTACTGCGCTATTTGCGCAGTCACCCTCCTCGCCGCCTGTAGCGACGACAACACCGGCAGCGTCAACGTCGGTGGCTCATGCCTCGTCGAGGAATTTGTACTCAACGGACAATACCCTGCCACTATCAATACAGAGAAACGCCTGATAAAGGTAAAAGTGCCTGCCGACTTCGACAAGAAGAACAACATGGAAGTGACAGCACTGAAAATCTCAGACGGTGCCGCATCGAATATCAAAGTGGGCGACCATATCAACATGGATGCCGACAAGACCCTGCACGTCACCAATGGCGATCTGGTGATGGACTATCAGATAGCCGTACGCAACGATGAGGCGCTGATCTCGCTCTTCCTATTGGAGGGCGTGAAGGGTGCCATCAATCAGGAGGAGAAGACGATCACCGTAAGCGTGATGGCCAACAGCGGCATCGATCTGGCTAATGCCACCTTTACCGTGGAATGCAGCGAGGATGCCGCTTGCAGCCCTGCCAGCGGAACAAAGGGCGACTTCACCGAACCGTTCAAGATTACCGTGACAGACAACACGGCAAGCAATGAATATACCGTTTATGTTACGCTGATAGAGGATCCCGTTGCCCTCTTTGTAGGTGAGGCTGAAAATGTAGAGATGCTCAACGATGAGGAGAAAGCTGCAGCCAAGTGGCTCACTGGCAATATACAGGGTGCAGCCTACGTATCGTGGAGTGACATCGCCAGCGGTGCCATCTCACTGGAGCGCTGCCGCCTGATTTTCTACCATCGTCACTCACCGTCGCCCGGTACCTATAACGGTTTCGCCGATGCCGAGACAGAGGCCATGGCCGCCCTGCCGCGCATGAAGGAGTACTGGAAAAACGGCGGTGCCTTCGTACTGGGTCGCTCGGCCGTGAACTACGCCATCGCACTTGGCGCCATGCCTGAGGATGCCTATCCCAACAACGTTTGGGGTGGCGGAGGCGGCGAAGGCTCCGACCTGATGGGCGACGATCCCTGGCACTTCTATGCCTACGACATAAGCCACCCGCTGTGGAAAGGACTGAAGACCTATCCTGGTGCACCGGATAATGCAGTCTATACGCTTGACAATGGCTACACCATCTGTAACACCACATCGCAGTACGGATTCTGGGGCGACTACCAGAACGGCAAGGATGCCTTTGAGGCCAAGACCGGCGGACGTGCCCTCGGCGGAGACAACAGTGTGTCGTCTTGGGAGTTGAGGGCCGCGAACGGTGAGTACGGCAAGGGCGGTATCATCTGTCTCGGCTCTGGTCTCTTCGACTGGAACTCTCCCACGCCCTATACTTCTAACTATCACGACAACATGGGCCGCATCATGCTCAATGCCCTCGAATATTTAGGAAAGTAATTAAGAGTCAAGAATATAAGAATTAAGAAAATATGAATTACAATAATATCAAACATATGCTTGCTACTGGCTTGGTATGTTGCGGTATGACCGCTACACTCGCCTCCTGCAGCGACGACAGCATCACCGGTGACCCCGCCAAGGATTGGGCGGGCACCACAGAGCGATTCATCCCCACCGATGAAACAGGGTTCTCCACTTACTACACGCCGGCTGTGGGGAGAGTTGGCGATCCTATGCCTTTCTATGATACCAAAGAAGGGAGCTTCAGGGTACTCTATCTGCAGGAATACACCAACAACCTGGCTTTCCGTTTCCATCCCATCTGGGCTGTCGAGACAAAAGACGGCTGCAACTATGAGTCGCTGGGCGAACTGCTGCCAATAGGTGAAAACGACTTCCAACAGGATGCCGCACTCGGTACTGGCTGCTGCTATTACAACGAGCAGGACGGCCTCTACTATATCTATTATACTGGTCACAATGGCAATGCCAAATATACAGAGGCTGTGATGCGTGCCACCTCGCCCGACTTCAAAACCTGGACGAAGGATCCCCTTTGGCAACTCAACGGTCCTGACTACGACTACTCTGGTGTGGATTTCCGCGACCCGCAGATCTTCAAAGGCGACGACGGCCAGTACCACATGGTTATTGCCACGCGTCCCGTCTGGGGCGGCGATCCGAAATTCGCTGAGTTCAAGTCGAATGACATGAAAAACTGGGAGCACGTCGGCTCATTCAATATGATCTGGGACCGTATGCTGGAGTGTCCCGACATCTTCAAGATGGGCGACTACTGGTATCTGGTTTATAGCGAGAGCTACCGTACCTCATGGAGCCGCAAGGTGAAATATATGATGGCACCGACCTTCGAGGCCCTGAAGGCCTGCTTTAATGACCCGGGCGCCAACTGGCCGAAAGACGGACACGAGGGCGTGCTCGATAGCCGTGCCTTCTACGCCGGCAAGACAGCCTCGAACGGGACGGACAGATATATCTGGGGCTGGTGCCCCTTCCGTTCAGGCGGCAACATCGACGAGATGAACATCAACGTAGGTGGCGGCGACGGCAACGAACCCAACTGGTCGGGCGCACTGGTATGCCACAAGATCATCCAGCATGCCGACGGCACACTTACACTCGGTGCCGTGCCCGCCATGGCCGGGAAGTTCACGCAGGAGCAACCCGTCAGTGTAATGGCTTCAGAAGGCTACAGCAACGGCACGCTGAGCGGCGACGGTGCCTACGTACTCTACAACCGTCTGGGCACATCAAATCATATTACCTTTACCGTGAAGACCTCCAACAACTGGGATAAGTTCGGCATCTCGATGTTCCGCGGAACGGATAGCAAGAAGTATTACACGATGGTGGTCAATCCCGAAGACGAGAACCACCGAAAAGTGAACTTCGAGCAGGAGGGGCCAGAAGGACAGGGTTTCGTCGATGGTATCGACGGCTACTGGTTTGAACGTCCAGCAGACAACACCTACAAGATTGACATCTATACTGACAACTCGGTAATGGTGATGTACATCAACGACAACGTATGCTACACTCAGCGTATCTACGGCATCCAGAAGAACTGCTGGAGCATCAACAACTATGGTGGATCTATCAGCGTCGGTGATGTAAGAATAGCGACAACGAAGTAAACAAAACCCAGAGACGCCATTCGCGCCTTTATGACAAAAATCATCAAATATCGTTCATTTCCTCGCAAATTTGTTACATTGAAACAAATTTTTAGAGGGATGAACGATATTTTTAAAAGATAAAAGGCCAGTGTTTGTACTTTTGCATCAGTTTTTTCAATTCAAATTTTACTAACCAATTTAAAGCATCAACAAATGAAACAAGCAAGAAGATTAATTCTTAGTTTCCTCGCCCTGCTTACGTGTACTATAATGTACGCGCAAGAAGAGATTACGGGTACGGTGAGCGACGCCATGGGGCCGGTCATCGGTGCTACGGTAATGGAAAAGGGTACAAACAATGGTACCGT
>Ga0310691_10005436_pt1 | contig 13951 bp, 10 predicted proteins | sample 176DNAGHGlowgp2_FD_203887 | JGI IMG/M metagenome (GOLD analysis project Ga0310691, IMG submission 203887) | Sheep rumen microbial communities from Palmerston North, Manawatu-Wanganui, New Zealand - 1766 DNA GHGlow gp2 (v2) (version 2) | ecosystem: Host-associated > Mammals > Digestive system >... | reverse complement strand
TCGGAAAAACATGCGGGCTTTGTTATAAACAAAGGCTCGGCCACCACATCCGACATAGAAAAACTGATCGGGATAATAAAAGAAAAGGTATATGCAAACAGCCGCGTTGAGCTTGAATGCGAAGTCAAGCGGCTTGGCAGTGCGGAGAATAAATGAGATTTATAGTAGTGACCGGAATGAGCGGTGCCGGAAAATCGACCGCTTTAAAAATTCTTGAAGATTATGGTTTCTTTTGCGTTGACAATCTTCCCATAAAGCTTTTGGAGCAGTTCGCCCTCTGGGCAGCGGAAAAAGAGGAGGATAAGGGTATTGCTCTCGGAGTAGATGTCAGAAGCGGCGACGAGATGAAGGATCTTTCACTTAAGCTGCGGAGCAGGGAAGTGAGCAGCCTTAATCCGGAGATCCTTTTTCTTGACGCTTCGGATGAAAGCCTCATGAAAAGATTTAAAGAGACAAGAAGAAATCACCCCTTCGAAAAAGAGAGCGACGGCATAGAGGAGGCCATCAATCTTGAAAGAAAGCGCCTTCAAAGCATCAGGAGCGAAGCAAAATTCGTTGTGGACACCTCCCACCTGTTAACGCGAGATCTTCGCCATCAGCTTGACGAGATAATCCTTCAGGGCAAGGGATACAAAAACCTGAACATCAAGATCGTATCCTTCGGCTTTAAATACGGTACGCCGGCGGATGCGGATCTTATGTTTGATGTAAGGTTTCTTCCCAATCCCTTTTATGTACCGGAACTTCGCGACCTTACGGGCAATGACAGGCCCGTTGCCGAATTTGTAATGGCATCCCAGGTGACTGCGGATTTCCTTTTCAAGCTCACGGATATGATACGTTTTCTTTTGCCTCACTATGTGGATGAAGGAAAGAACCAGCTTGTTATAGCGGTAGGCTGCACGGGCGGGCGCCACAGGTCCGTAACCATAGCAAACGAACTTTATGCCTCGCTCAGCGGGCTTGGTTACGGCCTCAAATTAGAGCACAGGGAGATCTGACAATGGCAACAACAACATTTTCCATGCGCGTTCGGAAAGAAGCCGCAATGCTTATAAGTCAGAAAACGCATTGCCGCCTGGCAGAGCTTGCGGGGCTTATTTATACCGGCGGGGAAGTGTCATTCAAGGAGATATCCTTTGTATCGGATAATAAGGACGTTGCAAAAAAGGTCTTTACATTATTCAGGAAAAACTATAAAATGATTCCTGATGTAACTGTTTCCGGCCATGGCAGGTCAAGGCATATAAAAATATCGCTTGGGGCTGAAAAAGCACTGCAGGCGGTGCTTAAAGACCTTGCCCCTTATAATGAGCTGCCGGGAGGCGGCATATTAAAGAAGAACTGCTGCAAACGCGCATTTATAAGAGGCTGTTTTCTTGCCGGAGGCTCTGTCACGGACCCTTCAAAAGGCTATCATCTTGAGATAGTGGTGCCTTGCGAAAAGCTGGCCGAAAAAATATGCGAACTTGTCGGCTCGTTTTTTGATGATGACCTGGGTGAGGTCAAATTTACCTTAAGAAAACGTCACGACGGCAGTGAAGTATATGTTGTCTATATAAAGGACAGCGACCGCATATCGGATTTCCTTAACATGACAGAATGCTACCGCAGCCTCATGGATATGGAAAACATCAGGGTTGAAAAAGAGATCGCCAATTCCGTAAACAGGCGTTTAAACTGCGAGATGGCAAATCTTGTAAAGACCATATCTGCCGCGCAGGAACAGAAAAACGATATAGAGATAATAGAAGAGTTTTTGGGCATCGATAATCTTCCGCTTCCGCTTAGGCAGCTTGCAAAGCTGAGAAAAGAAGATACCGAGATGACCATAAAACAGCTGGGGGAGGCTCTCAATCCGCCTGTTTCAAAAAGCTGTGTGAATCACAGGCTCAGAAAACTTAAAAAAATTGCGGATGAGCTTCGGGCTCAGTCATAAAAAATCAAAAGGAGAAAATACATAATGCTGACAGGATCGGTTATCATTTCTATAAAAGAGGTTCAGGATGTCATGCCTGCCGCAATGCTCGTGCAGCTTGCGGGAAAGTATTCATCAAACATTTTTGTGGAAAAGGGTAATAGAAGCGTAAACGCAAAGAGCATCATGGGAATGATGACGATAGGCCTGAACAATGGTGACACAGTTCTTTTAAGCGCTGCCGGAGCCGATGAAGGCGAGGCATTTGAGGCGGTAAAGGACTTTCTGGAAGGAAAAGAGTAAGAGAGCATTTTATTTGGGCAGGATCCTTTGATCCTGCCGCAAATTTTCATTTGGGGGAAATATGGCATTTACACATTTGCATCTGCATACGGAATACAGTCTGCTTGACGGTTCATGCAAAATAAAAGAACTGGTGGGGCGCGCAAAGGAACTTGGGTTTACGCACCTTGCCATCACGGACCACGGAAACATGTACGGCGCCATAGATTTTTACAAGGCGTGCAAGGAAGCGGATATCGTCCCGATAATAGGCTGCGAGGTATATGTAGCGCCGGGAAGCCGCTTTGACCGCGAACCGGGGGCCGGGGATGAAAGGTATTATCATTTGATACTTCTTTCGGAAAACGAGACGGGATACAAAAATCTTGTAAAGATAGTCTCAAAAGGCTTCACGGAAGGCTTTTATTACAAACCCAGGGTGGACCGCGAACTTTTGAAAAAATACCATGAAGGCATAATCGCCTTAAGCGCCTGTCTTGCGGGCGAGGTGGCAAGAAACCTTGACAAGGGGGATTACGAGGCGGCAAAGCAGGCCGCTCTTGACCACAGGGAAATATTCGGAGAAGGCAACTATTTTTTGGAGCTTCAGGACCACGGCATTCCCGCACAGAAAGGCGTCAATGCCTCTCTTTTGCGTATGAGCGAAGAGACGGGCATAGAGCTTGTCTGCACAAATGATGTGCATTACATAAACGCAGAAGACGCCGAAGCACATGATATTCTTCTTTGCATTCAGACTGCAAAGAAGGTGACCGATGAAAACAGGATGCGCTATGACGGAGGTCAGTTCTTCCTCAAATCCGAAAAAGAGATGAGGGAGCTTTTTCCCTATGCCTTAAACGCGGTGGACAATACGCAGAAGATAGCCGAAAGGTGTAAGGTGGATTTTGAATTCGGAAAATATAAATTGCCGCATTTTACCGTGCCCGAAGGCTACACATCCGAAAGCTATCTGACAAAGCTTTGCGAGGACGGCCTAAAGGATAGATACAAAGATGTGACCGAAGACCTAAAGTCGCGCATGGAATATGAGCTTTCCGTAATAAAGAACATGGGCTTTGTGGATTACTTCCTCATAGTCTGGGATTTCATAAATTACGCAAAACAAAACGGTATACCCGTAGGGCCGGGAAGAGGAAGCGCCGCCGGCTCTATAGTTGCATATGCGCTTCGCATAACGGATATAGAACCAATCAGGTTCTCGCTCCTTTTCGAGCGATTCTTAAATCCCGAAAGAGTCACCATGCCCGATATAGACGTCGATTTCTGCTACGAGAGAAGGCAGGAGGTCATCGAGTATGTAAACAGGAAATACGGGCGTGACCACGTTTCACAGATAGTTACATTCGGTACTCTTGCCGCAAGAAATGTCATCCGCGATGTAGGCCGTGCGCTCGACCTGCCATATGCGGTATGCGATGCGACTGCAAAGATGATACCTCAGGAACTGAATATCACCATAAGCAAAGCTCTTGGGATGAATCCCGACCTTAAAAAAGCATATGAAGAGCAGCAGGAGATAAAATATCTTATAGATATGTCCATGAAGCTTGAAGGGCTTCCGAGGCACACATCCATGCACGCTGCGGGAGTCGTTATAAGCCCGGAGCCCGTGGATGAGTTTGTTCCCCTTGCGGTCGCCTCGGACGGCGCGGTCGTTACCGAATACAATATGACGACCATAGAAGAGCTGGGCCTTTTAAAGATGGACTTTCTTGGCCTTAGAACCCTTACCGTAATAAACGATGCGGTGAAGCTGGTCGAAAAGAACAGGGGCATAAAGCTTGATATGGCATCCCTTGATTTTACGGACAAAAAAGTCTATGCGTCTATAGGCTCCGGGCATACCGAAGGCATCTTCCAGCTTGAAAGCGCCGGAATGCAAAGCTTCATGAAGGAACTTAAGCCCGAATCCTTAGAGGATGTCATAGCGGGCATTGCCCTCTACCGTCCGGGCCCCATGGATTTCATTCCCAAATATCTGGCGGGTAAAAACGACAGATCGTCCATCACCTATGACTGCCCGCAGTTAAAGCCCATCCTTGAACCCACATACGGCTGTATAGTCTATCAGGAACAGGTCATGCAGATAGTGCGCGACCTTGCGGGCTACAGCATGGGTCAGAGCGACCTGCTTCGCCGTGCTATGTCCAAAAAGAAAATGTCCGTCATGCAAAAAGGCCGGGAGGACTTTATAAACGGAAATGCTTCGGCGGGGATAAAGGGCTGCATAAACAATGGCATAGATGCGGCAACGGCAAATAAGATATATGACGAGATGATCGAGTTTGCAAAGTATGCCTTCAACAAATCACACGCGGCGGCCTATGCGGTGGTGGCCTACCAGACAGCATATCTTAAGACCTATTACCTGGAAGAATTTATGGCGGCTTTAATGACATCCGTCATAACAAACACCGAAAAGGTAACAAACTATATCAGGGTCTGCCGCAAGATGGGCATAAAGGTCCTTCCGCCGGATGTGAACATATGCGATTCGAAATTTTCCGTGAGCGGTGACGCGGTGGTCTACGGCCTCACTTCGATAAAGAGCGTCGGCATGGGAGTTACCGACAGGATCGTAAAGGAAAGAAGCGAAAACGGTATCTTTACGGACCTGTACGATTTCCTTTCGAGAATGAGCGGGCAGGATATCAACAAAAGGGCCGTGGAATGCCTTATAAAGGCGGGGGCCTTGGATTCGCTTCCCGGTACGCGAAAGGCCAAGCTCCTTGAATATTCCGACATGATAGACCGCATACAAAAGGATAACAAGCAGCGCGCGCCGGGACAGATGAGCCTGTTTGACTTAATTGGAGATACGGGCGAAAAGACAAAGCTGATACCTTCCGTGCATGACATCCCCGAATATTCAAGGCAGGAACTTCTTGCATTTGAAAAGGAAGCGCTCGGATTTTATATAAGCGGGCATCCGCTTGAAGACTACGAGCTTTTGCTAAGCAAGAATACGACAGCATCGGCTGCAGAATTTGCCCCCGGGGAGGAAGATGACGAACCGACCCCCCTAAGGGACGGCAGCTTTGCCACAGTAGGCGGCATGGTCACGGACATAAGCGAAAAGACCACAAGAAAAAACGAACTCATGGCCTTTGTGACTTTAGAGGATATGACGGGCAGCATAGAGATCGTCATGTTCCCGAATGTCTATTCTATATGCAGACCGCTTGTAAAGGCAGACGCAAAGCTTTTGGTATACGGACGCATCCAGCTTGACGAGGAAAGGGGCGGAAAGCTTATAGCCCAGAGAGTGGTTACTTTTGATGATGTGCCTGTAACGATATGGATAAAGTATAAAGACATGGAAAGCTACCTTGCGGGCTTTGAAGAGCTTATGAGGGGCATGCCCGATGCGGACGGCGCGGACAGTATAGGGGTGTTCCTTGATGACACCAAAGCCATGAAGGTACAGCCGCCAAAATACAATACAAAGGCAAATGAAGAGGTTCTTTCCTACCTTTACGAAAAAATGGGAAAAGAAAATATCAATTGTTTGCCTAAAAGGATTGAAATTACGAAGAAATTGAGATAGAATGATAAAAAATTAACACACGATCACATTTGGAGGCTTTAGATGGGAAAGATGGATACAATAGCAGTACTTACGAGCGGCGGGGATGCACCCGGCATGAACGCTTGTATCCGTTCGGTAGTAAGAACGGCACTTACAAAGGGACTTAAGGTAAAAGGCATCCGCAGAGGTTACGCAGGTCTCTTAAAGGAAGAGATCGTCGATATGGACGGACATTCCGTATCAGACATTATCGACCGCGGCGGCACTATCCTTTATACGGCAAGATGCCTTGAGTTCAAACAGCCCGAGATTCAGCAGAAGGCAGCCGACATTCTTAAAAAGCATGGCATAGACGGTCTTGTTGTCATCGGCGGAGACGGATCATTTGCAGGCGCAAGACAGCTCGCAAACCTTGGCATCAACACCATCGGTCTTCCGGGAACCATCGACCTTGACATAGCATGCACCGATTACACAATAGGTTTTGACACTGCCGTTAATACAGCTATGCAGTGCGTGGATAAGATAAGGGATACATCAACATCTCACGAGAGAGTATCCATAATCGAAGTTATGGGTCGTTCTGCCGGATATATCGCCCTTTGGTGCGGTATCGCAAACGGCGCGGAGGATGTTCTTCTTCCGGAAACCTACGATCATAACGAGCAGAAGCTCATAGATCACATAAATGTATTAAGGGCGCAGGGAAAGAAACACCATATCGTCATCAATGCAGAAGGCATAGGTGACTCCGCTAACATGGCAAAGCGCATAGAGGCCGCAACAGGCATAGAGACAAGGTCCACTATTTTGGGTCATATCCAAAGAGGCGGCTGCCCTACGGCAATAGACCGCTATTATGCATCCATTTTCGGTGCAAAAGCTGTCGACCTTTTGCTTGAAGGCAAATCAAAGCGCGTAGTGGGCTACAAGAAGGGCGAGTTTGTTGATTATGATATCAACGAAGCTTTGGCCATGACAAAGACCATAGATCAGTACGAAGTCGATCTGGCAAAATGGCTTGTAAGGTAAGATCATTCAGGGCTGCCGCCATATGACGGCGGCCCTTTGCTTTGGGAGGAATAAGATTTGAAGCTTCAGATATGGGGAAAACTTACAGAAGGAAATCAGACCGTGCGAATAATCGCATCCTTTTCGGAACTGCCGGAAGATGCCGCGATGTGCAGGCTCTATGTGCGCCTGCCCGAGCTGTCGGCGCAGGAATACTACGGCGAAGCGGAAATATACACGGCGGGAAAAGCAGAGATAAGCATCCTTTGTCCCTGCGATGAGATGCCCGTCATCTGGAGCGAGTTCGCGCCCAAAATATACACACTTACATATCACGGCGATGTTGTAAGGGCCGTTAACGAGTGTGAGGACATTTTAGGCGAAGAGGGGGTAGCGTTTTCTGCGTTCAGACCGCTTGGAACGCAGTTTGCCGTTGCCGGCAGGCCCGTTTTCATACGCGGCGTTATGGCGGGAGACGAGCTTGAAGCAGACGAGCGGCGTTATGTAAAGAACATAAAAAGAAGAGGCTTAAACTGCATAAGTGTAACGCCGGGCCGCCTTTCGGCAGGGCTTCTTGACGCGGCAGACCGTGAAGGCATATACATAAAGGTCGAAGGAAACATAGACCCCGAAGAATGGACAGCGCCAAAGCACCCGTCGCTTGTCATGACAGGGCACCCCATGAGCGGATACACCGCGGGAAACACCACATGGATGGAATTTGCAGTGCGCGACAGGCAGGATTATTCGGACGCGCCGGATACCAAATCGGACCACAGAGAGGATGTATACGGCTGCGATTACCCGACACTTCTTACCCATGTGGGCGAATGGAGAACGGGCGCCGAAAGAAACACCCCGGCAGCCGAATACTTAGGGCTTGTGTGCTGCAGGGAAGAAATGGAAGCAGCTTTAAGAACGCCCCAGTTCGGCGGATACATCCTTCAAAATGATGCCGCTGTGCTTGGCCGGGCCGCAAAGGTCATGCGTGAATTTGCAGGCGCCGTCGTTCCGCTTCTCATGATGAAAAAATACGTATGGTCCGCGGATGAACTGCTTACTGCCACGGTGCTTATCGCCAATTACAGCGACGAAAAATATTTCGAGAGAATAAGCGTTACCGCAACGGACGAGACAGGCATGCGCTACACCAAGATGTCAAACCGCATCCGTATTAACCGCGGAAGCCTTGTCAGCACCGGAGAGATAACCATCCCCCTTGATCAGTTCACCCCGGGGCAGTCCATAGAGCTTCAGGTCTCAATAGACGACACCGAATACAGGAACCATTACACGATCTGGCTGTTTTCGGACAGCATCACCGTAAAGGTGCCTCCCCATGTTCACGTGTCAAGAAGGCTCGATGAGAGAACAAAAAATCTTCTCGCAAACGGCAAGAAGGTCATTTACATACCAAAACTGAACCGCCTTCCATTCCCCCCCGGCTGGTTCTCGCCCCTTGCATCCCAGGCCGCGGCCCACAGAGAAGAAGTTGCTTCCGCAGGCGTTGTCTGCGACAGCCATCACCCGGTATTTGCGCATTTCCCCACAGAGGATACAGGAGATTTCCAGTGGTGGAACCTTGTCCACAATTCGACTCCCATCCCTGTCCCCGAGTTATTAAAAAGCGGCTGCATGGCTCACGCCATGGACAACGGAATCTTTAAAGCCTATCTTGGCGAATGCGCCGTAGGAGAAGGCAGGCTGATCTTCTCGGCCATCGACCTTCTTATCCAGCTTGACCGCCCCGAGGCGCGCCAGCTTTATGCGGATATTCTCTCATACGCCGCATCAGATGCCTTCCGCCCTCGCGCGGTGCTCACATATGATGAGCTCGCGGAAGTGTTTTCATAAAAGCACATTGACATATTTTACTTAATCACATATAATAAGCAAAACAAAAAAGCCCTTACAGCTTTGCTGTGAGGGTTATTTTAAATGCTACCTGTAAGGAGGAATTATGAAGATATACGAAGAACTCATCGAAAGAGGCCTTATCGCCCAGGTGACGGACGAAAAAGAAATAAGAGAACTTGTTAACGAAGGAAAGGCTGTGTTCTACATTGGCTTTGACCCCACGGCAGACAGTCTGCATGTAGGCCATTTCATGGCGCTTTGCCTTATGAAAAGGCTTCAGATGGCCGGAAACAAGCCCGTGGTACTTATCGGCGGCGGTACAGCCACCATCGGAGACCCTTCGGGCCGTACCGACATGAGAAAAATGATGACCATGGAGACCATACAGCACAATGTAGAATGCTTTAAAAAGCAGATCGGCCGTTTCATAGATTTTTCGGACGGAAAAGCCATTATAGTAAACAACGCCGAATGGCTCCTCGATCTCAATTATATCGAGCTTTTGCGCGATGTGGGCGCATGCTTTTCCGTAAACAAGATGCTTGCTGCAGAATGTTACAAGCAGAGAATGGAACGCGGTCTTTCGTTCCTTGAGTTCAACTACATGATCATGCAGAGCTACGACTTTTTGGAGCTTTACAAGAGATACGGTTGCAACATGCAGTTTGGCGGTGACGATCAGTGGAGCAACATGCTCGGCGGCACGGAGCTTATCAGAAAGAAGCTTGGCAAGGATGCATATGCCATGACCATCACTCTTCTTCTTAACTCTGAAGGCAAGAAGATGGGCAAGACCCAGTCGGGCGCAGTATGGCTCGACCCCGCAAAGACATCTCCCTACGATTTCTACCAGTACTGGAGAAATGTGGATGACGCCGATGTTATAAAGTGCATCAAGCTCCTCACATTCCTGCCGCTTGATGAGATCAAGAAGATGGAAAGCTGGGAGGGAGCACAGCTCAACACTGCCAAGGAGATACTCGCATACGAGCTTACAAAGCTTGTTCACGGCGAGGATGAAGCCGCAAAGGCACAGGAGCAGGCAAGAGCTCTTTTCGGTGCCGGCGGAGAGGCAGAAGCGCCTGTTGCCGAAATAGGAGATGATGCTTTTAAGGATGAAAAGATAGATCTTATCGGTCTTCTGGTCGCAGCCGGCATGGTTCCCACAAGGTCGGAGGGCAGAAGAGCCATAGATCAGGGCGGCGTTTCCGTAGACGGAGTTAAGTATGACATCACCAAGACCTTTACAAAGGAAGACCTTGCAGGAGGCGTTCTTGTAAAGAAGGGCAAAAAATCATTTAAAAAGGCAGTATACGTAAAATAGGAAACATTCATCAATGAGTGAACAGACAGCAGAAAATAAAATGGGAGTGAAGCCGGAGGGCAGACTGCTCTTTGGCATGTCACTCCCGATGATGATCTCAATGCTTGTGCAGGCTCTGTACAACATTGTGGATTCTATCTTCGTTGCAAAGATAGATCAGGATGCGCTTACGGCTGTTTCCCTCGCATTCCCCATGCAGCTTTTGATGGTGGCTATAGGCGCGGGAACAGGCGTGGGCGTCAATGCCCTTATCTCAAGATCTCTTGGCGAAAAGAGGCAGGACAGGGCAAACGCGGTTGCCGCAAACGGAATATTTGTATATATCTTAAGTTACCTTGCGATACTCGTTATCGCGCTTTTGTTTGTTAGGCCCTTTTATGCCATGCAGACAAACGAAGAACAGCGCGCCATAATGGAATACGGTGTCAAATACTTAAGCATCGTCATGATCTTTTCGTTCGGCATATTCGCACAGTTCCTTTTTGAAAGGATGCTTCAGGCGACGGGCAGGACGCTCTTTACCATGTTCTCGCAGGGCATAGGAGCGATAATAAACCTTATTTTCGACCCGCTTTTGATATTCGGCATAGGCCCTTTCCCCGAAATGGGAATATCGGGCGCAGCCATAGCAACGGTCATGGGACAGATAATTGCCGGATGCATAGCGCTATGGGGAAACATTGCCCTGAATAAGGATATTCATATAAGCTTAAAGGGTTTTAAGCCCGAGGGCGAGATCATTAAAAGTATCTATAAGATAGGTGTTCCCTCCATCATCATGCAGTCCATAGGCTCTGTCATGACCACAGGCATGAACCTTATCTTAATGCCTCTTTCGGACACCGCTGCGGCTGTATTCGGCGTGTATTTCAAGCTCCAGAGCTTTTTCTTTATGCCGGTCATAGGCCTTAACAACGGGCTTATCCCCATAATATCCTACAATTACGGGGCGCGTAAGAAAAAGAGGATCATAAACACCCTTAAGTACGGCTATATAATAGCATTTGCGTTTTTGCTGGCGGGACTTGCCGCATTCGAACTGATACCCGACAAGCTTTTGATGCTTTTTGACGCTTCCGATGATATGATCGCCATAGGATGCAGGGCGCTTAGAATAATCGGGCTTCACTTCCTTATAGCCTGGTTCTGCATCATAACAGGATCAATGTTTCAGGCTATGGGAAATGCCGTATACAGCATGTACGTATCCATATGCAGACAGCTCGTGGTGCTGCTTCCCGCAGCATTCATACTTGCAACTGTCGGCGGAGTGGATGCCATATGGTGGAGCTTCCCCCTTGCGGAGCTTATGTCCGCCGCAGTCACTTTGGTCTGCATGAAAAAGACGGCCGGAATATTGAAGGGTATGTAATATGGAGCTTAAGAGCAATTATATATCGGCGGATTTTAAGGCCAAGATCTGGCCCTGTTTTGAAAAGGAATTTGCCGCAAGACCCCATACACTTAAAAATTACAAGAACATACTCGTCTCGTTTTGCGAATACATAGCAAAGGATTTTCTTGAGGTCAGGCAGGATGATATTGCCGTATATTACAAATATTTGAATGTGAAATGCGAGCTTGGCACCATGTCAAGGCGTTCGATGCTCACATACCAGAAAACACTCCGCGCTGTCGCATACAAAACGGAAGAATACATAAAAAAAGAAGACCTGACGATCTTTTATATAAATGTTTTTAAGGACAGCATTGCAAGCGACGTCCGCGCCATAAGAGATGACATGTGGCTCATAACTCCGGATGAGATCACTTCGCTTTATTCGTTCGTCCGCAACATGCGCGAGATGATGATCCTTTTGATGCTTTCCGAAGGCGGGCTTACCGCCGCGCAGATAGGAAAGCTTACATGGGAATGCATGAAGACCACCATGAACGGAAAGTGGATAGGATATGACGGCATATACGGTTTTTATATGAGCGATTTCATGGCCATGGCGTGGAAGGATTACATGCAGGAACAGATCACAAACAGGCAGTACAGGCCCGGGGGCCTTCTGTTTACGAGCAGACTCGGAAATCCCCTGGACACAAAAAATATCAGCACCCTTGTAAAGCACTGCAGAACAAAGGCCGGTCTTGAAAGAAAGATAACCGCAAGACAGCTTCGCGATTACGCGCTGCTTATAAGGCTTGACGACCTTTTGCAGAAAGGCGAGGCAGAGTTTTCAAAAAGAGTGCTCCTTGATGACATGCAGAAGACAAGAATGAGAGAACTCTATCAGTGGATGATAAAAGAGGGAATGATAGAGTGAAGTGAAAATGACACCCGGTATCCGTCCCCGGGTGTCATTTTTACATTATTTCTTTGTATACATTTCCTGAAGCAGAGCTGTTCTTTGGGTGATATATTCATCCTGAGTGATCATGCCCTGATTGTACAATGTCTTAAGTTCAAGAACCTTGCCCTGAAGGTCTTTGATCCTTGCCTTTTCGTTATCGCTTATCTGATCCTTGTTTGCCTGAGCAACTCTTGCGGCTCTTGCCTTTGCAACTGCGGGGCTTGGATTAAGGATGACCTTTGCGGCTTCTACGGGCTGCGCGGGTGCTGCGGCCGGAGCAGGCTGTGACATATAGTCGGCAGCGGGATTGATCTTTACGGTCTTAGACTGTTCTTCGGGCTTTGAATATGAATTGCCGAAAGGACTTGCTATTCCTGCAAAAGGATCGGCTGCCGGAGCAGGCTCGGGAGCGGGAGCAGGTGCAGATTCTGCGGCTGCTTCATTCACTGCCTGGATCACTGCGCTGAAGGGGCTTGCAATATTCTCAAAAGGATTTACTGCAGGCTCGGGGATGGGATCCGGAGCAGGCGGTGCCGGAGGAACAGGTGCTTCTTCTACCGGAGCAGGAGCAGGTGCCGGTGCAGGCACAGGAGCGGGTGAAGGTACCGGATTGGGAGCCGGAGCCGGTGCAGGCTCTGCATAAACAGGTGCTGCCGGAACGGGCTCGGGTACGGGCTCGGGAGCCGGAGCAGGTGCGGGCTTTACAGGGGGCACCATGGGAGCTGTCTGTTCTTCGTATGCAAATGGACTTGCCGTATTGGAAGATACATTGGCGTTTGATGTCTTTATAACGGGCTGATCGGACCCTGTCTCCCAGCTCGGCATTATAACGCCCTTTGTATTCTTTGCAGGAGCGGGTGATGCCTGCGTTGCCTGAATGGGTTCCGTAGGCTTCGGATCTGACACATAAACAGGGGACGGACCTGAAGAACTCTTTATAGAGGCGAGCTTTGCAGCTCTTTGCTGTTCTGTAGGACGGTTCGTCTGCGCCTGCAGGTCTTCGGGTATGTCTTTATCCGCATAGGTATTTTTATTGGTCGATTTTGGAATGGCCGCAAACTCCAAGACCCCCTTGATTCCAAGTAGACCCCAAAGAAGCATGGGAAGGATCATTGCTGCCCACTCCCACTTTGCAAGATCGGGAAGTGAAACACCTATAAGAGGAAGCATCTGTCCCATCTTAGCCTGGAATTCAGAGCTGTCCTTGTCGTAATATTCGCCTTCGCTTGCCTGATAATGTTCGTGAACCTTATCGAAACGCTCTGTGTACTTGTCCCAGTTAAAGTATGCCGTAACAACTATTGCGCCGATCATGAGAATGATCATCACGATGATCGGAAGGGGCTTCTTGCTTGATCTTATAAAGAAAAAGCCTATAAGCGCAAACAGACCGATGATACCGGGAACGACATAATCACGGAATTCTTCCGGGACATTAAGCAAAAGATCGTTCACCAGATCGGGGCATAAAAGCAGAAACGCGGGTAGGGCAATATAAATAATGCTCCACAAAACCTTGGGTACGGATAAGTTAGCCATAATCTCTCCTTTTGTTACACTCTATTGATTTGGATTTTTTGTAACTATTCAGAACCATACAGGAATGACCAGACGAGTCATGCCCCGCATGAACTCGGATGGTTATTTCTGTGTGGTTCTAATAGCAGATGTCCGTCACATGAGCAAAAACCGATGCCTTTGGCAGA
>Ga0310691_10005435_pt1 | contig 13954 bp, 14 predicted proteins | sample 176DNAGHGlowgp2_FD_203887 | JGI IMG/M metagenome (GOLD analysis project Ga0310691, IMG submission 203887) | Sheep rumen microbial communities from Palmerston North, Manawatu-Wanganui, New Zealand - 1766 DNA GHGlow gp2 (v2) (version 2) | ecosystem: Host-associated > Mammals > Digestive system >... | reverse complement strand
TACCAGGAGCACTTCGGCGGCCGCGAGGATGAACTGGACATTGTCTTTGCCCACGTCAGCCCCTCGGGCGACGGCCTGCATGTGGTGGCCCTGTGCCAGCCGGGCCTGCAGACCATAGCCGAGAACCAGCAATGGCTGGCTGGGAAGGCCAGTTCGGCCTACGACCCGGTTTGCAAGAACATCGGTCGCATCTATTACCTCTCTACGGAGACGGACATTATTTATAATGATATAAGTTTCTGAAGTGTTTAATCATACTATTTTAATTATTTATATGTCAAGAATTAGAGAATTAGAGAATTTTATTAAGGTGTCAGCAACTGAATTATCAAGAATTCGAGAAAAGTTTTTGCTCCGCAAAAACCTTCTTCCAAATCTTATTAATTCATTGTCAGGAGAATAAATTCTCTAATTCTCTAATTCTTGATATAAATTATAAGTTTCTGAAGTGTTTAATCATACTATTTCAATTATTTATATGTCAAGAATTAGAGAATTAGAGAATTTTATTAAGGTGTCAGCAACTGAATTATCAAGAATTCGAGAAAAGTTTTTGCTCCGCAAAAACCTTCTTCCAAATCTTATTAATTCATTGTCAGGAGAATAAATTCTCTAATTCTCTAATTCTTGATATAAATTATTACTTAACGGAGGAAAATGAAAAATGAAAAAAGTAAAAACAAAATTGTTGTCCGAGACGATGCAGACTGCGCCCTCTGGTGCCCCCACTGCATCCACTTCGGCGAAACCTGCTACTTCGACGAAGACGGATGCCACGAGTTCGAACCTGCCCGGTGCCACGCCGTCTACGGATGCGTCGGCTGCTGCTACGGCCCAGATGTCTGACTATAACGGTCTGCCGTATGAAACCATCATTACTGCTTGGCTGTCTCAGCATGGCATTGCTGGCGACGTGGCCGAGGGGGCACGAAACACGACCCTCTACCAGTTGGCGCGAGACATGCGCTACATCATGGACTTCAACGTCGACAAAATGGTGGCAACGATTCCCCGCTGGGGACTGTCCGAGGCCGAAGCCCACACGGCCATACAGTCGGCGGTGTCGTCGCCGAGAGGCACGAAAATCCCGCACGAACTTGAGGCATTGCTGATTCAGTGCCAGAACATACAGGCGAGTGAAGGCGCGGCTGAGACCACCAAGGATCCCTCGCCGCTGCCCGAGCGATTGCCGCCACTGCTGGACAAGGTGGCCAAGTTGCACCCCCGATTCCCGAAGGCCGCCCTGCTGGCCTCGCTGCCTGCCCTGGGCACCCTGCTCTCGAACCTGCGCAGCCGCTACGCCGACGGGCAGGAGCAGGCGCCCATCTTCTTCACGGTCATTCAGGCCCCGCAGGCGTCGGGAAAGTCCTTTGCGCGCAACCTGAGCGAATGGCTGACCCAGCCGCTGCGCGAAAACGACAAGCTGGAGCGCCAGAAGGAGCAGGAATACAAAGACCTCATCAAGCGGAAGAAGAATGTGAAGGAACTGCCGCCGCCACCCTCCGTGGTGGTGCGCTCGCTGCCAGCCTCCACGTCGAACCGCGTACTCTTGGAGCGTGCCGACAAGGCCGCGCCGCTGGCCCTCTACACCTTCGCCGAAGAGATTGACACCATCGTCCGCAGCAACTCGGCAGGTGCCTGGTCGGCCAAGAACGATGTCTACCGCATGGCCTTCGACGGTGCCGAATGGGGTCAGGACTATGCCGCCGACAATTCGTATTCGGCTGTCGTAAACCTGCGCTACAATCTGCTCTTCCTGGGCACGCCTCTGGCCGTGCAGAAGTTCTTCCACCATGTCGAGGATGGTATGGCCAGTCGCTTCATGCTGGCACAGCTGCCCGACACCCGGGGCGAGGCGCTGCAACGCTGCATCCGCCTGACCGTACCCGAACAGCGCAGGGCCGACGCCATCATCAAAAGGGCCTACGAGGAGGGATGCAACCGCGAGACCACGGAATTCGCCCTGCCCCGCACCCTGCGGGCTCTGGACCTGTGGCAGATGCAGCGCATCGCCGAGTTCAATGCCGACCCCGACAACTTCGCCCTCGACATCCTGCGCCGTCGTGCGGGGCTGATGGGATTCCGCGCCGCCATGGTGGCATGGTGGCTGGCTGGCAAGCAGGAGACCGACGAAGTGGTGAAGTTTGGCCTCTGGGTGGCAAGCGAGGTGTTGCAGCAGCAACTCGTGGGCTTCGGCGAGGAGATGAACCGCATCGAGCGCGAATCGCTGGAGACCATACGCCTGCATGCCGAACGGGCCAGCAGCGGACGCAATGCCCGACTGCTCATGTCGCTTCCCGAGACGTTTACGAAGGGCGATGTCATCGTGGCACGTAAGAAGATGGGCCGCGAAGGCAGACCGGACTACGTCATCAGCCGCTGGATTAAGGCTGGACTCGTCGAGGAAAGTAAGACGGAGAAATATTCGTATCGTAAAATTAATAAAGAAGAAACTGAAAATGAAGAAGTTCAGAAGTAGCCGCGGATGGCGCAACAACAACCCCCTGAACATCCGCCGAGGCGAAAAGTGGATGGGGCTCGTGGACAGCCCCACCGACCGGCAATTCTGCCAGTTCATTTCAATGGCGTTCGGCTATCGGGCAGCTTACAAACTACTGAAGTCTTATTTCCGCTATTTCAACCAAAAGGGCATGGTGTGCTCCATAGAGAACATCATCCGCCGATGGGCTCCGCCAAAGGAGAACGACACCGAAGGATACATCTGTAGGGTTGAGGGCCTGATGTTCTTCGGCCGCGGCCTGCCCATCTATCCCGGCCTGTCAGCCGTACAGGACGAGCGCGTCGGCCGCCTGATGGCCGCCATGACCTGCGTGGAATGCGGCTGCCAGCCCCAGGACGTCGACTGCGCCTCCATTGCCAAGGGCATCCTCTTGGCAGGCGGCCACGAAGTCGACCCCGAAAGTCTGAGGATTTGAGGTAAAAGGATTGTTCATTTGTTTTGTTGTTTTGGGGATGGGGGTGTGTCAAAAATGAAGGAAGTGCGCTTCGCGCAGAAATCTTTCAAATCTATCAAAAATCTTTCAGTTTGTATATCAACTCCTTGATTTGTGAGATTTGGTCAGATTTGTATGATTTCTTCGACGAGCGAAGCGAGTAGAACTCGATTACTCGCCCAAAGGGCGACTGCATTTTTATTTTGACACACCCTCATTTTGCATTTTGCTGTAATGGTTGACTTCCCGGTTATGGTAAATGTTGGTGGAATCTATTCATTTCATAAGGCAACCATCCGCAAGGATAGTAGTTGTTGCAAAGTTGCAAAGTTGCATTTGCTATTTTGATGCTTAGACGGACTTGCCCCCCCTACCGCAAGGGGCGGCGCGGGGGTGATCTCTTTCATAAAATTTATCAAAAGTTTGTTTCTTTTTAAACTAATTCGTATATTTGCCACGTGTTTCAGTGGAAACACATCAAATTGATGCTCAATTCCCAGACGAACTGCGACCTCGAAAAGGATAAAGAGCGATATTACACTTCAGTTGAAGCTGACGCCTCGTGCGTGGACTTCAGCATACTGAAGTGTAAGGTTGTCGCAGACCTGTCTGGGAGTATGTCGGGTCTGCGCTTTTCTTTTTATATCAAGGTTAGTACAGACTTGTGGTAGTTGAAAATTTTTTAGTATTAACCAATTAATATAAAAAGGTATGAAAAAACTATTACTTAAAACAATGCTCCTGCTATGCGCCCTCGTAGCAGGAATGAGTAGTGCGTGGGCTGAGGACGAAAAATTCTACACCCTGACCCCGAAGACTGGGACTAATAACAGTTATGCAGGTGACTGTGATGTAGATGTCGATGGAATAACATGGAATTTGACAGGTAATTCTACACTGACTCCTTGGCGTATTGGTGGCAAGAGTTTGTCGAATGTTGACCGTGCTCTTTATTCAAAGACTGCCATTTCCGAAAACGTTTCAAAAATTGAAGTGACTCATGGTGCGGCAAGTAATATTACGGTGAATTCCTGGACAGTCATTGTCGCTACGGATGCTGAATTTACCAATATAGTTAGCACATTGACACCAAGTTTTGAGGCCAGCACGACTACTACAATCAACAGACCTGCCGGCAAAGACTGGACCAATTGCTACTACAAGTTTGTGTATAATGTTACCGTTGAAGATAAAAATTCAAATAAATATTTACAATTCAGCGAAGCAAAATTTTACAAGGATGCTGATAGCGGCAGTTCTGATCCTGTTGCCGTTACAGGCGTTTCTCTCAATAAAACTTCACTTGAGTTGGAGGTTGACGGCACTGAAACGCTGACTGCAACCGTTGCTCCTAACAATGCCTCGAACAAGGGCGTTAACTGGACGTCGAGCGATGAAGATGTGGCCACTGTAGCAGATGGTGTAGTAACTGCCGTTGCTGTAGGTACTGCTACGATTACGGTAACTACTGATGAAGGCGATTTTAGCGCGTCTTGCAATGTAACAGTTCGCGAGGCCAAAAACTACACAACGCTTCCTTTTAATTGGGAAGGTGGCATAAGCAGTGATTTCACTAGTTTGGAAGGCGTCACTGTAAATGGTCTCGGTTCTGACTATGCAGCTGGTAATGCTCCGTACCGAATAAAGTTTGACAACACAGGCGACTATATTCAAATTAAGACCGACAGCCAAATAGGTAAGGTTTCTATTGATGTGAAGATGATTGGTGGAAAAGATGCATCATCAATAACAGTGAAGGAATCGACAGATGGCACAGAGTTCACAGACGTCCAGACGCTCTCAATTAGCGGCAAGCAGAATGATATTCTTTCTTTGGAAACAACTAATGCATTTGCCTCTACATCCAGATATATTCGTCTGGTATTTACAAAGGGATCGAATGTAGGCGTTGGCCCTATCTCAGTTGAGAAGGGTATCACCATCACTTCTGCTGGCTATGCCACCCTTTACACTCCCGTTGCCCTCGACTTCTCGGGCGTTGATGGTCTGACCGCATACACCGCAGTCAAGGATGGCGATGTAGTTCGCCTGACACAGGTAAGCAATGTGCCTGCCAACACGGGTGTAGTGCTGGAGGGAGCTGCTGGCACATACAGCATTCCTGCTATCGCTACTTCCACCACCGCAAAGGGTGAGCTGACGGGCAACGCTACAGCTCCCACGGCTTATAATGCAGAAAGCGGCATCACCTACTATGTACTGGCCAGCACGGGCAGCGGCGTAGAGTTCCGCCCCGTCAGCGAGGGTGAGATTGCCGCAGGCAAGGCCTTCCTGAAGGTGACCGGCAGCGGCGTACACAGCTACAGCGTAGCATTCGGCGACGAGACCGGCATCAGCGAAGCCGTGAGCGATGTGAAGGCTGGTGCCATCTACGACCTGAGCGGTCGCCGCGTAGTGAAGCCCACCCGGGGCCTGTACATCGTGAATGGCAAGAAGATTATGGTTAAGTAAAGAAAGGAGGAACGAATTATGAAAAAGACATATAATGCACCCACTACAAAGACTGTAGTAATCAGTGTAAACAAGAACGTACTGACAACGACTTCTATCGCAGTCGGCACCACATCAGTAAACGGTAGTGCCGCCCTTGGCCGCGAGGACAACTCGTGGGACATCTGGGGCAATAACGACCTCGACGAGGAATAAATAATCGCACAGAGCGCGCAGAGAAGACAGAGCGCGCAGAGGAATAATCCGTCGAATCTGCTTAATCGCGGTAGGAAAAATTCTCCGTCGTATCCGCTTAATCGCGGTAGGATAAAAATTTTCTGTGATTTCTTGGACGAGCCAAGCGACAAGTCGATTACTGTGTTTTCTGTGTGAGATAAAACAGGGGGGCGCGTCTGGTGCGCCTCCCATCCCCGTACAGCCTCAATGGTATGTACTAGTTTTTTAAATTTTTGTTTTGTTTTGTGATGTTTCGCTGCGAAGCGAGCCATCACGTAAGGTTTATCAAAGCCGCCGTCCGTGAGGATAGCGGCTTTTTGTTGCAAAGTTGCAATAAGATGTATTAAACCAAGAAACCTCGGGAAATGCTTCGGGAAGTGAGAATCTTTTCGTAACTTTGTTGCCAAAGTAGAATTGTAAGAAAATGGAATATATGTCACAGGAGGGCTACGACCGCCTCGTAGCCGAACTGAAGGAACTGGAGAACGTGGAACTGCCGCGCGTAAGGGAGGCCATTGCCGAGGCACGCGACAAGGGTGACCTGAGCGAGAACTTCGAATACCACGCCGCCAAGCGCGAACAGGCACGACTGCTGGGGCGCATACGGTTCAAACAGCGCGTGCTGGAGTTTGCCCGCGTGGTGGACATGAAACGACTGGGCGGCGACGCCATCGGACTGCTGAGCCGGGTGGAGATGACGAACCTCGACAACGGCCAGCGCATGACCTACACCATCGCCAGTCCGCACGAGGCCAACCTGAGGGAGGCAAAGATTTCCATCAAGTCGCCCGTGGCACAGGCCCTGCTGGGCAAGCGCGTGGGCGACGTGGTGGAGGTGAAGGTGCCTGCCGGCGTGCAGCGTCTGCGGATAGAGAGCATCTCGCTGTAGAAAGGATATTACTGCAGCGTGGCCACGACGTATTCCGACTGGGTGCCTATCCGGTAGCGACCGCCCCAGATGCCAAGGCCGGAGGAGACGTAGTACTGCGTGCCGCTGCGGCGATGTGAGCCCCACGAACATTCGTACATGCGGTCGGTAATCCACGACAGGGGCCAGACCTGGCCGCGGTGGGTGTGACCGCTCAACTGGAAGTCGACGCCCGCCCGTTCGGCTTCCTCCAGATTGTAGGGCTGGTGGTCGAGAACTATCGACAGGGGCCGATGGGCTGCCTCATGGGTTTCGGGCATCAACTGCGACAGGGGCTTGCGGCGGCGATTCGTGCGGTCGTCGCGACCGACAATAAGAAGAGCGGAATCGACGGCCACGGCCTCGTCTATCAGCAGGCGGATGCCGGCGTCGTGGTAGAACCGACGGGCCTGCGGACAGCCGCTGTAGTATTCGTGATTGCCCAGGCAGGCATAGACGGGAGCCTGCAGCCGACGGAACTCGGCAGCCATGCCTTCCGCCAGAAGGGGACGCACGCTGACGTCGATGATGTCTCCGGCGATGAGGATGAGATCGGGGTGCTCGGCATTCATCATGTCTACCCAGCGAGCCAGTTCGCGGCGGTCGTTGTGGTAGCCCAGATGGAGGTCGGAGGCCATGAGGATGCGGTAGGGCCTTGGCAGAGGTCGGGCAAAGGTGAGGTCGAGTGCGACGCGCTGCTTGTGGCGATAGTGGACGTAGCCATAGGCGAAGAGCCCCACCATGGCGAGCAGCAGGCAGAGGGCCGCGGGGCCGTTGGCATGGAGCCACGAACGCGGCACCCAGCCGCACAGGCGACCGATGTCCAGCACCAGAAACGACAGGGCCAGATAGAGCAGGACGATGAGGGACGACGTACCTATATTATATAGCGCGCGGGCGAATGGCATGGGCAGGGCATCGAGCCGACCCGTGAAGTCGAGAAATAGCGACAGGAAGCACAATATGCCCAGACCGACACACGCGGCCCGCCAGGGGGCGGAGAAGGGCAGCAAGGCCCACACGTGCCAGGCCACGTAGGAGAGTCCGAGCAGGGGCAGAAGCATGAGGGCAAAAAACCAAAATATATTCATATAAGTAGGGATGAAGTCGCCTTTATGCGGAAATCAGACGCAAAGGTAAGAAATAAAACTGTAACTTCCTTGCCCCTTGACAGAATAATTTGTATCTTTGCACGCGAGAAATAGTAAAAATAACAGAAGAGCCTGATGAATATACTGGAACTGAGCGAACAGGAGATAGTTCGCAGAAACAACCTTCAACAGTTGCGCGACATGGGCATCAACCCCTACCCCGCAGCCGAGTACCCCGTAACCGCATGGAGCACGGACATCGTAGCAGACTTCACCGACCTGCCCATTACGGGCAAGGACGAAGAGGGCAACGATGTGCGCGAGACGGCAACGCCGGAGAACAGCCCCATAGTGAGCATTGCCGGACGCATCATGAGCAAGCGCATCATGGGCAAGGCCGCCTTTGCCGAACTGCAGGACTCGAAGGGCAGGATACAGGTGTACGTGCAGCGCGACGCCATCTGTCCGGGCGAGGATAAGGAGCTGTACAACACCGTCTTCAAGAAACTGCTCGACCTGGGCGACTTCATTGGAGTCCGGGGCTACGTCTTCCGCACGAAGACGGGCGAAATCAGCGTCCACGTCATGGAGATGACGGTGCTGAGCAAGAGCCTCCGTCCGCTGCCCATCGTGAAGACGGATGCCGAGGGCAACGTGTTCGACTCCTTCGACGACCCCGAACTGCGCTACCGCCAGCGCTACGTCGACCTGATTGTAAACCAGGGCGTGAAGGAGACCTTCCTGAAGCGGGCCAAGATAGTGCGCACGCTGCGCAACATCCTGGACGAAGCGGGTTACACCGAGGTGGAGACGCCCACACTGCAAAGCATACCGGGCGGTGCCACGGCGCGGCCCTTCATCACCCACTTCAATGCCCTGAACATAGACATGTACATGCGCATCGCCACCGAGTTGTACCTGAAGCGTCTGATTGTGGGCGGATTCGAGGGCGTCTATGAAATCGGGAAGAACTTCCGCAACGAGGGCATGGACAAGACACACAACCCCGAGTTCACCTGCATGGAGCTGTACGTCAGCTACAAGGACCTGAACTGGGGCATGACCTTCACGGAGCAGATGCTGGAACGGATATGTACGGCCGTGAACGGCAAGCCCGAGGTGGAGATTGACGGCAACGTCATCAGCTTCAAGGCGCCCTTCCGCCGGCTGCCCATTCTGGATGCCATCAAGGAGAAGACGGGATTTGACTGCGACGGCAAGTCGGAGCAGGAGATTCGCACTTTCTGCAAGGAGAAAGGCATGGAGGTGGACGAGACGATGGGTAAGGGTAAACTCATCGACGAACTCTTCGGCGAGTTCTGCGAAGGTACCTTCCTGCAGCCTACCTTCATCACGGACTATCCCGTGGAGATGTCGCCCCTGACGAAGATGCACCGCTCGAAGCCCGGACTGACAGAGCGCTTCGAACTGATGGTGAACGGCAAGGAACTGGCCAATGCCTACTCGGAACTGAACGACCCCATCGACCAGGAGGAACGCTTCGTGGAACAGATGCGACTGGCCGACAAGGGCGACGACGAGGCCATGATTATCGACCAGGACTTCCTGCGTGCCCTGCAGTATGGCATGCCGCCCACGTTCGGCATTGGCATCGGCATAGACCGACTGGTGATGCTCCTGACGGGCAAGTTCCAGATTGGCGAGGTGATGCTCTTCCCGCAGATGAAGCCCGAGGTGAAGGCTCCGCGCGACAAGGACGAACTGTTCCTCGAGAAAGGCATCCCTGCCGACATCATACCCATACTGCGCAAGGCCGGCTACAACCTGGTGCAGACCCTGCAGGGCGAGAACCCGGCCAAGTTGCAACAGCAGATAATAGAGATAATAAAGAAGTACAAACTGGACGTTGAACGCCCCAGTCAGGACCAAATCAAGCAGTGGACGGAATAGGGAACATAGCCATCATGGGCGGTGGTTCGTGGGCTACGGCCATTGCCAAAATCATGCTGGAGAGCACCAACGAGATATGGTGGTACATGCGGCGCGACGACCGCATCGAGGAGTTCCGTCGCCTTTCGCACAACCCCGCCTATCTGACCACCGTGCACTTCGACGTCTCGCGCATCCACTTTTCCAGCGACATCAACGAGGTGGTGGAGGCCTGCCAGACACTCATCTTCGTCACGCCTTCGCCCTACATGAAGAGCCACCTCAAGAAACTGAAGGTGCGGCTGCGCGACAAATTCATCATCACCGCCATCAAGGGCATCGTGCCCGACGAGAATCTGGTGGTCTCGGAGTACTTCCATCAGGTCTATAGCGTGCCCGACGAGAACCTGGCCGTGCTGAGCGGCCCCAGCCATGCCGAGGAGGTGGCCCTGAGGCGACTGACCTACCTGACCGTGGGCTGTGCCGACCTGGACAAGGCCGAACGCTTTGCCGACCTCATCGCCAGCGACTACATCAAGACGAAGACCTCGGATGACGTCCTGGGCATCGAGTATGCCTCGGTGCTGAAAAACGTCTACGCCATAGCCGCAGGCATCTGCAACGGACTGAAATATGGCGACAACTTCCAGGCCGTGCTGATGACCAATGCCGCACAGGAGATGGAGCGATTCCTGCGTGCCGTACACCCCATCGACCGCAGCATCATCGACTCGGTCTACATGGGCGACCTGCTCGTGACCGGATACTCCAACTTCTCGCGCAACCGCGTCTTCGGCACCATGATTGGCAAGGGATACTCCGTAAAGTCGGCTCAGGTGGAGATGGAGATGATAGCGGAGGGCTACTTCGGCACGAAGTGCATGAAGGACATCAACCGCCACATGCATGTCAACATGCCCATCCTGGATGCCATGTACAACATCCTGTACGAGCGCATTGCCCCCAGCATAGAAATCAAGTTACTAACCGACTCATTCCGATAAAGTCATGAAAGCAGACTTCTCATTTTCTCATTTTCTCATTCTCTCATTCTCTCATTTTCTCATTCTCTCATTCTCTCATTTTCTCATTCTCTCATTCTCTCTCCTTCTCATTCTCTCATTTTCCGCCTGCACCGGCAAGGAGAAGAAGGCCGAGGGCTGGGTGGCTCCCGAGCACGAGGTGGTGACAAGGCAGATGCCCGAACTGCAACTGACGGACAGCACGAAAATGGGCGGACACACCTTTGTCTACAGCATTCTGCGCACGCCCTGCGACTCGCTGGACAAGGTGAAGGACGACATGGACGACCTGTATCTCGACAATACCATCCGGCTGACCCTGCGACGCGACGGGGCGGTGTTCTTCGACCGCACATTCACCAAGGCCACCTTTGCCGGAAGCATCGACAAGGCATTCTATCATAATGCCATCCTGGACGGCATTCGCTTCCTCCGGGCCGAAGAGGGACAGGGATTGGTATTCTCCTTTGCCGTCAGCTATCCCGACAGCGACATGTCCGTGCCCTTCATCATGACGATAAGTGAGCAGGGGACGTTCTCCTTCGTCAAGGACGAGAACCTCGACCACGACGAGGACGACCCGGTGTACTACGATGACGGAGTGTAATCATACAAATTCTATATATATTATGTCAAGAATTATTATGTCAAGAATTAGAGAATTTGAGAATTTTTCTCGCTGTAATGAATTGATGAGAATTGGAAGAAGGTTTTTGCACTGCAAAAACAATTCTCCTATTCTTGATGATTCAACTTTAATCACTTTAAAAAAATTCTCTAATTCTCTAATTCTTGATAAATAAAAAAAACCGAAACTTTAATCAATTAAATAAACATACAACTATGAAACTCGACATTACGAAAGTAACCCCCTTTGTGGGGCTCGACACCATCAATGGTTACAAAGTGCGCGCTACGGAAGCACTGAAGACTCTGGAAGAAGGCACCTGCCCTGGCAACGACTTCCTCGGATGGCTCCACCTGCCCAGCAGCATCACCCCTGAGTTCCTGGCCGAAGTGAAGGCTACGGCTGAGACGCTGCGCCAGGAATGCGATGCAGTGGTCGTGGCCGGCATCGGCGGTTCGTACCTGGGCGCAAAAGCTGTCATCGAGGCACTGAGCAACAGCTTCCAGTGGCTCCTGGGCGATGGTAAGAATCCCGTCATCCTCTTTGCCGGCAACAACATCGGCGAGGACTATCTCTACGAACTGACCGCCTATCTGAAAGGCAAGAAGTTCGGCGTCATCAACATCTCCAAGTCCGGCACTACCACGGAGACGGCCCTGGCCTTCCGACTGCTGAAGAAGCAGTGCGAGGAACAGCGCGGCAAGGATGTGGCCAAGAAGGTCATCGTGGCCATCACCGATGCCAAGCGCGGTGCGGCCCGCACCTGTGCCGACAAGGAGGGCTACAAGTCGTTCATCATCCCCGACAACGTAGGCGGCCGCTTCTCGGTGCTCACGCCCGTAGGTCTGCTGCCCATAGCCGTTGCCGGATTCGACATCGAACAGCTGGTGCGCGGCGCCCAGGACATGGAGAAGGACGCTGCCCTCTCGGCCGAATATGCTGCCACGCGCTTTGCCCTGTATCAGGCTGGCAAGAAGATAGAAATCCTGGCCAACTATCAGCCTAAGTTGCACTTCGTGGCCGAATGGTGGAAGCAACTCTACGGCGAGAGCGAGGGCAAGGACCTGAAGGGTATCTATCCGGCCAGCGTGGACCTGACCACCGACCTGCACTCGATGGGCCAGTGGATTCAGGAGGGCGAACGCACCATCTTCGAGACCGTCATCAGCGTGGAAACCCCCGAGCACAAACTGCTCTTCCCCAGCGACGAGGAGAACCTGGACGGACTGAACTTCCTGGCTGGCAAGCGCGTGGACGAGGTGAACAAGATGGCCGAACTGGGCACTCAGTTGGCCCACGTGGACGGCGGCGTGCCCAACATCCGCGTCAGCATCGAGCGACTGGATGCCTACAACCTGGGACAACTGATCTACTTCTTCGAACTCGGCTGCGGCCTCTACTGCCAGTTGCTCGGCGTCAATGCCTTCAACCAGCCCGGTGTCGAGGCCTACAAGAAGAACATGTTTGCCCTGCTCGGCAAACCCGGATATGAGAAGGAGACGGAGGCCATCAAGGCCCGACTCGCCAAATAAAATGCAGAGAATGCTGAAAGCGATATTGTTTGACATGGACGGCGTGCTGTTTGACAGCATGCCGAACCATGCCTACGCCTGGAGCCACGCCATGACCGACTTCGGCCTGCGGATGGAACCCGAGGAAGTCTACATGAACGAAGGACGGACGGGCAAAGGCACCATCAACATCCTCTCCAACCGATTCTGGGGGCGCGATGCTACCGACGACGAGGTGCAGCAAATCTATGATGCCAAAAGTGCACTCTTCAACACACTGCCCGAACCGAAGCCCATGCCTGGAGCACTGGACCTATTAAATAAGGTACGCGCGCAAGGACTGATGCGCGTCATTGTCACCGGCAGTGCCACCCATGCCTTGCTCGACCGCGTCAATGCGGCCTTTCCGGATATATTCTCGCCCGAACTGATGGTGACGGCCTTCGACGTCCGTCACGGAAAGCCCAATCCTGAGCCTTACCTGATGGGACTGCGCAAGGCGGACATCCAGCCTTCGGAAGCCATCGTCGTGGAGAATGCCCCTCTGGGCATACAGGCCGCCCGTGCCGCCGGCATTTTCACCATTGCCGTCAACACGGGTCCCCTGCCCGACTCGGTCCTCTACGAGGCTGGCGCCAACATCGTCATGCCCTCGATGCAACACCTGGCCGACCACTGGGAGGAAATAAAATACTGAAGCATGAAGGACTACGTAAGCCGAATGAGCCCCACCGAGGCACAAGCATTCCAGAATGCAGTGCAGAACATCGTCAGCCAGATACCTCGCGGACGAGTCACCACCTATGGCACCATAGCCACGCTGGCCGGTTGGCCCGACCACTCGCGCATGGTGGGGCACATTCTCCGACACTCGCCCGAATCCGGCAAACTGCCCTGCCAGCGGGTAGTGAATGTCGCAGGGCGCACGGCTCCGGGCTGGTTGCAGCAGCGCCCACTGCTCGAGGCCGAAGGCATACGTTTCCAGCCCAACGGGCACGTCGACATGAAACGGCATTCGTGGGCACCCGAGAATACCGACAACGAATACTTATAAAACCAACAACCTAAACCTACCAATATTATGAAGACACTTCGCCTTATCCTTTGCCTGATGCTGTGCCTGACAGGCATTCAGTGTGTTCAGGGAAAAGAGTATTTCTCGGCTTCGGCCGACGACGCATCTTACTACGGACTGAAGTTCCGTGGCGGCACAGTCTACATCTCCGAGAACGGGAATGTGGGCAACCTGCTCATCACCAAGGG
>Ga0310691_10005434_pt1 | contig 13955 bp, 29 predicted proteins | sample 176DNAGHGlowgp2_FD_203887 | JGI IMG/M metagenome (GOLD analysis project Ga0310691, IMG submission 203887) | Sheep rumen microbial communities from Palmerston North, Manawatu-Wanganui, New Zealand - 1766 DNA GHGlow gp2 (v2) (version 2) | ecosystem: Host-associated > Mammals > Digestive system >... | reverse complement strand
AAGGCCGCCGACATTCGCTATCGCATAACTCTAATCAAATGGTATGTGCGACCCGTGATACTCAAATAAGGTTAGAGCAATCTAATCTTTGAGCCGGCCCGCGAGTTAGACATATCTAACCAGAGTTGAAAAAAATCAAAAAACTTTTTGAAAAAGTGCTTGACAAAGAGCTAAATTTATAGTATAATAAAGATGTTCCAAGGGAGAGGAAAAGAACCCAGCCCGATTTACCAGACCGCAACCCGCAACGTGGTAAATGAAAGAGCCGCTGATCGTAACAAACCTCACTTGCAAGTCCTTTGGAAAAATATGGGAAGGTAGCTCAATTGGTCAGAGCTTGATCGCATGAAGGGATAGAGCGATTGAATACCCTTGATATTGGTTCGACTCCAATCCTTCCCAATTGTAACAAAAACTTAACAAAATAAATGCTTGACATTAAGCACAAACTGTGCTATAATGAATACATGAAAAGGACAAGGAAAAGTCCTAAAAACCAGAAAGGCTACCTGTATGAAAAAGAGCACCATCGAAACCATGATTTCCTTCCTTGACGGCGAATCCGTGGATCTTGCCGCCCTGCGTGATGAACTGACCAACGAATTGGAACGCCTGAACGCCAAGGCGAACGCTAACCGCACCGCCTATGCTCTCGCCCATGACATTGTGATTGGTGTGATGAGCGAAACCCCCATGACCGCCAAGGCTATCTATGAAGCCGCCAAGGACGAACTGCCCGATGGATTCAGCGCTTCCAAGGTTCAGTACGCTCTGCTGAACTACTGGGCCAATGAAGTCGTAAAGATCGAACAGCCCAAGAGTGCCAACGAGTACCGCTTGGCATAAACCACCCAACCGCCCCGCAATGCGGGGCTTTTCCTTTGCTATCGGTTAGATATAGCTAACTGCAGGCCGGCCGAGTTGTTACAATTTTTTTACAAAACTATTGACAACCTTTTCAAATTATGCTATAATATAGATACAAAGAAAGGGGATGAACTTGATGGAGATTATCATCATCGTGTTGTGGGTATTTGTTTCTGTAATTTGTCTGAATAAAACTTTACAAAACCATTGACATTTCATTTTCATTATGATATAATAGAAATGAAGGAGGGCGGAAAAATGAGAGCATTTTATAAACGTAACCGTGACTTTACAGCTTGGGATTTGGATGCGGGTAGCCGAAAGTATGTGGATCAAAGCACTCCTGCACGCCGCCGTTTGAAAAAGAAACTACGGCGCATGGCACGGAAGAAAATTTCAAAAATTCTTCCCGAAACTTATTGACATTTCATTTCAAAAGTAGTATAATAATCCCGTAAGAAAGAAGAAGGAAAACTTCCTAAAACCAGAAAGGAAAATATATGTTCGATTTTTTCTCTGACCATCCCGTAATTGGCGCCATCGTCACAATTTTAGTTGTGGTCGTACTTTTGACAGCCTTTATCTTTGTCGCCCGCAGTGCTAAAAATCTTTTTTTTAGCGGTAACGAACAAGTATTTGACACTACTTGGCGTTACGAATGGGCAATCGTTCAATTGGGAAACGGCGAATTACTTGAAGGGCAAATTACATCTTGGAAGGACTTCTCGGAATCTGATATGATTCAATTCACTATGAATGAAATTACATATTTGACACATTCTTCCAATGTTATTCTGTGTACTAAACAGCCATAAGGCGGGGCAACCCGCCTTTCTTTTTTATTTCTAGTTAGTCATATCTAATCCTCCAGCCGGCCCGCGAGTTAGAGATGTCTAATTTCAAATCATCAAAAAAATCTAAAAAACTTTTTGAAAAACACTTGACAAAATCCTGAATCTATGTTAAAATATAATTGTTCCGAGGGAGAGAGAAGCCACGAACGCCACGAGCGACAGGCACTCCTCCCGAGGACAACGAAAAAAATTTTTCAAAACTCTTGACATTATAAGCACAATGTGCTATAATGAATACACAACAGAGGAAGGAAAACCTCCACAAACCAGAAAGGAAACTACTATGACTGAAAAGATGACCCACTCCACCGCCCTGTCCATGGCTATTGCTCTGCTGACCTCTGACACTACTACTGACCATTCTGACATCATCGAGCATCTGGAAGCCCTGCGCACCTCTCTGGATAAGCGTGCCGAACGTGCTAAGTCCTCCGAACGGAAGCCCTCTGCCAAGCAGATTGCCGCCCGTGAAGAATCGGCAAAACTGGCGGATGCCACCTTCACCGTGATGCAGGAAAAACCCGATTTCCTGTATGAGTGCAAGCCCCTTGCCGAGCAGATGGGCGTGACCACTCCCAAGATGGCGCACCTGCTTGCGGCTCTGGTTGAACAGGGCAAGGTCAAGCGGATTGAGGGCAAGAAACCCACTTTCCAGGTGGTAAAGGGCGAGTAATCGCCCTTTTCCTTTTCCTTCCAGTTAGATATAACTAACCGACGGGCCGGCTTGTAAGTTAGATGACACTAACTAAAAAAATTTTTTGAAAAATTGCTTGACTTTTTTCTTAAAGCGTGTTATAATCATTACAGAAAAAGAAAGGGGTAAGAACAATGTATAGTATCAATTACAGCCTTAACAATGGACACTGGGAAAAATATGATTTCTGTTTCAACACTCTTTGGGGCGCTACCTTCACGGCTCGAGCGATTAGTATCCAGCATTGGGCCGATGTAGATGTAATTGATATGACCACGGGCGTTGTGCTTGTTTCTTTCAATCGAGCGGGCGAATGTTACGTTGATGAAGAATTACCCGATGATGTAAAGAAATTAGCAATCGCACCCATTGACTAAAAGGAGAACAGTGTTCTCCTTTTATTTATAGAATAGTTAAACATATCTAACTGCACAGCCGGCCCGGGAGTTAGTTTCATCTAACTAAAAAAATTTTTTGAAAAACTTTTAAAAACCCCTTGACATTTCAATCTGAATCGGTTATAATAGAGGCACAGAGAGAGGAAAGGAAGGAACCCCGAAATGACCAAGATGATCTGGTTCGACATGGACGGCACTATTGCGAATTTGTATGCGGTAGAGGGTTGGCTTGATTATCTGATGAAGGAAGATGTTTTTCCATACGCTGAAGCTGACGTTATGCTGAATTTCTCCTTGCTGGCTCGGTTGTTGAATAAACTCCAAGCTGGCGGCTGGAAGCTCGGAATTATCAGCTGGACAAGCAAGAAAGGTTCAGAAGAATACAACCTTGCGATTGAAATGGCAAAGCGGGCTTGGCTCGCAAAGCATCTACCCAGTGTGGAATGGGACGAAATCAAGGTTGTACGGTATGGCACCAATAAGTACATGACTTGCGGCGGTGGTATACTGTTCGATGATGAAGAAGGGAACCGCAACGCATGGCGGGATGAAGCCTATGAGCCCAACCAGATTTTGGAAATCCTCAAACAACTTATCAAAGAGGGCTAACGCCCTTTTTGTTTGTGCGCAAGTTAGTTATATCTAACTATTGCACCGGCCCGCTTTTGTGAAAATTGTACAAAAATTTTAGAAAAATTTTGTTAGAAAAATCTCTTGACAAATTTTCAAATTTATATTATAATATTATTGTAAGAAAGAAACGGAGGAAGAAAAAATGTTGAAGAAAATTCGTGACACCTCTTATCCAGCAGCTTTTGTCGATTGGATGATCGGCACTTATGGATGTGAAGAACTTATGCCCAGCGACCGTGACATTATGCTTATGAGCATATGTTACATGGCGGGCATGCACTATGGCTATGACCGTGGATGCGAGGACACCAAGAAACTGGCAGAGATGGATATTATCTAAAATTTCCTCTTGACAAGTTCTTTCTTTCATGATACAATATAAACGAAAAAGGGAAGGAAAACCCCAAACCAGAAGGAGAAAAGTATGGGTAAAGAAGCAAGCCGCAATGAACAGAAGAATGAACTGTTGGCCGAAGTCCAATCCATCCTGTCTGAGCGCTTAAACTCTGATGTTTTGCGTGTAGGCCCCAGCGAAATCGCCCTGCCTGGCGTGGATGCGGATGGAAATGAATTTTTCTATCTGGTCAAGGTATCTATTCCCCGTGGCACTCGTAACGGTTCGGGCGGCTATGACCCTTATGACGGTTACGCCGAAGCGGACGCCTATAAAGCCGAACAGGAAGAAAAAGCCAGTGAACGTGCCGCAAGCGCCGCAAAGAAAGCAGACAGCGAAGCACAGAAAGCCCGCAAACGTGAAGCCCGACAGGTGAAGAAAGCCATCCAGAATTTGGAAAAGGCGGTAAAGGCGGAGTAATCCGCCTTTTCTTTTCTTATAAGTTAGACACCACTAACTGGCCACCCGGCCCGTGAGTTAGAGCCATCTAACTAACCATTACAAAAAACTAAAAAACTTTTGAAAAAATGCTTGACATTTGCCTCACTCTGTGATATAATATCCTTGAAAGGTGAAGGAAAACACCACAAACCAGAAAGGTAATTGCTCTAATGAACGTGATGGTAATTGACGGCGAAACTTGCGAAACAAAGCGGAATGAACAGGGACAACTTGAAACCTCTAATGGTCAGGTGTATGACTTGGGCGGTCAGGTTCTGAATGTAGAATCTGGCACCATTCTTGACAAGTTTGATCTGGTCAATGAAGATGTATTTTTCGGGATGCCGCAAGCAATGAGTGAAGCATATTTTGCGGACAAAATTCCGCAATACCTTGCAGAAATGCGAAACGCCACTCGAAAAATCGTTGATACTTGGGGCATGTGGAAAATGGTCGCAGAAATGTGCGAAAAATACAACGTGCAAGCAATTGTTGCCCATAATGCATGGTTCGATGTAAAAACCTTAAATGCCACTATCCGCTATCAGACGAAAAGCAAAAAACGCTATTTCCTTCCCTATGGCTTACCCATCATGGACACAATGCGAATGGCAGAAAAGGTCATCTGTAATACCAGAGAATACATTGATTTTTGTATGACCAATAATTACATGACCAATCATTCCACGCCCCGCCCCCGAAAAACCGCCGAAATTCTCTGGCGCTTCCTGACTGGCAATAATGAATTTGAAGAACAGCACACGGGCTTGGAAGATGTAAAAATTGAAACCGAAATTTTCATGGAATGTGTACGGAGAGGCTATCCCCTCTCCACCGCAGAGAAGGAGAAAAAATAATTATGATTGAAATTATTTACTTTTTCAAAGATGGCGAACTGTTCGACCGTTGCCCCGCTCGTTGGTATTCTAATCCTGATGTATTGCGGGCTCGTATGGCTATGCAGGAAATTGACTTTTTTATCATCGGCATTGGCGAATGGGAAGAAGAAGAGTTAGACTAACCTAACTCTTCGGGCCGGCCCGCGAGTTTGATGTATCTAACTAAAATTTATTTTCAAAAAAGTGTTGACAATTTTCTAATTTCATAGTATAATCATAGTGTCAGGAGGGAAAGAAAATGAGCAAGAAGAAATCCCAAAAACCCCGCACCAACTATGAAGTGTACCGCTCCATTCGCAAAGATTGGGGTGCACTCAACCCAGTGACCAAAGTGATTCCCGACAAACGCAACAAGAAACCGAAGCACAAAGAAAGGTATGATGAAGAATGAAAATTGTCAGTAAATATCAATATCAATTTACAGAAGAAGAACAGCGTGCTCTTGTATTGGTCGATCAAATGCTATATAAAATTTGGGAAAGTGATGGCGTATATAATGATACGGAAGAAAAAGAACGATATTTCAACGCCTACTGTGTAATTGATGGGCTTTGTGAAGATATTCCCTCTCGCATTTGGAACCCCGATGAATATGAAGAAAGGTATGATGAAGAATGAGGATAAAAATGCGAGTTTTATTTGACGATAACACCACACAGACCTTTTCTTCAACCGTTAAAGATTATTATTTATTTTTATTGGCTAAATTATTTAGGCAATTACAATATAAAGAACATGTAATAAAAACTGAAAGGATGAAATAATTATGCCGCCAAAATGCCCTTATTGTAATGTTGAATTGGAATATGAAGAACGCATGGACTCCGAATATTATGGGGACTTCTATGCCGACAAATGGACAGGATATTGTCCACGGTGCATGAGAATCTTCAACTGGACAGAAATTTATACCTGTTCAAAATATGAAGAACTCGAAGAAGTAAAAGAGTTAGAGTAATCTAACTCTTGGCCCGGCCCGCAAGTTAGATAAGACTAACTAAAAAGATTCAAAAAAATCGAAAAAACTTTTGAAAAAGTACTTGACATTTCTCTAAGTTTATGATATTATATAATCGTTCCAAGGGGAGAAAGGAACACGGTGGCATCTCTTAGGCGAAGATGCATAATTGGGACTGTTAGACCTTCCGAAAAAACTTTCAAAAAAATTTTGAAAAACCCCTTGACAAAAAGCAAATCCTGTGCTATAATAAGGATGTAAGAAAGAGAGAAGGAAAACTCCTAAAAACCAGAAAGGGAACTGATATGACTATGACTAAGAAAGACGCTCTGATCATCGCTCTGAACACTATCGACAACGCCGAAGCCAAGACCGTGATCGAATCCATGATCGCCCAGCTTTCCAAGCCCCGCACCCCCAAGTCCGAAGAAGCTAAGGCTAAGGCGAACGCCCTCCGCAAGGAAAAGACCGCCGCTGCTCGTGCTGAACTGGTTGCCAAGGTTGCGCCTGTTCTGCGGGAAGGTCTGTCCCACACTTTGGAGGGTCTGACTGCCAAGGAACTGTTTGCCGAAGTTGCGGACAAGTTGCCTGAGGACTTCACCGCTCTGAAAGTCCAGAATGTTCTGCTCCGTGAAATGCGGGAAGAACTGGTCATCACCGAAGCCAAGGGCAAGGCTAACACCTATGCCTTGAAGTCAGTAGTTGGCTAACCGTGAAACCGCCTTCGGGCGGTTTTCTTTTACGCATGAGTTAGAGATAACTAACTTCGGGCCGGCCTGAAAGTTAGGCATAACTAACCAAAGTTTCAAAAAAAACTTGAAATTTTTTTCAAAAAGGTATTGACAAAATACCGCGTCAGTTATATAATAAAGGTGTCCCAAGGGGAAAGAAAAGAAAGGAAGTAAATCACAATGAAGAAAATCACCTACATCAACACTCTGCCCTACACCTTCAACAAGAAGCATCCCGTTGCCCACTATCTGCTTGAAGATGGCGTTTATCGCAATCATGGCGAAATTTGCGAAAGCATTGTCAAGCATCATCTTGGCCTCTTCACCACGGTAAATAAAAATACTTCTTGGAATAATGGGTCTGATATTGAAACCCTTCGTACCAGCGTAAAATCTCGCGGCGCGTGCATCGGGCGCAACTTCAACGGCATTCATGACCCCAACAAACAACTTGCTTATTACTTCAAGAACGTCGCTTCTTCCAATTTTATTTGGGTCATTTGGAATGAAAAGACTGGCGAAGTCGTAGAGTTCTGGATGAACAAAAGAGAATTTGGTGCATTCGTCCGCGAATTTACCTACTATGCCCGTGATAGCAAAATGAAAGACTTGGCTATCCGTTTCCGTCAGGATACTAAAAAAATGCGGAACTGGCTTGAAGTTAGGTGTGCCTAACTTCTGCTCCGGCCCGCGAGTTAGTCCTATCTAACTTTATTGTATACAAAATTTTTTCAAAAAAGTAGTTGACATTTTCCCCAATCTGTGTTATTATAATACTGTCAGGAGGGCAAGGGAACGAACCCCACGACAAAGAATCTTGAAAAAAATTCAAAAAACCTCTTGACAAACCTCCCAAGATGTGGTACAATAAAGATGTTCCAAGGGAGGGAGATGCGGAAATGCCTAATGGCTATCAGCAAGTGCCCGAAAAAAAATCAAGCGAAATGGAAAAACCCTTGGAAAACCCCTTGACATTCTCCACGAAATGTGGTAGAATATAAACATCAAGAGAAGGAAAACTCTTACAAAACCAGAAAGGATTTACCACTATGAAGAAAACCTCTTACGAAGCCATCTACGCCACTCTGACCGCCATCAACTACGATAACGCCGAAGTTATGGAAGATCTTCGGAAGGAACTCAATCGTGGCGCCGAAGCCAAGGCCAAGAAAGCCAGCGAGTACGATACTGCTAAGGAAATTGTATTCGCAACTCTGCGGTCTGCTGGCAAGCCTGTGACTGTTGCCGAAATCTTTGAGAGTTGCGAGGACGATCTTCCCGAGGGTTTCACCAAGGCTCGGGTTCAGTATGGTCTGACCCATCAGTGGGCGGATGAAGTCGTCAAGACCGAGGGCAAGGTCAACTCCTACTCCCTGCGGTAAGGGAAAGAGGGCATAAGCCCTCTTTTTTTTACTTACGAGTTAGACACAACTAATCGGCGGGCCGGCCATGAAGTTAGATATCTCTAACTGAAAATTTTTTTGAAAAAACTATTGACTTTTTTCCCAACTTATGTTAGAATAACAATGTAAGGAGGATAAGATTATGAGTAAGAAAGATTGGGAAACTGACGGATACCGCAATGGCGACCCCGTTTACTGCCCCGTCAATGCCTATGGCGAGTGCCCCTATTGTGACCAGTGTAACATGTGCCACATTGCCGACCCCATTGAAGATTGTGATGACTTCGCTTGCTTCTTTGAAAGTTGGGACGAGTGGGTAAACGCCGATGATGTTAACCCCGATGCCCCTGAATCGTTCGCAGAAGATGAAATCAGGTGGGCGGGCGATGTGTATGGCTATGAGGACACAATGGAGGATAATGAAGAATGAAAGTATATATCATTTATCGTCTTGGTGATTATGCCGTTCCGCAAGCGATGAGCCTCGACCGAAATAAAGCAGAAAAGTTTATGCAAGTTCTTAAAAAACACGACCCTTATATACATGATTATTGGATTGAGGAAAAAATTTTAAGTAATAATGTGATCGAAATTTGATGAAATAAAAGAGTTAGTTTAGACTAACTCCGCCGGCCCGTTAATATAATTGTAATAAAATCTTAACAGTTTTGTAATTGACTTTCTGGCAAATTATGATATAATATAATTGTTCCAAGGGAGAGGAAAACAGAAAGAGGCCCCTGATAAATCATTCGGGGTAAGGCATCCTCACAGACAACCTCACTTGCAAGTCCCTATACGGAACTGTGAAGAATGATACAAAGCACCCGAGGGACAGCCAAAATTCTTCACAACTAAAAGAGAAGTGGCTCATTGGTAACAGCAGACACCCAAAAGGTGTCGTAGGGCGTTCGATTCGCCGTAGGTTGTGGTAAACCAAGGGAAGTTCGATTCCTCCCCTTCTCTTTACACCTATGTTAGTTGTATCTAACCGAACCGGACCGACAAAGCGGTTAGGTTCGACTAACTGTTTGTCCGGCCCGCCAGTTAGATATAACTAACTCTTTGACTTTTTTCAAAATTTATGTTATAATATTATTAGAAAAAGGGTTGACAATCTTCTTTTTCTATGATATAATGTATCTGTAAGAAAGAGAAAGGAGCCAACGAGATGGAAAATTTTTTCAACATTGAGCATAATTATAAGTTTGAAATGAACGACTTACGTGCCGCCTCTATGATTCTCAATGTAATTCTTGTTATGTTGTTTGGCTTTGCTTCTTCATGGTTCGGCTTTTCCATCGCTCTGTTCGGCATTATCAAAGATTGTCAAAATAAAAATAGGCACATCAATGATTTTCTAATCCATTTCGCAAGTTTGGTCCTCAATATTTATTTTCTAAAATTGCTATATTGGGGTTGACAATCTCCCGAAACTGTGTTATAATCAATACGTAATCAAGGGAAGGAAAACCCTTTCAAACCAGAAAGGAAATTGCTATGGCGAAGATTTCTAAAACTGTTGTGGATGCTGACCTCCGTTCCCGTATCTTTGATGACCTCCTGACCAACCCCGATGGCTTCACCAATGACTATAAAAAGGTCAACGACCGTCAGTATGGCGTCATTCTGACCGACAAGAACGGCGTCGAGCGCTATTGTCGTGTGGGCGTCATTGTTGCCGAAGAACGGGAGGACATGACCGCCCGCCAACTGATGCAGAAGGAAATTGACGAATATAACGTCAAGCAGGAAAACAAGGCCACCAAGGCCGCAGAACGTGCCAAGAAAGCGGAAGCGGATAAGGCACGGCGTGAAGCCAAGGAGAAAGAGAAGGAGGCGTAAGCCTCTTTTCCTTTTATTACCAGTTAGGCACATCTAACTTTCGGGCCGGAGCGCGAATGTAATAAAATTGTAATAATTTATATATTGACTTGTAATAAAATCTATGTTATAATCTATATGTAAAAAGAAAGGAGATTGGGAGTATGAGTACACATTGGGAAAATGACTGGGGCGATGAATTTGAAACCCGTGAAGATGCGTTTGATGATGCTTGTGAGCGTATGGATCGCACCGATTTGGATGAAGAATTGGGAATGGTGCTTTCTTTCTCTGATCTTTTGGATTGGTGTTGGAAACAGCCCAATTTCGTTGATGAATTTTATGAAGCCATTGAAGAAGCCGAGCGAAATTACTTTGAAAATAATTATCGTGAAGTGGAGGACGATGAGGAATGAATATTTATATTGTGCATTATCTTGACTATTCACAAATCAATACCGTTGGAGCGTTTGATTCTTTTGATAAAGCGTATAATGCAATTATTGAAACAGAAGAACGCAATATTCTTCCTAAAATAGATAAAATATCTTCAACTGAATGGGAAGTATATTTTGTCGAAGATGAAGAAAATATCTCAGCAAATTATATTGTTGAAATGCTCCCTCTAAATAAACGGCTCGAATAACAGGCCGGCGCGCAAAATTCATACTTTTGTAACAATTTCCCTATTGACTTTTCCGTCATTCTATGCTATAATCTGTATGAAAGTTGAAGGAAAACAACATAAAACCAGAAAGGCAACCCAATGAAAACACTGATCGCCAAGTATCGCTTCGCCCGCCGTGTTCTCGGTCTGTCGATTGAACAGGCAGTCAAGGCTGCACTTGACCCCGAGTTCATCCAGATCGGCGGCAATATCTTTTTCGATGATAGTGAGGAGGAGGACGAATAATATGGATGAACTCAAAATCCCCACTACACTCCATGAGATTCGCAATATGAGCTTTGAAGAGATGGATGCCATTGTGGCAAGATTTGAACGTGAGAAAGAACGCCGCCGCAAGGCAGAAATTATCAACGTAACTAATAAAATCAATGATGCCATTCATGAAGCGCAGGCACTTGGCTTCCGCATTGTCATTGATGTTTCTACTGGTCGTGGTATAGACATTGAATTTGATGATAATCTTTCAATTCGAGTAACACGCTAATGCGTGTTACTTTTTTATATCGAGTTAGTCATCTCTAACTCTCTGGCCGGCCTGACAGTTAGTCTTCTCTAACTATTTCTCCGGCCCGCCCGCAATTGTGCCTCCTCCACCACTAACATTATATCACGCATATGTCAAGTTGTCAAGTAGAAAATTGTTACGAAAGTATTACATTTTTGTTACGAAATTGTTACGAAATTGTTACGAAATTATGAAGTCAAATTTTTCCAGTAGTTGCATCTAACTTCTACGCCGGCTTCCAGAATTTACCATATATAATAAAATTTTCCAGGAGCTGGAAAATTATGGACAAGCTGGAAGCTGGAAGCGAGTTACCGGCCGGCGAGCTGGAAAAATTTTCTATATATGTAAAATTCTGGGAGCTGGAAATTATTTGACAAGCTGGTAAATTTATGTTATAATAAAAGGGGAAATATAAATATAAATAAATTATACTTATTGTCAAGCTGGAAATATATTTGACAATAGGTTAAAATTGTAATATAATATAATGAGAAAATATAAAATAAAAATAAATAAAAAAATTTATTTGACAAATAAATAAATTTATATTATAATAAAAATAAAAATAAAAATAAAAATAAAAATAAAAATAAAAATATAAATATAAATATTTCAAATATATATAAATAAAAAAGCTGGAAGATTACTCTTCCAGCTTTGCTAATTCCTAATTACTTTTTGCCGCGACTAAAGTAAAGAAATTATTATCACCTACAATTTCTGCCTCTTTCCATTCACCAGTAATTTTATAACAATTCAACGCATTAGCACTTCCATTAATACGCTTACGTGCTTTTTCTATTGTATAGCCAACAGTTGGTAATATACTTTGTAATTTATTCCAGCTCATGCTACGAGTACTATTTTTTGAAGAGCTGCCACTTAAATTAATTTCTGGTACATCAAGATATTCCGCTAACTCACGACATTCCTATACAGTCAGCCATCTATCTTTAAATTCCTTTGGCACTTCTGTTATTAGGGTCTTAACATGTCGTTGATAAGGAAAGGTTTGCCGCGCCGCCTATATTCTATCAGACTAATAATATGAATCAACAATTAAATGTTTAAAACGTTCATCCTCAATACTAAAGCCGCGTTCAAATGCTTTAGTAATAACAATAAAATCATATTCGGGAGGAGGCATATGAAAAGTACGTATCCAATTAATTACTCGTTTCTATTCTTCATCTAAAGGCCAATCAATATTCTATTCAGAATGAATCTCTATGGCATTAAATCCTTGCTCTTTACCAGCTGCAACTATACTTTTATTATGAGTAATAGAAGGAGAATAACACCAATAAGCTACTCCAGGTAATGGCTATAGCTCATGAATATGATCTATTACATTTTTAAAATATATATCACTTGCTGCGCGAAAACTAGTTTCAATTTTACCTTTATTACTAGCATTTGTCAAGCTAGAATAATATGTTCGGGCCCGTTCTGGACTAGCAGATAATCCTATACATAATATACGGCCCTCATATATAATCTTCTCCCAGTATCCAAGGAGAATCAACGGCATGTATTCTTTTCTAGATGAATGTTCCTAAATAAGAGAAAGTATTTCATTATTAGAGCTAGTAGAACGAGCATAGTCATATCTTCTGGCTCGCTAGAACGCAGTTGCTGCGAAGTCAAAAATACTATCGCATTCATCCCAGCATATTACGTCAATAGTATCTAAAAAAGCTGTATCTTCTTTTAATACTTTCATGCCTAAACCTTGATAACACATAATACCAATTTTATTATTATCTTCTACTGTCCATTCATTAGGCATACGCATCCACATTTCATCAGCATCACAACATAGTTCAGGATATTTTTTAATAATATCTTCTTTTAGAAAAGTTGTATCAGTAAGAAAAAGAATGCGGCGGTTCTACTAATCTCTAGTATACTAAATTAAATTATGAACTGCCCAATAAGTTTTACCTGTACGAACACCGCAATCTAAAATATTATATCGGCCGCGCGAAAAATTCAATTTACCAGTATCTTGTAAATCTGAAACGGTTATAGAGGCTAGTTTTGTCTCCATCTTTTTCACCTCAATTATATTATAACATAATTTATATTTTGTGTCAAATGTTTACATTTATAATGTAAGTAAATGACACTTAAACTATGATAATTTGATGGAAAAGATTACAAAAAATTTGTAGTAAAAATTTTGTGTGCGTTTTTGAATACCCCCTAGGTCCCCTATACAGTATTCAAAAAAAAACACACTTTTTCTATATATATAATATAAGTAATATTACGAGTAATGCGCGAAGCGCATTACGAGTAATATTACGCCCTGAGGTTTCCGCGAAGCGGAAACCGCCTTCAAGTCCATAAATTACCATAAATATAAAATTCTGGAATTTCATTTCAATTTCAAATTATAATTTCAATTTCAAATTTCATCTTGAAATTACCTATAAATATCCCCTTTGACATTTCATTTTACTACCCCTGTGTAATTTGATGTAAAAATTGGTATAAAAATATCCCAAAAATAACAAAAAATTTTATTTTCAAATACTTGACAAAAGTCAAATTTTGGCGCACTTCTCTAAATTCATATAATATACCCCCGAAAATACATATTACCATTTTTTTACTACCCTCAATTTCTACTTCCTCCCCCTCCATATAATTTCATTTTG
>Ga0310691_10005433_pt1 | contig 13959 bp, 10 predicted proteins | sample 176DNAGHGlowgp2_FD_203887 | JGI IMG/M metagenome (GOLD analysis project Ga0310691, IMG submission 203887) | Sheep rumen microbial communities from Palmerston North, Manawatu-Wanganui, New Zealand - 1766 DNA GHGlow gp2 (v2) (version 2) | ecosystem: Host-associated > Mammals > Digestive system >... | reverse complement strand
TTATTTCTGCAGGTCATTGCTTTTGAAAGGCTCTTTCTTCAGGATCAGTTTGGCAGGAGTAGATGTCAATAATCAGAATCACATTGTCTCTAATCTGATAATCAATAGCAAATCGTTCCACAAACAATATCCTAACACCAGGAAAGTCTGTAAGACGACCTATCTCTGGCATAGCAGATGCAAGCTTTATCTGCTTATGAATCATCTTCAGCAATTTCTTACTGAAGCGATTACTTCCATTGCGTTCATCAAAGTAGTTGAGAATGTCCTCCAAACTATCAAAGAACTGGGGACTATAGCTGATTTCTAAAGCCATTTAGCAAATCTCTCTTTAAAGTCAGCTTCAGAGAAGCACTTGTCATCCTCATAATCACGCTCAGCCTTCACGACTGCATCTCTCATTTCCGGAGTCAGTTTGATTCTGCCAAACTCATCAGCCTTGAAAGATTCCTCCTTTGCCACATCCTTGCTGAGATATGCGATTAAAGCTACCTTGTCAGGCTGACTCAATTTCATTACCTGACTAAGGAGTCCGCTCTTTCTAACGTTCTCACTCAGCAATGCTGCGGCAGGCTCCGCTGCTATCATGATGTCGTTCTCTTCCATCTTTATTCTAATTTCTTGGCGCAAAGATACAAACTATTTTCCAATTCACCAAATTTCCATTCCAAAAGGTTGAGAGGATGATTTTACAATTTATTAAGTGACCTTAGTACCATAAGGACAAATGCAAATAGAAGAATTATTGCGATTGGAATGATATTCTTAAAGATGAAAACAATGGCGAGAGTGATTGACTGACCAAAGAAGTCACCTATCTGTTTCGTTATGGGATCATTCTTGTCAATCTTGTACAAACTGAATTCTGGCAATGTATACTTTTCCCCTTTTTCGTACAACCAAAGCATGTCAAGAGCCTCATTGACTTTTAGTGAATCGGGATTTGAAATCACCTCCTTATATTTTTCGTTACTTGAACCTATTTCATCCCATACAATATTGAGATATGGATGCTTGTAGTCATAATGACCATATACAACATCAGAAAAATTCCCCACAAAATCTGTTGAGGAAATGTGTCCGACTACTCTTGAATTAGATTCAAATTCCAAGGTGAGACGTTCGTATGTGCAGCATCTTCTTCATTGATTGCTGTTATGCATACTTTGTACCTATTATTTGACTTTCCTAATATTTCAACATCGTGCCAATTTTCTTTCTCTGCATCTTCTTTAACGCTAGTAAAACTAACGCTTGCTGTGTCACTAGAATATACGGGAACACTATTTGTTATAGCATCAGTAAAAAACACTACAAATTTCTTCTCTTGCGAAAATAGTAGATGGCATTTTATGATAGCAATTATAACGATGATTAACTTTTTCATTTTCTTCTTAATATTACCGGCAATCAGAGGGACCTCTTACCTTTGATTGGCTCAAAGATTTCACTCAAACTGCTTGGCCCATTCCAGGAACTTTACCACACCAGCGTGACCGAACTTCTCTAATGACTGGGCTGTTTCCTGAATGCTGCGCACATGGTCGGGATTGGACTTGGAATAGAACTTGTCAGCATAGCAGATAATCTGCTCCTCCAGGGTCTCAGGTTCATAGCCAGGCAGTCCAGTACCAGTATGGCGCTCTGCCACACGAGCATGGCGGGGGAAGCCCTCAGCACGGAGAATCTCGCCACCTATTGGGCCATGCTTGATATATGGTTCTGTGCCGTGGCAATGAATGCTGGGGGCATCACACTGGTAGATGCCAATGTCGTGCAACATGGCAGCCTCTTCCACAAACTGCATATCAACTGGCAGCTCCGGATGCTTACGCACAATCTGTAAACAACGGTCAGCTACCTGTCGGGAATGCTTTAATAAAACCCTGCGGAGCTCATCGTCCGCAGGGTAATACTTATCGATAATTGCTTGATAATCCATAATTGCTGTGAGCTGTGAGCTATTAGCTGTTTGCTCTTTCTATCCAACCCAGGTTGTCGCCCTTGCGCACCTTGGCGCCCTGCTTGGCAGCAACCTCAACGAGCTTACCACCCAGCGCAGCAGGAATGGGAACAATCTCGCCCCACGGAGCCTGGATATAGCAGAAGGTGTCGCCCTCCTTGTACTGCTGGCCAATGAATGGCTCCAGACAAGGCTCGCAAGCGCCCTCGCCAGAGAACTCATAGTACACCTGACCAGCGATAGGAGCCGTCAGCGCATCAGCCTTGGCATGCTTGAAGGCTGCGATTTCAGCAGGCGACAGCGTCGAACCCAACTTGGCATCCTTAGCCTTCTGGATGTCGGCGAGCAACTGCTTCTTAGCCTGACCACTCTTGAACGGGCGGTACTGCTCGGGGTGCATAGCCAACTCGAAGAGTTCCTCGTTGTCCTGTCCGTAGTCCCAGCCATTCTCGTCCATCTCCTTCTTGAAGCCATCAAGCGCATTGGGGATAAGGGTATGTGGATCAGCATCGGTAAACTCACGACCCTGCTTCTTAGCCAGTTCGATGAATTCTGGATCGATAGTGCCAGGCACTTTGCCGCTCTTGCCTAGAATCATACCCCAGATGGCGTCGTCCATCATCACATAGCGGCCCTTGCCTTGCTCCATGGTCAGCAGGTTCATCAGGGCTATGTTCTTGGTGTACTGAGAGAACGGTGTCACCAATGGGGGATAACCTACGCGGGGCCATACATACTCTACCTCGTTAAACAGCTTCACCAGCATGTCATCCATAGAGAGTGTGGGCTCGCCCTTCTTCTCACGCAACTTGTTAATCATGGACTGGATAGGACCGAGGTCGGCCATCATCGAACCCATCATACCACCAGGCAGACCACTGCCCAGCAAGAGTGAAGACATGTGCTTGTTGGCAGGATTGATGAAATAGCCCAACCAGTCGTCAATGAATTCCTGTGTCAGACTACGTGCCTGCATATACGCGTTCATATTAATATCAGCCACCTCGAAGCCCTCATTCTTCAGCATAGACTGTACAGAGATGATGTCGGGATGAACCTTACCCCATGACAGCGGCTCGATAGCGGTATCGATAATGTCGGCACCATTGTTACATACCTCCAGGATAGAGGCCATAGACAGACCAGGACCTGAGTGACCGTGGTACTGGATGATGATATCGGGATGCTTGGTCTTGATGGCCTTGGTCAATGCGCCCAACAGAGCAGGCTGGCCAATACCTGCCATATCCTTCAGACAGATTTCCTCAGCACCGGCGGCAATCACCTCGTCGGCAATTATCGAATAATACTCGACGGTATGCACCGGACTGGTAGTGATACACAGCGTAGCTTGTGGAATCATACCAGCGGCCTTGGCCCACTTGATAGAGGGGATAATATTACGTGTGTCGTTCAGACCACAGAAAATACGGGGGATGTCCACACCCTGAGCTTTCTTCACCTTGTACATCAGTTCGCGAACGTCGTCGGGAACAGGGTACATACGCAGGGCGTTAAGGCCACGGTCCAACATGTGTGTCTGGATGCCCACCTCATTGAAAGGCTTACAGAAAGCACGTACAGCCAAATTGGGGTTCTCGCCAGCCATGAGGTTCACCTGCTCAAAGGCGCCACCATTGGTTTCCACACGGGCAAAGCACCCCATGTCAATGATAACGGGAGCAATGCGCTCTAACTGGTCCTTACGAGGTTGGAACTTGCCTGAAGACTGCCACATGTCGCGGTAGACAAGACTAAACTTAATCTTCTTTTTCATGCTATTTAATGGTTTGGAATTCAAATTTTGTGCAAAGGTACAAATTTATTGAGAAATATTTCTTACTTTTTGCATTATTTTGTAGAAAACAATAAAAAAGCACATTATGACATCCCACAAAAAAGTCCCGCTACCACTATGCAGCAACGGGACTCTGTTATCATAGGCCTTATTTAACAAGGACGCTTCTTGGGCAGTTTGAAGACATCCTGAACTTCCTTCATCTGTGCCTCGGTCATGCCATCAGGTTCGGAACCCATATTGCGGGCACACATGTAGATATTGGCAGCCTTGCAGAGCACATCGGTCTGGTCAAAGGCATCCATGATGTCGGTACCAACAGCCACTGTGCCATGTTTCTCCCACAGCACCACATCGTGGGTCTTGATCTGCTCCAGCGTAGCCTCAGCCAAATCGACAGACGACGGCAGAGCGTAGGGAACAATACCGATGCCCAGCGGTGCAAAGGCCAGTGTCTCAGGAATCATAGACCACAACACACGTGTCATCTCGTCACCCTTCAGGAAGCGCTGGATATGACTCATAGCCACCAACTCGATGGGGTGAGTATGGAGTGTAGCCTTATAACAAGAACCTGTCTCCAGCAGATAGTTCTGCAGTGCCAGGTGGGTAGGCAACTCAGACGTAGGTACAACGGGTTCGTCGGCAATCACCACATAGCTGGCACAGTCGTCACAGATGCGGATGATGCTACCATTCTGCATGGGTTCCTTGGCGAGGTCGCGCATGCGCTTGCCCGTTCCTTTACAATAGAAATACTTGCCTTTCAACTGAGGAAGCACCATACCAATCTGCTTCACATCAGAGATGGGTTGCAAAGCCTTGCACTCATCGTCCATAAACTCGGTGACATTAACAGTGATATTACCACCATTACGTTCTGCCCATCCCTTCTGCCAAAGATAACCAGTAACTTCGGCAATCTGATAAACTACCGCCTTCAACTGTTCGCGGCCTTCTAATATACTTTTCATTATTTCTTAACTCTTAATTCTTAACTCTTAACTATCTCAATAATTCTCTCCGTAGCGCTCTTTCGTTATCTGATCCAACGACTTGCCACGCGTATTGGGCATGCCAATCAGACCAACGATGAGGGCAGTAAGCAACAAAGCCACCATGCAATAGGCTGCTAAGGTGAAGCCTTCGCCATTTTCACCATAGATAAACGTAAAGACAAGGCCCCACACTGCCGACAAGCCACGGACAACAAAGAACATAAAGCCCTGAGCGCCAGCACGGAACTTGGCAGGGAACAGTTCGGAGCCCCACAGAGCATAGAACACCTGCACAGAACTACCATTGTTGACACCCCACAGAATCGTGAACAACCAGATACCAGCAATGGTCGACACGCCGCCACCGATGATAAGTATCCACGCCGTCAAGGCTGCCGCCAGTCCGAAGACATAGAAGAAGCGGTGCGCCACCTTATCCACGAAAAACGAGATGATAAAGGTGGTAACGACCACAAATACCCAGCTGACACAACTCAGCATGTTGGCAGCCTCATTGCTCAGACCACCAGCCGTCTCATAGATATGGGGCATGAAGAAGCCCATAACACTGGCTACCAGATTCCACGTCAGGTAGATAACAGCCAGGAAAGCGACTGTCTTGACAGCAATCTTGTTGGTAAACAACAGCTTTATATTGTCGACGATGCCATTCTGGTCTTTCGCCTTGTTGGCAGTAAACTCAGTACTCTCCTCCAGCTGACGCTGCAGGTTCCAGGCAACGAATGCCACAACGAACAGCGTGAAGAACACCACGCGGGAGCTAAATACCTGGACAGCAGCCTGAGCAGCATCAGCACCCACAATAGCATGAGCCAACGACTCTACAGGAGCATAGAGGTAGCCACCAGGTGCGAAAAGCATGCCAAAGAGCAAGATAATCATCGGACCAATGCCCCACGACATCTGCGAGATACAGATATTACGACCACGATTGTTGACTTCAGACGACTCAGAGATATAGGTCCATGAGGCTGGCACACCAATACCCACAGAGATACCCGTCACCATGAAGCCAGCCAACAGCATGGGGAAGTTGACGGCCAGCATTACAATGAGAACACCCGTCATGTATACCAGTAGGTTATAAGTAAAGATGAACTTACGACCATACTTATCTGCCAGGAATCCACCTATAATGGCACCGATAGCAGCACCCAGTGCATTGGCACTCAGCGCATTGAGCCATCCCAGGTGCATCTCCGACAGTCCCAAGTAATTCTGCCACAGGGTGACACCACTGGCACCGGCAACGATAGCACCTGCATCGAGGTAATTGTTGAGAGACACGGCGAGCGTGCTCTTTAAACTACTTTTTGCCATTTCTTGCGTTATTACATTATACCGTTATTACGATTTCTTAACGACAAACCACGTCGCACTCAATATTCAGAATCTTAGCCACCTTCAAGATGGTGTCAATGTGATGTCCGACGGCAGCCGCCATGTGGTGGGTAGGACCTGCCTCGCTCCATTTGTTGACGAACTCACGACAGGACAGCGAGAACTTGGTACGCATATTGGTATCGCCAAAGGTGAAGATTTCGCCTTCCTCGTTATTGCCCTCAGCAGCCACGAACTTGAAGACACCGTTCTTGTCCTGTGTAATGGCCAGATAGGTCACAGGACCCGTAGGAGGATAGAACTGCGTCAGATAGCCACCACCGGTCTTTCCATGGAATACGGGAACGATCTTCATCGTAGGCTTCTTGGCCTGCGAGATGTCGAAGTCGCCAGAGCCGGAGTGACCGATGATACAGATATCCTTGGGGAAGTCAATGCTATACATCTCTGCCAGCGTGCCAGTACCTGAAATGGTCTTCAGGATAGACATGGCCATAGCCACCTTCATATCGCCCTCAACAGCACAGGCGGTATGCTGCTTGATGAGCATCGAGAAGGCAGGAATCAGCATCGAGTCGAGCTTGCCGGCCACACCCTGTGCAAAGCCTGCATAGTGTGAGGCTATCATACCCAGTTTCTCGTCCTTGACCCACTGTTCGAAGGCTACAACATACTTCGCCATATCCCAAACCTTCTCAATGGTACCGCCACCCTCAATATCGAAGGTGTCGAGGATATCCTGTGCCTTAGCACGGATGGCAGCCTCATCGGTGATGTTATCGGCAATAGCCCACATCTGCTCCCAGTCGAACTGCTTGGTATAGACAAACATGCGGTGGTAAAGGTTGGTCTCATCGATGTAGAGGTCCATCATACCAGGATAGGGACGGCCTATCTGTGCAATATTCGTATCGCGGAAACGGCGACGCACCTGTGCGGCACGGCACCAGTCCTCAATCTCTGCCTGTACGCCAGGGTCGCCACCTTCAACGACACCCGTAATAACAGCAGAGCGCTTACCTGCACGATTCAAGTCGGCAACCATCTCACCAATAGCGCCGCAAGCATACAGATCGCCCAGCCAGGTGGGGATATCAGTCTTCGCATAGTCAGGAGCCAGCTTCTTCTGCAGGTTTACGATAACTACGGGAACGTCGAGGTCGCGAACGGCGGGCAGCATATTATAAGAGGTGCAGTAGGTCAGCATCTGCAGGATGACGAGGTCAACATCAGCTGCGCGGAACTTATCGCCAGCAGCCATCGACTGTTCCTTGGTGGTTACCATACCACCGTCGATAATCTCGATGCTGTCGGGCAGCGTCTTCTTAAAGGCCTCGTACTGTGCCTCAAAATTAGGTACGAGTTGCGGGAACTGTGGCAGGTATGCCTGAAGGGCAATAGAGAATACACCTACCTTTGCTTTGGTTTCTACTAATGGTTTTGCCATAATGTTTCTATTTTTGATTTGTTATTGTTAGATATTTCTCGTAGGCAGCATCCCATGCAGCCTTGTCTGCTGTGGGATGATAGGCTACCATCTCGACACTGTTGGCTATGATGCCACGCATCTGCCAGATGTCACGGACTACACCCATGGCCTTGGCCTGCAACATGATGTTACCGATGGCCGTACACTCCTGTGGACCAGCCAGCACCTCTATGCCAAGAGCATCTGCCGTAAACTGCGTAAGGTATTTGTTCAGCGAACCTCCACCAATGACATGCAACACCTGTATGGCGTCCGACGGGTTTTCCGTTGAACTCCTAAGTTCCTTCAGCCATCCGAAGACCTGACGGTAACGCAATGCCAACGAGTCGAAGATGCAACGGCATATCTCTGCTGGTGTTTCAGGTACGGGCTGCCCTGTCTGCTGACAGTACTGCTGGATAGCTTCTATCATCGATGGTGGATTGGCAAAGGCCTTGTCATCGGGATTGATGATAGAGCGGAACGCCTCTACCTTCATGGCTGAGCCTTGCAGTTCGGGATGGCTCAGTTGACGTACCTCTTCAGGCCACTCCTTGCGGCAGCGCTCATAGAGCCACATGCCACAGATGTTTTTCAGGAAGCGGGTAGTGCCCTCTATGCCACCCTCATTGGTAAAGTTCAGTTCGTAGCTACGGTCACTGATGATGGCATTCTTCGTCTCGATACCCATCAGGCTCCAGGTGCCACTGCTGAGATAGGCAAACTGCTCATTCTTGGCAGGCACGGCAGCCACTGCAGAACCGGTATCGTGACCAGCAACGGCAATGACGGGAATGGCACCCAGACCTGTCATCTTCTGCACCTCTTCAGTCAGCACGCCTATCTGCTCGCCAGGCTGTACCATACGTCCAAACTGGCTGCGCTTCAGACCAACACTCTCTATAAGTCGGTCGGAGAGATTGCCGGTACGTGGGTCAAGCATCTGTGATGTTGAAGCAATGGTATATTCGCAGACAGCCTCGCCCGTCAGCATCCACGACAGTGCATCGGGAACAAAGAGTATCTTCTTGGCCATCTTCATGGCGACGTTGCCATCCTGCTGCATGGCATAGAACTGGAACAACGAATTGAAGTTCATGAACTGTATACCCGTAATGTCATAGACCGTCTTGCGGTCTACCACTTTCTCCAGGTATTCCTCCATCCGTCCGAAGGTATGTGGGTCACGATAGGCCATCGGATTACGAAGGATAGCACCATCCTCGCCAATGAAGACAAAGTCGACGCCCCACGTATCAATACCTATTGATGTGATGGTGAGTCCACGACGTGCCACCTCCTTCAAGCCACGAATCATCTCAAAGTACAAGGCATAGATATCCCAGTAGAAATGTCCGCCAGTCTCAATCAGGTTATTAGGGAAACGGGTTATCTCCTCCTGTTCCAACTTGCCGTCAGCAATACTGCCAATGATGGTTCGCCCACTGGTAGCTCCCAAGTCAACGGCAAAGAAATATTCTTTGTTTTCCATTTAACACATTAGTTTTTCTGTAGTTCGTTTGTTAATTGCTGACAAAGTTACAATATTTACCGCATAATCACAACAAATATTATACTAATTTATGCAAAAACGCTGTTTTTCTCTATATTTTTATTACTTTTGCACTTGCAAAACAAAGCACTAACTACTATGAATGTAAGATCTCTAATAGCCTTTCTCGTCTTGGTTGCTGCCACTTCTGCCATGGCACAGTCAGGTCTCAACAAGAAACAATTCGACAAGTACTGGACGGTGGAATCAGAGTCGAAGGACTACCGCGTCACTTTCCGCGGCGACACTTGTGAACTGCTGTCACCCAAGGGGTTGACTCTATGGCGTAAGCAAGTGATGACCAGCGATATGGTGGTAGAATATGACGCACAGGTTGTAGACGAGGGACGCGACGGAGACCGTGTCAGCGACCTGAACTGCTTCTGGCTGGCCAGTGACCCGCAATGCCGCGACATCTGGAGTCGTCAGCAGTGGCGCAGCGGCATCTTTCTGCGCTGCTATACGCTACAGATGTACTATTTGGGCTATGGCGGCAATCATAACAGCACCACTCGTTTCCGCCGCTATCAGGGTGACGAGCGCGGTGTAGACAGTATGGCATATCGTCCTGCTATTCTGAAGGAATATACAGATGCCAACCACCTGCTGCGGGCCAACCACTGGTATCATGTCAAGATAGAAAGCACGGGTGGCAGAACACGGTTCTACATAGATGGTGAACTCCTTGTAGACTACCTCGACCCCACCCCATTGCAGCATGGATGGTTCGGCTTCCGTACCACACTGTCACGTACCCGCATTACCAATTTCCAAGCAAGAGCCATTGACAACAGTCTGCGGGCTACGGGCATTCCCCTACACTGGCTCCAGGAACCACAGGGAGAGCAGCCCGTCACTTTCGGCATACCCTTCCGCCAGGGTGAGCTCAAGGATGCCGGTCTGTTAGCATTAGACAATGGTGCACCCGCTGCCGCATGGCCAACAGCCTGGTGGCCTGACGGTTCCGTAAAGTGGGCTGCCCTGTCAGCAGTAGCCGACAGCAACACCTTACGGGTGGTCAAGAAAGACAAAAAGGCGAAAGCCACAACAGCCCTCTCCGTCAGCGACAACGGCAGTCAGTATGTCATCAACACAGGACGGCTGTCTGCATGGTTGCCCAAGACGGGTAACACGCTGATTGACAGCATGAGCATCGACGGAAAGGCTGTAGCGACCAATACCCTCCTCACCGCCACAACGACAAAAGGCTGCTACACCTCTTATATAAATAAGGTAGCCATTGAACGTCAGAGTGCTATAGACGCTGTCGTCAGAATAGACGGCTGCCACAGCGACGGTCAGCGTCGCTGGCTGCCATTTACCATCCGTCTACACTTCTGGCAAGGCAGCCAACAGGTGAAGATGATTCATACGTTTACCTATGACGGAGAACAGACGACAGACTTCATCACCTCATTAGGTGTACGCTTTGGTGTGCCCATGCGGACAGAGACGTACAACCGTCACGTCGCATTTGCCATGTCGCCTGAACGTCTATGGGCAGAACCCATACAACCCCTTGACGGCCGGCGGGAGCTGCGCATGGCACAATCGCCCTCGGAAGAAGGACGCGGCATTCCCCAGAAGCACAACATTCAGATGGACCAGATGCAGGGTAAGCGCATACCACCACGCGAGGCTTTCGACAAGATTGGTCAGTTGCTCATCGACAACTGGGCGCAGTGGGACGGTTTCCGTTTGTCACAACTGACAGACAACGCCTTCTCAATCCGCAAGCGTGCCACCAACAGTTCTCCGTGGTTAGGAACGCTGACGGGCGAACGCTCGCCGGGCTATGCTTTTGTAGGCGACACAGAAGGCGGTCTGGCAGTCAGACTGAAAGACTTCTGGCAGTCGTACCCGTCGACCATTGAAGTCAGCGATGCCCGCAGCAACGAGGCACATCTGACGCTGTACCTATGGAGTCCGGAGGCCGAGCCCATGAACCTGTGCCACTACGACACCATTGCCCACGGACTGTTGGAGAGCTACGAGGACGTACAGGAGGGGATGAGTACGCCATACGGAATAGCCCGCACCAGCGAGCTATGGCTCTTGCCCCAACAGGGCTACCAAGGTCCAGAGGCTACCAGTAAGCAGATTGCCCAACTCAACGACGAGAACCGTCTGTTACCCACGCCCGACTATCTACATAGTCGTCAGGCCTTCGGCATCTGGTCACTGCCAACCAGTAACACGGAGGTAGAACAGCGCCTGAACGAATACATCAGCATCTACCAGAAAGAGATAGAACGCCATAAGTGGTATGGCTTCTGGAACTATGGCGACGTCATGCACGCCTACGATCCCGAGCGCGACGAGTGGCGCTACGACGTGGGTGGCTATGCGTGGGACAATACCGAGCTGGCTTCTCCCGTATGGCTATGGACGATGTTCCTGCGCAGCGGACGAACAGACATCTGGCGCATGGCAGAGGCCATGACGCGCCACAACAGCGAGGTCGACACCTACCACATAGGACCTTTTGCCCCATTAGGCAGTCGTCATAATGTCAGCCACTGGGGTTGCGGTGCCAAGGAGGCTCGCATCTCGCAGTCAGCATTTCTGCGCTATCACTACTATCTGACAGCTGACGAACGGTTGAGCGACCTGATGCATGCACAGACTGACGCAGACACGCTGCTGCTTCACCTGGATCCCATGCGACTGGCTGAGCCCCGCGAGAAGTTTCCCTGCTCTGCCCCAGCCCGTCTGCGCATCGGTCCCGACTGGATGGCATACGCTGGCAACTGGATGACAGAATGGGAGCGCACCGGCAACACCTACTATCGCGACAAGATCATAACTGGCATGCAGTCAATAGCCAGTCTTACCGACGGACTGTTCACTGGCAACAAGGCCTTAGGCTACGACCCACAGACAGGCCGCATCAGCTATGATGGTCCTGCTGACCTGCGCAATACCAATCATCTGCTTAGCATTATGGGAGGCTTTGAGGTGATGAACGAACTGATGCCAATGACAGACTGCCAATCTTTTGAGCAGGCCTGGCTTGACCACGCCCGTCGCTACCGCCAGATGGCACTGAAGGTCAGCAAGAACCATTTCCCCGTTCGTCGTCTGGACGCCTACGCAGCATGGCGTGACCGTGACGCACAGCGGAAGGCTGCTGTATGGAGCGCACTCCTTGCACCTCGCAAAGGCATCTCCACCAACGATGCGGCACTCTGGTCGCTCGATGCCATATACATGTTAGAGGTGCTACCCTAAGACAGCACCTCTAACATCTTACCTCAGACATCAGACATCAGCCCTCAGACATCTTACTTCTTACTTCTTCAAATACTTGGCCAATGGACTGTTGTTTGCACGCAGTCCCTTGGCAACGCTCTGTGCATTGGTTTTAGCACCTAACAACGACGTGTGAGTGTGGTCGTGGTTGAAGTACTTCATTGCCTTCTCTTTCTTGCCACACTTCTTGTCCAGGAAGTCAGCAGTGATGTTATGCAAGTCGACGAACTCGACACCCGTAGCCTCAGCCACCTCGCGATACCACTTGCCATAGCTATCGTTGCGGCGCTCAATCTTACCATTAGGCCACTCATTGCGTGGTGTCAGCGATACCAGAATCGGCGTAGCTCCCTTCTCACGGACATCCTGAATAAACTTCTTCAGATACCAACCGAAGGAGAATACCACTTCATAAGAGCCTACCTGTGTATTACTCTTCAACTTCTGGTCAATCACATTCTGCTTCGACAGGTCTTCTTTGGCAGCCAGCATCTTATAGACGTGGCAAGTATCAGCAGCCGTGGCAATAGCACCACGATATTTGGGTTTGTCTATAGGACTAATGTCATTGTGCCCAAACTGTATCAGCACAAAATCGCCCGGCTTCAGCGAGTTATACACCTTGTCCCAACGACCTTCGTTCAAGTAGGAGCGACAGCTACGGCCAGCCATGGCTGCGTTGACGATATCTATTTTTGTCTCGTCAAAGACTGTGTTTGCCACAGCGCCCCAGCCCCACATGCCATTCTCATCTTTGTCAGCATTCTTTACAGTGCTGTCACCAGTGATAAACACCACTGGCTTACCCGCTGTGCGGGTGATATCGTAAACAGGCAGTTGCACATTACGCATCATGGCCTTCAGCGGGTTCAGTGCAGGGTTGTGACTGGCCATCAGACCTTCGGCAGCAGACCTGGCATTCATCATAGCACCAAAGCGACTGGTATGGATCTTATCCAAGAAGAAATGATAGTCAGTTTTCCAGGGGCCATAGCTATCCAGTTTCTGTGCAGAAATTTCGTTCAAATCAACAAAGGGTACGCCTTCCTCAGCAGCCACCTGCATCTGCCACTGTGTATGCGGTTTACGGACTATCTTGCCTTTCTCGTCGTAAGCATTACGTGGAGTCAGCGACATCAAGATGGGGTTACCGCCCATCGCGCGTACATCTTTTATATATTTACGCATGTAGCCACCGTAAGTATATACCGTCTCCTGCTCTCCTGTCTCCTTGATGGTGACATTCAGCGTATCGTATCCTGCTCCAGGAATGCTGGCACGGGCACGCCCCGAGTCATACGGTCCGTTGTCGTTATGACCAATAGAAATAATCACCCAGTCCCCTGGACGGATAGCCTTCTTAATGGGTTCCCACAGTTTGTTGTAGAACGTACGGCTACTCATGCCTCCCAGTGCCTGGTTCTCTACCGTAATCTTCGTCGGGTCAAAATACTCATGGGCATAATAGCCCCAGCCCCACTGACCATTGTTTCCATTACCCATCGTACCAGTACGCATCGTGGAGTTGCCAATCAAGAACAACACCGGATTATTGCCTCGGCGACT
>Ga0310691_10005432_pt1 | contig 13960 bp, 10 predicted proteins | sample 176DNAGHGlowgp2_FD_203887 | JGI IMG/M metagenome (GOLD analysis project Ga0310691, IMG submission 203887) | Sheep rumen microbial communities from Palmerston North, Manawatu-Wanganui, New Zealand - 1766 DNA GHGlow gp2 (v2) (version 2) | ecosystem: Host-associated > Mammals > Digestive system >... | reverse complement strand
TCTCCGAACTCGACCGCAAGGGCGGAAACCCGCTCGTGCCGGGCCTCGGCCGCGCGCTCCGCTCGTGGCGGCCGGACGTGATCCACTGCCACGCGATGGCCCGCCTCGCGGAGCTTTGCCTCCGCGTGGCGGAGAAAACCGGCGCGAAAAGCGTCGTGTCCCTGCACGGCGGCGGCGCGCTCGTGCCCGAGGCCGAAGCCGAGAGCCTCCGGGCGCCCACCCGCGGCCGCATCCCCTGGGGCAAGGCGCTCGACTTCGCGCTGCGCCGCACCCGCCGCGTACCCGAAGACTTCGACGGCATCGTCTGCGTCGGGGAAGACGAGGCGGAGTACTGGAGAACCCGCCACCCGCACGTGCTCTTCCTTCCCAACGGCGTCGATTGCGCGCTCTTCCGCGAGCGCGGTGCGCTCGCGGCTCCACTCCAGCCCCCGCAAGCCGCGGCCGGCGGCGCACGGGAGCGCCCGTCCGGGGCGGAAAGTGGAGATGCGCGGGCACCGGCCGCGCACGTTCTCTGCGTCGCCCGCATCGACCGGCAAAAGGGCCAGCTCGCCCTCGTCGAGTGGCTGGGGCGGCATCCGGAGGCGGAGCTGCGGCTCGTCGGGCCGGTCACGCAGCCGGACTACCTCGACGAAATCCGCGCCCGCGCCGCGGCGCTTGGCGCGTCCGCGCGCCTCTCCGTCGCCGGACCGCTTCCCCCCGGCTCTCCGGAACTCGCCGCCGAATACCGCGCGGCGGACGTCTTCGCGCTCGCGAGCCGCCACGAACCCTTCGGCATCGCGGTGCTGGAGGCGTGGGCGGCGGGGGTGCCCGTGGCGGCCTCGCGCGTGGGCGGCCTTGCGCGGCTCTGCGCCGCAAACCCCGGCGCCGCCGTCATGTTCGATCCGGACGATCCGGCCTCCCTCGACGCCGCGCTCGGGCGGATCCTCTCCCCGGATTTTCCCCGCGGCCGCGTCGTCGCCGCCGCCGCGGCCGCCGCCGCGGAGTACGACTGGGGGCGGATCGCCGGCCGCTTGGTGGACTTTTACGGCGGTTTGTGATTGAATTCATGCCGTTTTCGCATGGAATACGTGATGTCAGAGAGCGAACAGGCGCAGCTGCGTCGGCTCGCTTTGTTGCACAAGATCGCCGCGCTCGTCTTGAAAAAATGGGCCTGGGCGCTTGTCCTCTGCTTCTGCCTCCTTTCCGTTTCCTTCGCGCTGTTTCTCATCCGCCACACCGCCACGAGCGGTCACCGCTACCGGGCCGAGACGTCGCTCATGTACGCGCCGCGCCAGGTGGCGCGGATCGAGAACATGACCGACAAGCAGCTCATGTCCATTCTCGGCCGCCGCTCGATGAAGCGCCGCGTCGGCGCCGAGCTGTCCCTCTCGCGCGAAGAGCGGGAGTGCCTGACGATCGACCTCTCGATCGTGCAGGGCCGCGCGCCGTCCAACATCTTCACGCTGTCGGCCCGCGCCCCGACGCGCGGCGGCGCCGTGGAGAAGGTGAACGCCTACGCGGCCGAGCTCGTGAAGGAATACGTCTCGTACCGTACGCGCGACCTCGAGAACTGGCGCGACTCCATCGTGGTGCGCAGGCAGTCGCTCCAGCGGCAGATCGCCGACCTGGAAGCCGAGGAGGCGACGGTCAAGGCGTCGGCCGGCGTCCTCGCCCCCGTCGAAACCCTGACGATGCTCAACTCGCTGCTCTCGGACCAGCGCCGCAACCAGTCCGACCTCAGCGTCCAGATCGCCAACGAGGACGCGCGGCGCCGGCGCCTCGAAGCCTCGGTGGGCAAGATCGGCCCGGCCGTCGCCCTCCACGCCGACGCCCTCCGCCGGAAAAGCGAGGAAATCACGCAGCTCGACACCGAGATCGCGCAGTTGCGCGAGCGGTACACCGACGCGAATCCGAAGGTCGTCGGCAAGCTCGAAGACCGCCAGCGGCTGCTGGAGGAGTACGCGCGCTTCCTCCGGGAAAAGGGCATCGACGGCGTGGACGTGGCGGTGATCGACCGCATTGCCGAATCGGCCGACGACCTGGCGGAGACGACGATGCGCATCGCCGCGCTGAAGGAGAATCTCGAATCCGTCAACCGCGCGATCGAGGCCAACGAGAAGCGGGCCGGCGAACTCACCGCGGTCATCCCCGCCTTCGAGCGTCTGCGCGTGCGCCGGTCGGATCTCGAAACCATCCTGCGCGGGCTCGACGACCAGCTGGAGAACATCTCCTACCTCGAGATGTCGATCGGCAACGACCTGCGGCAGATCGAGCGCACCGAGGGCGCCGACGGCACCAACCCGCTGCGCAGCCGCAACTTCGTCCTCGCCTTCGCGGGCGCCGGGTTCGGCACGGCGATGCTCGCCTTCTGGATCCTCGCGCTCGAACTCGCCTTCGGCAAGGTTTCGGGCGGCCGCGAGATCGCGGCGTACGACGACGTGCGCTACCTCGGCGCCCTTCCGCCTCCGGGCCGCATGCCGGAATCCGCGGAGAAGGACGTCCTGGGCGTCATCGCCCTCAAGTTCTCCGACGCCGACGTGCCGAACGGCATCGTGCTCGTGAGCCGTCTGCCCGGCGCCGAATGGCATCCGAAGTTCTGGGAGACGCTCGACTGGACGCTCTCCATGGCCGGACGGCCGACGTTCACGCTGGAAATCGTCGCCAACGCGGAATTCACGCCGCCCGAGGGCGCCGAGACGCTGGTGAACACCGTCTTCAAGGGGCAGAAGGGCTGGTTCCCGGTGGACAACCGCTACACGCTGGCCCCCACGGAGCTGCAGCTGCTGCAGGCCGACTTGCAGCAGCTTCGCGAGAAATACGACATGATTCTTCTGGCGATGCCGAGCGACATCCGCCGCGGCGGCAGTTTCTACGACCAGCTTCTCACGGTATGCGACAGCGCGCTGCTCGGCATCGGCGTCGGCGCCACCCCGCGCAACTGGTTCGCGTATGCCCGCGCTCACGTGCAGGCGGCAAACAAGCCGGCGATGGCCGTGGCGCTCGGCGAAAGTCCGCGCAAGGTGCGCAGGGAAATGGAGGCGAAGACATGAGGCGCGGAACGAGTCGCGCGGCGCTCGCCGCGCTTGCGGCCCTCGCGGCCGTCTGCGGATGCTACCCGGGGCGGCTCACGTACCACTACCGCAACACCGAAGAGGCGCCGTTCCTCGCCGGCGAGGACGCCATCATCGATGAGTCCGGGCAGGACGCCGCCAGCGAATCCGCCCGTCTCGAACTTCTGCGCAAGATCGAGCGCGAGGACGATGCCGTCTACCGCATGAACTCCGGAGACCAGATCGAGATCCGCGTCTACGGCCACGACGATCTGGGCATGGTCACGCGCATCGGCCCCGACGGCACCGTCGGCTTCGCGTTTCTGGGACAGGTCAAGCTCAGCGACCTCACGATCGCCGAGGGCTCCGAGGTGATCCGCAGGGGACTGGAAAAGTACGTCAAGAACCCCGTGGTGAGCATCACGATCCGCGAGGTCGCCAGCGAAACGGCGACGATCTCCGGAGCGTGCCAGCATCCGGGCGTGTACCAGATTTCCAACCAGACGCGGCTTGCGGATCTTTACGCTTTGGCCGGCGGCAGCGGCATACGCCTCTTCAACGGAGTCGATGTCGACGTCGCCGATCTCGAGCATTCCATGTTCATCCGCAACGGAGAGGCCCTGCCGATCGATTTCGCGAAGGCGATCAACGGCGGAGAAAAACTCCACAACATCAAAATCCGCAAGGGAGACTACGTCCACATCGCGCAGCGGCTCGAATCCTCGATCACGATCTGCGGCGAAGTCCGTTCCCCGCACAAGCGCCTCTACGAGAGCGGCATGGGCCTCGTGGAAACGCTCGCCACCGCCGGTTGGATGAAGGATTCCCACTGGAAGCACGTCATCATCATCCGGAACGGCCTGGCCGACCCGAAGATGTACAAGGTCGACGTGGACGGCATTCTCTCCGGGCGCTGCCGAAACGTCCCGCTCGCCCCGAACGACATCATCTACGTGCCCAAGGACGACCTGTCGGAATTCAACGTGTTCGTGAACAAGCTCCTGCCGACGGCCGAAATCGCGAGTCTGCTGCGCGGCAGCGTGAGCGGCTCCTGGTCGGTGAGCGCGGAGTGACGGCGGTGCGGAGAATTCGGAAACCGGGCGTCATGGAAACCGGAAGGGCGCAATGAAGTACATCGTTTTCGCAATGGCCGTCATCGGCGTTCCGCCCCTCGCGTGGCTCCTTTCCCTCAACGCCCGCTGGATGCGCCACGCCTTCTGGGGCATGGCGCTGGCGCTCTGTCTCTACCAGTCGACGGCGATCAACTTCTTCTCCAACGAGTTCTACCGCGGCACCTCGCGAGGCATGGAGACGAGCCTCGTGCACCTGCTCTGCGCCACGATTCTCCTCGCGCTCGCGATGCGCCGCAGGGTCCGCTCGTGGCTTCCGGGGACCGGCTTCCGGCTCTACGCCCTCTACTTCCTGCTCTGTCTGCCGAGTTTCTGGACGGTCGAGAGCGCCCTCGTCGGCTGGTTCGAGGTCTGGAAGATGATCCTGCTGCCTCTGGTCGGGCTCGCCGTTTTCGGATATCTCGACGCGACGGACGACATCGAGACGCCGATCCGGGCGCTCGCGCTGCTCGTGATCGCCAACGCCGTCTGGGTCCTGCGCGCCCACTTCCTGCACATCTACCAGCCGGCCGGCCTCTTTCCCCACCGCAACAGCATGGCCATGGCCATGCAGCTGGTCGGGCCGGTGTTCCTCGCGGCGTGGCTGGAGTTCGGGGTGAAGCGGAGATTCGGGCGGCTCTGCGTCGTCGCGTTCCTGTGCGCGGCCTTCGCGACGGTGCGGTCGTATTCGCGCGGGGCCATCGCCCTCGCGCCGATCGGCTACGGCGTCACCGCCCTGTGCTGCCTTTCCGAGCGCATCGGCTCGAAACGGAAATTCCGGCGCATGGTTCCCGTCGTCGTCCTCGGCATGATCGGCGCCTCGATCATCGCGCCGCGCATCGTCGAACGCTTCGAAAACGCGCCCGCCGCGTCGAAGGACACGCGCGTGCAGCTCGCCGCCTGCGCCCGCGAGATGATCCTGGACGAGCCGTGGCGGGGCGTCGGCCTCAACAACTGGGGCATCAAGATCAACCCGCCCTACGATTACGCGGAGCGCGCCGGACGCGTGACCGGACGCGGCGAGGACTACGCGGACGGCATCGTGGAGACGGTCTATCTGCTCGTCGCCGCCGAGTGCGGGATCCCCGCCCTATGCGCGATGCTGCTCTGGTTCGGGTGGTATTTCTTCAAGTGCATCGGGCTCATGCGGCGGACGAAGGGCACCATGTGGCACTTCCTTCCCGCGGGCCTCGTCGGCGGCCTCTTCGCCAACTACGCGCAGAGCGCTCTGGAATGGGTCCTGCGCCAGCCGATCAACATGATCCTGCTGATGTTCCTTTTCGGGATGGTCTCCTGGCTCGACGTGCGTACGCGCAAGCGCGCCGACCTCGGGGGAAGCGGCGGTTTCGAAAAGGCTCCGGACGCGGTCGAAGCGGGAGTGGCGGAGTAGCGGCATGGATCTTCCCCTCCCGTCCACCACCATCGCCACGGCCGGCGACGCGAACTATCTCTGGGGGATCTTTCTCCTCGTCGCGTCCGCCCGCAAGGCCGGCATGGACGTGCCGTTCCTCGTCGGGACGCGCGGTTTCTCGCCGCGCGATTCGCGCGTGCTCGCGGCGCTCGGCGGCGTGGAGCAGCTGCCGCTCGACGGCTCGCGCCGTTCGCTCACCTGCCTGAAGTCCGAGGTGATGCTCGCGGCCCGCACGTCCTTTGTCGCCTGGGCCGATTCGGACGCCTTCTTCACCGGCGACGTTTCGCGCGTCCTCCTTCCCGCCAGCGGGGACGAAATCCATTTCCGCCTCCGCGCGCCGGCCGAAATGCCTTCCGCGTTCCCGCCGCGCCGGTTCGGCGGCGACGGCCGTTCGGTTCCGCCCGCCGTGCTGGACGCCTGGCGCGCCGACGTGCGCAAAGTCGCCGGCGGCGCGCTCGACGCTCCGCGCTACGGGACGACCGGCTCCGGCTGCTTCCTGGCGCTTTCGCTCGCGCGGCATCGCCGTTTCCTCGAAATCTGGGACGCGCTCCAGAAGAAGGTCCTGCCGGACCGCGACGTCGGCGTCGTGGACCGGTCGCTCGCGTACTACCACCAACTCGACGAAAGCACCCTCAACGCCTGCTTGCAGTTCGTGCCGGACGCCCCGCGGGTGCAGGACGTCTTCCGCCTGGACAAGGACCGCGCCCGCCTGTTCGTCCATTTCGTTTCGCGTCCCAAGCCCTGGGCGGGCTGGACGCGCCGCGCGCTCCGCTTCTTCGACGAGTACGTTTCGGTCGTCGAATGGGCCGGGGCGTCCGGCCTCGAACTCCCCGGTCCCGTTCCGCCGTGCCTCCGGCGCGCTTTCGCGCGCCGGGCGCGCGTCCTCGCGCGCTGGACGGAACTCCGCCCCAAACTTTCCGCGCGCCTCGGCGCCCTGCGCGCCGCCCCGCGCCGCTCCCCGGACGCATGAAAGACGTTCTCCGCAACATCAAACGCGCGCTGGAGGCGCGGGCGCTGCGCCGCCGCGTCCTGCGCGACGCGCGGTGCGCGTTCCGCTACGACCGGGAGCGCTTCGAGCGCAACGCCGGGGTCCTCTGCCCCGACCGGGCGGCGGCCGCCGCCGCGGAGATCGCGATGGGCGCGCACGTCCTCGAAAAGGGGCTCACTATGCCGCACCGCCGCCTCCCGTTCGGCGTGAAGGCCGCGCTGCACCTCGCCGGGCTCGTCGAGCGCTTCGAGGCGCGTTTCGGCGCGGACGATCCGCAGGTCCGGCACGCCGTCGGCGTCCTGCGCGAGTGGCGCGCGGCGCATGTCGGCGCGGACCTCGCCTTGCCGCGCCTCGACGCCTTTCTCGCCGCCCGTCCCGGCGTTCCCGCCGCGCCTCAGCCGCACGTGGAGCGCGAATCCTTTTTCGCCGCGAAGGACGCGCCGTTCGCGGCGTTCGCCGCGTCCCGCCACGTCGTGCGCCACTTCGCCGGTCCCGCGCCGCGCGCGAAGCTCGACGCCGCGCTCCGGCTCGCGCCGCTCGCGCCGAGCGCCTGCAACCGGCAGCACGCCCGCGTCCGCGTCGTGGAGGACGCCGAAACGATCCGCGCGCTCTTCGCCGTTCAGGGCGGCACCCGCGGATTCGGGGACGACGTGCGGACGCTCCTCGTCGTCACCGCCGACCTTTCCTGCGTGCGCTGGGGCTGGGAGCGGCACGACATTTGGACGAACGGCGGCATCTTCGCGATGAACCTCTGCTACGCGCTGCACCACGCCGGCCTCGCGCATTGCATCCTGCACTGGTCCGTGCCGCCGGAGGCGGACCGCTCGGCCCGCGCCCTGCTGGCGTTGCCGGAAGAAGAGGAGATCGTGCTCCTCGTTGCCTGCGGCGAGCCACCGGAGGCGTTCGACGTGGCCTCCTCCCCGCGGTTCGACGCCGTCCGGCGGCCCGACGCGGCGCGGCGGGCCGGACCTGCAAGCCCGGAAGGCGGCGGAGGGCGATGAAGCTCGACTTCCGCCGCAACGTGAAGCGCAACGCGCTCGCGAACGCGCTCGGCAGCGTCACGCGCCTTGCGTTCCCGTTCCTCAACCGGACCCTTTTCTTGTGGTTGCTCGGGCCGGCCTACCTCGGACTCAACGGACTTTTCGGCTCAGTCCTAGGCGTGCTCATGCTCGCCGAACTCGGCTTCGGCCAGGCCGTCGTCTATTCGATGTACAAGCCCGTCGCGGACGACGACCGGGAACTCCTGTGCGCGTACCTCGCGTTCTACCGCACCGTCTACCGGTGTGTCGGCGCGGCGATTTTCGCGATCGGGCTCGTCCTCCTTCCCTTCATCGGGAGGCTGGTCCACGGGGAAGTGCCGCCGGACGTCGATTTGCGGCTCCTTTTCCTGATCCACCTCGTCAACACCGCAGCCAGCTATTTCCTCTTCGCCTACCGCGGCGTCGTCCTCGGCGCGCACCACCGCAACGACGTCATCACGAACATCCGCACTGCGGTGTCGGTGGCGCAATACGCCGCCGTGTTCGCGATACTCGCCCTCACGCGAAACTACTACCACTACGTGCTCGCGACGGTCGCGTTCACGGTCGTGCAGAACGTGCTGCTGTTCGTCGCTTCGCGGCACCTCTTTCCGGACGTGGAGCCGCGCGGCGCACTTCCCGCCGAGAGCCGCCGCCGCGTCGTGTCCGACGTGAAGTCGATTTTCCTGCACAAGATCGGCGGCGTGATCACCGGCCAGTCCGACAATCTGGTGATCTCCGCATTTCTCGGACTCGTGGCCGTCGCCGCGTACGGGAACTACTACTACGTCGTGACCGCGGTTTCGGCGCTGGCCGCGGTGGTCTACCAGTCGCTCGGCGGCGGCTTCGGCAACAAGATCCACACCGAAACCAGAGAGGCGAATTTCCGGCTGTTCATGAAGATGAACCGTCTGCTGCTTTTCGTCCTGGCCGCGTCTGCAGTTTGCATGGCGGCGCTTTACCAGCCTTTCATTCAAATTTGGGCGAAAGGCGATCCGTTGCTCGTGCGCCACGTGCTGACGCCGGCCTTGATGGTGTTGTATTTCTACGTCCACGAATCGCGTCAGGTGCTGCTGACGTTCAAGGGGGCGGCCGGTCTCTGGCGGCAGGATCGCTGGAAGCCGATCGTGGCCGGCGTCGTGAATCTTGTCACGAATGTCGCGTTCGTCATTTGTCTGCCCGACGCCTACAAGCTCGATGGCGTGATCTTTTCCACGATCATCGGGTTCGTGCTGATCCAGATTCCGTGGGAAAGCGCGGTCGTTTTCCGCAACTTCTTCGGACGAGCGGAAGAGCGCGCCTACTGGCGGACGCAGGGAGCCTTCGCGGCGGCGACGTTCGCGCTCTGCGCCGCGGCCTTCGCGTTCTCTTCGGTCTTGGCTTCCGCTGTCGCGACGTTTCTCGAGGCGCGCTGACGGCCGAGGACGAGCGGGTAGTAGACGCGGCGGAAGAACATTTTTGCCGGGAACTGCCACCCCGCCGCCGCGAGCAGCACCGCCGGCAAGGCGGTTTTCTTTGGCGCCGTGGCGAGCGCGATGGTGCGGAAGAAGTTGCGCGCACCGCCATTTCGCAGGATCGAACGGAGCGCTTCGCGCCGGTCTCCGTTCGAGAGTTTTCCGGAAGTGACGGGGTGCCACAGAAACCAGAAAAGCACGGCCAGCCACTGGTTGCTCCAGATGCGGAGGATGTCTGCCGGCACGTCGCCCGACAGGGCGAAGGCGACAAGCGACCGGAAATGCGCGGCCAGGTGAAGCGCGGCTCGCGGAGACGATTCGGTGGTGAGCGATCCGGGGCGGCGCCGATACGCGTAGAGCGCCGCGTCCGCGTACGCAAAACGCGTCGCGGCGGCCCAGACGCGCGGCGTCCATTCGAAGTCTTCCATCACCATGCCGTCGCGCTGGCGCAACCCGTTTTCCCGCAGGAACTCCACGCGGTACGCGCACAGCACCGCGTAGTTGTGCATCCGCGAGCCACCCTTTCCGGCGCGCCTGATCGCGTCGAATCCGGAGAAAAGCCCGGCCGCGTCGTCTTCGGGACCGAAATTCGAGAACCGGGCCGCGCGGTCGTTCCAGTCAACTTGGTCGCAGTCGGTCTGGACGAGCGCAAACGAGACGACGTCGGCCGGCCCGGTCGCGCGCAGTTTCGCGTCGATCCGCGCCAGAGCGTCCGGTGCGAGCCAATCGTCGCCGTCGAGGATCACGAGGTATTCGCCGCCGGCGTGGTCGATTCCGTAATTGCGCGTCGTCGCCACGGCGCCGCTGCGGGGTCCTTCCGCCACGCGGAAGCGGGCGTCGCGCGCCGCCGCGGCGCGGCAGATGCCAGCCGATCCGTCCGTCGATTCTTCCACGTAGCAGATTGCTTCAAAATCTCCGAATGTCTGGCCGGCCACGGACGCCAAAGCTTTCGGAAGATACGGCGCGGTTTGGCAGCCGGCCAGGATTACGGTGAAGCGCGGCGCATCTCGGTTCATTGTCCAAGCATCTCCGAGAGAAGCGCGTGCTGGCGCTCGAAGTATCGTTCGCGCGAGAATTCCAGCGCCCGTTCGCGGCAGTGGCGGCGCTGTTTTTCCCGGAACTCTTCGTCGGAAACGAGGCGGGAGAGGATCTGCGCGGCCTCGTCGTTCGTCCGGTACATGAGTTCCGGCGCGTCCACGACTTCGGCCGAGCCTCCTTCGTTTGGCACGAGAACGACAGTCCCGGCCTTGAGGTATTCCGCCACTGCGATTCCGAATGCTTCGTCGCGGCACGCGTGCACGGCGAAGGCGCCCGACGCGAGGAGCGCCGCTTTTTTCTCGCCGTAGACCGGCCCGACGAGTTCCATCCAAGGCCGAGCGGCGGCGAGCCGCCGGATTTCCGCTTCGTAGGGCGAGCCGGGAGCCGTCGGACCCCCGACGGACAACCGGATGTCGGCTCCGGAAAGCGCCCGCGCCCGGCCGACGATGTCGATGATGTCCGTCACGCGTTTGGAAGGAATGACGCGGCCGAGGCACACGACACGGAGCGGATCGCGCCGGGTTTCGTCCGTCCGGGGAAATTCGAATGTCGTGGGCGGATAGAAGACCGTCCCGTTGAAATCGCCGTAAAACGCGCGCATTGTCCGGTCCGCATACCGGGAATTTGGATAGATGCGTTCGCGGAAGTCTGCCAGGATCGTGCGAGTGGAGCGCAGCCCGAGCGCGGGGCGCAGGAACCGTTCGGCGAGAAAAGTCCGCACCCTGCGCTTCATGGCCGACAAGCCGACAGGTGGCGGTACGTTCCGCACGGCGTCTTTGAAGGCGTTGTCTCCGAATTGCGCGAGCAGGTACACGAAATGGTGCGCCGGTTTGCCGAAGTCCATCGGATTGGCCGCGCTGATGCACAGATCGGCGTCTTTTGCGAGCGCCTTCAGCCGCCGCGTCCGGCAGAACGGCAAAATGGCGTCCAGCCGCCCCAAAAACTTGTTTTTAGGCTTGATGGCGACGATTTCGAGCGCATCGACATCAACCGGGATGCCGATGGCGCGCGCCGCGCGGGCGACGTCGGATTCCCAGTCGAGTGCGAGCGTGACGCGGTGGGTTTTCTGCAGTTCGGCGACGAGTGCCAGCGGCAAGTATTCGCTTCCGCCGTACGTGGAGGCGAAATGAGTGAAGTAGACGACCGCTTTCTTCATGTCTTCGGACCGTTCCTTCCGCGCGCGTCCGCCAGCGGAAAATAGAGTTTCGCGAAAAACGCCTCGACCGCCGGCCGGAACGGCGGCATCCGCAGAAACGCCAGAACGAGCCACCCGGCCAGTTTCCGCTTTGCCGAACCCGCCGCTAGCAGTTTCCGGTAGTCGGCGGTACCGTCGCGGAAGACGGCGCGGAGCGTTTCGAGCCGGCGCGAGCGGGGTATCGTCCGTATCTGCCCGGGGCCGAACCATTTGAGAAACAGCGTGGAAATCCACTGTCGGCACCAGCATTCCGACACGCGGCGATCGAAGCCGGGGCGTGCGGAAACCTTGGCGTGAAACGCGAACGCGGAATGCAGAATGACGGCAAAATCGTCCAGGAACCAGCCCATTCCCCTGGCGGATCCCTGAACGGATTCCGGGTTGCGGCGGTACTTGTAGATTTTTTCGTGCAGCGGCGCGACGCGCGCGGCCAGATAGAGGGCGCGCAAGGAGAACTCGCTGTCTTGGTGCCGAAGTCCCGGGATGCACCGCAGGCCGTTGTCGAGCAGGAACGCCCGCCGGAAGACCGCCATCTGGAGCATCGGACATGGATAGTAGTGGCGCTCTCCCACGTAGACGGTCGCTTCCGGTCCGGTCATTTCAGGTTCGGCGTCCGGCCCGTAGTTGTCGCGCATTTCGAGCGTTTTCCCGGTCGCGCCGTCGTACATTTCCAGTGCGCAAGGGTAGAGGTCGGCGCCGGGGCGGGCGGCGATCTTGTCGTGGAGGCGCCGGAGTGAACCTTCCGCGATCGTGTCGTCTCCGTCGAGGAAGAGCACGTACTCTCCCCGCGCTTCTTCGATCCCCCGGTTGCGCGAGACGGAGCAGGACCCGGAGCGCGGACCGGTCAGCACCCGGATGCGCGGGTCCGTCGCGGCGATTTCGCGCACGACGCGCTCCGTCGCGTCTTCGGACGTTTCCACGCACGCGATGCACTCCCAGTCGGCGAACGCCTGCCCCGTCACGGAATCCAGACACTCGCGCAGATACGGCTCGACGTCGCAGCAGGCGACGACGACCGAAAAGAATGGATGCGGACCATCCCGCTCCGCCGTCGGCTTCCCGGAACCGTTGATCTCCGATGTCGTCATGCGCCGGATTCTACGCCCGCTCCGCCCGCCTTGCAAGCGCCCCTCCGCGCCACTCCGCGTTGGAAAGTTGCAAAATGTAATGGCGCACCCCATGATGGGTGCGCAGAGAGGATTGCCGCCCGGCGTGGCGACCCGGTAGGGTGCGGCCCCGGGGCCGCACCCTACCGTGGACATGAAAAAAAGTCCTCCCCTTGCGATAGCATGGAATGCGATCAAACAACCCAACCAACGAAAGAAGAGGACATGAGCCCGAAGTATACCATAAGAAAACACGAGGGGGAACACCTCGTCGAAATAAACCGAATCCATCTGGCACGCGAGTGGAACCACAGGGTCGAGGCAATGGACGCCAAGCTCTCGTTCCGGAACTTCGCCCGGCAGATGCACATCCCCGAGTCGACATGGCGCCGGGAATACCGGCTTGGCGGAGGAACCAATCCAGTCCGGGACCTGCGCTTCCCGAACCGATGGCTCTATGGCCGCTACGATCCGGAGCTGGCGCAGCAACTGGCCAACGAGCGCGCCGCCCAGAAGGGACCGCGACAGAAGCTGCTTAAGCCTGTCGCGGACCGGATCCGGGACCTGGTCAAGGAGTCCGACCGGCATCGCTCGCCCTACGACGCGCTGGCGATCGTCCGGGAGGAATTTTCCGGCACGCCTCTTCCCTGCCTTCGGACGCTCTACTACCACGTCGAGGCCGGCGACATCGGCCTTACACACGACGATCTGCCCTACCGCCGCAAGCACAAGCGCAGGCGAAATCCCGCCCACCCGGCTAGGACCGTCCTTGGACGGCGCAAGCTTCAGGAACTCCCAGCCGAGGCCCTCGTCCCGACCGAGGCTGGTCACGTGCAGTGCGACACGGTCGTCTCGTGCGCCGGCGGCCATGGTGGCGTTTTCGTCGTTTACGATCGGCTTTCGCGCCGTTACTGGCTTGAGAAACTCGTCAGCATCGACCAGAATGGCGTCATCCGGGCCATCCGCCGTATGCGAACCTCAAAGCGAATCGGACGGATCCGCAGTGTCGTCACGGACAACGGCTGCGAGTTTCTCGACCAGGCCGCACTCGACCGGGCTTTCGGGGCGAAGGTCTTCTACACCAGAGCCTACGCCTCATACGAGAAGGGTGGCGTGGAGAACTGCAACCGCATCCTGCGCCGCTGGTTTCCGAAAGGAACCGATTTTGGCAAGGTCTCGGCACAACGCCTTCACCAAGTCGAGCGCTTCATCAACGCCATGCACCGCGCCTCGCTCGGCGGTGTCACCGCCGAACATCGCGATAAGGAGCTACACCATGTCGCCTAGGGTGCGCCATTACTCTTGCAATTCGCCAGTCGTCGTTTCATCGCCGGCGACGGGGCCGGCCGGAGCGCGGCCAGTCTAACGGGGCGGGGTGCGCGGCCAGTTCTCCAGGTAGCCGCGGTACTTTTGCACCTCGTAGGAGTCTTCGGCGGCGCCTGCGGCGAGGAAGCGCTCGATCAGGTTTTCGAACACTACCATCCCATAGAAATGCAACGAACCTCCCCCGATAACGCAACGCCGATGGTTTCCGTTGCGTAGGGGAGGCGTAAGCATGCGTTTCGTGGATTGTCGTGCTTGCGCGGGCCGCGCCACGCCGCGCTGCGCGCG
>Ga0310691_10005430_pt1 | contig 13963 bp, 28 predicted proteins | sample 176DNAGHGlowgp2_FD_203887 | JGI IMG/M metagenome (GOLD analysis project Ga0310691, IMG submission 203887) | Sheep rumen microbial communities from Palmerston North, Manawatu-Wanganui, New Zealand - 1766 DNA GHGlow gp2 (v2) (version 2) | ecosystem: Host-associated > Mammals > Digestive system >... | reverse complement strand
CACAACGGCCTGGTGGAGCGCATGACCGCCGTGGAGGTCAAGATCAAGGACATGGGAGAACAGATTTCTGACTTGAAGAAGAAGGTGAGCGCATGAAAAAAAGAGACTGGGGCAAGTGGTTCGCCGCTGCCGGCATCCGCGCCGTGAAGACCATCGCGCAGACAGCCGTGGCCACCATCGGCACCTCCGCGGTGCTGTCGGAGGTCAACTGGATCATGGTGGGCAGCGCGTCGCTGTTGGCGGGGATTTTGAGCCTGCTGACCAGCGTGGCCGGGCTGCCGGAAGTGCCGGATGAAGCGGGGGAGTAACTATTCCCAACACGTTCCCAACACCGGCGCACGAAATGCGCACAGATGAGCAGTTTTGGACGCCCCTGCTAAGGGAGTAGTGGCTTTACCGCCAGCCCGGGTTCAAATCCCGGCTTCTCCGCCAAAAACCCCGCAGATACTGGATCTGCGGGGCTCTTTTTTTGTCTGTTTTTGGGGCTTCTCTGGCGCAGAATTGTGCGCTATTGTCCGCTACTCCCAACACAGTTCCCAACACAGGCAGAGTGCAGGATGGGTTATTCCCAACAGCCTGTTCCCAACAATCAGCCGGATCAGACGGGGCGCTTGAGGGCGCTGGCGGCCTCCTGGACATCGGCGGTCTGCGGGTGGGCGTAGCGGTCCAGCATCTTGGTGGTGGACCAGCGCATGTACTTGCGCACGGTCTGCGGGGCGATGCCTTCGGTAATGGCCAGGGCGGTGGCGGTGGTGTGGCGGCAGGAGTAGGGCGTCAGGCGGCGGCAGCCGGCGGCCTCCAGGGCGGCGTAGTAATCGGCATAGAAGACGTCCGTGTTGTGGCACCAGATGTAGCCGCTGGCCTGGGCGCGGTCGATCAGGTCGCTCACCAGGGGCAGGATGGCCTCCGGCAGGACAATGGGCGCCGAGCGGCGGACGGCTGTCTTCATGCCGACGCCGGTGATGGTGTGGGCCTGCAGATCTATGTGCTCCACCTTCAGGGCCTGCGCCTCGCCGGGCATCATGCCGGTGTAGATCATCAGCAGCGGGATGGCCGCCCGGATGTCGCCGGACTCATACAGCCGCCAGAGCGCCGTCTGCTCCTCCACCGTGAAGGGCTGACGCTCCTTCTCCTGCAGCTGCGGCAGGGTGATAAACGAGGGCGTGTCCTTGTCTGCGTAGCGGTCGGCGGCTGCCAGGTTGAAGAGGATCGTTAACACGGTTTTGCAGTCTTTGGCGGTGTAGTAGGTGGGCGCGGCCTCGGCCACCGTGTCGCGGAGGATGGAGGCGGTGAGCGTGTCGATCCGGGCGTCGTGGATCCGGGACAGCTTGCCCCAGGCGATTCGGTAGGCGGTCTGCTTGGACTTCGACAGCTGCTGGTACTCCGCGCGGGTGTAGGCGTCCCAGTACCAGGAGAGCCGCGGGGCCTGCTGCGGACGCTCTATCCCGCCGGACAGCAGGAGCGGACAGGCGGCCAGGGCCTCCGCCTTGGTGCGGAAGCCGCCCTTGGTGCGCTTGATGGAGATGGGCTTCTTGGCCGGATCGTCCGGCAGGCGGTAGCCCACCACCACCTGAGCGCTCCAGGTGCGGCCCCGGCGGAAGGCGGTGCCCTGGCCGTTGCCGCGCCTTTTCGGAGCGCCGCCGGCAGCGGTGAGGCGCCGCCCGCAGTAGCAGCAGAGCACGGCGTCGTCCGGGATCTCGCGGGCGCACTTCGGGCAGAGCATGGCGATCACCTCACAAGCCAAGTTTGAGCTTCAGGATGTTGTCATTAATGATGTCGCTGTACCAATCCATATGAACAAACGGTTGAAACGCATAGTAGACGGATTCTGTCATCGGAAGGTAGAGAATGCCGTCTTTGAGGTAACCGGTGCCAGATCCGGCGCCCATGATGGAGACATCATAAGAGCCATCGGCCTTGACTGACCACTTGCCGCTGAATCCGGGGCCGGACGTGTTGCAGTCCGTGGGCGTGAAGTCATGCTCAAACAGCCTGATGCTGCCGTTCTCTTCAAAGATCAGACCGATAAGCAGTACCGTGTAATTGCCCAGGGTGTCCACCATCGGACCGTCTTGCACTTCCATGTAGGTGTACCAGCCGCCCACAATGGGGTCTTTGTCCTCGGCTGTCACAACTGTAGCGGTGAGCAGGATCAGCAGGGCCAGGATCAGGGACAGGATGCGCTTCATGGTGGCGTCCTCCTCTTTCATGTGTCGGTCGGATACTCTATGTATGATGGATCGTCCAGGTCATCGCGGAGAATGTGGGTGATCTCGTGGGCGATGCTCGCCCGGTTCAGCTCCCGCGTGAGCCGGGCATTGAGCACCACCGTGATCCGTCCGTCATCGTCATGGAAGCAGAACCCCCGGATGGACACGGGCAGGTTCTGATAGATCACCCGGTATTCGTCGTACTCGTCAATCACTCGCCGTCACGCTCCTGGAGAATCCGATCAGCCATCTGGAGCATGAACTCCACGTCGCTCTCGCTCATCCGGCGCTGGCGGTCGAACAGCAGGCCCAGCCGCGGATTCTGGTGGAGGGCTTCCAGGCGGTCCATGTCGGCCACCATCTTCAGGCCGTCCTCCGTGGTAAGGGCGGAGAGCCCGACCTGCAGGTAATCGGCCAGCTTCTGCATCACGTCAATGCGCGGGTACTTCTTCCCGGTGCACCAGTTGGAGACGGTGGCGGAGGTCACGCCCAGGTTAACCACGATGTCGGCCTGTGTGACGCCGCGGCGCCGCATCAGCTCGGCCAGGTTTCGGACGAAGATTTCTCTCGCGTCATCGGCCATTATTTTACTACCTCCTGTCTGAGTGGTGTATCTTCATTATACACCCAAAGGAAGAAAAAGCAACTCCCAGCGAAAGAAAATTTAACTTTCGGTATTGACATCTTACTTTAAGTGAGTATAATGGGAGCAGGTTATCCGGGAGGAGGTGAGAGAAATGACGATGATCGTCCCGCCCAAGATCAGCATGGAAGCCGCCCGAGTCAATGCGCATCTCCTGCAGAAGGACGCAGCCGAGGCCCTGGGCGTTACGCCGGCGACCCTCCGCAGCTGGGAGAACGGCGACACCATGCCGCCCTACGACAAGGCCGTACAGATGGCGGAGCTGTACAAGTATCCCATCGACTATATTTTTTTCGGCAGGGTCTAACTTTAAGTTAGTTTGCCGGAAGAAAGGACGGACACCATATGACAGAGCGCGAGGCGCAGATGATCGCCGCCTACATCCCCAACCCGCCGGACCCGACGCTGGAGTTTGGCGAGTACTACTTCCTGCAGAACAAGAGCGGCACCGAGCGCGTGATCCGGGTCTTCGCCCTGGACTGCTACCCCCACAAGGACGGCACGGCCTACGGCTGCTACCGCCAGGTGGGCGGCCGCCTGGTGCACGTGGACGACGGCTGGGACTCGGGCCCGTACCACGGGATCTACCTCTCCCAGCTCTACGACAACAAGGAAGACTGCCGCAACCAGACCCACAGCTGGTTTGAACGGTGGGAGGACCTGCGGCGGCTTCAGCAAGAGGAGGCGAGAGCGTGACCATCGACGAGATCACCCGCAGCACCAAGGAGGTGCTCACCCCCACGGACGTCGCGGAGGTCATCGGCGCCGACCCCTACGGCATCAACCGAGCCGCCAGGGAGAACCCGGAAGGGCTGGGCTTCCCGGTGATCATCATTGGCAACCGGGTGAAGATTCCCCGGCGCGCCTTCCTCTGGTGGATGCAGTACGGCAGGGCCATCCCGGAGGGCGTCCTGGAGGTCTATGCCGGCATCGAGGAGAGGGAGGAGGTGAGACAACAGACATGAACGCGCAGACAACGACCGACCCGCGGCTGCAGGCGGACACCGTGGCCACCCTGGCCAGACAGATCGCCGCGGTGGCCACCCTGATGGCCTGCCAGGCCGACGACCTGGGCTGCGGGAGCGATGCCGCCCGGGCAGACCTGGCCGAGCTGCTGACCCTGCAGGAGGGTCTGACCCGGACGCTCAGCCGGCGGGCCCATGACCTGGCCCAGGCTCTGAGTACGCAAAAACCCGGCGGCTGACGCGCCAGCACACCGGGCCGAAAGGACGCCGGGGACACCACTCCCCAACGCCCACATTGTACCACACAAGACCGACAAATGCAAGGAAGGACGAGGACACCATGACCGCACAAGACCGCGCAGAGCTCCGCGAACTGTTGACCGCCCTGAAGTGGGCGGCTGCCGCCCTGCTGGTGGGCGCGGGCTTCCTGATGCCGCTGTGGCTTGTCTGAGCGGCGGCACCTGACAACTGAGACGAAAAAAGCGACAAGAAAGGACGGACGAGAACATGGTACGCAATGCAAACGACCTGCGCGCGATGGCCCAGATCGGCAGCGACGCCGCCATCCAGTACGTGGAGGCGAACGGCTACGAGGCCCGGGTGATGCGCTGGAAGCTGAGGATCGACACCCCCGTGGACGTAGCCGAGCGCACCGCCCAGACCACCGCCATCATGTACATCTGGAACGCCATGAGCGGCTACGACCTGGGCAAACTGTGCAGGGAGTGGCTGGCCTACGGCTATGAGCTGAGCGCCGCCGCGGTGCTGGAAGCCTGTACCGGTGAGGACGGCGAGCAGCCGAAGCCCTCGCTGACGGGATCGGAGGTGTGAGCATGGCCACCTTCCGCGAGATTGATGAGGCCATCCTGGCCCTGACCGACCCCGAGACCGGCGAGATCCTGGACGTGACGGCCTTCGAGCAGCTGCAGATGGAGCGCACACAGAAGGCCGAAAACATGGCCCTGTGGGCCCTCGACCTGGACGATGAGGTGCAGGCCATTGACGGCGAGCTGACCCGCCTGATGGCCCGGAAACGGGCCGCGCAGAACAAGGCGAAATCCCTCCGCCAGTACCTGGGCATCATCCTGAACGGGGAGAAGCTGAAGACCCCGCTGGTTTCCGTCAGCTACCGCCGGACGCCGGCGGTGGAGGTGGAGGATGAGCACGCGCTGATCGAGTGGGCCCAGCGCTCCACCGAGCACGGCGACACCGCCCTGCGCTACCGGGAGCCTGAGATCAGCAAGGCCGGCGTGCGCCAGCTGATCGAGGAGGGCGTGGCCGTCCCCGGCGCGCAGATCGTGACGCACGTCTCCACCATCATCAAGTGACGATTACTCTGAACTGCCGCGGGTGCTGCCAACGCCCGCGTGATCCCCGGACGGCCAGCGCCCTGCAGAGGGGGAAACGGCTACCTCTTTCACCCCGCGCCGCCGGGCTCGGCATGGAGGAATCCTATCTGGCACACCTACCTCCGCCGCCGCGAAGCCTGGCCGCTGCGTCCGTCCATTTTCTGAGATAACTAAGAAAGGAGCAATCCCGTGAACATTTCCAGAGGCATCATCCCCACGGCGAAGAAGGTCGTGATCTACGGCCCGGAGGGCATCGGAAAGAGCACCTTCGCCGCCAAGTTCCCCCGGGCTGTCTTCATCGACACCGAGGGCAGCACCTCCAACATGGACGTGGCCAGGGTGGACCCGCCGCAGCGGTGGCAGGACATCCTGGACGCCGTGGACTGGTTCCTGAAGAACCCCGGCGAGCTGGGCACCCTGGTGATCGACACCATCGACTGGGCCGAGGCCCTGGCCTTCCGGGCTGTCTGCGAGGACAAGAAGGTGGGCGGCATTGAGGACATCCCCTACGGCAAGGGCTACACCTTCGCCAAGGACAAGATCCGCACCCTCCTGGACAAGCTCTCCGCCCTGAAGGACCTGGGCGTGAACGTGGTGCTGGTGGCCCACGCCATCATCAGCAAGTTCGAGCAGCCGGACGAGCTGGGCAGCTACGACCGCTTCGCCCTGAAGCTGAACCAGAAGAACATTGCCCCGCTTGTGAAGGAGTGGGCCGACCTGCTGCTCTTCGCCAACTACCGCACCGACGTGGTCACCACCCAGGACGGGAAGAAGAAGGCCACCGGCGGCAAGAAGCGCGTGATGTACACCGAGCGCAGCGCCTGCTGGGACGCCAAGAACCGCTTCGGCCTGGAGGACCCGCTGCCCTTCGACTTCGAGCCCATCGCCCACCTCTTCGACGTCGCGCCCGCTGCTGTGCCGGCACCGGAGCCCGCACCGGTCCAGGAGGCGAAGAAGCCCAGGAAGAAGGCCGAAGTCCAGGTGACCATCGAGCGCCCCGCCTCCATGGTCAGCGAGGACCAGGAGAAGGACAAGGCCCTGGCCCGGCTCTGGGAGCTGATGAAGGAGAAGAGGGTCGCGGACGTGATGGCCCTGCAGACTGTGGTGGCCGACAAGGGCTATTACCCCCTCACGACACTGGTCCGGGACTATGACCTGGACTTCATCCGGGACGTGCTGATTGAGGCCTGGGACGACGTCAGCAAAGCCATGATGAGCATCATCAACGACCTGCCATTCTAATTTAAGGAGGACATACACATGAGCGAGATCCAGATGAAGACCTACGACTGGGACGACGACATCGTTGAGGACGGCGGCGAATCGCTGGAGAGCGTGCTGCTGCCGGAAGGCAACTACCCCTTCGAGGTGGTGAAGGTGGAAAAGACCTGGTACGACGGCAGCAAGACCATCCCGCCCTGCAACATGGCCAAGGTCTTCCTGCGGGTGGACGGCGGCGAGCGCGGCAAGGGCCTGGTGGTGGAAAACCTCTACCTCTGCGAGCGGATGATCTGGAAGGTCAGCGCCTTCTTCCGCTCCATCGGCATGAAGAAGCACGGCGAGCCGGTGAACGCCCGCCAATTCGACCACTGCCAGGGCGAGCACGGCCGCTGCCAGATCTTCGTGGACACCTACACCACCCAGAACGGCGAGCAGCGCCAGAACAACAAGCTCCGCCGCTTCTTCGACCCGGAGGAGGCCGCACCCCAGCGGGCATTCAAGAAGGGGGCCTTCTGATGGCGCTGGAGGACGAGTTCGCAAAGCGGCATCCGACCTGCCCGAAATGCGGCATCTTCACCCGGTTCAGGGTGATTACCTGCTCCAACGGGACACTCCAGGGGCGCGTTGAGTGCCAGGACAAGGCCTGCGGATGGTGGACGAACGTGCCGAAGCTGAAAAACGAAGGCCGGCAGCAGAGCCGGCTTCGGAAATGGCGCTTTGAGGTACTGGAACGGGACGGCCACAAGTGCGTTGAGTGCGGCAGCACCGAAGACATTGAGGCACACCACGTCAAGCCGAAAGCACTCTTCCCCGACCTGGCCTATGACGTGAACAACGGGATCACGCTCTGCCGCGCCTGCCATGACAAGCGCCATCCGTGGCGCGTCCAGTACCGCAGACGGGAGGCGTGACATGACCGACACCACCACCGCCCGCCAGCTGCTGGCCGCGATCCCATGCGCGTCCCTGAGCTACCAGGAATGGGTAGACGTGGGGATGGCCCTCCACCAGGAGGGCCTCCCCTGCGCCCTCTGGGACGAATGGAGCCAGGCCGACAGCCGATACCATCCCGGCGAGTGCGACCGGAAATGGGCCACCTTCGGCAACGGCTCCACCCGCGTCACCATGGGCACCATCTACCACATGGCCGAGCAGTACGGCTACACCCCGGCCGCCGGCCAGCGCACCTACGGCTGGGACGATGACATCATCGCCGACGGCACCCCCATCGACACCAGCGGCTGGTACGGCCAGGACACCGACCCCATGCCGCCTCCGCCCACGGAGTACAGCCCGATCCGCGACGTCTCCGACTACCTGGCCGCCCTCTTCGACCCGGACGACTTCGTCTGCTACGTCACCAACGCCATGCAGGCCGAGGATGGCAAGTGGAAGCCAGGCAACCGGGGTGTGTGCACCCGCACCGCGGGGCAGCTCCTGGAGAGCCTGAAGAAGCACCCGGACAACCTGGAGGACACCTTCGGCACCGTGAACCAGGAGGCCGGCGTCTGGGTCTGCTTCAACCCCGTGGACGGCTGCGGCAGATCCAACAAGAACATCACCGCCCACCGCTACGCGCTGGTGGAGAGCGACGCCCAGGACATCGAAACCCAGTACCGCCTCCTGCAGGAGCTGCGCCTGCCCATCCGGATGCTGGTGCACTCCGGCGGCAAGAGCCTCCACGCCATTGTGGAGATCGGCGCCGTGGACTTCAAGCAGTACCAGGAGCGGGTGGACTACCTCTACACAGTCTGCCGCAAGTACGGCCTGGTGGTGGACACCCAGGACAAGAACCCCAGCCGGCTGAGCCGGCTCCCCGGCTTCAAGCGCGGCAGCGTGATGCAGTACATCGTCGCCCACGACATCGGAGAGAAGGACTATGTCAGCTGGCAGCGCTACATCGAGGATGAGATGGTGGAGCCCCTGACCCTGGCGAACATGGGCGACATCATCGCAGACCCGCCGAAGCTCAAGCCCGTGCTCATCGAGGGCATCCTCCGCCAGGGCCACAAGATGATGCTGGTCAGCTCCTCCAAGGCAGGGAAAACCTTCGCCCTTATCGAGCTGGCGATCTCCATCGCCGAGGGCATGCGGTGGCTGGGCTTCCGCTGTCAGCAGGGCCGGGTGCTCTACCTGAACATGGAGCTGGACGAGGCCTCCTTCGACGATCGGGTGATCAACGTCTACAAGAAGCTGGGCCTGGAGGACATCCACCCGGACCAGATCGACATCGTGCACCTGCGGGGCAAGGCTGAGAGCCTGGAGAAGCTGGTGCCCCAGATCATCCGCACCACCGCCCGGCAGCCCTACGCCGCCATCATCGTGGACCCGATCTATAAGCTGGGCATCGCAGACGAAAACGCCGCCTCCGAGGTGGCCAAGTTCTGCAACGCCATGGACAAGCTGGCCAACACCGGCGCCTCCATCATCTACGCCCACCATCACAGCAAGGGAGCCCAGGGCGCCAAGTCCTCCATGGACCGGGCCAGCGGCTCCGGGGTCTTCGCCAGGGACGCAGACGCCCTCCTGGACATGATCGAGCTGCACATCCCCGACGAGATCCGCCCCGCCGTGGTCCAGGAGTACGGCGACGAAAAGATCACCGCCTGGCGCCTGGACGCCACCCTCCGGGAGTTCGCCCGCATCGACCCCATCGACCTCTTCTTCTCCTGGCCGCTGCACATCATCGACGACAACGGCTTCCTGGAAAGCGCGAAGCTGGAAGAGTCCGAGCGCAGCATGACAGACAGCCGCGAAAAAGGAGCGGTCGCAAACAAAGCCAGAGCACAAGGCGGACGTGAGAAGCTGCTTGAGCTGATCCAGATGGACGACAGCTTCGGACACCGGCGCACACAAAGCGAGTACGCCCGGGATCTGGGCGTCAGCGAAAGAACCGTCAGAAGATGGCAGGACACACTGGAAGAAAAGGGCCTCCTGTGACCGGACAAAAAGCGGACAAGTCATTTATATAGAGAGATGTCCTGTCCTGTTACCGGCACCGGAAAAGCCTGAGAGGCATCCGGGAAGGTACAGCCCGCAGGGGCAGGGCTGTCCTCTTCCTCCGACGCCTCTACGCGCGCGAGAAAGGACAAAACCGGACATGAGAATCGACCTCAACATCACACCGCCGACGGCCACCAGCCAGGAGAACAAGGTGGCCACCATCAACGGCAAACAAGTGCACTACAAGAGCGCCAGGGCGAAGCAGACCTTCCGGACCCTGCAGGCAGCCCTCCGCCCCTACATCCCAGACGCGCCCCTGGACGGTCCGATCCGCCTGGTCACCGAGTGGCGCTTCCCCCGCGGGAAGTCCCACAAGGACGGCGAGTGGCGAATCACCCGCCCGGACACCGACAACCTGGTGAAGGCGCTGAAGGACGTCATGACCCGCCTGGGCTTCTGGGTCGATGACAGCCGGGTCTGCTGTGAGCTGATCTCCAAGACCTGGAGCGACCGCCCCGGCATCACCATCATCTACGAAAGGATTGGAGGGGAAACCCGTGACACCACCCTGTGACATTCCCTGCCGTGACTACTGGCCCCACGGCATCCCGGACGAGAAGCTGGCCATCTACAAGCAGCTCATCTCCGCCGGCCTCATCGCGAACCAGCGCGTGATCTACAACAAGAAGACCGGCAGCGTGATCGTAGAGTATGACAGCCAGATCCCCCACGAGTGGATCCTGGACCATGCCCGGCAGGCAATCGCCGAGGGCGTACAGCTGGAGGTGACAGCATGAACCACACCCTCAACATCCACACCCGCCGGTGCCCGCAGTGCGGGAAAGAGTTCATCCCAACGGCGTCGTGGGCCTATAAGAACGTGAAGCGCAAGGTGCTCTGGTGCTCCTGGAAGTGTTTGAGAGAGGACGAGGCCGGCATCCCGCCGCACGTGCCTGAAAAGCCGAAAAAGCCCGCGCCGGCGGCGAACCCGCCCGCCCAGCCGCTGCCCGTGGAGGTGGTGACGATGGCGAAGGAGTCCGAACCGGCGAAGGCACCGCGGAAGCAGCGCACCGTCCCGCGGGGCGGTAAGGTCTGGACCATCGGCAAGGCCGCTTATGAAAGCATGCAGGCCGGAAAAACGCAGAAGCAGATCGCACAGGAGATGGGGATCACCCTCAGTTATGTCAACATGGCGACGCAGTTATACCGCAACACGGAGCACCTGCCCGGCATCAGCAACGAGGAGCGCATCCGGCGTACCAACAAGGCCATGGCGGAGAAGAAGATGCGCAACCTGAGCGGGGAGAAGACCGCGCGCCTGGCCGCCTCCATCCACCGCATCCACGCCCTGCTGGCGGAGATCCGGGATGAGGTGGGCGTCGGTGCTTAAGGTCAAGCAGCCGAAAAACATCCCGCAGGAGATCAACCGCTTCACCGATCCGGTGAACGGCCGGGAGTACGCCGCCATGCAGGCACTCTTCGCGGTGCTCTCCACCTACCAGGTCGCCGGGCCTGTCCTGGAGGCGCGCCTGCGCAAGCTGGGCGGCGGGATCTGGCGGGACTTCCGCATGATCCAGGTGAAGATGGACCGCATCATCCGCGCCCTGCTCTCCACCGTGCCGGTGAACAAATTACAGCAGATCGAGCGCAACTTCTCCATGACCCGCGTCTACGTCAAGACCGAGGCGCCGGGGATCGCCACCATGGACGCCAGCTCCTGGGTGTACGTGCCCGCCACCGCCCTGGACTATGTGCTGAACGTGCTGATCGAGAACAACTGCTTATTATGCGACAAGACCGAGGTGGAGGGCCGGCACTGCCCGCACCGCAAGGCGCTGGAGGACTGCCTGCCGCACCAGGTACGGGTGGCCAGGGGGTCGGAGAAGTGTATGTACGCAGATTTGAGCCTCGGCCTGGACGAGATCAAGGGGGTGATGTGACATGAAGTTCCATCGTCCGCTGCTGCTCATGCGGGTGGACACGCTGCCGGCGGTATGGTACGCGGGCACCGATGCGGCAGGCGCGCCCCAGATCACCCGCAGCCGGGACTATGCGCTGCGGATACAGGAAATGGACAGCGCGCGGGCGGCCGTCCGGTGGCTGCGGGAGACCGTGGGCGGGGTGTGGTCGATTGTGAGTGACCGGGTGCTGATGTGAGAGGAGAGAGAACGATGTGGATCTATTGCACTGACAGACAGCCGCCGGCCTGGGGCGAGTACCGCGTCCTTCGGCGCGGCATCGGACGCCGGCCGCCGTATGAGGACCGCTGCCGCTGGTCGCCGCCGATCAACGCCAGCAAGGGCTACTGGATCAACGGGAAGAGCACGATCATCTCCACGGTGATCGCCTGGTGGGAGGAGGTGCCCGGGAATGATTGACAACGAAGAGCGCAAGATCGTGGAGGAGGAGATCGCGCGGCTTGAGCGCCTGTGGCAGGATGCCCAGGAGCGCTACGGCTACACCGGCAGCCGGTCCACAAACCGGACCATGACCAAGTACCGGGTGATCATGAACGCGCTGGAGCTTGTGCTGAACGACGAGCGCTATGCCAGGCTGGAGGAGGACCGGAACCAGATGTTCAACCGGCTGATGGCAGCCAAGCACCTGGTGCAGCGCATGGCTCAGGCCGGGCGGATTCCGGCGGACGTGGCAAACGTGGTCGTGATGGAGTTGGGGAGGTGAGCGGGGCGTGGCTGATCGGAAAAAAGTGCTGACACAGCTTGTAGAGATCGGCATTGGTCTGGACATGGCTGGGTATCACGACGATGCCCAGTGCGTCCGGGACGCTCTCGCCATGCTGAGAGAACCCGCGCGCGGCTGGATCAGCGTCAAGGACCGGATGCCGGAACGTGGCAACACCTGTCTGGTGTGGCTGCGCGGTGGCGGCATGACGTTCATGGTGTTCGACGGTAGTCACTTCGTCGGCGGGAGTGCGTACTCGGACGACCGGATCACGCACTGGATGCTGTTGCCGGGAGCGCCGGAGGAGGTGCAGGGATGACAGTCGGTGGATGGATTCTGTTTGGAATAGTCTCATTCCTTATTCTGTGCATTGGAGTCGCCATCTTTTCAGAGCTTGGCAAGTGGTGGCATGGAGTCATCATCGGTCTGATCATGGCTGTGCTCATCGCTGTCCTGTACTTCGGGATGACCTGGTGGTACAACAACACAGCCAGCGGCAGCAGGGCGCTGATCGATGAGCAGAGCAACCTGAGCAACGGCATGGAGCGAACGATCACAGTGTACACGGCGGACGGCCAAGTGATCGCGCGGTACAGCGGGCGGATTGACCTGGCTGCCAATTCTGGCGGCTATGTGAAATTCGATTTCGAGGGAAAGCGATACATCTACTACAACTGTTTCGTGGAGTCCATCGCTGAGATTGACTGAGGAGGCGCAGGAATGACTGATCAAGAGAAGGCAACAGACATTGTTCGTTGTCGTGACTGTATCCATTGCGGGCACGCTGACACAAGCAACCTGCTATGGGGAGAAGAGCCAACGCCGGTTTTCCCGGATGACAAGTGCCCATGCCAATGCGATGACCCTTATTACTCGTGGCTGCCTGACCCGGACTGGTTCTGCGCGAACGGAGAAAGGAGGGCGAGCGAGGATGGCTGAGTGGCTGCGGATTGTTCTCCGATTTGTTGGCTGGCTGATCATCGTGGACGCGCTCTATGCGATCCTTGAGACGCTCAAAAAACTCTGCGAGATCGAGAGGTGGAAGCAGTGAGCGGCGGCAGCTTCGATTATATGTGCTACAAGGTCCAGGAAACTTACGGCGGGCGGATGCTGGATCCGGTCCTGGACAGGATGCTGGAAGATTTCGTCAAGGTCCTCCATGATCTGGAATGGTATGAGAGCGCGGATTATGGCGAGGATACTTACCGGCGCACGGTGGAGTGGTTCAAAACCAAGTGGATCGGGAAGCCGGCGCCAATCCTCCGGGACGTGGTGGAGCAGGAAATGCAGAACATGCGGAAGCGGCTGCTGACCGCGGTAGCCTGGACGGATGGAGGGGCGAATAATGGCCAGCATAGAGGTTGATGAGGTATTCCGGATAATAGACCGGATGATCGAGAAGGCGAGAGCAAAGAAAAAGGAAAAGAGACGGCTGGCCCTGACTGTTGTCAGGGAGAATTACCTGGCGGGGATCCGAATACGCAAATATGGAGACTGCAACACATGCGTGAAATTGCGGTGCCCAATGAGGCCACAAGTTGGCGGCCAGGTTCGGATCAATTGCCCGCATTACAAAGGGCCGAACAAGGTAGAGGAAGGAAGGGGAAAACAATGATCGACCTGGACCAGGAGGAGCTGCTGGACGCCCTGGACGCGGTGACCTGGTACAACGGCCTGGCCGAGAAGATCCTGGAGTGGAAAAAGCCCGGTGTAGTGGACTACAACCCACGCGACGGATTGCATTATTTCGGGGACAAGCTGGACGCCTGGTTCAACCAGCTGGCACCGGCGGACAAGCACCAGATCCAACTCTTCTGGATGATTGGGGTCTACCTTTTCGGCAATTATGGCACCAGTCCGCGCTATGGATGGATTGAGGCGTGGGAGGATTTCTGCGAATTCATCGACCGGGTGACCGCCACATACCATGAAGATCAAGGAGACAACGAC
>Ga0310691_10005429_pt1 | contig 13963 bp, 15 predicted proteins | sample 176DNAGHGlowgp2_FD_203887 | JGI IMG/M metagenome (GOLD analysis project Ga0310691, IMG submission 203887) | Sheep rumen microbial communities from Palmerston North, Manawatu-Wanganui, New Zealand - 1766 DNA GHGlow gp2 (v2) (version 2) | ecosystem: Host-associated > Mammals > Digestive system >... | reverse complement strand
TATTTCCTAAAGTTCTGAAATCATGCTACGACGATTCTGCCTCCTCCTTCCATTGTTCATCCTCACATCGTGCCTGACGGACTACGAGGTCGACACGCCCCTGCAACTGGTGGTGGAGGGATGGATAGACAGCGGCGACTTCCCCGTCGTCATCGTCACCACGACAGTGCCCGTCACTGAGGAAAGGCAGGAACTGGACGAACTGGGGCAATACATCCTCCGATGGGCCCGGGTGGCCATCAGCGACGGAGAGGAGGAGGTGGTGCTGACGGGCAAGTTAGACCGGCGCTACTTTCCGCCTTATGTCTACACCACCAGCCGACTCCGAGGGAAGCCCGGAGGCCGGTATCACTTGACGGTGGACTACAAGGACTTCCATGCCGAAGCCGAGACCACCATACCGCAACCCGTTCCGCTGGATTCGCTGCGCGTCAGCCGCTGCCACGACTCCGACACGCTGTACCAAGTGCATGCCTTCTTCCACGACGACCTGGCGGAGCGCCGCTACTATAAGTTCTTCACCTGCATGGGGCGCCGCTCGCGCATGTTCTTCTCGTCCTACATGCAGACGCTCAGCAACGAGGTGTTCGCCCCTGGCGAGGAGGTGGAGGCGAATGTCTACAAGGGGCGCCTGGTGACGGAACGGGACACCTACGTACCTTATTTCAAGGAGTCCGACACGCTGCTCGTGAAGTTCGCAAGCATGGACAGCCTTTCTTTCCGCTTCTGGGAGCAGATGGAACGGAACATGACCCTGGGCAACTTCCCCATGACCTCCGTCAAGAAGAATCCCCAGACCAACATACGCGGAGGCCTCGGCTATTGGTGCGGCTACGGGGCCATGGTCTATCCCATCGTCATTGCCGACAGCATCCGTCGGCCATAGCGGCGGACGTCATTCTTCGCATTCGTGTTCGTGGCAATGGCAGGCCGACGTCTCGAACTCCAGGGTGGAGTGGGCGATGCCCGACTGGCGCAGACGGGCCTTCAGGTCGGCCTTCACCGTCTCCATGTTCTCCAGACTGTCGATGACGACGTGGGCCGTCAGTGCATTGTCGGTGGTGCTCATGGCCCAGATGTGTATGTGGTGCACCTCCTTCACGTGTTCGGCCTCCTCCAGATGCTGGCGCACGGCATCGGGCTCAATGCCCTCGGGAGTGCCGTCCACCACCAGTCGCAGGCTGTCCGTCAGCAGGTCCCAGGTGGAGAAGAGGATGACGCAGGCAATGGCCAGACTCACGATGGGGTCGACGATGTTCCAGCCGGTCCAGGTGATGATGATGCCCGAGATGACCACTCCCACCGAAACCAGCGTGTCGGCCACCATGTGCAGGAAAGCCCCGCGAACGTTTATGTCCTGCTTCTGTCCGTGCATCAGCAAGGCGGCTGTCAGTCCATTCACCAATATGCCCACGCCCGCCGTCCACGAAACGGCCACGCCGTTGACGTCGACGGGCTGACTGAACTTGTGTATGCTCTCGATGATGATGCCCCCGACGGCCACCAGCAGCAGGATGGCATTGAGGAGGGAGATGAGCACCGAACTCTTCTTCAGTCCATAGGTGTAGTGCTCGCCGGGGTGCACCTTGGCAAGTTGGAAGGCAATGAGCACGAGCAGCAGACTGAACACGTCGCTCAGGTTGTGCCCGGCATCGGAGAGCAGCGAGAGCGAGTGCTGCGTCAGTCCGACGATGGCCTCTATGCCCACGAACAGCAGGTTCAGGACGATGGAGAAAACGAAGATGCCATTCATCGATTGTGTGGGGATGACATGGTGATGATGGTGGTGGTGACCATGATGTTCGTGATGGTCGTGATGTTCATGATGGTCATGCTGGTCGTGATGTTCATGATGTGCGTGTTCCATGAGTCTAATGTTTTGGTTTCACGCTGCAAAGGTACGAAGAATATCGTGCAACTCGGTTGCAAAGTTCAGTTCGTCCCAAGGAAAAGTCCAGTCTGTCCCCCCAAAAAAGCAGGAAGGAAGCCATGCGTGACTTCCTTCCCTGTGGTGACCCGCTCGGGGCTCGAACCCGAGACCCCAACATTAAAAGTGTTGTGCTCTACCAGCTGAGCTAGCGGGTCATCCTATGTGCATTCTGCCGAATGCGGGTGCAAAGTTAGTGCAAATTGAGCGAAAAACCAAATTTTTAAGGTAAGAAATTATCACCTTTATCCTTATATCCTTATTCTTTCAGCACAAAACGGCGGTAATACGACAGGCACAACGTGGTCAGCGGCAGTGCCACAATGAGTCCGATGAAGCCCAACAATGCCCCCCAGACAGACAGGGAGAGCAGGATGACGGCCGGGTTCAGTCCCATCACCTGACCCATGATGCGCGGCGTCAGGTACATGTCCTGGATGGTCTGCACCGCGGCAAACACGGCCAGCGCCATGAGCAGTATAATCCAGAAGCTCTGTCCCGTCTCCAGGCTCTTCATCAGGGCCAGCAGTATGGTGGGGATGAAGCCGATGAGTTGCAGGTAGGGCACCAGGTTGAGCAGCCCGATGAACAGTCCCAGACCGATGGCCAGGGGGAAGTCGATGATGAGGAACCCGATGCTGAAGAGTATGCCCACGATGAGGGCGATGAGCGACTGTCCGCGGAAGTAGGCATTCATGCCGTGCTCCACGTCGCTGGCCAGTTGGGTGGCGAAGGGGCGCTTGTCGGCCGGAATCAGGTTGACCCACCCCTCGCTGATCTTCTCATAGTCGAGCAGGATGAAGAACATGTAGAGGAAGACGACGAAGACCGTGAATATGCCCACGATGAAGCCCAGCGTCTGGTACACCACGTTCCAGGCCTGTCCCAGGGCCTCCTGCAGGGCCTGCCGCACGTTGTCCTGCTGGATGAGATGCACGATGTCGTTTTCGTTCACGAACCTTTCCACGAACTGCGTCACACTCTCGGCGATGCCCCCTTCGCCCAGGTACTGCCTGGCTATGGGTGCCACGTAGCCGCTCAGTTTCGTCACCTCCGCGATGAGGGGCGGCACGATGAGGAACATCACGCCCGTCAGCACGCCCACTACGCCTGTCAGCGCCACCGCGATGCTCAGTATGCGGTTCCTCAGGCGGCACTTGTACTGCAAGAATCGCACCAGCGGATACAGCATATAGGCCAGCAGCCAAGCGATGAAGAAGGGCAACAATACGGCACTCAGCCGGTTGATGAGCAGGCCGATGGCCACAATAATCAGCAAGAGAGTAACGCTGCGGATGAAACTGTCAAACGTAATTTCCTTTTCCAACATATCCAAACGAATAACAAGCGCAAGGGTGCCATTCCAAGCACAGAAATTTGTGAGACAAAGTTATATAAAATTCTGCGTTATGCAAAGAAAAAATCAATCTTTTCGATTATACCCTTTTGGTAAATTAGGGAAATCAGTCGCCCTGCTTGCCCTTCGTGGCCTCCTGGTAGCAGTGGCGGCACAGCGGTTCGTACTCCTGCTTTTCGCCCAGCATCACCTGCTTGTCGCCCTGCACCGTGCGGTGGCTCACGTAGGCCAGCGCACCGCAGCGCACACAGATGGCGTGCTGCTTGGCCACGTCGTCGGCTATGGCGCACAAGGCCGGCATGGGGCCGAAGGGGCGCCCCTGGAAGTCGAGGTCCAGTCCGGCCACGATGACGCGCACGCCGCGGGCCGCCAGTTCCTGACAGACGTCGACGATGCCGGGGTCGAAGAACTGGGCCTCGTCGATGCCCACCACCTCGTTGTCGGCCGACATCAGCAGGATGCTGGCCGAGGAGTCGACGGGCGTGGAGGGTATGGAGTTACCTTCGTGCGAGACGACGTCCTCCTCGGAGTAGCGCGTGTCGATGCTGGGCTTGAAGATTTCTACCCGCTGACGGGCAAACTTCGCACGCTTCAGGCGGCGGATGAGTTCCTCGGTCTTGCCCGAGAACATCGAACCACAGATGACCTCCACACGCCCCTGGCGCATGATTTCCCCGTTGAACTCCGTTCTTCGACTTCCGCGACTCGACCAAGTCCCCGTGCCCGCGACTTGGTTCTCGCTGCTCTTGTCGTTTCTTTCTGCTATGGTCAGTGACATGTCTCTTTATACCTATTTAATATATACTTCGACGCAAAGTTAAGAAGAATTTTTGGGAACGGCAAGGAGATATCTCGTTTTTACGACAAAAAGATGCGCCCGCCAACCACTTTTTCACCCTGCCGCGGGGACAAAAACGACAACCCAAGGAGGAAAAGTTCCGCCACCGCCGATGAACGTACATCCATCGTCGGTGTCCGTACGTTCATCGTCGACGTACGGCCGTTCATCGCCGATGGCGGAACTTTCCGACGCGTCGATGTAAAGAAATCCATAAATTTCGGGGGAAAATATGCGGAGATACGGAAAAACTTTCGTAATTTTGCTCCGTATTATGGGAACATTGTACGTTGTACCGACCCCTGTGGGCAATCTGGAGGACATGACCATGAGAGCCCTGCGCGTGCTGCGCGAAGCCGACCTGATATTGGCCGAGGACACTCGTACCTCGGGTAATCTCTTGCGCCACTTCGACATACACCGCCCCATGCTCTCGTTCCACAAGTTCAACGAGCACCAGGTGGTGAGCAGCATCGTAGGAAGGCTGCAGGCGGGCGAGCGCATGGCACTGGTCTCCGACGCCGGCACACCGGGCATCAGCGACCCGGGCTTTCTGCTCGTACGCGAGGCCGTAGCCAGTGGTGTGGAGGTCATCACGCTGCCGGGGGCCACGGCCTTCGTGCCGGCACTGGTATCGTCGGGCCTGCCCTGCGACAAGTTCTGCTTCGAGGGCTTCCTGCCGCAGAAGAAGGGCCGCATGACGCGCCTCGAGGAACTGGCCGACGAGCCCCGCACCATCGTCCTCTACGAGAGTCCGCACCGCGTGGTGAAGTTGCTGGAACAGCTGGCCGAGGTGTTTGGCCCCGACCGACACGTGAGCGTGTGCCGCGAGATATCGAAGGTGCACGAGGAGAGCGTGCGCGGCACCGTGGCCGAGGCCCTGCAGCACTTCCAGCTGGAGGAGCCCCGCGGGGAGTTCGTCATCGTAGTGGGCGGCTGCCCCCAAGACGCCAAAGACCCTAAGGACCTTAAGGGCCCTAAGGGCTCTAAGGACTCTAAGGCCCTTAAAGGCTCTAAGGCCCCTAAGGACCTTAAAGGCTCTAAGGCCTCCGAAGCCCCCAAGTTATCGAAATATCAACGCAAACAACTAAATAACTATTCGTTATGAAAAAGATTCTTTTCATGGCCCTGTGCCTGGTGGCACTGGCCTCTTGTGACAAGTTCGGCAAAAGCCAAGCCGACGAAACCTTGCGCCAGCGCGACTCGCTGATGCAGATTATCAACCAGAAGGACGAAGAACTGAACGAAATCATGGACTGCGTGAACGAGGTGCAGGACGGATTCCGCCGCATCAACGAGGCCGAGGGACGCGTGACCGTGGCCGACAGCAACCCCGAAAGCGCATCCTCGCGCACCATCATCCAGGAAAACATGCAGTACATACAGCAGGCCATGGAGCAGAACCGCGACCTCATCGCCCAACTGCAGCAGCGACTGAAGACCACGACCTTCAACGCCAAGGCCCTGGAGCGCACCATACAGAACCTGCAGGAACAGCTGGAGTCGCAGAACCTGCGCATTCAGGAACTGGAGGCTTCGCTGGCCGAGAAGGACATCCTGATAGCCGAACAGGGCGAACAGATTGACAACCTGAGCGAGAACGTGAACAACCTGACGCAGGAGAACCGACAGAAGGCGGAGACACTGGCCAACCAGGACAAGGACCTGCACACGGCATGGTTCGTGTTCGGAACGAAGGCCGAACTGAAGGAACAGAAAATCCTGAAGGACGGCGACGTGCTGAAGACGGGCGACTTCAACAAGGACTACTTCACGCAGATTGATACCCGCGTGGTGAAGGAAATCAAGCTCTACAGCAAGAGCGCCAGCATGCTGACCACCCACCCCGCCGGCACCTACACGCTGCAGAAGGACCAGAAGGGCGAATACGTACTGCGCATCACCGACGCACAGAAGTTCTGGAGCGTCAGCAAGTATCTGGTAATAAGAGTGAAATAGTGGGAAGAAAGGATTCATACAACATCAGCCGCTCGGCCACCTCGGCCACCCGCATGCAGGAGGGCCTGGACCAGTCGGGCGGACGACGGAAATACTACCACGAGGAACAGGGCCCCGAGACGGCGGTCCTGGTGGGACTGATCACTCCGCAGCAGAACGAACGCAAGACGCAGGAGTACCTGGACGAACTGGAATTCCTGGCCACGACGGCCGGAGCCGTCACCATCAAGCGATTCACCCAACGCATGAACGGGCCAAGCAGCGTCACCTACCTGGGCATCGGTAAACTGAAGGAAATCCGCGCCTACATCGAGGCCGAGGAGGAGGCCGAACGCGAGGTCGGCATGGTCATCTTCGACGACGAACTGTCGGCCAAGCAACTGCGCAACATCGAGTCGGAACTCCGCGTGAAGATTCTGGACCGCACGAGCCTCATCCTCGACATCTTCGCCATGCGGGCACAGACGGCCAACGCCAAGACGCAGGTCGAGCTGGCGCAGTATCGCTACATGCTGCCCCGTCTGCAACGCCTTTGGACCCACCTCGAACGCCAAGGCGGCGGTTCGGGCGGCGGAGGCGGAAAGGGCTCGGTGGGACTGCGCGGTCCGGGTGAGACGCAGCTGGAGATGGACCGACGTATCATCCTGAACCGCATGTCGTTGCTGAAGCAGCGACTGGCCGACATCGACCGCCAGAAGACCACCCAGCGCTCCGGCCGCGGGCGCATGATTCGCGTGGCCCTGGTGGGATATACCAACGTGGGCAAGTCCACCCTGCTCAACCTCCTGGCCAAGACGGAGGTGTTCGCCGAGAACAAACTCTTTGCCACCCTGGACACCACCGTGCGCAAGGTCATCATCGACAACCTCCCCTTCCTGCTCTCCGACACCGTCGGCTTCATCCGCAAGTTGCCCACCGACCTGGTGGACTCCTTCAAGTCGACGCTCGACGAGGTGCGCGAGGCCGACCTCCTGGTGCACGTCGTAGACATCTCGCACCCCGACTTCGAGGAACAGATAAAGGTAGTAGATAAGACGCTGGCCGACCTGGGCTGCGCCGACAAACCCGTGATGATAGTCTTCAACAAGGTGGATGCCTACACCTGGGTGGAGAAGGACGAGGACGACCTGACGGAGGCCACGCGCGAAAACCTCTCGCTGGCCGACCTCATGAAGACCTGGATGGCACGCCTCCAGGGCGACTGCCTCTTCATCTCGGCACGCGAGCGCACCAACATCGACGAACTGAAGGACGTACTGTACAAAAAAGTAAGGGAACTCCACGTACAGAAGTACCCCTACAATGACTTCCTCTTCAACCACTACGAAGAGGAGGCTGAATAACTACCACGAATTAAATATACGACCACGATTAAACGGATTAAACGGATTACAACAACGAACGAATAACTACCACGAATTGCACGAATTAAACGAATTAGGCTGGCGCCTCACATCAGGCCGAAGGCAAAATTCGTGTAATTCGTGGTAAAAGTAAAGAATCCGTGTAATCCGTTTAATCGTGGTCGTATATTTAATTCGTGCAATTCGTGGTCTTAATCCGTTTAATCGTGGTCGTATTTAATTCGTGCAATTCGTGGTCTTAATCCGTTTAATCGTGGTCGTATATTTAATTCGTGTAATTCGTGGTAAAAGTCAATTGGGGTGACGTTTGCGGCGGAAGAAGTCCTGTATCAGCCGTCGGCATTCCTCTTCAAGTATGCCCGTGGTGACGGTAGCCTTCGGGTGCAAGGCCTCGGGTGCAAAACGTTGGTAACCGCGTTTCTCGTCGCCGGTACCGTACACCACGCGACCCACCTGTGCCCATCCCAGTGCTCCGGCACACATTATGCAAGGTTCCACGGTGACGTACAGCGTGCAGTCGGTCAAGTATTTGCCACCTATGGCATCGGCGGCTGCCGTCAGGGCCTGCATCTCTGCATGTGCAGTCACGTCCCTCAGCGTCTCCGTCAGGTTGTGCCCGCGACCGATGATGTCTCCCCTCGGACTCACCACCACCGCCCCAATGGGAATCTCCCCTTCTTCCAGTGCCCGACGCGCCTCGCGCAGTGCTTCCTGCATGTAGAAATTGTCGTCTCGCTTCATAGCATCTACATTATTTTTGCCCCAAAAGTACAAAAAAAGTTGGGAACGTGAAAGAAAAACTTACTTTTCCTTCGCGTTCCCAACTTTGTTTATTATTGTAAATTAGCGCAATACTATAATAATTGTGCTGTAATCTACTTTTGAATGTCTGGCTCCCAACTAAGACAGGCTGAAATTTATGCTTGAGCTGTAGCGTTGACGAATGAATCGGCCAGCCTGCATGGCCGGTCTCCATCTGGGTGACATGTTCAGCAAGCGAACAACCTCCTGGGTAAGAGACGGGTCAGGCGACCGCATAACCTCGATATCTTCCAAATAACCCGATTTGCCCACAGTAAAGCTAAATTTGACCGTTCCTTGTATTCCTTGTTCCTGAGCCACAGGAGGATATTTGACGTTCTGACTCAACCAAGGAGAAAATGCTTCGTTGCCACCAGGAAATTCCGCAGGCTGTTCGATGATGTTGTAAAAACAAAGGTTGTAACGCCCTTCGCTGGCGGCAGTCTTCTCCTCGGCAGTGAAGGGATGCACCTTGTTGTAGAAGGTGAGCGATACTTCGTCCTTCCCCAGTTCACTATGGCTCAGAGTGACGTCGGTGACGGAAATGAAAGTCAGGTCACCGTCTCTGCTGAACTTGAGATGTACGGGGCCTTCATCACTCAGTATCAGGTCTCCATTTGCCTTCATTGCCCACAGCGTCAGGTTGATGACCGTGTCCAGAGGCAGCGCTTGGCTGACCGATGTCCGGAAGTGAATGCCTATCTGGTCGTATTTGGCAGGAATGCTCCACGGTTTCGACATATCAACAGCAGTAAAATATACCGTGTGCAGGGCTTCGGTATCATTGGTAATAAGATCTTTTCGGTAATAAGCATTTTCACATTTGATGGATGCGTTGCCAAACTTAAAGACTGCAGGCTTAGGCCCTTCGTCAACGGGTTCTTCCGGCTGGGAGGGAGTTCCCTCTTCCGGGGCATCGACCTCGTCGTCGCCACAAGAAACCAGACCCGCACTCAACATTGCCACCAACAAGATGGCCATTAATCTCCAATAATTCTTTTTCATAGTTACAATTTTACAGGGGGTTATCTTTCTATGGTAATGTTCAAGAAGCGGACAATGGGATCAACGGGGTCGAAGACATCATAGCGGGCACTGTTCTGAGCAAGAAGGGTGAGCGTGGTGGCCTGCGGGCTGACGTTAGATACCTGGACACGGGCATGGAGAGTGCCATCGCGTGGAATGGTGACATCCTCGATGCTCCAACCGAAGTCCTCGCTGTCGCCCACAGCCCAAGAGACGACGCTTCCGTCGAAATAGTTGCTGCGGTCGTCAAAGCCTTCCATGGTCTCGAGATAGAAACCCGTGATAGCCACGCCAGTATTGTTCTTGATGGTGAAGTCGATGACCACATTGCCCTCGTCGTCGGCCACACAGGAATTCAACTGATAGTCTAATCCCAGATCGTTGCTCTGTATGCCATTGTCCAGTACACGGTGGTCCACAACGGGGATGTCACGTTTCTGGCATACGTCGTCTTCGAGGTAATAGACATCGGCGATGTCGACATTGAAACGAATGCCGGCCTTCGTGGCGCGATTGCTTGGGTCGAAGTCCTTGACCTTGATGCGAACGGTCCTATTCTTTTGAGGATAGATATTAGAGAGGCTGACCGAATGCCCTGGCCGCCACAGTGTCTCGTTGTCCCAGTTCGTTCCATCGACAACGTACTGTTGGCCCAGATTGTCGAAGACATTACCACCGTTCACATCTGCCAGATGCATAGTTACCCCCAAAGGCTGGCTCGTGATGTTGGTCATTGTGTACTCCATGTAGAGGTATGCACCTACGCGCTCGCATCGCTGAACGTCCATCCTGACATAGTCACTCCACCTACGCGCCTTTTCCTCGTTCGAATCGTTGCTGCACGAAACGAATGTCAATGTACCCAGCAGCACGAAAGCCGCCATCAAAGAACTCTTCAAAATTGTTTTTTTCATAGTCTTTTATATTTTGGTTTTGATTAATACATGGTCTTTCCTGCATGCAGGATAACACCTTTCAGTTCGCTGTCCTTGGCTTCGAGGCGGACAGTCTTTTCATCGACGGGCACCACATAGAGGTCGCCCTCGCCTTGTATGGTCTCGGTCCATTCACCTTCACTGTCGAAGTCGTCAGGGTCGCCCGAGAACTCCATCACCACCTTCTGGTAGTACAGTTTCACTTTTTCGCCCTCAGCCGCCATGTTCGTAACGACAAAGGTGGCGCCGGGCTCGAACTGGACGAAGGTCTTAATCACTCCGTAGCCCTTGTGTCCGTCGTGTTCGGCAAAATCGCCTGAAAGTGTCATGGTCACGTTGTTCAGTTCATCGCCGTTGTTCCAGTCGCCCAGGACAGCGCTACTGGCGGTGCGCTCAGGAACACCAGTGCGCGGCATGGCGGTGCTCTTCAGCAGATTGTTGTAGTCGTGCTCCAGATATTGCCACGCATTGGACATGATGGAGGCCTCGATGACCTGTCCGTCTGCACTGCGCTGGGCGGCACCCATTTGCGTCCGTTCTGCGACCCAGAAGTGGTAACCGGCGATGTCGTTCTCGAAGATGGTACTGCCAGGGCTGGCCACACGGGTGTTGCCATAGACAGTGAACACGCCTTGGCGCGTGCCGTAGAAACTACCATTGAAGCCATAAACTTCCGAATCAACAAGAGGCATGAAGCTCTCATCGTCGGCCTTGTAGATGCTGCTTTTGGAACCGACCGACATCCAGAAGTGTCCCTTGCAAACATGGCTGTAGACACGGACACGCTCGTCGAACGTCTTCTCGATGGACTGCTCGGGACGGGCAATATCGTAGATGAAAAGTACCTTTCCATTGGGGTTGAGGGCCAACAGGCGACCTTCGTGCACGAGGTCACGTTTCACCAATCCGTCGCGCACTGGGCACGAATGGTTGACAACATCCGAGAGCACCTCGTTGCCGTCGCGGTCTATTACGGCCCAGTTACTTTGGTCCTTCCACACTACGGCATAGCCTTCGTTAAAACGCTCGGCATAGTAGTAGGCGGTGGGGATGACTTTTTCGCCCTTCTCATTGATGTAGCCATACAGCATGCCACCCACACCGTCGCCGTCAACTATCACAGCACGCCCACAGAAGAAGTTTCCGACATCGTGGGCCTGCACGTTGAAGGCCACCTTGCCCTCACGGTCGATGTAGTGAATCTGATTGTCCTGCCCCTCCACAGGAGCATATTTCCCCGTGAAGTCACCCACCTTCTGATAACCTTCACCTATAGGCTGTTCAATGGCTCCAACATTATAGAAGTAATAGAGTTTGCGTTCTTTGTCGTAGGCCGAGAAGATATTGTCGATGGATGGACTAACATAGCAGAGGCTGGAGGGCAAGTCGATGAAATCGCCTCCTAATGCAACCAAAGAGTAGGAACTGCCATACCGGTCGGAACGTTCGCTGTACGATATGTGGTCGATGATTTCGTCCGAAGAGAGGGTTTCGCTTTCTCCTCCGTCCCTGGAACAAGAAACTAAAAGCACCGATGCCATGGCAACTGCGCTTATGAACATACAAAATGTCGGTTTTTTCATAGTCATTGTGATTTAATGTTAGCCTTGATTTATTTGCAAAATTACAACAACAATCCGTGATTTGCCATGTCTTTTCTATGGCATATTTATGTCTTTTGCCTTCAAATGGGCTTTGTAACCGAGTTGATGTTGTATATATATGCCTTTTTATATAACTTTGTACATCGAAATAAAAAGGAGACCGATATGGAATACGACAAACTATGTAGGGCGGTGGAACAACATCTGCATCGCGAGATGCGCACACCGGCAGACTTCGACTATCTGTCGGAGCAAATCATGAACAAGACCAGCAGTTCGTTGAGCAGCACCACGCTCATGCGACTATGGGGCTATCGTCGTTCCTCGGCGACTGTACGCATAGCTACACTTGACATTTTGGCCCGTTTCATCGATTATAAAGACTATACCCACTTTCGTTCCGAAGAACAAGAAGACCCAGGGATTATCCCCCCGCCCTCCCCTGCAGGGAAGGAGCAGTCGCACCTCCAAACCCAGGACATTGGACATTCAGTTTCCGTAAGGGGAAGAGCATTTAGATGGCTCATGCTGGTTCTGTCTGTCCTCCTGGTTGCAGTCGTGCTCTCTGTTATTTATTTTCACCGTCCGCAGGAAGAGTCGCAGGAACAGCCACAGACCCAGTACATAACCAGCCTTTCCGAACTGAGCAACAACAGGCAATACCTCATCCACACACGAGAACAGCGACGCGGTTCTCTTGGCATCTGTGGCCGACATCTGGGCACCACCTTCGAGAGCGCCGCTCTTTTCCGTTGCGACAAAGCCTCGCCCTTTGCCATCATTCAGCACGAAGGCTGTTTTTACCTCTTCAGCGTCGAGAAAGGCCGATTCGTCAACGTCCTGAACTACCTGACCGACAAGCCCCTGCTCAGGGATTTTGGCGAGAGGAACTGGTGCGCCTTCGACATCCATCCGGAAACGTATGGCTTTGTCTTCGACTTTAAGTCCACCACCAACGTCTACACCCTGAACGTGGCAGCTTTCGACGGTATCATTATAGACGACTGGGGCACCGCAAACGGCTGCTACGACGACGGCAACTTATTCTCCCTGGAAGACGCAGGACCCTTCGACCCCACGGAGGCCCTAAGTTATCTGACACATAATTCTTGTTCGACAAGCGAATAAAATTCGGTTACTTCATTCATAACTCATAATTATTTTCTATCTTTGCACAATATTATGCATTATGAATTATGAATAAACATTTCTGCCTGGACGATTCGCCGGAGTTCCGCATGGTGGAACTGGGCGAGGTGACGAGCACAAACGACTTCCTGCGCAACTACAGGCCTGTGGGGCCGGAGCGCCGGATAACACTGGTGACGGCCGAGCACCAGACGGCCGGGCGCGGTGCCGGACAGAACCATTGGGAATCGGAACCGGGCAAGAACCTGCTGTTCAGCCTGATGGTGCATCCGCGCCACATCCGCCCCGAACGCATTTTCGTGCTCAGCGAGGTGCTGGCACTGAGCATACAGGCAGCCCTGCAATGCTCCCCCATCATGGAGGGAGACGCAGCGGGACGCTGTAAAATCAAGTGGCCCAACGACATCTATTGGGACGACCGCAAACTGTGTGGCATGCTCATCGAGAACGACCTGCAGGGCGGCCAGATAGAGCGGTGCATCTTAGGCGCCGGCATCAATGTGAACCAGACGGAGTTCGCCTTCGACAGAGGGCAGACGGACGGACTGCGGCGCATGGCGGAACCCGTTTCGCTGGCGCAAATCGCAGGACACGACCTGGAGCGCCGCTTTGTGCTGGAGGGCGTCATGGAGTTCTTCACCCGCTACTACAGCTGGACGGAACAGGGCCGACAGGACGAACTGCACCAGATGTACCTCAGTCAACTCTACCGGAAGGACGAGGTGCACGGTTTCGTCGACGCCGAAGGCTCCTTCCGCGGCACCATCACCGATGTGGAGCCCGGCGGCCACCTCATAATTGACGATGAAATGGGCAAAAAAAGACGCTACGGCTTCAAGGAAGTGGAATACGGGGAATAATCAGAAACCTCCGAGTAATCGGAATAATCAGAATTTTCAGAATAATCAGAGTTTTCAGAATAATCAGAATAATCAGAAATAACTATGGCAAAGTTTAAGCGCATCCTGCTGAAGCTCTCGGGTGAGAGCCTGCAGGGAGAACA
>Ga0310691_10005428_pt1 | contig 13967 bp, 16 predicted proteins | sample 176DNAGHGlowgp2_FD_203887 | JGI IMG/M metagenome (GOLD analysis project Ga0310691, IMG submission 203887) | Sheep rumen microbial communities from Palmerston North, Manawatu-Wanganui, New Zealand - 1766 DNA GHGlow gp2 (v2) (version 2) | ecosystem: Host-associated > Mammals > Digestive system >... | reverse complement strand
CTCTCGGCGCTGAGCAATTACTTTAATAGCCATAGTTGTTTTGTTTTAGTTTGTTAGAAATTTTGGTTAGTTGGTCTCGTTGTCGCCTGTGCGGGCTTTGTCCCTGCTGTTAAGGAAAAATCTTGCTACTATTAATGCGCGCAATTTCCAGAATTAATCCTCGCAATTTTTTCGCTTAATACCTGAGATTGTATGCCTTTCATTTTGACAATGCAAAGGTACAAAATTTTCATCAACTATGCAAGCATTTTCGCGATTTATTTCAAATGTTAAATTAACACTTTTCGTAGGCGCGTCACCGCGTCGGCGCGTCGGCGCGTCATTTCGAAAAATCAATAGGCGCATCATTTATGCTTATATATTATATATAATTATTATATATTATAATATATAATAATTTAAAATAGATAGATTCTTCTATGTAGCGCAAAATGAAAAATCCAAAAGACGCGCCGACGCGCCGACGCGGTGACGCGCCTAAATGTCTTTTCCTAATTTCGGTTGGCAGTTTTTTGCTTATTTCCTGATGTGGTTGACAGTCTTCCTGGTTTCGTTGTCTAGATATGAACTTTTCAACCTTACATTATCATCTTCATATGAGAGAAGATATAATATAGATAATAATAATCATATATGTTTTGAATAAAAAAAATAAATGTCGGACACATTATGTCCGTCCCTTGCCATAATTTTGCCTCCGAAAATTAAAATTGGAGGACAAAAGTATGAAACAAGACAAAGATTTGGCATTTCTGGCCACATGTGAGAATGACGATCTTCGCACCCTGTGCGACATTCTTACCTATAACAGCAAAGGGGAACTCAGATTGAGTGAACAATTGACTAATTCAGATGCCTACATCAACTACTATCCTGAGCGGATGAGTCTGATGGCAAATGAACTTGGCGAAGAGTTGCGGAAGTTTGGCAGCAATACGGTAAAGACGATATGCCGTAAGGGCGAAGCCGATAGTTATGAGACTATCGTTCGTCGTGTCTGCAAGAGAATGAAGATTAATGTGGGCAATGACAATAGCACCCAGGAAATGGAACGTGAACTATTAATTACCATCTGTGAACATACAACTGCCAGTCTTACGGATGATGAGTTAAGATTATTTGCTGAAAAAGCCGGTATCCCTCACAAACGACTTAACCACCAAATGTTGGCTTATGCCGTGATGTTTGCTATCCGCAGGAATACCTATCTGATGACAGAACTAGTCTATTATGTGTCAGTCCGTATAGCGAATATGCTTCTGGGGCGTTGGATTTCAATGATGAGTATGGCTACGGTAGGGCGTTATCTTGGTATGGCAGCAGGCCCTATCGGTTGGGCAGCGTTGGCTGGTTGGACTATCAGCGACATAGCCTCTCCTGCCTATCGTGTCATGATCCCAGCAGTTATTATGGTTGCCTCTATGCGTTTTCGTCAGACAGCGTTATTAACCCAGAAGATTTAAGAATGATGGAAGCAAAAGACATTATGCATCCAGAAGATGCCAAGGCGCTTCAGATGCTAAAGAAACTGAAAGGCTTTGACGACCTGATTCGTTGGATGATGGAAAATGGCTACGAGAAGACCTTCCGAGGTGAGAATCTTGGCTTTATGCTGAAGGTCAGCGAACGCAACTTCCCAGAGATTAATCTGCTTTTCAGAAGTGTTGTTCGGCAGGTGGGCATCAGTATGCCAGAACTCTACATCTATAATGATCCCGTGATGAACGCTTATACCTATGGCGAGACCAACACTTTCGTTGCAATAAGCAGTAGTATCATAGAGAAGATGACGATTGACGAGGTACGCTGTATTATGGCTCATGAGTGTGGCCATATCCTCTGCCAGCACACCTTATATAATACGTTACTGCGTACGATTGAAGAACTAGGCACTTTTTTCCAGATCATCTCCTATTCTGCCTTAGGCCCTATCCTGATGGCGATGCAATACTGGAGCCGTAAGAGTGAACTCTCAGCAGACCGATGCGCTGCTGCCGTAGTTGGTGAACGCGTATATCAGACCGCTATGCTGAAACTGACATGTGGCCTTTCAAGGATTGACGGAAGTCCTTACCAGTTAGTAGAACAGGCTCACGAATACCATCAGATGGAGCATGAATCATGGTGGGATGTCATTCAACAGAATTGTCGTATCGCCTTCAATTCTCATCCCCAGATGTGTGAACGCGCCATGGAGATAGACCGTTGGAGAAACTCCTGGCAATATCGTAATCTTAGAAAAATACAGTCCGTGATATGAAAAAAGTGAGTAAATACTTTGCCATTTCAGAAATTTTCCCTATCTTTGCCCCTGCAATATTAGAGAAAACGAGCGGCAACGCTCATTTGACATATTGCACGACAGACTGAACTTGGTGCAAAATGTGTAGCCTTGGCTGTATCCATTCCAATCCTATGTTCGTCATTCATCGCTGGAATTGTCGGTGGAATGATAGTCTGGCAACCGAAACAGCAGGGAATGCAACAAAGAATAACGTTTCTAAATACGTAATAATATGAGTGAAATAACGTTTGTAACAAGTTATGATAACGATTGTGTGGAGTTTGCTGAAACTCTTATGACCTTGGTTTCAGCTGATAAATATCTTTGTAACATAAAAAGAAGTAATGAGGAGTTCAAAAAGGACAGAAGCATCGTATCTGGTGAATATATTCTTACTATTGGAAATGAAGCTTCTAAGTACAATATGCAAAACTTCAAAGATATATATAATAATTATGGTATTCATTTCGGCTATCATGGAACTAAGGCATGGATTAGTTGTGAAAGTTTTAAATGGGATGAAAAATCATTGCTTAAGTTCCATACAGAATTGATTTCTGTGTTGGATGAACTTGGAATGAACACAGAAAACATTGATGACATAGCAAAAAAGGTTCTTAAAGAGCAAAAGAATATTAAGAAGAATATTGATTCTTTTGAAGGCAAGCCTGGATTACAAAAAGGTGATTTTGCTGAGGCTTTCTACAACGAAGCTTATAATGTATTGATGACTTCTCTTGCTGTAAACAATATTATGCAAAAGAATATGATTATGGGATTCTTTCTGGCTGTAGGAAAATGGTTCCGAGATTTTCTCAAAAAATCCGAGCGACGTAAACAACAATACAAATATGCCACCGTATTGTTTTATTATCGCTATATTCACGATTTTTTGGAACTTGATGATAAGAATAACAAGGACGACAAAGTAAAAATGAACTTTTAGTTAATACGATGCATCAGACAGACAATCCCTTTGAATCGGGGTACAAATATGGTATTGATAATCTTGGCGCATTCTTTGGAGGTGAACTTTCACGACAAGCGAATCAACCTTATCTGGAGTCTATTCAAAAGGAAATAAATAATCTTACAGAAGCACTTAACAAGTACGAAGGTAATGCCAACCCACAGTTAAAAGGATATGTGGCAGAAGCATGGCACACCTACACATTCAATATTGACGCAGCTGCCAAGCAATCAACAGAGAGAGCCACACAAGTAGAATCAAACGGTTTAGGATCTGTTGATGTTTCTACCAGTTGGGGCGAAGATTATAGCTTGAAGTATTATCAGTCTGGTGCTCAAAGTGCATTAGCCCAGGGACATTCTTTAGAATACGCATACCAAAGGTATATTCATAAGTTAGGTGAAGGCGTTGAGATTCCCACAAGAGAAGAATACCTTAAAATGAGCGGTATTGATCCTAACACGAATATGCAGTTAGGCATGTATGAAGGCCAGGCAAGACTAATACCTTCAGATCAACTTAAAGATGCTATCGAAACTCTCAATAAAAGAATCCAAAGAGACTTAAACAATCTAGACAATCCAAGCAGGGCAGAATCCGCACAACGTTTGATAGAGGTAAGGGACAAACTGACATCACACATATCAGGGCCAAATGGAGAACAGTCACTTGAACTGACAGAAAAAGAATCTCGACTATTAGCAGAACAAGCAAAGGAAGGTAAGTTTGATCCTGCACGTTACGATATTACATTGGCTAAGAAAGCAGACGCAATGTTTATCTGTGGAAATGCCATGAGAGCTGGACTAAACGCAGCTTGGATCTCTGCGTTATTAAAGATGGTTCCCCAACTTGTCACAGTTATCAAAAGGCTCGTTCAAGAAGGCTTCCTTGATTTTGACGAACTAGAAAATGCTGGTAAGTCCGGATTCTCTGGGGCAAAGTCTGGTTTCTTTAGAGGTTTTTTGTGCGCTGCAATCATGTCATCTTCTCAATTAGGTTATCTGGGTAATGCCATGCAGAATGCATCGTGTTCTAATAATTTTGCCCCTGGTGTTGGAGTTGCCGTCGTATTGCTGTGTCAGGCCGTCTCAGATGGAATTAAATGTGCAAAAGGAGAATTGACCAAAACACAATACGCTTACAATATTGAGCGTAATCTATATATAGGTGTAGGTGGTTTGGTAGGTGGCTTGGCTCTCCAATCAGTCATTGAAATACCTGTGGTTTCTTATGCAGTTGGGAGTATGATAGGCTCGTTGCTTGGTGGTTTTGTGTTTACCGCAAAAGAACAAATAATGATGTCTCTCTGTGTTAAAAATGGCTATACTGTATTTGGGCTTGTGGAGCAAGATTACACCATGCCTGATACTGTGAGAAAAAAGTTGGGATTTCCTGTATATGGATTTAAAGAGTATCATGCTAAAGAGTATAAGTTCAAAACATATCAACAAAAGACTTATAATCAAAAGACATATAACTGGAAAAGAATAGACTCTATTATATTAGAACGTGGAGTAATTGGATTTAGAAAGGTTGGATATTTATAATCACAGACAATACTTGAGGTGTATTTGTTACACAAAATGGATAAATTATTTACTCAGAAGAAAAAAGAACGAAGAAAAAATAGTTCAATGATTGATAAAATGAATATTCGAGAGTTTGACAATGAATTGCTTAGGGCTGGAGAGCATGAAGATCTTTATTTCCATTGTCCTTTATTTAATGATGGATATTCTACAATAAATTTAATAGAATATCGAAATAATACGTTATTTTTGAAACATACATTTAAATGTGATTATATAATTAGAACATGTATAGGTCTTTCAAAAGAAATTGAAAGTCTAGAACTGAGCGATGATGTTGAAGTACAATTAGTTATTGAGGATACACCTGATAAAGAGCAATTTTATACTCATATTTTAACACCTTTTGAAAAGAAAGGCAATGATGTTATTATTGAAGTGCATATTTAATGAATTAATAGCAGTGGAGCATTTGATATATTGATATTTGAGATTGACCTTTAGCGTGATAAACTACGAATATAAGTATAAATAGAACATGAAACACAAATACATCCAAGAATGCACTAACTGCAATAATGTCGTTGTTGGCAGAGAGAAGCGAGGAATTATCAGGGATGCTTTGCATGGCGGACCTGGGACTGCTGTGGAGTTTATACCTGTTGGTGGAAAACTGATTTGGAAAGCATCGAAGGAAATCGTTTTACGTCTCTTGCGAACTGATATGGAGAAGTGGGGTGATGAACTGGAGAAGTGGATTTACAAGGATATCCAAGTTGATTACGAATGCCCAAAGTGCGGTAATACATGGACTGAGACGCATCCGCTAAGTGAATCGGAATATAAACAGATGATAGGTGACTACATAGCAAAGGTTAAAGATTTAGCTACGCTGAATAAGTCAGAAAACAAGAAGCCAGATATAGGCAAACGTATTATGGTTATGAACCATCAGGAATCAATCGGAATAAATATGAAGTTACAAATACCTTACAATGAACTGGAGGCATTCTTAATGAAGAAGTACGACCAGCAAGTTAAGTTGGGGTTTGCCAATGAAAATACCATTAGCATTACCAAGAAAGTAGTTATTAAAGATGCAACGATTAATGTATCTGTTGATAAGGTTGCGGGAAATGATATCATATTGCATTATCAGGCGGGCTTTGGTATTGAGTGGATTATCAAGGGCGCGCTGATGTGGTTTAAGGAAACAATTAGTGGCTTTGTCAACGAACTGGAAGAAAACAAGTTATTGTTGCATTTGGATAGAATTGAGCAGTTGGACACTATACTCGAGATAATAGAGATTAAAGCAGTTAACTTCGATGACTTAAATGCAAATTTAGTAATTATGGTAAAATAATATTTGATTACAAGCAGAATTCCTAGTTGCTTTATATACAAATTTATAGAGGCGGACACAAAATGTCTGCCTCTCTTTTTATCTTTGCAGCCATAAAATGTATTATAACAATTAAAAAGATTATTATGGCGAAGAAAGAAACTATCGATTTGGAAGTCATAAAAGGAATGCATCCAGATTGCTTTAACACTCCAGAGGATATTGCTAACTTAGGGTGTGATTACTGCAATGGAGAAGGAGTCAATGAGAATTGTGAAATAGGTCGTACTCTTCTTGAAAAAGCAGCAGAAATGGGATGTGTGTATGCAATGACAGCTTTGGGTTATTTGTATCACGATGATGATTATGATGGGCATGATGATGAAATTGCTTTTGAGTGGTTTGTGAAAGCAGCAACTAATGGCGAATTGGTAGCAGGTTTAATGCTTGGCGTGTTCTACGATAATGGCTATTATGTGGAGAAAGATGAGACGATGGCCTTTTATCAGTACAAATTAGTCGCCTATTATGGATTAGATGTGGCACAATTCAATGTGGGGGTTGACTATGAATATGGCATTGGGGTTTCACAAAATTATAAATTGGCTGTGAAATGGTATCAACTGGCAAGTAAACAGGGAAATGAGAAAGCGATGAACAACTTAGGAATGAAATATGCGATGGGTCTTGGTGTGGAAAAAGATGAATACAAAGCATTTCAATTAGTTATGGAATCTGCTCATAGAGATAATCCTGTTGCAATGAAGAATCTTGGAGATTTCTATTTAGATGGCGTAGGTTGCCAACGAAATACCACAAAAGCAATGGAATGGTTTCAAAAAGCGAAAGAGAATGGAGAAGATGTTGACTCGTGCATTATCAACATGCTTCAACTTTTGGGACAATCTGACTCGAAAGACCCATTATCAGAATATCAAATAGCAGAATACTATCGTAAAGGGGAAGGGCTTTCACGGCATATAAAGATGGGGAACAGGAGAAAAAATCAAATTAATCGCTTACGGAATTACAAGAAGGCTGCTAAATGGTTTATTAGAGCCGCCAGGCATGATAAGAGTGATAATGCGGTCATAGCACAAGCCGCATATTATAAACTTGGTACTATATTTCAGGAAATAGCTGAAGACCGCTATGAAGTATGTTATGAGAAGAAGGCTATCAAATACTATACGATGGCAGCAAATTGTGGTTTGCCTATAGCTTTCTGCAAATTAGGCGAGATGTATGAAAACTATGGAGAAGAAAAGAAAGCCATTGATTATTATAACAGAGCGTCGGACGAAGCCTATATAAAATATGGCTTCAAAACTATGAACGAATTAATAAATACGAACTAAATCAACAATTGTAAGAATTATGAATGACCATTGGTTAACTACTGGAGATGATAAATCTTACTCAGAGGTGAGGGGATGGATTCATCTGAAAGAAGATGATATGCCTCATTGGCAAGCGTTGGTATTGGATAATATAAGGGCTATCAAAAATCAGAAAATGATAGAGTATGTAGAGAGGAATCCCTATATTACGATAGGAGCCTTGTTCTTTCGTGGATGGAATATTAAGCAGGAGGATTTCAATCTATTCGTAAACGAAGTGTGCGCTGAGTTTGGGGATGTGAAGCCCGTATTGTGCGACATAGACTTAGGCAAAAAGAGAAAACGTAATATCATAAGCATAAGTTTTGCATCTGGTTCCATTCAGGATTGCTTCTCAAAAAGAAAAAGAGCAGAGTTAAGGCTACAATCAATTCTTAGTAGTAGAAAATAATGAATTATCTTTGCTGATTCCAGAAAAATGACTATATTTGCCACAAAATTGAATGCGTATGTCAAAACTTAAGAAATGCATCTATCTTATCAATCTCATGGAGCGGAAAGGACCAATGACCCTGAAAGAGATTAATAACTATTATCAGTACTCTTCACTTTATGAAGGTGACGATATACAGCCTCGTACATTCCTCAGGTATAAGGATTTCATTGATGAGACCTTTCCCTGCTACATAGATTTCAATCAACGGACAGGTAAGTATGAGTTGCACCATCACAAGACTCTTTATGGTGAGGATGATTCACTTTATGACTATCTGCTCTCAGCCTATCATATCGAGGGAATGACAGAACTGGCCCTGAAACATCGTGATAAGATTCTGCTGACAAAGGCACCAACAGGTGTTGAAAATGTGCAGATCATTCTGGAAGCCATTGACAAGAAAAGGGGAATTGAATGTGAATACTATTCGTTCAAGGAGAATACGGAAAAGAATCATGTACTGATTCCATATTTCCTCCGAACATGGGAAAAGAGATGGTATTTGGTAGCAGAGCCTGAGGACCATCGTGGTAGGCTGTCTATATTTGCTTTGGAGCGTATGGATAATGTCATGCTGACGAAAGAAAAAATGCTACCATCGTCGGATATTGACATTGATGAGTATTTTGATGGTTGTTTTGGAGTGAACCATTCGGATGACCAGAAACCAGAGAAGATTCGGATTAAGGTGTATAGTTCGCAGGTTGATTATATCAGATACATGCCCATTCACGAATCTCAGAAGGAAGTAGAGGTAACAGAAGAATGGAGCATCTTTGAGTATCGGTTGATTCCTTGTTATAATTTCTATCAGCAGTTGCTATGGCACAGGGAAAAACTGGAAGTGCTGGAACCCCTTCATGTCAGGGAGGAAATGAAAAGTACGATAGAAAGTCTGTGTAATATATATAAATAGGAACCTCCTGCAGCCCAAAAGATTGAAAAGGATAATAAAAAAGACAAAAGTAAGTAGAAATAGAACTATGTACACAGCAAACATGACCCCCGCAGAGATATCACGTGAGACGGACGCTGAGATAGAAAATATCGACAAGAAGGTACGTCATATGGCGAATGAATTCCGTAGAAAGGCACTCAAAGCCACAAAATTCCCAATGACAATGACATTCGAACAGCGTACTGTCAGAAAAAACCGCTGGATCATAACGATGCATGCCCCGTCAAAGAAAAGTACAGAAAAAGGTACAGATTATTCATATTACTGTATAAGCGAATCCCCCATGGGAAAATACGTATATAAGCCTGTGCAGCGTAGTTTTGCAGATATTTTTCAGACGTTGGTTATCAAACCCCACTTTTTTAGTCGTTATCGTGAACGCATGGGATTGGAAGAGACGGGAGATAAACTGATTATGCAGATGATGAAATCGAAGAATATTGTGAAAACTGAGCAATTCGAGCGTAAAGACGGGAGTCTGGGATTTGTCATGACGTTCGACGACGGTATTGGACTTGGAGATGTGCTCGAGAAAGACAAAGTACACCTCGTACGTACTTTCGTGCCTAAGCATATGCTCTTTGACGACCAATTACCTGGTTTCCTGGAATATGAAGCAGATAAGGATACGGTTGAGGCTTTGCTGGAAAAAAAGAAGAGAGAACTATTCGCAAAGAGGATAATACGCCTATAGTCAATAGGTATATTAAAGAACTGCTCAATGACTTTGCTAATACAATAATAAAGGATGGGGGATGATATAACTCATTTGTGCTTTGGGTTTTAATTATATAATTATATGACATCATCTGCTTCGTAAATAGCCTTGATGTCCTGCTCTATAACAGCATAGAGTTCTTCTGGTGTCATATCACGAACTACGAGTTTTGACTCGTCAAGTGTTGCTGTATTTGTTGTTGTCATCATAAGTATTTTTGTTTCATGGTGCAAAGATAGATTTATTTTTTGAAACTTGTAAGAAAAGAAACAAAAAACTAATATATTTTTTAACACAGCGGGGTCTGGAACCTCTGTGCTAAGCAAATAGTCTTTTAATACTTGATTAGCCCATTGCCTGAACTCAATGCCTCTTTTTGTGTTTACTCTGAAACCTACAGAGATAATGGCATCAAGATTATAAAACTCCACTTTTCGTTTAACTGTTCTGTTTCCTTCTTTGCGAACTAGTTCCAAAATGGAACTTGTTGATTCTTTCTTTAATTCGTCACATTCATAAATATTTTGGAGATGCTTCGTTATGGCTTGTCTTTTTGTACCAAATAATTTGGAGGTTTTTAGTTGCGAAGAACATTAAAGAAAGTTAAAGGAAAATGTGTTATCGAGGAAAAACGGGGTTTCGTCGATAAAGTAGAAAAAGGGGTTTTGTGGAGTCGATTATTAGTACTACTTTTGCAGCCGTTTTTAAAATGAAACAACACAATAAATAATAAATTATGGAATATACAAAAGAACAGATTTTTAAAATTGGTAAAGAGAAATTCGTGACTGATTTAGTGAACGAGATTCTGGGCAAAGACACTATGGACGACAATGTAATAACAGGTGTCTCGCTTCAAGATTCCGGAAATTGCATACATATTACTTTTTCCGGAGGCGTTAGTGCCAGCACAATCATCGCCATAGGCGAGGCTTTTGGAGATGACAGTCCAAATGTGTTTGGCGAAGGAGAGAACACCATATCAATAGTGTTCTGTAACGAGAAATTTGACTGTTTGATTGGTACTACAGAGACAAATGGTTGATCTTTAAAAGCAGAAGGATGGTTCAACCATCATTTTGATCAATACTATGACACAAACCTATATAATATGAAAGATATAGAGAAAAACAAGCAAATTGTGTCACCATCGGTGTCACAATCTCTGATACAGGATTTGCGTCAGATTATCAATCAGGCGCGAGGTCATGTGGCTGCTACTGCTAATTATGCCCAGACCATGATGTACTGGCATATTGGCGAGCGCATCAATCGTGAAGTGCTTGGAAATCAGCGTGCTGAATACGGAAAACAAATTGTCGCGACAGTGGCGCGACAATTACAAGAAGAATTTGGCCGGAAAGGATTTGATGAGAAAAGTATCCGTAGAATGATGCAATTTGCCACACTTTTTCCCGATTCTCAAATTGTCGCACCACTGGCGCGACAATTGTGGTGGTCTCATTTTGTGGAAGTTATGCCACTTAAGGATGAACTGCAACGTGAGTTTTATCTGACGATGGCAGCATCCGAAAGATGGAGTAAAAGAACCCTTCAGGCAAAGATTGACGGTATGCTTTACGAGCGTACAGCCATTAGCGGAAAACCAGACGAGTTTATCAAGAAAGAACTGTCCACTTTGCGTGATGATAATATGATGTCGCCAGATTTGGTTTTCAAAAGCCCTTATTTCTTGGAGTTTACAGGTCTCACAGGCTATTATAGCGAGAAGACTTTAGAGGATTGCCTGTTGGCCCATTTAGAGCAATTTATTATCGAACTGGGCAATGGTTTTAGTTTTGTGGCCCGTCAGAAGCGTATGATTATCGATGGTGAGGACTTTAAACTTGATTTGTTGTTTTATCATCGTCGCCTGCATCGCCTGATAGCCATCGACCTGAAGAATGGGCGCTTCAAGGCTGAGTATAAGGGGCAGATGGAACTCTATCTACGGTGGCTTGAGAAGAATGAGATGGAACCAGGCGAAGAGCCGCCACTTGGATTGCTACTCTGCACAGAGGGCAGTGAGGAACAGATAGAACTACTGCAACTCGACAAAGCAGGCATCAAAGTAGCACAATATCTGACGGAACTTCCTCCACGCCATGTGCTGATGCAGCAAATTCAGAAATCCATAGAGGCTGCTAAAGCCCGTTTCGCAAACTTTATTGATAAGGACGAGGACGAAGCATGAACGCACAACAGTTAATAATTATCTAAGATGCCAAATTGGAATCTTAAACAGAAATAATAATGGAGGATCGCCAATGAAGAAATAAAATATGGGTAAAAATTTGGATTTGTCAGAGATTTAGACTATCTTTGCAGTCCAGACTTATTGGAAATACTGAGCCATGTCGTTCGATTGATGCAGACTTAGCCGGTTGTTTCAACTTTAATAGATACGCAACGAATGGCCACTGGACTCACGTTTACGTGGGTGTCCGGTGGATTGTGCGTATCTATTTTTAGGCTAAGTGGAAGCATTACAAGCCATCCGGCCCCACGTATTTTTAATAAGTAAGAAAAAGAAAAACACTTAGCCAAATCTATAATAATTACAAACTTTTAATCAACTAAACAAAATGCTTTTTAGCACAAGAATTTCGAAAATTTTCGAGAGCAGGGTGATTTATGAACTTCTCAAAGAAGACAATCCTGCAGTATATCTTCTATTCGTGTTGTGTAACAGACTTGCCCTTGATGGTGCCATCAATCATGGTAAGGAGTTTTTGGAGGATCTGAAAAATGGAAAACTCCAGGAGATTCCAGACTATGATGTGAACCTGGTAACGAAACATGAAAACTACATTAGGACAGGTAAGATGGAGTATGACATGACACAAATGGCTAAGGATAATGAAACCATTGGGGAACTGCTGTATAAACTGTTTAAGGATGTCTGGGATCTCACCACAATAGACCTTTACTTTGATAATGATGACAAGTTACTGGTGATGATAGATTTGATTAAGATGATAAACTCCACTATCCAAGATGCTCCTGCGTCGCTCTATGAGAACAACTTCCCCAACTTGATGAAACGCTTCGACTGGACTGAGGTAGAAGAAGAATACCAGAAAGAGAAGAAGCGAAACTGCGTGACAATGGATTGGCTTCAAGAAAAACAGGAGGATGTGCTCAAAGAGGCTTTGGAGTTGGATATCATGCACTATGCCGATGATCCATCGATACAGTATCTTGAAAGTGTGGACTATGATTATCACAGGAGTTTCCTGCCTTGTTCATATACCCCGCCTACTATTTATAAAAAGGCATACGCTAAGATTATGAAATTGGCCAAAAGGATGAAGGGACTCTTTATCCCCAATCTGGGAGAATATGGGAAACATTTCGCACCGATACTTTATAATTTCCGCCCAGAACAGAAATATGCCATCTTCAAAGTCATCAAGAAAATGGAACTCATTCACAAAGACATGGTGCAGGAGAATGAGGAACTGGGGCAGTATCTGGGTTTCGACCAAGAGAATACCGAGACACTTGAAAACACGAAATACTTTGCTCCTTATTTCCATCTGACTAAGATGCTGGGTGAAGGGTGGTTCAAGAAGAACAGGGCCGATTCCAAGTATAATGAACACTGGGCTGATGGCTTTTCAGAAGGTCTGCTCAGATCGGAGTTTGGCTTGCAGATTGCCAACGACTGGAAAGATTGTGGCGACAAGATCAAAGGTTATGTGATCGGGTGCCTGAAAGAGGCTGGTGTCTTCAAGGAGAATGTATCTAACGACAGTCTTGCAAGAGATGCGGACATTATCAGCAATACGAGAACTTTCAGCAAGTATATTGGAAGTGAAAGCAGGAAGCAACCCTATGCTGTATGGGTAAAAACACACGTAAATGATTACTGCAAATAGGTCGTAAAAACACACAAAATGCGACAGAAAGTGCGATAGAACATACAAAAGTCTATCGCACTATTTTTTTTGAAAAAAAATTCCCCCTTTGTTTATCGAGGTTTGCGGGCTGTTTTGCCATGCGATGAAAAATGCGATGAAAATAAAATTTTCCATCGCATCATCGCATTCTACTTTTGCACTCGGAAATCAGAAATGCAACGGCAGCAGATTCCAAGCGATCTTTGAGGCTTTGAGACAGCAAACCGCACGGGTAGGCTCGGGCGAGGAAAAAAACTATCCTGGGGCTTCGGCTCCGGGAGCACGAGAATCATTAACGTATGTGCGCGCATGCGTATGTACATTTATTCATTTATTAAACACAAAACGATTATGAAAAAAACAGCAATTCAGATCAGTATGATCAACAACAACAGTTACAACACAGGTGGGCATCGCATGCC
>Ga0310691_10005427_pt1 | contig 13969 bp, 11 predicted proteins | sample 176DNAGHGlowgp2_FD_203887 | JGI IMG/M metagenome (GOLD analysis project Ga0310691, IMG submission 203887) | Sheep rumen microbial communities from Palmerston North, Manawatu-Wanganui, New Zealand - 1766 DNA GHGlow gp2 (v2) (version 2) | ecosystem: Host-associated > Mammals > Digestive system >... | reverse complement strand
ATAATCATTCAAAAAACTTGATAGTTTTGATTTTGATTCTTCAATCAATTTCTTGTGTAATGATTTTGACATTTATCGTTTCACCCACCTATAATAAATAGTTATCAGTTGTTGATATTTATATTTAGTATGGGATTTAGAGAAAACATAAATGCTTTGTATTTTTATACCATCAAAACATCATTATATAGTTTTCACATCTATAATAATTGAAAACGGTCACAAAAAGCTCGTATATATCGGTTCTATTAAACCTACATATACGAGAAGAGATTCAAGTCCAATTTGCTTTGAACAATTATTCGTTTAATTGAAATGCAAAAGTGGTATAGAAATGATCCTTTTCTTTTATCAACATAAAACTACTTTGTTAAAAGATTAGAATGACTATGATTTGTTTGAGCATTATGCTTCCGGGACATTCAATTGAAAACAATTCAAATAGTTTAGGTGATTTAATGAAAGAGTGTTATTATGAAGTGGATTTACATGACTATGACGAGATAAAAACGTAAATACATAAAGTTTGTTGTTATGGGAGGTACTAGGATGAAAGCGGTTAGTGATTTGAATTTAGGTTATTCCGACGCACAAAACTATACTCAGCGTGGAAATAAACAAATGTTGTCAGATGTTTTTGTAAAAAACAATTATCTTGAAAAACTTTTAATGCCTAGTATTTATTATCTAATTGGAGAAAAGGGTACTGGGAAAACTGCTTATGCAGCATTTTTAAGTAACAATGAATACAAAGGAACAAGATCTATACTAAAATACATACAAAGCACAGACTATGAAAAGTTTCATGAACTGAAGAAACGAGAATTAATCGACATTAGTGGATATAATGATATATGGCGAACTATTCTTCTTCTTTTATTGGCCAAAAACATTACAGAAGAGGATAAGGCTGTTTCAAAATTTAACCGAAACAATTTATCAAATCTCATGCAAGCCATAGATGAGTATTATAATAATGCTTTTTCTCCTGAAATAGTTCATGCATTAAAGATTGTTGATAAAAGTGAGCTTGCCGCAAAGTTAATTCTTAAATTTGCCAAATTGGGAGAGGTTAGTGGTTCAACGGTTGAGTTTGATGAAAAACGGCTTCAAATGAATTTGTACTACATTTCCAAGCAATTTGAAGAATGCTTAGGAAAAATGAAATTGAAAAAGAATATTACATTGTTTATAGATGGAATTGACATTCGTCCGAGTCAGATTCCGTATGACGAATACTTAGATTGCATAAAAGGTCTTGCAAATGCATGTTGGAGCTTGAACACTGAAATATTTGCAAACGCCCGTGATACTAAAGGCCATTTTAAGATAGTTTTACTTTTAAGACCAGACATTTTTAATTCTCTTAGCCTTCAAAATGCAACGAATAAGCTTGCTGATAATGCAGTTTATCTTGAGTGGAGAACTACATACACAGACTATCCTTCGTCAAATCTATATAAAATGGCTTGTAAATTAGTGTCTCATAATCAAGAAGGAGCTATCAAAAAAAATGAAGTATCAGTTTGGGAACACTATTTCCCATGGAAACTTAACTCGTCCAATCAAGAACAACGACAATATGATACTGCTTTTATGGAATTTTTAAAAATATCACTAAGCCGACCGAGGGATATTCAGCGTATATTAAAAATAATACAAGATTTAATGATAGAGAAAGACATGGGATATAATGAAATATTTGATGTTGGTATATATAATAGTAACCGCTTTCAGAACGAATACTCTGAATATTTTCTTAGTTCGTTGAAAGATCAACTTTCTTTTTATTATTCTGATGAAGATTTTAGTCATTTTAAAAAGTTTTTTGATTATTTTGAAAATCCACAGTTTTCGTTTTCTGAATATAATATAGCCTACGAAAAATTCAGTAATTACATTTTGGAAAATGCAGAAAATATACCTAAGTTTATTGAAGACCCAAAATTGTTTTTACAGTTTTTATATGATTGCAATATTATTGCGGCAGTTGAAGGAGCTGGAGAGTATTTTCATTTTTCGTATAGAGAGAAAAGCCCTTCTAACATTGCTCCAAAAGTATTATACGGGGATGATTATTCATATCGTTTTCATTATGGTCTTTATAAAAAAGCCAAAATGGGTAGATACAGATAGCTGTTATTAAGTTGTATTTTATTGTAGAGTATAACTCTTAAAAGTATTATTAATCTGCATATACAGCTGATTTATCTGAATCAAATATGATTGGTATATTCCCTTTTTAACATAATATATGTATGTGACAGTTGCGATAACAAGATATGGGTCCCATAATGACATTTTCAGATTTAAGTAGACAGAATTGTGTTGTATCATTTGTCAATTGAAATGTTGCTGTTTACCCATTTGCAGACTATTATCATCAACCACTATGTGACCAATTTGTTTGCTTTTTTGTTTTGAAATAATACTGGAAACTAGTAAATGGTTGTTGTGTTCAAATAGTTGTTTTATGCGATTTTTGAACAGGACACGAAAATGATAAAAATATGGCAACTTTACTAAAAACTGATAAAGGGGTATGATTTATGAATGATAAAAATGAACTTTCTAATACGAATAATAGGTGGTGTGGAGTAGCAAAACTTCTCATTGAAAAAATATCAAGTGCAATAGGATATATATATGATCCAGACGGGTTAATTCCAGCAAGAAGAAGTTTTAGTTCTCAACTGTTACAGCAAGTATCTGAAGACACCAATATGGATCCAATCGAGAAAGCAGCTCTGTGCAATGAAATAAGCTTTATAATTAAGAAACATAAAAATAGGAGTGATGTAATTAAACTGGCTTTAGAATTACTTGATGAACAGTCAAAACCAGAGCGTATATCAGAAGATTGGCTATTTTATTATTTTGAAAAAATAGGTTGTGCATCTACCGAAATGTTAAAAATACTGTGGGCAAATATTCTTCTTCATGAAGCAAATCATCCATCGTCAGTATCTAAAAGATTGATTCACAATGTTTCGATAATGAGCTATCAAGACGCTTTAGATTTTATTAATCTGTCTGCCTTTTGTTTTTATGATATCCGATACATAGATATGGCTCATCCTATTATTTTTATTAAAGATCGTATGAATGACTATAAAACATTTGGAATAACAGAAGAGATTTTACATAAGTTGCAGCTATTCTCATTAATTGAAACCAATTATGATGTTGGATATGTTTTTCACGATGCTAAGCGTTTGTTATATACAAATCATAGAATTTTGCTTAAATCACCCTTAATACCTGCAGGCTATGTTAAGCTGACGGAAGATGGACAAACTCTTTTTAGCGTTATGGAGAAAAAGAATGATAAAAATGCTTTAGAGTTTACATTACAAATGCTGAGTGATAAAAGTGTAAATGTTAAATGCAGATCGCACTAGTAGCAATTTGATTTGTTTTATATTAATCAACTACTGTGCTTTAGGTATACTTAAAATGCAAGGAGAAGATAATATAAAATATTATTATGAAAGCCACATACCATGATTGTGATAGTCACGCATTCTATTCCAGAATTAAGACAAGTAGTTTACGAATGTTTAACACTCAAAAGTCGGACGATTACAAAGAAATAAGCTATTGTTTTGAAGATTTTTCATAAATTCCTCAAAGAGGCTTATTCTAGCTGTATCAGACATCACTTTGTATTCTAATGCATCAGTACAAGGTTAAAAGCTTTTGTTGTAACTATATTTCAGAGAATGTCAATCTTATGCAGCCATTAGTTATTAGAGGTGAGATCATATAGATTTAGATTTTGACGAATTCAATACTAACATATAGTATTATTAATAACATAAGAGGGGATGAGCAGGTTTATGCAAAAAGACGGTTTTTTAGCAGTTACAGGCGATTCCGAAAGGATTAAGAAAGAGTTTGTTGGTAAAGTTGTTCCTTTTAAATTGCAGGCTGATATTCTGTTCGATAGGATACAGCGAAACGAGAACTTGCTTTCAGATGAGGAGCGTTTCACAAGCTTTTATTCCAATATGTCGGAGGATACTAATGTATTCTATTATATGACACCTAATATGTCATATTATATAAATGCTAAATATTTAACACTGGCGTTTCTATGTTTGATTTTTGATATAGAAATAACCAATGGTTTTGCAAGTTTTATTCTTAACACTACAGGAATTAATTGTTCAGCGATTAAACTTGATAATATGGAGAGATGCGTTGCGTACAAAATAAAAGAAGAGAAAAGGATTAGCTTTGAACAATTAGTTCCATTGGTTCAATGCAATTTTGATGATTATAATTCTGAGTGTGGACATTACAGAAATGATGAGTCATGTAGTATTTGGACTCGCTCAAGCATTCAAAATGCTATAGACTCATTAATGAAAAAAAGAGTGCTTAAGCTTAAAGGAGAAATGTATGAAATCGTTTTCTAATAATGAGAGATTAACAAGTTATGATATTGGTCAATATATAAAGAATCACGGAGCCCTGCTGGATGTTGAAGAACCTTGCATTTATGTTCCGGCAATAGAGAACGACAATTATCTATATTTTGAAAAAGAATTGAATAATCCAGATAGACTCCGAACGCCCTTTGTATGTGGAGTGACCCAAAAGGATATGGAGTATTTACCTAATTCGATTTTTGTTTTTGTCAATGATGACAGAACCAATGCGATTGCAACTAATATAGGGTTAACACCTATAATAGGGATATATACAGGAAGTATTTCAGATACTGAGTATAATGCAAATCAAATGATTGGTTCATTGTTTGAAGGTGCAGGTTTCCTATCATCGTTATTCAAACATAAAATTATAAGAATAAATAGCGATGGGATTTTGACGGTTACAAGTGATGAAAGCTTGTTAGGTTATAAAGATGAAAGAATACTTAGTCATATGGTATCAGCATGCGCTCTTCGCTTTTTGGTTTTACACGAAATCGGACATCATGTTAAGGGGCATATTTCTGATCTTGAAAGAGTAAGTAATTTTGTTTTATTAAAGGCTACTGATAACATAAATAGTAAATATGAACGTGAAGCAGATGCATTTGCTGTTGCTAAGTTAGCTGATGAATACGAGTTAATACTATCAGAGTATAAACGACATATAAAAGATTTAAAAACATCCAATCTTAAAGAATTGGAGCTTCTAACATTAAAAACCATTGTTCTAGGAGTGGCATTAACATACACTATGCTTTATCAACCAGATAAGATAATAGCAAAGAATGATATTGAATCAACTATAGCTTATCGCGAAATAATAACTGCAAATCTTATGTATAGCGAACTATATAATAAAAAACAATGTAAAGATGCTGTATTTTGGGATGTGTGTCATCTTGGTAGGGATGATTTGGACTATGTGCCGACAGATATTAATGTTGAACAAATCAAAAAAGATGGGTCTATAAATTTGGAAGCTTTTTTTGTTTATTTGAGTGAATTCTATGTAAACTGCAAACTCTTATATTATAAAACATACAAAAAAACAGGTGTGAATTATTATTATGAAAACTACTTAAAGGTTTTATCATATATTAAGGGTGAATAATTGTTTAAAAAATGTGTTTTGCCTTTTTTGTTATGTGATCTGCTTTAAGAAAAAGCATAATATGATTTCTAATGAGCTTCTATACACTTTAGAGCAGTGTAAAATGATATCTTGTTTAAGTACTATCAGTAATCTCAAGTAACAAAAAGCCGCAAACAGTATCTTCGGATACTGTTTGCGGCAAAAGACTATTATTCTAATATTTATTTGATACTTTCATCATCTTTCGTAATACAAAAAAGATAAAAGAGTAGGTGGTAAAATGAAAAAGGTAAAAGAAATACTGAATAGTTTTAATAGTAATCCGTTTACTGTTCTATTTATTAATATAGTTGCCGTTGTCGATTTTATTATTCTAATTATCGGAAATCCTATAACACAGATTGCGGGCATTTTTATTCTTATTGCTGTAGTTTTAGTTCTTCTACAAAGGTTTCTTTCATATAAAAAAATAAAAACAAAAGCGTTTGAAAACATATATGAAGCAATCAATAATTATAATATGTATTATAAAAAGTACTATGAACAAATTGAAGATGAAACAATAATAAGCGTCGATACTCTTGATTCTTCACTAAGTAAAATGACAGATTGCATAGAAAGAGTAGCGAATAATACTTTAGAATGCAAGGTTTGTATTTGCATAAAACTTGTTAGTCCTGAAAACCTTATTGATAATGATTATAAAAAGTGGAGTTTACGTACAATTGCTAGAAGTTCTTCAACAAGTAGCAGACGCAGGCGAAATGATTCTGGCCTGGATCTTGTAGGTGATAATACTGATTTTTGCTCGATATTGGAGAATAATGCGAACAATATGGACGTAGTTAATGGTTTTATTTCATATGATTTAGATGAAACAGCGAGGAAAATGAAAGAACGTGGATCAGAATATCGAAATTCACATAAGGATTTTAAATATAAGGCCACCATTGTTTATCCAATTCAGTTTAATACAAGCTCATTACCTCAAAATGTCATTCGATCTTTTTATAATGACGACCATATTAATAATACTTTTATTGTTGGTTTTTTATGCTTAGATACTGAAAAAACATTTACAAATGAGAAAGAGTTATTTGAAAAAGCGGCTGATCTCATGTACTGCTACTGTGATAGTATTGCTCCAATTATTAAGATTTACTCACTTTCAAGAATGAAAACTATAATAAAAGAGGAGTGCTTTGAATGATAATTAGAAAGGATAAACGTAGAATAAAAGCTATATGTGACCCAAAGACTGGAATTACATATATTAAGATTTGTGATGGAGATAAAGATAAATCGAAACTATCGGGCAAAGTGTCGTATTGGTCTACATCTTTGCTTGTTCATGATTATGAAGAGCAATATGATGAAAACAAGTATAAGGAGATAGGCAGAACTTCAATTTTGAAAAAGGTGATGCGATGAGTTGGATGTTGGCTTGTTTTATGCAAGAACGGAGATGAATCAATATGATAGTGTATGGGTTTAATAGTCAATGCTACAAATGTAGAATGAACACATATTATTACACTTATTTAATCTATAATGAATATCATTTAGACGTTGAATTCCCAATTGATTTTAATTTTATGAGACGTGTCTATGCTGAAATGCCGATCCATAAAGATGACCCATTCTTTGATTTAGACTCTGATGAGTTGAATTATCCGGTAATGGTTTTGGGCGATAATGATTATATGGACGACATGATTATCAAAAGTGGCTTTTTCCCGAACATCAAGAAGGTGAAAACTCGATTATCCACAAAGCATTATGCTGCAAATACATGTGAAAACTGTGGTGCATTATTAGGAAATTACCATTTAAGAGAATTGATTACGGATAAATTCTTAAAAACCAACAGACCAATGGAAAGAGTTCGGATTTTGTAATAGTTTGTGATTGTTTGGTTCGCTTAATTTCTTAGTATTTTTCACGCTAGTTTGAAATTTAATAATAGTAGTAATCTGAACAATACCCATAGTGAATAAAAAAGCAAGTCTTTTGAGCTTGATAAGACTTGTTTTTTATGCGAATTAATGCCGAGATAGTTTAAACCATCTTGACTAAGATTAAAAATATGTTATAATAATGTAAAAGAGAAGGAGACTTATTATGTCAAAAAAGAATGACGATTTTTTTGTTCAAAAGAAAATATGGTCGCAGGTGAAAGATGAATTATTAGGCTGCTATTTAACGCCTTATATGTCTAAAATCCTTTTAACAAATAAACCAGTTGTATATGTAGATTGTTTTGCAGGCAAAGGAAGATTCGACGATGGAAAACCTGGTTCACCGCTAATAGCTTTAGATATAATCGATAAATCTTTAAACTCTACTAGAGCAAAGGATCCTATAATTGATTCATATTTTATTGATTTAAATTATGCCAGTGAATTAGGATCAAATCTATCTGGATATAGAAGAACTCACATAATATCTGGTAAATTTGAGGATGAAATTCAAAACATTTTACATAACAGCGTAGGTAAGAATGTCTTTCTATATATTGATCCATATGGAATAAAAGCATTACAAAGCAGCTTGTTTAGTAGCCTTGCAAACGGAAGGTTCTGCTCGATTGAACTACTGATTAATCTCAACTCCTTTGGATTTATTAGAGAAGCATGTAGGGCTTTAGGAGCTGTCTTTAAAGAAAAAGAAGCATTAGAAGATTTGATAGAATATGACCCTACTTATGTAGATGCGTCTAATCAATCTATTCAAGATCTTAATGAAATTGCAGGCGGAGATTATTGGAAAAACATAATCTATGAATATAAGGATAATAGAATTGATGGGTATCAAGCAGAAAAACGGTTTGCAGAGTCATATTGCAAGAAACTTGGAGAAAGATATAAATATGTTTTAAATATGCCTCTGCGTATTAAAGAGAATCAACGTCCCAAGTATAGGCTTGTTCATGCAACGCAGCATAGAGATGGCTGCTTGATTATGGTAGATAATATGAATTCAAGATGGGAAACAATAAGGGATATTCAGACTAGTGGCCAAATATCATTGTTTGAAACAAATATGAATGAAGAAACCATTGACAAATCATATTTGACTAATAAAGTGGTTTCTTTCTTTTCACGCTTTGAGAAGGATATATCAATAAATGATGCAATAGCAGCTTTTTTTGTTGATAATGGAGTTGTTTCATATACCAAGGATATACGAAATATTCTGAAAGATTTGGAGATGCGGGGTAGGATTATCGTTAGAAGAATACCTGAACAAACCAAAACCGGCAAGCTGTCTAGTTTCATGGATGAAAAGAAAAACCAAATAGTATATGTTAGGTGGAATAAATGAGTACTGTTAACAAATTCATTAGTCGGAAGTCACTAATATATAAAACAAATGTTGAGTATGGTGATTACACAATTAACCACATTTTAGGGTGCTCTCACGGATGCAAGTACCCGTGTTATGCTTATTTGTTAAAGAAAAGGTTTGGTATTGTAAAAACATATAATGATTGGATATGCCCAGCAATTGTTGAAAATACAATGGAATTATTAGACAAAGAGATCCCCAAATTCAAGAATAAAATAAGTATACTTCATCTATGTTTTACTACTGATCCGTTTATGTATAACTACACAGATATAGCAGAATTGAGTTATAGGGTATTAGAAAAGTGTAATAATGTAGGCATCAAATGTTCTGTGCTAACTAAAGGAATATTGCCTAAAGAACTTGCCACGTTAAACAAGGAAAATGAATATGGAATTACTCTTGTTTCTCTTAGTGAGCAATACCGAGAACACTATGAGCCTGGAGCCTCACCTTACGAACAAAGAATAGCAGCATTGCGATATTTACATGACCAAGGCATGAAAACATGGGTAAGCATAGAACCATATCCAACGCCAAACATAATAAAACAGAATATCGTTTCTGTTCTTGATGCAGTAAATTTTACTGATAAAATCATATTTGGTCGCACAAATTATAGCAAAGAGATCTCAGAATATGTAAACCATAAGTCTTTTTATAATGAGCAAGCCAATATTGTTATTAATTATTGTAAAGAAAGAAATATATCATATCATATCAAAGAAGGAACAATAACCGAAGAAAAATGAAAAACCTTTACAGTATTTGATTATTGATTACATATTTAATTTTATATCTTTTTTCTTTCTGGATTTAGAAAGGATGTGGCACTGTGATTAACAGGATAAGCATTTGTGGCTTTAGATCTATTGAAAAAATAGTCTTTGATTTTAAGAAAGAGAAAAAAGATATTATCTGTATATTAGGAAAAAACGGCTCTGGAAAATCAAATGTTTTTAAAGCTATAGATTATTATTTTAGATATATAAACAAACCTTATTCTGAAGAGAAAATAATAGACAACAGTAATCCTTATATTCAAAAATGCACTATATCTATATCTTTTGATTTAAAACTCTTATCAAAAAAAGCTGAATATAACGTACAGCTTAGAAGTAAATTTGAATATATTGATGAGTATATTCATGATAATTATGAACATAATTGGCTTGACAACCCAGAAATTGAGTTAACTATGACTCAATTTAGAGATGGCTCTATACAATGGAGTATTAATGATCAATTCATTTGCGATACGATTAAGTCATTTTTTCCAATATTCTATATAGACACAAGACACCTTGATTTATATACTTGGGATAAACTATGGCAGATTATTAGTAATCTTTCTAGTTCAAAGATTAGTGAAAAATATAAGGATATCCTTGATGATGCATTCAGTAATATTTTTGGTGATAAATATAACACAAGTAAAAACTTTATTGAACAGGCTTTTAATGAACTAGGCATTTCTTTAGATCAATACCATTTTGGAGACCGTTACAAAAATGCTTTTTCAATGAGGTTCGGTGGAACTCAGTTTGTTGTAGATGGTCATTCGCTTGATTATTATTCAGATGGAACAAGTTCGTACACCTATTTAACACTGCTCACGACACTTATACCTAGGATTTCTGATACTAGTTGTAAATATCCAATTTTACTAATTGATGAGCCGGAAATAGGTCTCCATAATCAATTGATATCTGAATATGTTGATTGCCTTTGTAAAAACATAAAAACAAAGGCTCTATGTATGATAAGTACACATTTACCTAATATTATTGCGGATTTATGTAACAAAAAAGCAAATTATGCTTTATATAAAATCAATAGGAAGGGCTTCTACTCAATAGCCAGTAGTATGAATACGATGTGGATAGATACCTCAAACTTTAGAATTACTACTAGGGAGACAGAATGCTATTTTAGTGATGCAGTTGTATATGTTGAAGGAGAAACTGAGATACAGTTGTTTTGCCATCCCAAAATTCAGGAACTATTTCACAAGATTAGCAATGTTCACTTCTATTCGTGCGACAGCAATGATAAAAGGCTTAGACAAGTTCATCCTGAGCATCTGAATTTAGGAACACCATACAGACTTCTTGTTGATATGGATAAAATCCTCAATTATAATAACAAAAATAAGTTTAAGATACGTTCGGAGAAAACTATCAATCCTCTTTCAATTGAAGAAAATGTAAAATCTGAATGCTATAAGTATTACAACACCTATAAAAAAACAGATTATATATCTAAAAGAAAAAATATCTGTAAACTTATAAAAAAGAGTTATTCAATTATTCCAAATAAGAATTATATCGATGATAAAGACTATAACGAAATGATGTTTGAAATAATAAACTTTTGCAATATGTATAATGTTATTGTTAATTGGTCAACAATAGAAGGATGCATTATTACATATGAAAACATCGAGTTTTTTATAGAGTATGCAAAAACTCAGTCAATAAAGAATCATAAACAGTTTGATGAGATATGTAATGAATTAGACCCAAAAGAGAAAACTATTCTAATGTTGGGAACATATAATGGAAAGAGCGAAGTCTTCGGTAAAATTAGGCTTAATGGAATTGAGGTTTCGAAAAATAGTGAAAAAACATCTGGCTGGATAACTAATTGGTTTGATTATTATTTTTATAATAGAATTGATAATCTTGAATCTGAAAGCGAAAAAAGAGAACAATTCAAAACCGATTTTCCGCAATTATATAATACTTTACAAATCATAGAAAATATGATATAATGCTCTTGTGAGTAGAAATGTGTATGTATAAGTACTTTATACAACAGCCTTGTGAAATTTATACATAATGTGGAAGCAAAGTGTAACCAAATAATCCAAGGGAGTTTTAGTGACTAAATTTGCATGCATGCTAACGCATGCCTGCTCTCGCATCCGAAAAAAAGAGTGAATGCTCGCGGAGCGGTATTCTGAGAAGTACTCACATAACTAAGAGAGCAGAAATGCTCTCTTGTTTTTTAGGAGAATAATTATGGAAGGATATAGGATTAATAGCAAGGAGCAATTTCTTAATCAAATACTAAGATGCAACGAGGAAGAATTGACAAATCATATTAATAATAAAACGACAGCATATAATAAGTACTCTAAGAAAAAGAAAAGCGGAACAAGAATCATTTATGCTGTTACTAAAACTAATCCAATATACTATCATCAAAATGATCTCAAAAGTATATTCTTTAGAACCTTTTTATTTCCAGAGAGCGTATGTGGATTTAGAAAAGGAAAGTCATATTATAATTTTTTGATGCCTCATATTTCAAGAACAAGAAGCAGATTCTTTTTACGTCTTGATATTTCAGATTTTTTTGGATCAATTAGAATAGAGGATTTAAGAGATGCTTTAAGCTATTACTTTGTTAATTATATCAATGACGAGGAGAAAAAATGGGTTATTAATGCTATTATTGAGATAGTCACCGTTGATAATAAACTTGTTCAAGGAGCATTAACCTCCCCGATGCTATCTAATCTTGTTTTCAGGAGTTTAGATATTAGGATTGAAAAGTACTGCAAAGAGTTTGGTATAATATACACAAGGTATGCTGATGATATGCTTTTTTCGTCAAGCTCAAGTTATGTCCATAACTATAAATTTCAAAACATGATAAAGACAATCATAAAAGACAAGGGGTTTATGTTGAATACAAATAAAACCATGATGTGCATCGATAAAATATCAATCAATGGGTATGTAATTGATAGCAGTATTCGTTTATCAAGAAAAAAATTTAAGGATCTTAATAAGATTATATATGATATGAAGAAAAAAACATTTGTTGGATTTTGCGATAGAAGGGAAAAGTATAGAATTAAGAACCAATTAGCAGGTTATAGATCATTTCTTATTGATTCTTCAAGAAATATAAATGATATAGAATACAATAAAAGAGTAGAATCCAAAATAGAACAGATTGAATACCTTATAATGAAATACTGTAGAGAATGAACTATTGTTCAGAACACTAATGATATTGTAAGTAGATTGTTGCTTTTTAGAATTCGCAGGCTATTGTCACCAACCACTATTTGACCAATTTGTTTGTTGTTTTGTTTTGGAATAGTACTGGAAATCAGTACACGTTTGTTGTGCTCAAATCGTTTGTTTTCGGTGATTCCCGAACAGAACTTGAAAACAGTAAAAATATTCCAGCTTTTTCAAATCCCGTACGGGTCACCAAGCGTAAGGCTCAGAAATGACGTTAAATCGCCATTTCTGAGTTCTTTTTTTATCCCGTGACGGCTTGTGTCATTTACTTGTCCTTTATACAGCTTTGGGCTGTCCTTTGGTGTCGTTGTATGTGCCGTGCTTCTTGAAGTCAAGTACTGATGCGATAGCATCTCCTGCTCTTGCATGAGCCTGAACGAATACATGACAGTAGATAGGAACTCAATATGCAGCTATTTTTGATGACGTTGAAGGCTCCGGATCGCTGCCGGAGCCTGTGTGCGGTATCAGGGACGAAAAAAATATCGCAGCCTCTTGACAAACGGGGGAATTACGTGTATACTTGTTTCATATTCTATGAAAGGACGGTGAACACCATGACAGAACTCTTTATATACTCAAAACAGATGCCACAAAAGAATATCAACAGATTTAAGCATGGAGTTTGCCCGAACAGTTCAGCCATGTGCTGACACTTTGCGTACAAAAATTTTCTGCACTCCTGCGGGGGTGCTTTTTTTATGCGCGGGCAGACAAGAGAAAGGAAAAACTATGATTATTTTAAACGGAAAGTACAATACGGCAAAGGTATTCACCGATATTGTTGACAACACCGCTATCGCGCAGATAATCGAGCTTTGCGACCAGCCTATGAGCGAGGGCGCGAGCATACGCATAATGCCCGATGTACACGCGGGCGCTGGCTGCACTATCGGCACGACGATGACGATAACAGACAAGGTCGTTCCCAATCTGGTCGGGGTAGACATCGGCTGCGGAATGGAGACTGTAAGGCTGAAGGAAAAGCACATCGAGCTGCAAAAGCTTGACAAGCTTATCTATGAAAAGATACCATCGGGCTTTGCTGT
>Ga0310691_10005425_pt1 | contig 13978 bp, 8 predicted proteins | sample 176DNAGHGlowgp2_FD_203887 | JGI IMG/M metagenome (GOLD analysis project Ga0310691, IMG submission 203887) | Sheep rumen microbial communities from Palmerston North, Manawatu-Wanganui, New Zealand - 1766 DNA GHGlow gp2 (v2) (version 2) | ecosystem: Host-associated > Mammals > Digestive system >... | reverse complement strand
GCCGGGTTGATGCAGATGCGCTTATACCCCCTAAGCATTTGGGCATAGTAGCCACCCTGACTACTACCAATGATGAGATCAGGTTTCTCTTTCTCACACAGCTCTTTCAGCATCTTCAAGCACTCCTCAGCATCCACCGGACAGTCTGGTGTCAGCAATTGCCAGTCTTCAGGCAGATACTGCAGAATACCCATTGACGTACGACTATAACCTGCAGAAGCAGAGCCATGCAGATACATCAACTTCTTAGTATAGTGAGGCATCTCCAGCGTATCATCCTGCATCTTAAAGTCCTCATCCGCATGAATCAGTCCCTTACTGCCATAGAACCCCACACTATATGAGGCCATCTGCTGAGCCATCATCAGTACCTCTTTCACCGTATCTTCCGTCATATCCTTCACCTTGAGCATGTTCCTGCCGCAGAGGGCTGCAATCAGTGTAGATGAGGTCCAATCGCCTGCCCCCTCATAGTCCTTGTAGTCAGGATTCATGATGGGATCGAGTTTGATCCACTTACCACCGCCCAGTTTAAATTGGAGCCCCTCAGCACCCAATGTCAGGATGAAGAGCTTATCCTGATAAGCCTCAGCGAAAGACAAGTCCTGAATATACTCTCCCGACATTTTCACCACATCACTGGCCTCGATACACCTGAGGAAAGCCCTATAGGCAGCCTTCCTGCTCTTCTCATTCTCAATCCTGTGTCCGTCGGAGTCGCACTCGAAATACACCAGTGTACCCTTCTCGCGCAGTTTCTCAGCCAAGATTCTGTGTCCTGCCTGTGCCACGTCGAAGAAGAACACATCCGGTGTGAAGTCCATGGAGTCCACCAAAGCCTCCACCTCATCGCCCCTCGACGAGAGATACTTTCTGCTAGGACGAGCAGATGGCCCATTCCAAGGTTTACCGGCAGTCGAGCCCTTATGTCCCATGGTAGGCTTGCCCTGATCATCCAGTTTGTGCATACAGCGCAGGATAGTTGTCCCTCCATTGAGTGTATTACTTACAAACCTCACATCGGCCCCATAGCCCTTCAAGTCACGTTTCATCCGATAGCCTTGCGGCGAACAGTCCAGTTTGGCAACGGGGAATGTCTTCACACCCAGATAGGGCAGCATGGTCATCACGTTGCCGCAGGTGTTACCAATCTCCATTGTCATAATCTTCTCCTCATACTTGTTGCGTTTTCCCACCACAAAGCCTTCAGGATACTCGCGCTGTGTGATGATGTCAAAAGAGTAATTACCAGTACCCATGCAGGTCTTTCCTGCCGTCTTCTCTCTCAGAGAGTTTACCAAAGTCAAAATTTCCTTCTTCATATCAAGTTTCATAGATTACAATTGCAAAGATACGAAAAAATAGTCAAATAACCAAATATTTATATCTATAAGTTATTGCATTATTTGAAATAGTTTTGTATCTTTGCACACAGAATCAATATTTTCGAAACCAAAACAACAAACATGAAAGAAAACAATCGCAACCCTCTAAAAGTAAAATCTCGTGGGAAGAAACCGCTGATGAGCGAGTTACTAAAAGACACACGTAAGTATATAGAACATGCACAACAGATTGACGTAGAGCCCCTGCGCCAGTTTCTCTTCAACGAACCAGAGCGTCCCCTCATCACGATGGGACATGGTGGATCTCACTCCTCTGCCTCATTCGCTGCACTGCTTTATGGCACCAACTGCAGTCTTGGTAAAGTAATGACACCATATCAGTGCAACTCCCTCTCTGATGAGACGCTGAAGAACTCCAAACTTCTCCTCATCAGCAAGTCACTGGAAAATCAGGACGTTGAATATTTCGCAAATCGAATGATTCGTGTTAATCCGAAATACAGTTGCGCCTTCACCATGACACACGATGTGAACGACAACATGAAGCGTGTAAAGAAAGCCAATCCGAATGGTCTTATCAATCACCCCTTTGATCTCCCTCGCGGATTCATCAGCGTGAATGGCACCTTCGCGTATTTCTCTTTATTATATAAATCTTTCACCGGTGATAATGACCTCGCCAGCAAATTGGCTCTCTCTGATAAACTCGAAGACAATTTCACCTATCGCTGCATCGATGACGCCATCACCCCACCCGATCTCAGCACTATCTCTCAATTCACTGTGCTGTATGGTTCATATGGTGAGCCTGTAGCCCACAAGATGGAGAGCAACATGACTGAAGCCGGACTAGCATCCTGTGTCATTGCAGATTACCGCGATGAGTGTCATGGCCGTTTCTTGTTCCTCTCGAACTTCATCAAAAGCAAGAAACATCCTCAGACCGACTGTGCCCTCGTGGTATTGGTCACTCCTCGTGAAGAAGCTCTCTGTCGCGACATGTTCGGACGTATGCCCAGCCATCTGCCTGTGGTCATCATCCGTACCGACATCGCCTCTCCTCTGGGTTCTATTGACCTGTTATATAAGATGTGTATGTTCACTTCCTATTACGGTGAACAGGTTCTGGGTTCCAATCCCAACAACCCAGTCAATAAAGGTGGTTTCCAGAAAGGCGTCTTCCGCGATGAAGTTCATTTCCAGGAAGATTTCGATCTCTACGGGCCCCTCTCGATATCTGCTCCAATGCCTGCGTATACCGACCGTTTCACCTCCAATGCCAAAGATTCTGTCGATGTCTTGGGCGTACACTTCGGCGACATCGAAGCCGCCTGTCTGATGGCCCATTTCGATGATAGTCCGAAAGCTGCACAATGCCAGGCCAAGATTGTTAACCCCGAAAATGGTTATCTCAACAACCCCAGTCTCATTGTGAACAACTTCATGATAGGTCGATACGGGGCCCCTCCAACTCGCAAGAAAGAACTCTCACGTAACTGCCAATGGTATGCCGAGTGGCAGAAGTGGCTACATGGTGAGTCTGCCGATACTGATGTGCTCAACAGCGCCTACATCAATTGGTTAGGTGGTTATCTCCGTTTTGCGAAAGCATCTGATGGAAACATTCGTGTAGAACGTATCGAACGCCTTACCCCAGAGCATCTTCCACAGACCGGCCTTATTGGTGGTCTCTGTGGTGATGTCCTTGGCTCCTATCTGGAAAGAGAAGAAGACAAGTCTGTCATCGAGAAGGAAATGGAGAAACTGGCCAAGAAGAACAAGAAACGTGTGTTGGCCCCCATGATGTACACCGATGACACCATTCTTTCACTCGCCATCGCCAAGTGGCTCATGAACGATCCTTCCCATAACAAGAAAACCCTCATCGACCTCTTCAGGCATTTTGCAAATCGTTATCGAACCATCACTTTTGGTAGTAATTTTCAGAAGTGGCTCGACTCTGACAATCGTGCTCCATATGAAGCTGTTACTAATGGCAGCGCCATGAGAGTAGCCCCTGTAGCTTGGTACGCTCAATCTCTCGATGAGTGTCTGTATCTTGCCAAACTCACTGCCGAAGTCTCTCACAATTCCCCGGAAGGCATTCGTGGTGCTCAGGCCATTGCAGCTGCCATCTTCCTGAACAGGACGGGCAAGTCGAAAGACTACATCAAGTCCTACATCGAAAAGACCTTCGGTTACGACTTGAACAGAACCACTGATAAGATCCGTCTTACATACGGAAAAGAATACACCTGCGACAAGAGTGTACCCGAGTCCATCATCTGTTTCCTTGAAGCCGAATCGTTCATGGACACCGTCATCCGTGCTATCTCTCTTGGCGGTGACACTGACACCATGGCTTGCATGGCGGGTAATATTGCTGCAGCCACGATGCCTGTACCCGAAGACGTCGCCACAGCTTGTTACGACAAACTTCCTCAGGAACTGCGCGAGATTCTCGACGAATGGAACAATAAGTATCACCAATAAACAATCATAATTATGGAAACATATTATCACGGAACATCCAAATTATTCCCGAAGTTTGATCTCGACCACGCCCTCGAAGGTGATGGCAAGATTAAAATGGGGGCAGGCTTCTATCTGACAACAGGCTATAAGCGCGCAGCTCACTATTCTTGTAAAAGTCCAGGTTCAACTGAGTACTATGTATATACCGTCGAGATCCCTGATCTTACGCCTGAGAATCATATTGAGTTTAAGGAACCGGTCAATCCTACTATAATCAAGCGTGCAGAAGAAAAACTCGGAGAGCCTATTCCTTTGAAGGAAACAACCGATGGCAAGTTCTTCCGTAAGTATATTGCCATGAAACTTGCTGGTAAGACAGGGAATAAGAAACTGACAGCAGAAGATGAGATGGCTGCAGCTGAGTTTCTAATCAATATAGGTGTCATATATAATAAAGTCCCCTTTATTTGGACCAAACCCGTTGTTCATTTTGATGTTATCGTCATGAAACCAGATGTTATGCATATCCTGAAGATAGAGCAAGTCAATCTAGCCATCGACAAGAAGACTAAGAAACTCGAACTCGATGAAAGTAAAGGAAAAGAACCAAAAGAAATACCTTTAGACAGTTTTTAATCATTTCACACTTATGACTTTACACGAGCAAATCAAGGAATACTATCCTCAATACAGTGATATTCAGCACTATCCTGCTGACAAGTGTGCCTGCATCCGTGAGACATCAGCAGAATGGGGCATTTTGGGCAATTTCTTTCATGCCCCTATTGTCGTTGATGGTGTGACGATCGATTGTACCGAACGGCTCTTTCATCTGATGAAGTTCAAGGCTGGCAGCGAAGAAGGAGTCAAGAGCGAATATGCTGCAAAGCGTGGTATGAATATCAAAATGCACATGAAGCCCATATACAAATCTCACCCCGAGTGGTTAAGAGAAGACTGGGGGGCGATGGTGGTCGATGCCATGAGGTTCTGTCTCCAGACGAAATATGAGCAATGCGAAGCGTTCCGCAAAGAGTTGGAGCGAAGCAAAGGTCTGTTTATCGTAGAGGACGAAACAAAACGCAATCAAAGGAAAAAGAAGGATGCCGACTCTTGGGGTACCAACCTTGTTGGCAACGAATACGTAGGACCCAACCTTTTAGGTCGGCTCCTCATGGAACTCCGCGACAACGGGAAGTTGGAATACCAGCTCCCCGATGACGCCCTTACTTTCCTTCAACATCTGAAATGAATTTGCTTTGACGTTTAAGGCTTCTCCACCTCCCACCTACAGGCGAATGCCTTTTCATATATAAACGCGAAGATTCATTTAGACACATATCAAAAACCTCTTTGATTGTGTTCATATATACATCACCCCTACCCTCTGCTTCGGGGAAAATGAGTTTATATGCATAAATGTCTTCCACATAATGTTCTATGATGTCCAAGAATTCACGAAATTGACCATACATTTCTTCTTTATTACTATCCGAGAACTGGTCGAAGACTATCATCTTTCGTTTTGACCATAACCTTCCCTTAAAATATATGTGGGAGTAATTAAAGCGGCAACGTTCCATTTTATTAAAGAGGTCTGGATGTCTTTCATCTGAAGAACCGAATTGTATTCTCCCTTTCTGGTCAAGATAATACACAAAAGGCATGGCATCATCATCATCCCAGTCGAGTTTGATTTTGGCTGGCGCCAGCCTTCCCATGATTCGACGATACACCCTCACCCTATCAGAACTGACAAAACCATTGCCAGCCCTGTTAAAATCACAACTAAACTTATACTCTGTCTCCTTCATTATTTTCACATTTTTACTATCAATTATTGTCAAATCGTCTTGTGTACCATTGATATTTCAAAGATGCGGAACCCAAAGAAGTATCTCCATCTTTGGAGATGACTACGCGACATGTATTACTATCAGTTTCTTCGTTTCTATATAATTCTGGACAATAGATAAAGAGTGTCCAGTCTGCACATTGCCCGATAGACTTAAATTCATCATAGTCTGTCATCTTTGGAGCTCTTGTTTCCGGTATTTCATTGCCAATATGTAAGTTTGTCAAAGCAACAATGACTATATTCAACTCTCTTGCAAGCATCTTCAATGACTTGAGAGCGACTTCTAATTCCAACCGTCTTACCGCGTATTCAATTAGTCCCAAATAATCAATGATGGCTAGCTTTACTCCTTGTTCTTCCACATATTGACGTATTCTATCTTTAAGATCTTCTAGTAAAAGATTTGGACTATCATCTATATATAGTGGTGAGCTAGAAATTTTATTAATGTTCTTATCCAACCTTTCCCATTCTTCATGATTGAGTTTACCATACAACAAATTACTGCCACTGATATTGCATACATTCGAGATTAAGCGGGTCACTAACTTGACATTATCCATCTCAAGAGAGAAATATGCACAAGGAATTCTCTCTTCAACAACTACATTCCCAACCATAGATAATGCTAGAGATGTCTTTCTCATACCTCTTTCACCTGCAATCACAACCAATTCTGAAGGTTTGAATCCTCCTATAACTTTATCAATAGCTAAGAACCCTGTTTTAATTGTATCCATTTTATTATCTATTTACCTATTTTTAAATATCAACATTATACCAACTGCCTATATATGCCTGAGATTCATCTATTGTGAATTGACCATTCATGTCAAGCCAACCCTGCACTCCATTTAACCATACATCTACATATTCCTCTGATCTTATTACCATTCTATCATAAATTGGTGCCACATAATTGTAAAAATACACCAATCCCCACTTACCATCCTTAACCAACGGAATACATCCATCTGTATCTATCATTTCATAGACTTCATCCATAATGACAGGTGCTACTTCGTTTCCATTTGTATCCAAAATACCAAATTTACCATTCTTCTTTGCCAAATAATAATCGAGACTTCCACCCTCATAGATTTTTATCTCATCATATTTGTCAAGCATGTCCCAAACTGGAGAGATTAGTTGGCGAACAACACGTTTAATTACGTTCTCAAAGATGGCTTCATCATTATGTCCACACCGAGGAATATCTATTACACTATTTTTCAGGTGTTGAACAAGCACTTGTAGGGGAAAGAAGTGAGTATCATCATGGATTAAATAGCAACGCAATAAACGACGACTATTTTCTGATAAGCTGTCAAACAGGTGATTATCCAACTCTTCGAGAGCGACGCTATTCTCAAATACCATTGGAGTATAAAAAGTGCTTGGATTTATACAGATCCGACGATAATTGTGCATTTTTATTGTATAGCACCCCCCAAGCCCGATGCCAATAATCAGGTCAGGACACAATTGATCGCATAGGTCGCTTATATATGGAATTGCATCTTGAGGATATAACCATTGATGCCTTTTGAACAATTCTGGCACAATTATCTCACATTGCGAAAACTCACGTTTTAACAATTCTGACATATCAATGCCTTCAAGGAACCCATGCCCGGACAAACACAAAATTTTCTTCATATCCGCTTGCAAAGGTAAGGATTTTAGGAATACAAAAATCAAAAGTTATACCTATAATTAGTTGTATGTTTCAGAAATAATGTATATATTTGCAGCAGGAAACAAAACAAAAATAGTATGACTATAAAGTATCTACCAGCCTACCAAGGCTTCACTTATCTCAATCTAAAAGACCAAGAAAACAACTTGGCTCTTGATGTAGCTGTCAACAATACGACAGGACTACTCGATTGTCTTGAACTATATGCAGGCAAGCATATAGAGTGTCTTAATAGTAAACAGCGAATTGCTCATTACTATTCAGCCCTGTATGACTATACAGAAAAGCACCCTCAACACAAACTGGCAGATTCCTTCCGTTTGGATGGTCTCGGCACAGCCAAGGCTTGTCTTTTCTGGCGAGATCTGCTTGTTGAAGCAGGTTGGAATGGTCAGGCATCCAAAGCCTCTAGCAGAATGGAAGTTCTGTGTGAGGTTGAGAAGTCTTTCAACTGTCCTGGAACCGGAGAGAGAATCCACAGTCTCATCTCTCATATCAAAAATGGATGTAGTCTTCCTCCTGATCTGACAATTGAGTTAGGATGCCCTGAAGATTGTCTGCCTCCTTCAATTAAAGCTTTGTTAGACATTCTACGTGAGCGTGAAGTAGAGATCCGTACACCCCAAAACGAAACCAGCGGTGGTTCCAATCTCACATTGGTCAGACAACTTGTTTGTGGTCTGAATCAGAACACATTGACCTTGCAGCAGAACGACGATTCCTTCCGTATTTACAAATTCAGACAGCGTCAGGATGCGCTCAATTGGTTAACCCTACAACCCACAGAATCCTATGATGTCTGGATTGATTCCAATAACAAAGACTTCGACAACACCTTACGTCTTTCCGGCCAGCCAGTTAGTGGCTCCACCATGAAAGATGTTCTCCCTCTGGTATCTCAATTATTGGTCATTGGCTTGAACTTGTTCCCACAACCAATGAATATCCAGTTCCTGTTAGAGTGGCTACATGCGCCTGAAAACCCATTGGAGAGCAGACTTCGCAGACCCCTTGCAGAAGCCATTATCGATTCAGGAGGTTATTATAATAAAGAATGTCAGGACGTCATTGACAATTACCTAAAAGGTAAATATGACACCTGGGAAGATGGTATTACAGAAGAGGAAAAGCAAGAGATCATTAAATCCAGGAAAAGGAAAAGGTGTAAAGCCATTCGCCGATTTCTACCTCCTATGAATAAGCCTACTGACGTATTAAGCTTAAATGACAATGTCAATAAAGAATCCGTCTATAAGTTTGTTCGCCTTATCTTGTCATGGAGTAAGAACAGAATGTTCCAGAACATCGATGAAAGTGTTAAGCGCCAACTTGGTACCATCAAAGAACAGGCCGATGCCTTGTTGCTATTACTCGAGAAAGAGACTCAAGATGAGATTCCGTTCGCAAAACTTCAGGGATGGATCAATAGTCTATACGAAAAGCAAGATTGCCCGTTATATGATGCAGAGCAGAATTGTCGCTGCGTAGTTGCTTCCCCAGCCCTGTTGGCTGATAAGGCTAACAACACCATCTGGTGCGACTTCTACAGCGGAGCGATGTTTCCCGCCACCTATTCGTTCTTGTCCCAAGACGAAATCGAGATTCTCACAAATGAAGGTGTAACCTTATGGAACGCTGCTGACGAAAGACGATATAATGCTTATCTCCAGCAGATACCGTTCATCATGACATCTGGTCGTCTGTCATTAGTGGTGGTTGAAAGAGATGGCAGTACAGTATTGCCCAAGCATCCGCTGATGATCTTATTGGAACAAAGTATCTCGAATTTGGATATTGTTATTGAGGAGCCGCTAATCGCCGACCAGAGATACAACGAAAGAAAGCCTGTTGACAATTCACTTCACGATGCCATATATCTGGAGATTAAGAATACAGACAAGCTGAAATGGAGGGATCATGAGAGTGCCACATCGCTTGATAATCTGATTCAGAATCCATTCGACTATTCACTACAATATCTCATGGGAATTCGAGATGATGGTGTATCTAAGATGGAACAATTGGACAGGACACAAGGTGAAGTAGCCCATGCTATCATTGCCAGTCTGTTCTTCAAGGAAGGAAAGAAAAACGATCCTGACACCATCCTTCAGAGAGTATCTGCCGATTATGACACTGCTTTTAGCGATGCTCTTTTGGAAAAAGGAGCCATTCTTCTGTTACGCGAAAATCGGGTAGATATTAAGATCATGAAGGACCGACTGAGGAATGCCATTGACACGCTGCTCGACATTATGAGATCTAACAAGCTTCATGTGGTTAATTGCGAGAAAGAAATTCTACGGGGACTTCAATTTGAAGGCGATCCTAACATCAAGGGCTATGTGGATATGATCCTGGGCGATGACAAAGATGATCTTTACGTCTTTGACTTCAAATGGACGAGTTCCAAGAGTCATTATCCCGATTTGTTAAAGAAGAATGGTTCACTGCAGTTGGCCCTATATAAAGAGATGGTTGAGAAAGAGCTCGGCAGAGATGTGGCTGCTGTAGCCTATTACCTGATGCCTGAGAATTGTCTCTATAGTATTTCTTCCTTTAATGGTGACCATACCACAAAACTGGAAGAAGAGGAGAACACTGGTAAGGACCTGTTCCTGCAGGTTAAGAATTCATACGCGTACCGTCTTCATCAGATTAAGGATGGGAAGATTGAACTTGGGGAAGGTCAGCCAACAGACAGACTGCAGTATGTAAGTGATACTACAGATGAAAACCTCATGCCGCTTCGTATAAGAGATGAAGTGAAAGAGACCAATATATTCAGCAATTATAAGTGTTTTAAGTAAATAGAAGATAATATGGAAAGAGTTACATATATCAGTGCAGGCGCCGGAAGTGGCAAGACATACACACTGACCCACCTGTTGGCAGAACATATTGCCGGAATGCGTAAAAATAAAGATGGGAAATGGGAACCTTGTGAGCAAGTTGAACCAGAAAAGGTTATCCTCACGACCTACACGAAGAAGGCTGCAGCGGAATTCCGTGAGAAAGCCAAGAGTGTGCTTTATGAGGAAGGCAGGAAAAATCCTATGCTCTACGAAGCAGCTGCCCGATTGGAACAGGCCAGTATTGGAACTGTCCATGCTGTTGCCAATTCTTTCGTACAGAAGTATTGGTACTATCTGGGACTCAGTCCACAGCAGAAAGTCATCGCTGAGGAAGACGTCAACTTCTATATTAGCCAGTCTTTGGCAGAACTACCCACTGAAGATGAAATTAAGTTTCTGAACCATTTCCGTTACCAGTTCGGTATTGAGAAATTGCGTGTTCCTGGAGATCCCTCCAAGGGTAGTTATGCTGACTATGGCTATTGGAAAGATCTGCTAGTGCAAGTCATTAAGAAATCTGAGACTTTCGGTGTGAAAGATCTGGCAGAAAGCCGCCAAAAGTCACTTGACCTTGTCAGGAGTTTGTATCATGGCGATATGACTATGCCAACGGCAGAAGAGATAAAGAGTGCTATCGAAGAATTGTTGAATGCAATCCCGTTAGCGACCAGAATAAAAGAAGAAAATCGTAAAGTTCTTGCTGATAACATCAAGAAAAACCTGCCAGTTCCCGAAGAACCATCATTCCTTTGGATCAAAAGTTTCAAAGAGATCCTTTCAGCAGATGTATCCAAGGCATCTATTGCAAATAATGCCCCGAAGTCTGTCAATCTCAATGGTAGGATCAATATATGGAATTGCCCTATAGTAAGAACCATGAACGAGCAATTGGTCAACACCATCTTCGACATGGCAGAGAGATGGAGGGAAGGTTATGAGCAATATAAGTCTCAGAACCATCTTCTTGACTATGACGATATGGAACGTTATATGTTGGAACTACTCAAGCGTGACGATGTGAAAGATGACATAAGCAGTAGCTACGAATATCTCTTTGTTGATGAGTTCCAAGATAGTAGTCCTATTCAGGTACAGATATTCGATGAGCTGTCGAAACTGATGAAAAAGAGTTACTGGGTGGGCGACTATAAGCAGGCCATATATGGTTTCAGAGGCACTGATACAGAATTGGTAAAAGCCGTTGTTGACACTATCAAGAAAGGTCTGGATGGCAATCACCTTGCAGATCCGCTCGACACCTGTTGGCGTTCAGAACCAGCAATAACAAACATGGTCAACCATGTGTTTATACCTGTCTTTGGAGAAGATGATCTTGAGGAAAAGATGGTGAGATTGGAACCTAAGACAAAGAAGGTCGATGATCCTGTTGTCAACGAGCCATTACGTCTGTGGAATCTGAATTATGACAAGAAAGAAGAAGCCATTCAAGAAATTGGTCGCAGAATAGCTATCATGGTTCAGCAAGGGATCAAACCCTCTGACATTGCTGTACTCAACAACAGCAATAGCGATCTTAACACCTTAGCCGAAGAATTGAGAAAGTACAACCTTCCAGTTCACAGAAGCGATGGTTCTATCACAGAAGAGAAAGAGAAGCAACTGCTCTTCGCTCTCTTGTCATTGCTGGTTAATAAGCGCAACAGTATGGCCATGCTGCAGGTGCATTATCTCACAACACCTGATTCTTCTTTAGGCAAATTGATTGACCAGAAATTGGATGATCCAAATTTCTTATCCAGTCATCCTCTCATTCAGCAATTATTTAGTCAGCGCGACAAGTTCAATCAGCAGTCAGTGTCATCACTTGTAGAGAGTGTTATTATCGAGATGGACCTCTATGGAGAAAGTCGTCATTGGGATACCACCACAAGAGGATTCAACATCCTTCGCACCTGCATCGAAATCGCTCGTCAATATGAGGAGCACTGTTTGCAGTTAGGACTTCCTGCCACCATCTCAGGCTATATGAACTATGTGGATACCACAGAGATCAAGACTGAAGGCGATAGTGACGGTGTATGCCTCTATACCATTCATGGTTCCAAAGGTCTGGAATGGAAATATGTCATTGTTACTTCGTTAGAGAATGACTTCATGACGAAATTCTATTTGAGGAACTTCTTTGGCGTTCAAACCAGGCATAATACAACTCCTTCTGCTGATAATCTCTATGTTCCAATGACCATCACCGTTCTGCCATGGATTTTTGGTGCTGCCCACAATCCACCAGCAGAGATAATGGTTTCCATTCAAGGTAAGGACAGGGAAAACGAGATTGCTCTTATCAACTCTGTCAGGAGTGAGGCAAAACGTAAACTCTACGTGGGCATGACGCGTGCCAGCGAACACCTGATATTAGCTCATATTAAAACAAAGAAGATTGGAGACCCCATGAAGTGGTTCCATAACATTGGTGTAGAAACGAATGAACCTACTGGTGATATGACGCAGATAGACATATTCAAGTCTGAAGAAAAAAACAAGTCTAAAGACATATTCACTATCGAGTATTTAGCGTCGCCAGAGGATGAAGATGCACTCATCTATCCCTCTCAAAGGAACACCGACAAAGTCCTTTCATTACAGGTTGATAATGCCGCAGACGCTTATGAACGTCGCGACATTCAACCCAGTATGATTGAGTCTGTCGCTGAAGAAGTAACAGTGCTGCTCGATGAACCTCGCCAGCGCATTCCTATCGAGAAGGTAAGGGATGAAGACACCATGGCAAAAGTAGGAACCTGTATCCACAATATCTTCTGTGCCATTGACGTCAATCACAATGAAAAGTTTGTGAATGATGCTATTCTGGCACATGAGATGCAAACACATCTCACTAAAGCCAAGCCAATTTTGCAAGCCTGGGATTGGCTCGTTGAATTCATGACCAAACACTTCGGCCCTGCCATCGCCACTTATCATGAGCGTCCGTTCAAGTATGAATTCAATGGGCAGATTACGACTGGATCTATCGACTTGGTTTGGAAGACAGCACAAGGCTGTATCGTCATTGACTACAAGACCTATCCTAACTGGAAAAAGGAGACTGTTACATCACCGGAGAACAAGCACTATGCAGGAAAATACAAAGGGCAGCTTGATTGCTACGAGAAAGCTCTTTCATTAAATGGAGAGAATGTCTTGGCTAAGTTGATCTATTATCCAGTTAATGGTATGATTGTACAGATATAATAAAACTTCACTTATACCTATAAATTAAAGGGAGGATTTTGGATCAGATTCATATCTTTGCAGTCGAATCACATCAATCATCATGAACATGACAAAGCAAAAGACAATCAATCCAACCTTCCCGACGGTGCTCATCGACTTCGATGGCACCTTGTTTGACACAACCTCTGCCGATCCTTTCTCCGTAAAGGGAAAGGGTCTGCGCAGGTTCTCTCCTGAGTGGGTGAAAGCCCACAACGAGTATTTGGAGCATATTAGGAAATGTCCTCTCTACGACGGTTGGCTGCAGGTTTTCGAGTTCCTGCAATCCAATAATATTCAGGCTGCCATCGTTTCGGGCAACAACCGTCAGGTGCTGAATGTAGCCGTGAAAGCAGCTGGCTTGAAAGACGTTTTCCCAAAAGACAAAATCAATCGTATCGGCTGTAATGATGTCAATGGGCGCCGTGTAAAAAAGTCGGAAGGAGACTCTGCCCTCTTCGAATATGCCCTGAAGCAGTTGGAGATAGCCCCGGAGAACGCACTTGCCTTC
>Ga0310691_10005424_pt1 | contig 13982 bp, 5 predicted proteins | sample 176DNAGHGlowgp2_FD_203887 | JGI IMG/M metagenome (GOLD analysis project Ga0310691, IMG submission 203887) | Sheep rumen microbial communities from Palmerston North, Manawatu-Wanganui, New Zealand - 1766 DNA GHGlow gp2 (v2) (version 2) | ecosystem: Host-associated > Mammals > Digestive system >... | reverse complement strand
TCGGTCTTATAGCCATAGAACAGTCCTACGGGCTGTCCCACCTGAGTGAGGATGGTGGCACCATAGATGTCAGTCTTCACACTCTTGTTGTCGGGCAGGGCTGTCACCTTATTAGTATAGTGTCCGGCCGAAGCACCCAGCTCCCAAGTGAAGTCCTTCAAGGCCAATACCTTCCAGCCAATGGTGACATCGAAGCCGAGGTTCTCGAGTTTTCCGTCGTTACTCCAGTTTTCCTGCAGACCGCTGGTCCATGCCAGCTGGCGCAGAGAGAGGAGGTTGGATGTCCAGCTCTTATAGATATTGAACTGGGTATTGACGCGGTTATTGAAGAAGTTACCGTTGAGTCCGGCCGTCAGCCTACGGGTGGTCTCCCATTGCAGATCGGTATTACCGATATTGCCGATGACCTTACCGGTGGCCAGCTCGCCCAGCATACGCTTTGAAACGAAGTAAGAACGCGAGGCGATATAGTTGATATCATCGTTGCCGGTGATATCAAAGCCCACGTTGAGACGCAGGTAGTCGATACCCTTGACACCTGACAGCCACTTCTCGTTGGTCATCACCCAAGCAGCCTCAACGCTGGGGAAGAAGCCCCACACGGTGTTGAACAGCTTGAGACCACCACTGGTATCGGCACCGAAGCGTGAAGAAGCCTGGGCAGAGATGCCTGCATTGAGATAGTAGCGCTCGTTCAGACTATAGTCGGCCAAAGCATACCATGTAATCTCGCGTGTCTGGTCATCGGCACCGCCGGTGGTCTTGAACACCAACGAGGTGGTCATGTTAGGCTTCTTGTCGTTTGGCGAGTTGTAACCGCCCTGTGCCGTCTGAGTGTAGTCAGTGCTCAGATAACGCACACCACCCATCACCTTCAGGTGAGAAGTGATGGTAGGATCAATCTCCCATGTGATACGGGTGTCGCTCTGGATGGCGGTCTCGCGAGCCGTCTGGCTCTGCGCAATATTGTTGAGTGACGTATCATCGCTCAAACCATCGACAACGAAGGTAGGCACACCCTGGATAGGCAGATAGTAGTTCTCGTTGGTGTTGACCAGTCCCAGCACGAAATGCTCGCTCACAGACAGGTGGCGGTTGAACTGATACTTCGGCGTGATGGCGAAGTTGACCAGACGGTTACCAAACGAGTTACGGTTCTTGCCATCACCATACTCGAGGATGCTGACAGGGTTGGCCAGACGACCACGGCCCTGGAACTTACCTTCAAGATAGTCATCAGCCTCAGCCAAATAATGACTACGGTTACCATAGAGGTCGTAGGCATAGGGCGAAAGGAACGGCGACTTAGCCAGCGCCAGGAAACCAGGAGAGGTAATAACGGTGCCCAACGGATCGGCAGAAGCACCATCGTCGCGCAGGTCACGGTCCACATCACTGTAAGAAGCGTCGAAGCGCACGCTCAGGTCCTTGGTAATGTTGATGTCTGAGTTCAGACGCATGCTGAAACGAGAATAGTCGTTTTCACGCAGCGTGCTGTTGCCCAGCGAATAGCCTACCGAGAGGTTGTAAGAAGCGGCATCGTCACCACCCTGCACGTTGATACCGTAGTTCTGCGAGAAAGCGTTCTTGTAAACCTCGTCAGTCCAGTCGGTATTGTTGTGATACTGGTTATAATAGAAATAGGTGGGCTCGTTGTTCAGGAACTTCATCTTACCAATCATGTTGGGATCCATGGTTCCGTTCAACAACTCTGTGGCATAGAGACGATACGAGTCTGCATTCATCATCTGAGGCAGACGGGGCACCAACTCATAGCGTCCGTTGATGGTCACATCAATCTTTGTGGCCATAGACTTGTTACGCTTGGTCTTGATGGCGATGACACCATTAGCACCCTTGGCACCATAGAGGGCGGTACCGTTCTTGAGCACCGTGACTGTCTCGATGTCGTTAACATTGATATTAGCCAGGAGGTTATTATAATAACCATCGTGGAGCATCTCACGCGAGTATTGCATATCCATGATCACATCATCGATAACTATCAACGGCTGAGCGTTGGCATTGAGTGAGTTGATACCCTCGACAAGCATGATGTTACCCATGCCAGGGATGCCACTACGGTTAACGCTACGCACATCACCACCCAAGCGCTGGGTTATCAACGGGTCGATGCTGAACTCAGAGGTGTTGTCAAACTGACCTGCCTGAGAGCTGAGCACTGCCGTGGTCTGTGTCTGATAGGTCTCGCTGAACGCATTACTATAAAGCTGGGCGTTGGCTTTCCCGTCGGCAATGGCACGCTGCTGCAGGTTATAACCCTCCACACGCATGATGACCGAACGGGTTTCTTCCGGCACACTCAACTCATAGTAGCCCGTCTCGTCAGTCATCGTGGTACGACGCTGATTGCCGTAGGCTGACACGATGACACCCGCCAGAGGCTGTCCTGTGGCGGCATCAACAACACGGCCCGTCACTACTTTTGTGTTCTCCTGAGCTGCCAGCGAAATGGTTGCCAACAGCATGACTACAGATAATATATACTTCTTCATAGTTATTCGGCTTTAGAGGTTCGGGGACGCAGATAGATACAGTCGAGATACATCTCGCGGGCATACGAAGACGTTTCCTTGGCGGAGATGTAGCACTGCAGCTTCACAGTGACCTTGATGTCCTTCTGATCGTAGTTGCAGGCGGGGAGATTGAAATCGGGAGCAATCCAGACAGTATCAACCTTCGTAGGGTCGGTTTCAAACGTCGTCTTGTTGCAGTTGAAGCTCTGCTCCTTGCCATCAGCATCAACATAGGTAATGGTGGCCCTGAACTTACAGGCTCGCGTATCGGGAGCAATCTGGTCAGAAACGCGCTTAGGCAGCACCACCACACCAAAATCGTAATTGCCGGCGAGGGTGTTGTTGACACGGAAGGTCATCGTCCAGTTTGAAGAGCCTGGCACAATCTGCAGGTAAGCATTGTCGGAGATGCTATCAGCCACCTCACGGCGCACATTATATGTACAGTCTTTGTAGTCTGTAATCAATGCGGTGTTCTCACCTTCGCTCCACAACTGCTGGAAGTAAGTCTGCTCAGGAGTGAAAGGCCACTCATCAACCTGATAGAGCACACCATTGCTACATGAAATCTTCTTGGCACCATCGAAAATGCCGCCAGCCTTGAACGGATTGCTGAACACATGGAGTTTGGGCTTACCTGCCACATAGGTCTTGCGCCACTGCATGTAGGGCACAGAAACGATGGAATCCTGTGTGGCATCCTCCGACTTCTGGTCAGTCATATTAAAGATTGCATCATCAAGTAAGGCACGCATCGTCCAATATTGCTGAAGAGAGTCACGCTTGAGTACCTGTTGGTCGTATGTGAAATACTTTTCTGCCTCACTATAGGCCTTCTGCCAGCCTGCTGAGCTGGGAGCCACTACCCAATAGGTGGAGTCCTCGGCATTGATGAGACCGATCTGCTGTAACAGACGGTTACGCTCGATAATCACAGAGTCTACATAGACGGGGACGCCTTCGACAATACCACTGGAAACAGAGGCGTCAGCATCGAAATAGTCCTCGTCGTAAAGACGGAGCAGACTACCGATAGCCGACATCTCCTGAAGGTCACACAGACTCTCGTAGAGACTATGGAGATAAGGCAGAGGCTTCGAAACGATATGGAGCACACCATTACGGCTGTGCTTGTTGAAGTCGATAGCCGTCACACCCTGAATAGTTGTTCCACCCAACACCACATTCTTTGAGTTAAGCATTCGCATGGACTGGTCAAAGTCCTTGACTGACGTGGTGGAACGGGAGAGATGGTTCAGAATAAAGAACTTCTCGACAAGCGAGTCGCCCTGGTTGGTCTGCACCAGCTGAAGCAGCGAGTCACAGTTGAACGAGCCATTCACAGGGGCTACCACTGTAAACGACTGACCACTATTCAGCAGGTCGGCATAGCTGACAACGGTCTTCTTGTGCATACGGAACACCTTGGTTTCTTCAAGCACCTTGCAGAAATCACTCAACTGAGCTTCTGACTGCATCTGCTGCCACAGCGTAACGCCACCATTGCTTTCTGTTGCGCTGTCGCCATAATGGTCGTTCCAATCGGCACAGGCCGTGAAGGCTGTAGCGATGCCACAGCAGACACAACCTGCAACGAGATAATGTTTGATATTCTTGCTAATCATAACTTTCAATTGTCAATTATCAATTATCAATTCTTAGTGTGTATCCTCTCCCTCTGGGCTTCCATAAACGCTCTTGGGACAGAGTTCTATATAGTCGAACGACCAATAACGCTGGTTATCATCGAGTACCTGACGGAAACGCAGATGATAGGTCTCGCCCTCGCTCAGGTTCTTCGTAGTCAGGATACGGCGCAGCGGACTCAAGGTACGCATAGAGTCTTCACCGCCACCCGGATGCCACACATCCGTTGACTTCATGTAGCCACGGTTGTGCATAGCCTTGTCGTTGGCTATGTTCTCTTCTTCATCATCTGTGTCGGCCACAGCACCAATGCTGGGATCACCGCCATAGACGCGCAGGTCGACAGGAATGCCGCAAGGCTCGTTTTCGAAATACACCTGAATCACACCACGCTCATCGCCAGGCGTGTAACCCAAACGGATTTCATAGGTGCCTGCCGGAACAGGAGGCAACTTGAAGGTGACATCAAACAGTCCGCTGACGCAGACGGCATTGGCCTGATAGGAGTGCCAATAGTCCACATCACTATGTACACCCACGAAAGTCTCCTTTGTGGTCTTCCAGTCGGAGATATAGCCATTCTTGAAGCCTGTCAGGATATCCTCACCAAAGCGGCCACGGCCATTACAGTTCATAAAGTCGGGACTCAGCACGGTGGCATCAATACGGATACGACGGTTGAGCACCACATCGCGTACCTCAGGTGTATAGGCCAGGATGTCGTCCAGATAGTGGTACACACCATTGACGGCATTCTGATCGACAGAACCAGACTCTGAGGGTGACAGTACCTTCACGCCACGAATGAACTTGCCGCGCTCAGCTCGCTCGCCTACTCCACGACGATTGATGAACAAACCAGAGGCAGGACCAGCGAAACGCATAATGGTACCAGGACACATCGTCTCGTAATACTCTTCAGGATCTATGAGCTTTGTGTCAAGACAGCGCTCACGGATGGTACCAGAAACAACCCAGCTGTTATACTGACCGATACGGGGCAGCAAGTGATAGCTGACGAAACGGTTCAGCGGGTTCTTACGGTTTTTCAGCATACAGTCAGAGCCATTATGCTTACAGCCAGGTGCATCGTCATAGAGACCAGCATCATTAGGATAGGTCTGGTCATAGATGTTCTTGGCATAGGCTATCAGCTCGTCAATGTTTGTGATGCCTTGCTTGTTGAACACGGAATCGGGCTCTACAAAGGCCGTGTATTTGAAGTAGCGCTTGCCCACCCAGAAGGTACGGGTGTATTGCTGGCTACCACTGGTACAACGTTCCATAGTACCGGTATTGACCGAGTCGTCACCACAGCTATAGCTCTCGTCGAGATATTTCATCAGCGAGTCACACATACCAGTCAGCTTCAAAGCCTCAGCGAAGATGGTCAGCGTAGAGTCCTCAGCAATCTTGTCGGGCAACAGCAGGCTGCTCGAAGAGATGGTATTGTTAAGCACATGTACCACACCATTGATTACAGAGTCATCACGCTCCACGATGCGAGCCGTCTTGTTGATGTAATAGATAATCTTATTGTTGTTGTTCACATCCGAATCGCTGGACAACACGATATACGAGTCATCCATATTCAACTCAGGCATGGCACCTTCATCGACATCGGTAGTAAAGAACGCACCTTTCTTAATAATATGGGTACGAGCCAAGGTGTCGCAGGTGGCCAGGGGGATGGACTCAATAGTAGAATAACCCATGCGGCGCATGTAGTTCTGAATACCATCGTTAGTGGGTGCAAACACCGTGTACTTCAACAGACCAGCCGAGCTGTATGTGCCGTAGGTGGACAGCATGGAGAAATAAGGTGTGCGCTTCAGTATTTCCACAAAATCGCTGAACAGCTCTGGACGCTCCTCAAGGAACTGGGCTGCCGTCAGCTTGTTGGAAGAATAATAATTCTCAGGCACATCATCGTCATTGTCGACACATGCTGTGAAGACAGGGGCAAGACTACAAAGTAGCAGGCCTGCCATAAAGAATTGTTTTATGCTTTTGGTTATCATAATCTTCAGTCTTTTCATTGTTCTTTGTACATTGTTGCTTACCTGTTCAGCTCAGCATCATCACTATTGGTGAAGGCCGGATTCTGGTTCAAAAGCGGATTAACCTTCAACTCGTTCTTCGAATAGGGGAAATAGATGATGTTGGGGTCAGCCAGCTTGATCTTCAGAGCGTTCACGTTCTCAAGATACTTACGACTAACCAGATTGATGAGACGGGTATTGTCGCCATCGCGACGAGATACACGAACCAGGTCGTACCAACGTTTTCCCTCAAACAGGAACTCACGTTGGCGTTCTTCGATAACCAGGTTCTCCATGGCCGACTTCGAATCGATATAGTCAGTCTTCTTCAAAGTACTGCTTCGACTACCGTTAACGGCATCATTTGCACGACAATTCACAATGTCAATCAGCTCAAAGGCAGCATCAAAATCGCCTGCCTGTCCACGCTCAATCAGAGCCTCGGCCTTGATGAGCAGCATATCGCTGAGACGATAGATAATCCAGTTGGCATAGGCATCGTTCTCTGAACGACGGGGACCACTGAGTGCCAGGTCTTTATCAGTATTGGGGGTTGGTGTGGTCTTATATGAGACGTTTTTTCTCACATATTTACAAATCACATAGTGTGAGCTTCTCAACTCACCACCCTCATAGGCACGTCCATCAGTTCTCTTAAAGAGGTTGTTAGTGCCGGCAGACACATCCTTGAACAGAATGTCGGTGGCGTTGAGGCGACCTTCCGGATTGCTCTCGTTGCCATAGAAGTTGCTTACCATGCTGTTCTTGGTAGACTGAGGTGAACGGAACACCAGTTCAAAGATGCTCTCGAAAGAGTTACCAGTGCCGAAAATCTCATTATAAGCATTGCCACAGTTGGTACTGCCCACGGGCTTCTCAAGAATCATAGGAATGCCGTTGATTAGGTCAATGTTGTTAACATTACCTTCACGGGCCACCATCTCCTGATACTGCTGCTGCTTATACGCAATAACCTTATCGCAGTAAGAGATAGAATTGTCCCAGTCACCTTTCCACAGATAGAGGTCGGCCAGCAGGGCATAGACAGCCCAGCGTGTGATTCTGGCTGAGTTCTGATAAGCATTGTTGCTCTCATCGACATAGTATCTGCGGACAGCATCCTCCTTAATATTCTCCAAGTCGGAGATGAGCGTGTCGAGCACCTGGTCGAAAGGTGTTGCAGCAATGACATATGTCTGAGTATCATCAATACTTGGCTTTGTGCTATAAGGCACATCGCGGAAAGTGCGTATCAGATAGAAATATGCCAAAGCACGCAATGTGGTGGCCTCAGCAACATGAGCCTTCATCTCTGTTTCAGTATAGTTGGGGTCGATGGCCTGCACCTGAGGAGCATAGTGGCACACCGTGTTACAGCGATTGATGCACTCATAGAACTTAGCCCAGTTGCAATAGGGGTTCGAGGGCAGCAAACTCTCTTTCAGAATCTCCCTCAAGTCATTCTGAATGTTGGCGCCTTCCTTCAGGTTATCGCTGCGCAACTCTCCCCAGACCATCATTCTTGTCAGGGCGTCATCGCTTTCCAGCGACTCATAGCAGGCGTTCATCACACTGGCCACGTCTGACTTCTGCTTCCAGTAGTTCTCCAGCACCACCTCGTTCATTGGCTGAATATCGAGGAAGTCATTGCAGGAAGTGGTGATTCCAATAACCAATAAGCAATAACCAATAACCGTTATTTTATTGGTAAGTCTTTTTATGATAGATATCTTTTTCATACTTAGCAATCTTTATTGTTTATCGTTATGGTTAGAATTGGATGGTCACACCGCCAGTAAATGACTTAGCACGTGGAGTCTGGGCATTGTCGGTTGCTACACCGCTCAAGCCACCATATCCCACCTCGGGATCGGATCCAGAATACTTTGTCAAACAGAAGAGATTATTAGCTGAAACGTAGAAACTGAGTTGTGAGAGTCCCCACTTCTTGATAATCTTCGGATCTAACGAATAGCTAATCTGTGAGTAGTTCAGACGGATGAACGATCCGTCCTCAACAAATCGATCAGAAGGCAATGCATTTACACCTTCTTTATATAATGCGCGCGGAATCTCGGTGATGTCACCCTCAACACGCCAACGCCAGTTCACTGCACGGCTTTGGTTGTTGTTGTTGTACATCTTCTCCACGTTGCGGCGAGCCTGATTGATAATCTTGTTGCCATAACGGAAGTTGAACTGGTTGTTCCACGAGAAGCGTCCGTAGTGCAGCTTAAATCCGAAACCACCAGTGAACTTTGGCAGAGAAGAACCCAGATAAACGATATCGAGTTCGTTGATCTGACCATCATGGTTGATATCCTCGTAGATAGCATCACCACCACGGAACTTATAGTTGACGGTACCAGGGAAATACATCATATCCTTGGTCATATTGTTCTCGTCGATAATGACAATTCCATCCTTGTCACGAGCTACAGGAGCATTAGGTCCACTCACGCCAGGTACCTCTTCTTCGCTATAGTCAGTGTACTGATAAACACCCTTATAGCGGAATCCATAGATACTACCGAAAGCTGTGTTCAGCTCTACGCGAGTCAGGTAAGGCGCATTGTTACCACCATTATTACCTGATGCCACATATTCCTTATTCAGGCTGGCGAGACAGGTCTCGTCCATTGATGTAATCACGTTCTTGTTGTTAGCAAACGTGACATTGAAGTCAGCAGAGAACTTACCAGCCTTGATGATACGGTTACCATTGAGGTTGAACTCCCAACCCATATTCTTCATGTTACCCACATTCTGATAGCTCAGCGAAGAATAACCTGACGAGGTGGGGATACCACGACCCGACAGCAGCAGGTCGCTGGTGAAGTCCCAATATACCTCCACATTACCTGTGATACGATCGTCAAAGAATCCGAAGTCGGTACCCAGGTTATAGCTCTCTTTCTGTTCCCACTTCAGCTTTTTCATCTGAATATTCTGTGGAGCCACACTACCCACGCCCAGATAGCCGGGGCCATCGTTATAGATACTGTAGAACAGACCCTCCCTACCAGGCTGGCGACCTACGATACCCCAGCTGGCACGGGCAGACAGCATTGAGACGAAAGGCAGGCTCTTGTGGAACCAAGGCTCTTTGCTGATGTTCCAACGTGTTGACAAGCCTGGGAAGTTACCCCAGCGCTCATCCTCACCGAACTTGGTGCTACCGTCACGACGTACAGAGAAGTCTGCGATATAGCGACCCTTATAGGCATAGTGTACAGAATAAATGAAGTATGCGCTACGCCACTGTCCACTACCTGTCGACATGCTCTTGATAATACCTTCTGCTGCCGTGGTCTGGATAGTACCGCTGGGCAGGCCCCAAACGCCGGTGCCCTGACTTGAAGAGGTACCGCTGACCGTCTGTGCACTCAGCAACATTGAAAGCGAGTGGTCCAAATTGCGGAATACTGGCGTAAAGGTCAGTGAGTGTGTCATGGTCACACCCAGGGTTTTCGACGAGTTCGACGTGCTGCTATTACTGTTCGAGTTGTTCCATCCCGATGTGCTGAGCGACAGCGGCATATATGTCTCGTCGTAGCTGTTGAAGATGTTGAACACCACCTTACCTTCGTAGCTCAGACGTGTCTTGTCGTTTTCCAAGCTCAGCAGGTTATAACGCAACTTGAACTCAGGTGCAATGTTATAACTGGTGCCTTTGCTCTTGGCCTCATAAGCCAGTGCCACAGGGTTCATATAGCTCAGCTGGTCGCGCAGTTCATTATGAACCGTTGGCAGCATACTATAATAATAAGGTAGGTCATTACCGTCTTTGTCCTGCTCATAGATAGAGAGGTTTGGCATGCGGTTATAGGCAATCGAGAGCAGATCGCCATTATTCCTATCGTTCTTCGTATAGGTCAGGGCGATATTGGTCTCAATCTTGATACGGTCAGAAACGAAGTAGTCGAGGTTCACACGCGAGGTGAAGCGATCCAACTGCTGCTCGATGATAGAACCTGTTTCGTGGTCATAACCGGCACCAATACGGAAGTGAGCCTTCTCACCACCACCAGTCAGTGACAGATAGTGATTCTGACGCCAACCGGTCTTCTTCACTTCCTTGACCCAGTCGGTATTGTTGTTATACATCTCATACTCCGAGAACGTCGGATCGTAGTTGATTTCCTGAATGTTACTGGCATCATCACTCATGCGGGGGTTGAAATATTCTTCCTTCAACATCATGGTATACTCGTCACCATTCAGCAGCTTATAGCCGTTAGGCTGATAAGTACCCGTCAAACGGAAGCTATAGTTGACGCGGGTCTTACCACGTGCACCACGCTTGGTTTTGATTTCAATAACACCATTCGAACCCTGAGAACCCCAGATGGCTGTAGAGGCAGCATCTTTCTTCACCTCAATCATCTCGATATCTTCGGGGTTGACGTTAAGCAGCTCTGCGAACTTCTCTTCGTTCATGTTCGACACATCGTCGTTGATATTCGTTTCCCAGATGTTGCCGTCCACGACAATCAGCGGCTGGCTGTTACCCGTAATGGTCGACACACCACGCAGACGCATGGTGGTTCCTTTACCCAGGTCACCACCTGCAATGATATCCAAACCTGCGATACGTCCCTGCAGGGCTTCGTCTACAGTCGTCATTGAGAGACCCTCGAACTCTGACATGTTGATACTCTGCTGTGAAGTCGAGATTTCATCAACAGGAATGGAAAGACCAGAGCCCTGTGTCTTCTTCTTCGACGTGATAACCACATCGACCAACTGGGTGGCATCCTGCATCTTTACATTGAAATGCGTCTTGTTGAAGGGCAGCGTCACCGTTTTCAGACCTACATAGGTAATACGCAACTTGTCCTTCGGATTTTTCAGACGGAACGAGAAGTTACCACTCATATCGGTCACCGCAGAGGCAACGATACGGTTGGAGGCATCAATTTCTACCACATTGGCTCTCATCACAGGACCGAAGTCATCAGTCACTGTACCACTGATGACATCACCTGCCTTCTGAGCGTTTGCGGCAATCAGGAAATTAAAAAATGAAAATATTAAAATAGTCAGTCGTTTCATAATACTGGTCGTTTAAATGCTTTGATTTTTTAATTCTTTAATCTCCTAACGAAAGAGGTTTGTCAATCAGATGAATCACAGCCGAAGAACTCGTCTCAATTTGATTAGCGTTCTTGGCATCGGAAGAATCGTACTGATACTCACGAGCCACCAGATTAAAGAGGTTCGGATTTGTGGTCACCACCTTTACTGGCTCACGAGACTTGTCCTTCTTGCAGGCCTGATCATAGATGGTGATACCATTGTCGGTCAGCTCTGCTGTCACACGATAGAAGCGCTCTGTCGAGGGGTCGATGACAGCCGTCTCAAAGTCGGCGCTGTCCTTCTCGGCACCAATAAACAGGGCGTTATCCTGAATATGATACTTCAGGAAGTTCACAATCTTCAGCGAGTCACGGGTCTTGGCAGAAAGGTTGCCAGCCTGCTCGTAGGCGTCAACCTGTTCCCATGTAGGCAACTGGTTAGCATCCTGCATGGCCTGGATACTCTCGTTGGTAGGCACATAAACTGTATAGTGATAAGTGTTGAGCAACGAGATATTATCGCCTGCTGTAGAGTATTTCTTGTTATGCTGTGTCTCAAAGATTCCGCTACCGTCCATCAGGTCAAGGAACTTTGAGAACTCAGGATGGTCGGCAAGCACGTTACGCACCGTCTTGCGGGTTGTCATGATTGGCTCAGACTCGAGGATATAGGTTTTTCCGTTACCACCGTCGGTCTGGTCGTAGATATAAGAAACATGAAGCGGCTGTCCCTCGTTCATCTGGAAACTGCCTTCAACAGTCATGCCGTTAACGCCAAGATGTGCGTTCTTGACGCGGATCTCATTGCCACCCTTAGTACGGTAGTACTCATGTCCGTCTTCCACATTGCCAATGACGATATGGTTCTCAAGTACATCCTGCAGACGGTCCTTGATGATGTCGAAATTGGTGATGCGGCCAATAGAGTCGCCAATCTCACCAGTCTCTACATTATAGTTCCACACACTGGCCCACACATATTCCTTGAAGCTTTTACCATTGCCTTCCTCATAATGGAAGCGCAGCAGCTGTGTCTGACTCTTGCCGTACGAGCAGGGGTCGATATACTGCAACATGGCTTCGTTTTTGGGAATGAAGAAGCTATAGTATGAATTCAATGAGTTCAGATAAACGTCGAACTGCAGGATCTGTCGGTCGATGGCCCAGTTGATGATGCTCATCGTCTCGTTGATAAGAGCAGGGAACGACACGCTGACATAGGCTGTAGGCGTATAAACCTTATTCGTCAGATAGACGGCACCATTACAAGCCAGCCATACAGAGTCGATGCTCTCTTTGGTCACCTTCATGGGATCGTTAGCGTCGTTGAGGATGCTGCTGAACTTTGAAGGCACTGAGCTGACAAACGAATTCAGCATGTTGTTGTTTATCAACTTGAGAATAACGTTGTCGGGCACATTCTCCCATGTGTGGTAGTAGTCACGCAACACCTTACCGGCACCGTTTTCCCAGTACTCATCCATAGCCTCGTCGCTGGGCACCATCATGACACCCATGTCACGCTGCATGGCAATATTACCCTCGGCATCGTTCAGACCGGCATAGTAGTCGTTCCATTCGGGGTCGAACTTCAGACGAATCTTCTCTACGCTTGTCATGCGGTCAGGCAATGTATTCACGGAGACACCGTTTTGCGACTTCTCAGAGAAGAAACGCTTCTGGAATACTGTATCCACGTTGGTATCGTAGAGATAGTTGTACTGCTGAACAAGCTCTCTTGACAGAGGATAGGGCGCACAGAAGCGCTCCAGCAACTTATTGAACTTACTGGCAGCGGGTTTGGTACGCAGCAACTCTGCCATGTTAGGCAATGGCGTCACAACTTCCTTCATCTTGTGGATGAAACCGTTAGAGCACTTAATATTGGGATTCTCTACGTCAACACCATTGATGCTGGCATCGCCGGCTTGGCGCTCAGCCTTTTTATTGGTGAGGATGTAATAGTCCTCATTGGTAATGCGCTTGTTGACCAACTGCTTTTCAATGAACTGTATCAGAGGAACCTGCGAGTTGTCCGTCATACACACGATTGGAGAGCCATTCTCACGATAACGCTTCCAATAGGGGTTGTCGGGCATATCCTTTGCTGTGAGCACAGCAACAGAGTCAAACGGAGAACTCGACGCGTAACGTCTCATACACTCTCCCTCCTGAGGCGGGTTACCCTCGATACTCGAAAGGCTGTTCAGCTGCATGGAGTTGTCCATCATGCTGCCGAAGAGCAACAGTTTCTTCTGCGACACTGTCAGGTCTTCATACTTGCTGGCTCCCCAGACTTTGTCCCTGTAGAACCTTGCAAAGGCCTCGTCGTCGGCTACAAACAGGGTCTTAGAACCAGTCTTTGACAACACCTCACGATAGCCCAGATCATCAATGAGCCTTACCGTGTTAGTGTAGTTACCTTGTTCGTCCAGCCAACTGTAGATGCTCGAACCCCATCCGTCGGGGGTGGTCTCATCTAAGTCGTAATCCGAACAAGACATCAGACCGCCGCCATATGACAGCAGCAACCCAGCAGCCAGTAGCCAATACCGACCTTGCTTCCAGATTTGTCTTTTGGTTTTCATACGTTTTTGATTTTTTTATTGTGATTCCTTGTTTGCTTATGAACATAGAGCTTCAACTTTGCAAAGGTAGATATAATACACATGAAATAC
>Ga0310691_10005421_pt1 | contig 13987 bp, 13 predicted proteins | sample 176DNAGHGlowgp2_FD_203887 | JGI IMG/M metagenome (GOLD analysis project Ga0310691, IMG submission 203887) | Sheep rumen microbial communities from Palmerston North, Manawatu-Wanganui, New Zealand - 1766 DNA GHGlow gp2 (v2) (version 2) | ecosystem: Host-associated > Mammals > Digestive system >... | reverse complement strand
AACCGGCCCGGCGCTCCAGAACTGCGAGGAGCATATTCAAGCGGCGGACGTCAAAGCCCGTCGCGCTGCGCTGCGCCGTTCCGTACACGGCCGACGACACCAGCGCCTGCACCTCGAACATGAAGGGGCGGTTGCCGTCCAGCATGGCGCTGATGGCCGTGCCGCTGAGACCAGCTTCGTGCTGCGGGATCAGCAGTTCCGAAGGATTGGCCACCTGCCTGAGTCCGGCGCCGGTCATTTCGAAGACCGCCAGTTCGGAGGTGGATCCGAAACGGTTCTTGATGCTCCGGAGGACCCGGTAGGCACCCCGGTTTTCGCCCTCGAACTGGAGGACCACATCGACAATGTGTTCCAGGACTTTCGGACCGGCGATGGTCCCCTCCTTCGTGATGTGGCCGATGAGGATGACGGGAATCCCGCTGCCCTTGGCGAAGCGGAGGAGCGAGGCGGCGACTTCCTTCACCTGCGAGACGGAGCCGGCGGTGGATTCCACGTTCTGGCTGTACATCGTCTGGACCGAGTCCACGATGACCAGGTCCGGGGCCACGGATTCCGCTTCCGCGAGGATGTTGTCCATCAGCGTTTCGCTGTAAATCAGGCAGTTGGAAGCATCGCCGCCCAGGCGGTCCGCCCGCATCTTCACCTGCTTGACACTCTCCTCGCCCGTGACGTACAGGACCTTGAGGTTCGGACAGGAAAGCGGAATCTGCAGGGATAAGGTGGACTTGCCGATACCGGGTTCACCGCCCATCAGCACCAGGGAGCCCTTGACGATGCCGCCGCCGAGGAGCCGGTCCACCTCGGCATTGCCGAGGGACACGCGGTCCTCCGCCGTCGTGGACACCTCTTTCAGGGGCATCGGCTTCCGCCCCGCACCCGGGACGGAGACCGAAGCGGACAAGGGCCGCTTCCCGGTGACCACTTCCTTCTCCACCATCGTATTCCATTCCCCGCAGGCGGGGCACTTGCCCATCCACTTGGAGTATTCGTTGCCGCAGTTCGAGCAGAACCAAACGGTCTTCGCTTTTGTCGCCATATCGCGTTTCCTTTACTTACGCGAAGATACAAAAAAAAGATATTGTTCCAACCTGGGACAATATCCGATCCATAGGAGGATATGAAGGGGAAATTACTCGCCCTTGACTTCCTCGACGACCTCCTGGGCAGCGGCAGCGACGGTGTCGGCAGCAGCAGCGACAGTGGAATCGACAGCCTCGGTGGTGGCCTCGACGGCCTCCTCGACAGCAGCCTCGGCCTCAGCGGCCTTCTTGGAATTGTTGTTGCCGCAAGCGCTGGCAGCAACCATCATCGCAACGATAGCGACGGACATAAATACCTTTTTCATAGCTGATAAGATATATACTGGTTAAACAAAACACTTTTCCGGCGGCAAAATTACATCGCATTCCGGACATTTCAAAGAATTTTTTAAAAAAATTATAATCTTGAAAAGCCCCGGTTATGCGACGCACCGTCAGCGTTTTAGCTCGAAGACCTCCATGTCGTGGATTTTTCCGCTATCAATATGAAAGCGGAGCGCCGTCCGAACCGCGTGCCAGCCCTGCTTTCCGCAGGCTCCCGGATTGATATACAGCAAGTTGAATGATTTATCCCGCATGACCTTCAAGATATGGGAATGTCCGCACACGAACACGTCGGGGCGATACTGCCGGATCAGGGCCCGCGCCTCGGGATAGTAATGCCCGGGCGACCCGCCGATGTGCGTCATCAGGATTTTCAGCCCCTCGCACACCCAGAAACGGTAAGCCGGACAGTCAAAAATGAGTTTCCGGTCGTCGCAATTGCCGATGACCCCCTTCATAGGTTTGAACGCCGCAATCTCCGCCGCCGTATCCAACCCTCCGCCAAAATCCCCGGCATGCCAGACCTCGTCCACCGGCTGCAGGAACTCCTTGAATTCGGGGCTGAATACCCCGTGACTGTCCGATATGAGGCCGATATACATAGTCCTGCAAAGATAGCAATTGTTATGTGTCAACCAAAAACCTCGCAAGCCTTGCAGGAAAACTCATACTGACCCATTATAAGAAGTTTCCCTCTGTCCGCCATCCATCCGGGAGGAACCGCAGATTCGAATAATAGCACCCGTTGAGATAGTAGTATGCCCCGAAGAGATAGGCTCTCCCATTAACCATAAAGGCAAGCCGGGATGTGCCGATGATGGAGTTCACTGTTTCGTCGAACTCCTCTGAATCAATCCCGTAACGATCGATAACCGGGACCAGGATATTGCGGAAAGCAGTTTCGCTGTCCGTCATGTCACCCTCGGGGTCTACGGAAAGAATCCCATTATGGGCGAACCAGATACTGCCCGAACGGAACGGATGGCAGTTTTCAGGGCGTATCGACCCGTGGGTGGCGATGCGGAAATGGATGATACACTCCTCTTCCTTCCGGACGCGATCGAGTCCGAAAAGAAGATCGTCAAAATTCATTCCGCGGTAATACTTACCGGAACTGGAGATGAATCCCATGCCGTGGGGATTAGCCGCATAGCACGCCCTCAGGATGGCGCGGGACGGAAGGGGAACTCCCTTTCTTTTGAAAATGATAACGCACATTTCTTGTTTACTTTATTAGAGTTTATGCAACGGCACGGCTTTGCCGTGCAAATAATTCAATCCTGGACTTGAAATAGAGGCGGTCTTCCTCGTTGATAAAAGGGACGTCGTCCAGGGAACAGACCCTGGCCGTAAACAGATTATCCTTGCTCCAGGAGACCAGGCCTGCGCAGAAACGTACCCAGGCGCTGATCTTCTGGTACTCGACCGTTCCGCTATGCTGGCGGAATTCAATCGTTCCATGGCGCTCACTGCTCCAAGGATTAACCTTGTAATAACGGGAATCGAGCACGTCCATCACGTCTTCAGGGCAATCACAATTGTCGAAGCAAACGCCCTTGATCGACTCTGCGAACGTGTTGTTGTTCCCCCTTCTGGACGGAGGCATGAACGAGTCAATCAGGTCTTCGAGGAACTGATAGTTCTTGAAAACGCCGACGAAGGCCTTATCTGACAGTCCGTCCATACCGATGTGGACATGCAGACCGCAACTTTTGTTCACCTTGGCAGAGGAGAATTCAAGCATCGTACAGCAATCCTTCAACACCTCAAAGCCGGTGTTGAATGAAAGGACGGGGGAGACACACTCGATAGCATTGGTCCGCGAACCGTCGCGTTCCCGAACGGAGCCATCGGGGACAAACTTCCAGCAGGGAAACGAATCATCATGATTGTAGTATTGATACTGCACGTTTACCCCTCCGATGCGAGCCCAGCTCAGGATGTCCTCCTTTTTCACGAAGCATTCGATTTCGACACCGAAAGTCATGCAATACTTCTTCTCGTTGACATAATACGCTATATCGCTCGTGGTCAAGCCCATGAGGTATAACTTCCAGATCTTCTCTCCTTTGGACATCTTCGTGTCCGAAAGGAGTTCCTCAACTTCCTTTTTTACTTTCGGGTCCATCATTGTCGTGGCGATTGGGTTAACTATCATCATTCTTTCATGCATAACATACAGATTCTCATAGGAACCGAAACTACCAGATGCCCTGCTTTGACCTGAAGAAAAGTCAAGGAAGAGGTAGAACAAGGAGAAAAAAGAATCTATCTGAAGTAAACAAGGAAGTTTGAACAGCAGAAAAAGATCAACCAGTATATGATGAGGACGTATCCAAAGAAAGGCAAGATTATCAACGGGGTAGGGAGACTGCAATATGTCGTGATCAGAGACGGCGAATTCAACGTGGCTGCCAGGCCGAAGATTCCCGCCGACCCGGCAATCAAGGCGATTGATTTCCCCGCCGCCATCACTGATGACAATGGAACCAGATACGAAGTTGTCAAGATTGACGACAACGCATTCAAGGGGTGCCCGAAACTCTCAAGCGTTATCGTTGCAACAAACATTAGGGAGATTGGTCGATCGGCGTTTGAGGACTGTCCCAAGCTGACCTATGTCCAGATTAATTCTCCTCTTGGTACGATTCACTACGGAGCATTCAAGAAATGTTCTTCCTTACGGACTGTCGTGTTGCATTGTCCACTGAAGATCATCGATGGCCATGCCTTTGAAAAATGCACCCACTTGTCCCATATCGTTCTTCCGGCCAGCGTGGAGGAAATCTCCGACGCCGCATTCATGGACAATTATTCTCTATTGGACCTTCATCTTCCTGAAGGCCTTCTTAACATAGGGTGCCGCGCCTTCTACAATAACCAGTCCCTTCGTACCGTATCGTTCCCCGAGGGGCTTACGTCCATCGGGTCCGGAGCATTTGGCAAATGCAGGAAACTCAATGATATCAACCTGAAGGATACGGGAATGACTGTCATTGAGCATTCCACTTTCATGGGATGCGAAAATCTATTTTCCGTCATCCTCCCCAAGGGGCTTCAGAGGATCAGGCCAGCCGCATTTGACGAGTGTCCCCATCTTTACCTCATATCAATCCCCGGTTTCTCAGTATCCTGTCATAACCGGCACAATGGGTAACCACTGTCCGAAGCATGAATATTTGGTAGATATGCGCCAAAAACGTCATCTATCCCCATAGAAAGCAAAAGCGAAAAAGTCAAACCATTAACACCGCGAAGCCATGAAAACCAAGAACGCCAAAAACTCCGCCTACTTCTACGAGAACGAGCCCGTCCTCGTCTTCCTCTCCGGCCTCATCGGAGGCATCGCCACTTTCCTGAAAGCATTTCTGGTAAAGGACGAGAGCGGCCACACTGTCAAGAAGTACGAGGTCCGCTTCATCGGCAAGGAAAAGACCATGGTCGTCAACGACCTCTGCGTCTTCCACGTCGCCCTCATGGAGAGCATCCGAAATCTTCTCACCGAGATCCAGACTCAGATCGGCCTTATGGTTACGGCCGGCGAGAAGAGCATGAACTACTTAAAGGAGTTTGAGAAGATCAAGACGCATCTCCCGTCATTCGTCACTGCCTCCTATCTGCGTTCGCACTTCGATGCTCAATGCACCGGCATTGCCAAGTCCATCGAGGAGAAATTCCTCAAGGTTGACCAGCTGTGGGAATCCCGGGACATGAAGATCTTCTCCGGCATGGAGGAGCCCGCGCAGATCCAGTTTCTCAAGGAGAAGTTCGCAACGATCAAGGACGGGATTTCCCCGTCCATCGGCGAAGAGACTGCCGAGGAGTCCGCTCCAGCAGCCATCCTCATTCCGGAGTTCATCCCTTCGGAGGTCGCCGCGGCAAGCTGATCCCTGCTCCCATCTTAATCACTGAACTCATGGAATTCGTTCATTTACACGTTCATTCCCAGTATTCGCTGCTTGACGGACACGGATCCGTCAAGCAGCTTGTCAAACAGGCCGGAGAACTCGGGGTGCCGGCCGTCGCGATCACGGATGCCGACACCCTTTCCGCTGCCCCCGAACTGTTGAGAGAGGCCTCAAGACACCATGGTCTGAAGCCGATCGTCGGTTGCGAGTTACATGTCACCACTCCAAGTGGCGGTCCGGGAGGCAGAATCGTGCTGATCGCGAAAGACCGCACCGGATACTTGAACCTTTTATGCCTTGTCTCCCTCGCCCATATAGGGAGCAACGACTCACCGGCAGTTCAGCCCGAGATGCTGAAATGGTTCAGCAAGGGTCTCGTCTGCCTCTCCGGTGGGACCGAAGGAGAGGTCACCAACGCCATCCTGGCGGGAGAAGAGGAGCGCGCCGGGGAGGTCATACGCCAGTACAGATCCCTTTTCGGAGATGACTTCTACTTGGAGGTGAGTCCCTCGATGTCAAGCCGGCACATCTCCGGCGAGGAGCGGGTTTCCTGCAGTTCCGGTCTTATCCGTCTCGGCAGAAGGATGGGGGTCACTGTGGTTGCCACGAACGAAGTACGCTTCGCTAGAGCGGAGGACGAGGACAGTTATCGCCTCCTTGCATCCCTCGGCCGTCACAAGAAGGGGGATACCGTCTCCCGGTATGCCTTCATGATGACTGGAGAGGAGATCCTGGGCTTTTTCCCGGATCACCCCGAGGTCATCAGCAACACCCTGCAGGTCGCGGGGAAGATACAGTTCTATGACATCAACCAGCCCCTTGATCCGCCCGCATACCCCCTAACGGGAGACCAGCAGGAAAAAGTCCACGGATGGATGCGCACCTACGCCGACATCATCGATGCCGGTGCGCATGACAAGGAAGGCATCCTCCGCGGGGACCGATTCTTCGAAAGCATCTCACTGCTTTGCCATCTCACCTACAAAGGCGCGAGGGTGCGCTACGGGAAAAACATCCCGGAGAAACGCCTTCGCATGGAGCTCGAGGCCATCTCGGCAGCAAAGATCCCTGATCTGTTCCTCATCTGTTATGACCTTGTCCGATGGGCCAAGGAGAATGGCATCCATGTCGGCCCCGGCCGAGGGAGCGCCCCGGGTAGCCTCGTCCTGTACTGCCTTGGGATCACCGAAGTGGACCCTATCCGCTTCGGACTTCTTTTCGAACGGTTCATGAGCCCGGAAAGCAAGTCATTCCCCGACATAGACATCGACATCGACTTCGACGGCAGGGGCAGGGTGACCTCCTATCTCGCCGACAAATACGGCTACGAGCACCTTGCCATGGTATCCGCTTTCGGGGCCCTTACGTCGAAGAGTCCGAAATACGACACGCGCCTGAAGGATGTCATATGCATGAAAGGAATTCACGCCTGTGCAGTCATCTTGAGCGGGAAGGGCCTTACCGAGTGTGTCCCCCTGGAAGAGTACCGGGACAAACGATCCGGAAACCGTTTCTTAGTGTCCCAGTATTCCTACAGGGACCTCCAGAATACCGGATTGATAACGCTGGATCTCATCGGTTTAGAAACACTGTCGGTGACAAGGGAATGCCTTTCGCTTGTGAAAGAACGCTTTGGGGTTGACATCGACCTGGAAAGCATCCCCCTTGACGACCCCATGACGTTCGCGCTTTTTCAGAGCGGTGACACGGACGGGGTCTTCCACTTCGAGTCCTTCGGAATGCAGGCGATTCTCCGCCGGATGGAGCCATCCAGGCTGGAAGACCTGATGATTCTGGATGCCCTTTACAGGGATGGGTGCCTAGACCATCTGATGCAGTTAATTGACATTAAAGACGGAAACACACATGCTCCGTCCTTCTTCCCCATCGTGGATGGGATACTTTCCGAGACCTACGGAATCATCGTTTACCAGGAACAGGTCATGGAAATCGCACAGAAGGTGGCGGGATTCACGCCGGAACGTTCCGACGGGCTCAGGAAGGCTCTCTGCCGGAATGACCGTCCCGCCCTTGGGCGCTTCCGGGAAGAGTTCATTCACGGCGGCCTACGGAACAGCCACCCGAAGAATACTCTGGAACAACTTTGGGGCACATGGGCTCACCTTGGGAAGATCATATTCAACAAATCTCACGCTGCTGCCTACTCCCTTCTGAGCTATCGGACTGCATGGCTGAAGGCTCATTTCCGGGAGGAATTTGACTCCGCAAGAAGAAAAAAGAATAAAAAATGAGCGGGCTTTGGTAGAAAGCCCCGACAATCCCTTCTATATAGATGAAGGCCGGAAGGAAAGACGGCCGGAAACGAAAGAAATGTTTAACACTTTAAAATCAACAGCACTATGAGTAGACTTGAAACCGGCTACAACTACAGCTACAACACCCAGCGCAATGACAACGGTAACCGCAAATCTTCCGGGATGAAAAAAACAACGGACCGTATCAAGGGCCAACTTGTCCGCACACTGGGGAAGAACAAGTAAGAGCCTATCCCATAGCGATTTTCACACGGGATAAATCTATTCAAATTTTTCTTTTGCCAACTGTAAAGCAGGAGCGCCGTGAGGTCCTCCTGCTTATTATGTCGTATCCAGTGCACTCCTCATACGGTATAAGTTCTTACCAAGAGATAAAGAACTGAGAATCAAATGAAATACACGAACAAACTAATAGGTCTATAAACGCCTGAGCCGAATTTGTCATATTTGGCCGACAAGAAAATAATCAAGCCGGAGTATTCATAGAACTCACCAACTGTTCTGCTTACGAATACCATTGGTGAATTGTTAATTATTGTTTATCTTTGAATTTTAGATGCGTTTCACATCACATAATGATGAATTCACCTCATCAAATCCATATAACAATAATAACCTATTGCGATGGGACCCAATAAGCTGAAATATTATGCTTTTATAAGTTACAAACGTGAAGATGCAAGATGGGCGAAATGGTTGCAAAGGGAATTGGAGCATTACCGTCTACCCAAGAACAATCGCGCCGAGTATCCGTTTCTAAATAAAGGGATTAGACCTGTTTTCAGAGATTCCTCTGATCTTAGTTCCGGGTTACTTGCTAATGAAATCCACAAGGCTCTTGAACAGTCACAATTCTTAATCATTATTTGTTCCCCTTTAGCAGCAACATCTCCTTGGGTAGCAAATGAAGTCCAGCACTTTATAGATATTGGGCGAGAGAAGCAGATTATTCCTTTTATCATTTCCGGCGTACCTTTTTCCCCGAAACAGGAAGAAGAGTGTTTTCCTCTTCCACTCCGAAAACTGACAGGGGATAGAGAATTACGAGGAATAAATATCTCTGAGATGGGGAAAGAAGCCGCATTGGTTAAGGTTGTCGCTCGGATTGTGGATTGTCGCTTCGACAATCTTTGGCAACGTTTCGAACGCGAGAAACGTAGGCATACTATCCTCTGGTTTGCCATAGCCGTAGCCCTGCTTTTAATCAGTCTTGGTGTTTCGGCATATATTGCCCACAAAAATGTACTCCTAGACATGACTAATCACGAACTTGCATTGGCAAATGAACGGGTTATTACTGAAATGGACCATGCCAAGCAAGAGCGAGACAGGGCAAACTTGGAAAGGGATCGGGCCAATCGCGAGCGGGATTATGCTCAATCCGTCAGTCGATCTCTTAGAATTGCAAATGACAGTATTCTTAGACAGCAAGCCCAAATCTTAAGAGCCAATCATGAACTACGATCCTCTAATTGGTTAGTCGCTCACGAATATAAGAATTTGGTTGTGAATCAGTCTCGAAGGTTGGTGGAAGTTTCTTCCAGACTGCTTGAATCTAGCGATTATCTCAATGCACGCAAGGTTGCCTTATCCTCTTTACCGAGAGACTTAAACACTCCCGACAGACCGATTCTTCCTGAAGCTGAAGCCGCATTGAGAACGTCTTGGAACGCGAATAGCGGGGAACTAAGTGGGCATTCAGACAACATAAATACTATCGGTTACTGCACCGACGGATCTGTAATTTATTCATTCTCAAGAAATAACACGATAAAGTTTTGGGACCCCGTTTATGGAAATGAAATCAGTTCCCTCCCCTTGAATTATCATGTCAGCACTGTTCATTTTTCTCCTGGTTTACGAAAACTGGTCATGTCCACCGGCTCGTGGCCAGATAATCGAGTCTGCGTGTACGATATGGTAAATAATAAGTGGCTGATAAAAAAGAATGAAAAATCTCGATGCGCAGCCTTTAATCCAAGCGGGGATATGGTCGCTTCCGGAGATCCTCTTAGACTCTGGGATGCAAACACAGGCGAAACAATGAGGTCTTTTGAACTCTCTCCTACGCAACTGTCCTATAGTTCTGACGGACAGCTGCTTGCTGTCGAAGACAACCAACATGCGATCGTAGTCCTGGAAGTTGATTCTGGGAAGGAGTTGTTGCGGTATGAAAGACCTTTCATATACTCCTTTTCGATAAGCCCTGACAATCAATTCCTTGCATGCGCCTCGGATGAATTACAACTATTTGATATCAAATCTGGAGAGATACAGACGATAATACAAGATGGGGCCCTCTCGGTTTGTTTTAGCCCGGATGGTAATCACCTCGCAACCGGTATGCGTAACGGTGACGTCAGGATCTATGAAACGAGTTCTTGGGAAGTGCTGGATGTGATAAATACAACGAAAAGATCAAGAGTATGGAATCTATGTTATAGTCCGGATGGTAATCGATTGGTGTATTCCTCCGACGACAATAAGATTCAAATATTGGATCTCGATCCATATAAAGATTTTATCGGAGTCGAGCTTAAGAGTTCTTCTGGAAATACTCCCATCAGTATAAGCCATGACGGTTCTCTCGTCGCACAAGGTCTTTTTAAAGGAGCCATTAGGGTTTGGGATCTAAAGACGGGATCTATTGTATCAGAATTGCATCCAGATTATCCTTTAAACTATTGTGTCTCCATCGACCCGACTGGAGAGTATTTATTATCCACTGATGGCTCTGGGAGCACCATGAGGATCTGGGATATAAAAAGCGGAAAGGAAATCCGTACGATTAAGCGAAATGGGTTTGATGTAATTAATTGTTGCTGGAGTCCAGACGGGCAGAAGATTCTTTGCATCAACTGGGACGGAATTAGGATGTTTGACTTTTTACCGAACGGAGGAATAACTCAATCTATCACGATACCAACCCCCAGTTCTCGAGGCAAAATGACAAGTGCCGCATTCAGTCCGGACGGAAGTATTATCGTAGCAGCCTTCGAGTCATCTTTAGTTAGCTTTTATGATGCTGATAGCGGGGAAGAGTTGACAGAACCCTTCTATCTTTCGGATGTTAATGATTATAGTATAGGTATTGAACAGATTAAGTATAACCCTGATGGGTCTCGGCTGGCAGTGCAGTTCACCGACAATTCAATCAGGATTTATGATGTTGCTACGTCGAGGGAATTATCTCGGTTCTACAACACTTTAGGTTATTTTGCAGGGCCAATTGTATTTAGTCCAGATGGAAGGCTAATTGCGATGGATACTGAAGATTCATTTAGTATTTGGGATGTTGAGTCCGGAATCCTTCTTAACAAGATAGAAGGTTTTATGTATCCAGCGTTTATCCCGAATAGAGATGCCCTAGTCGCTATGAAATCTCAGCGCGGCAACCACAACAATTATGTGATTGAATTTCCCCCTTTGAAAGAGATGGTCAATAAAACAAAAGCGTTTATTGAACACTCCGGTATAGAAGATTCTCTTATCAACACCTATGACATGAAGGAGCCTGAATTCACTCATTCCGATATTGATGAATGGTGTACTCTGAATAGAGTCTTTTGTCAGAATGTCCTCAAACAAAGAAAAGAACAGAAAGAGGATGTTCTTAACGATATGATAGAAGAGAACCCCTGTCTCGCATATCTGATTCTTCAATCGAAAGCACCCTTAGAAGAACGACAGAAATGGTACAAACTCTATGCTTCTAAAGACCAAGACAATATCTATTCTTTGTTTAATAATCTGCTCAAGGAATGGGAAAAAGCATTGTTAAATGAAGAGGGTTTAGAGTTTGGAGATATGAGGTAGAACTGCGAAACTTGAATATCTTCAAGTTTGGGCGTTTTGCATTGAAAGATCAGGACCTCGATTCAATCGTCAGCCATATCTCCTCAGGGTCATTCATCATCCTAGCGTAAAGTCTTTTCAGGGTTTTCATTGATGAGGCTAACCGCCCCCGACGGGTATTGACGCCTATCAGCAGACAGCCTCGTGAGTCCTTTGCTGTATTTCCCGCATGCATGAGAACGCCTTCGAAACCCGGGACGTCCTTCAGCCTGGGCAGCCGTCCACCGCACCAGGCGTATCGGGAATCCGACGCAAACTTTGGCGACCTCATTTTCAATGTTATACGGTATCTTCTGGTAGGGATAGCGGTCTGGCCTTTGACCTTTCGGGTCCTAATCTCTTTTTCCGGCATCGCCGAACTGAGACCGCGGTCCTTCCTTTCGAGGACGTCACAAAGCCATTGCCCGCCGCAGTACAAGTGCCCGATGGTATAATCACTTTGTTTGTATTTTCGTATCAGAATCAATTCCATATCCATAAGCCTTGGACAAGTCCGGAGCGTCAGATCACAAACGCTCCGCTCTTGTCGATGAAACGCCAGGCTCCGTTACTCTTCACAGCGGCCAACCCCTCCGAGAAATCTCTGGCCGACTCGAAGTTGGGCGGAATGACGACGGAACCGTTCCCGTTCACATAGCCGATCTTTTCATTCACCTTCACGGCGGCCAGGCCTTCATGGAAAGAGGAAGCTCCGTCGAACTGGAAGGGGATGATGACATTCCCAGACCCATTGACAAAGCCATATTTTCCACCCTGCTTCACGACGGCCAGTCCGTCATGAAAATCCCCGGCACCCTCATAAACAGGTTGGATTACTACTTTCATGTTCGGATCAATATAACCGTATCTGTTGACCGTATTCTCGCACACGATAGCGGCAAGCCCTCCTGAGAAATCACCGTAGGCCTGGTAGCCCTTTATTTTCCGGAAACGTCCCGTCTTATCTATGAATCCCGCGTTATGGAAGCATCGGGCCCTTGCCAGCCCGTCATGGAAAGCAGAAGCAGCCGATAGCGTCGCATGGTGGAATATGATGGGATCCCCATCCGGATCGTAAAGGAAATTCCGTGTTTTCGAAATCACGGACAGTCCGGACTTATTGATGTACTCATACTCCCCCTTCATGGTTTTTACGGGTGCCAGCCCCTCGGAGAAGAAACCGGCCTTTTCGAAAACAGGTCGTATGACAAACTGCCCCGTCTTGTCGACATAGCCCCATTTACTGTCCTGAAGGACAGGAGCAAGACCTTCAGAGAAATGCCATGCACAAGCAAATTGTGGCTGGATTACCATGTTCCCAGAATGATCGACAAATCCATACATCCGGTTGGGATATTCACCCATGGAGACAGCGGCGAGTCCTTCTGAGAAGCCCATACGGGTGTCCAGTCCGAAGACGTACTGCCCTTCCAGGTTGAAGATCGGGGGGATGACAAGGTTCCCTGTCTTGTCAATGAAGCCGACCTTCCCACCCAGCTCAACCTTGGCAAGCCCCTCCGAGAAGCTTTCGGCAAACTCAAACTGCGCCCCCCGCCCCCCCACCGACGGGGGTGCGGTCGCCTGCAAGGGGGAGCCGCACATGTGACAGTAGACAGCTCCCGGGGCGTGGGTGGATTCATTGCAGTTCGGACACTTCATGATGAGAAACGGGTATTACATCTCGTCAATGATCCCACCGATGAGCATCATCAGGACGGAGAGGTTGACGATCTCGGCGATGAGCACGGCCCACCAGGGGAAGATGAGACAGACAAGGCCTGCAACGAGCCAGAACAACTCCCAAATCACGGTCAGATTGACAATGTGGTCCAGCAAGTGGAATGCCTTGTCCGCCCCCATGTCGCGATCGAGGTTATCTCCGACATCCGGAAGCTGGATAGCGATGCTTCCGGCAGTGCCGGCGATGGCATACAGCAGCAGCGAGGCGGAGATTAGGCAGCCGGGCCAGGGGTTGAACAGCAGGATGGCCACGGCAACCGCCAGGGTGGCGACGGTCACGACGATGCACTTGGTCATAAGACGATGCATCCAGTCACTGCCGGACTTACCCCTACCTTGAGTCCGTGTTCCGACAGGTATCCCGAACGGTCTGGTAATGACACCCGTCAGGGTGCGGCCGACCGGAACGGATCCTGCCGGAGTTCCCTTGGGACGGCTATCCGGCATAGGCGAGTAGCCACCCGATGAAATGGGGTGGGATGCAGTATGTTCGAATTCATAACCGCACTGGTCACAATAGTTGGCAGATGCGGGCAACTTGGCATTACATTTAGGGCAATTCATCATAAGCAGGTTTAAATGATTAAAAATCTTTACATTACGGACGGGGCGCCCTGCAGATGTGGCAGAAGCGCGATCTGTCCGTCAAATAGGGGGTACCACAAACAGGGCACCTGTCACTTTTCTTCTTGACTGTTCTGCCTCCCGAAAGACCCGTTCTTGTAAGGGGTGGTTGCGGAGGCGATGACGGTGAAACGCCCCTACGGATGGCCGTCAAAGCGTCCATCCACTCACGGGCAGTCGGCCTTTTCGATGCCGGTCCTTCGAAAGCCCTTTTGAAAAGGGTTTGCAAGGATTTCGGAAG